>Ga0214473_10009582_pt1 | contig 11438 bp, 8 predicted proteins | sample RVTome_7_FD_203509 | JGI IMG/M metagenome (GOLD analysis project Ga0214473, IMG submission 203509) | Soil microbial communities from uranium-contaminated site in the Upper Colorado River Basin, Wyoming, United States - RVT98D197 | ecosystem: Environmental > Terrestrial > Soil > Contaminated >...
TCGAGCGGCAGGCCGCCACCCTGGCCGAGGGAATTGTGGCCGCGGCTCGAGACGCCGGTATTCCTGTCCAAGGAAGCCGTGTTGGAACGATGTTTTCGCTGTTCTTCACTTCCACACCGCCGCGCGATTGGCCGAGCGTTCGTTCGAGCGATACCGCCCGCTTTTCCGAGTTCTTCCGGGGGATGCTGCAGCGCGGCGTCTACCTGGCTCCGTCGCAGTTCGAGGCCGGCTTCGTCTCGACGGCACACAATGAGGCTGTGATCGAGGCCACGTTGGAAGCGGCGCGAGGCGCTTTGGGAACCCTGGTCGGGTCCGTCTGACGAAGAGGCCCACCTCGCGCTGCCTCAAGGAGAAAAGCAAAACCCGGTGTCGACGACACCGGGTTTTCGCGAGCCTCAGAGGCGACGGTGGGACTTGAACCCACGCATGAGGGTTTTGCAGACCCTTGCCTTACCACTTGGCTACGTCGCCGAAAAGCCAGTTACCAGTCACCAGTCATCAGTCACCCAGTTCGCCAACGTCAGCTGACTGGTCACTGGTCACTGGTCACTGGTAACTGTTCCAGAGCGGGCGATGGGATTCGAACCCACGACCTTCTCCTTGGCAAGGAGACGTTCTACCACTGAACTACACCCGCGCGGGGGCCAAGGATACCCCGCCGGCTGGCCCCCGTCAAGCAAGGGAAGTGCCTGGCGAAGAAGAGAGCCGAACGGCCATTGGTCGCCTCAGCAAGAGGCTGACCGGGCCAGAGAGGTGGCATGCTCGGGGAGGGTGGGATGGTGAGGCAATCGAAGAGGGAACTGGTGGAGACAATACGGCCGCGATGCCAAAAACGCCCGTCGGGTGGGGAAGGATCACATCTAGAAGTCCGGCCGGAAACCTCCGGCGGGCGAGACATCCTGGGATGATGCCATCGATGGACGCACTTCCTTGCCCCTTTCCTGAGATCGGACATCAGGAAATCTCCCCTGGCCGACCATTTTCTCCTACCGATCCCCGTTTGGGGCACTTGCCGGCCGGACTTCTAGGCCAATGGCAGGGAAACGACGCGCTCCTCGGCGATCGACAGCTCCGCCGCCAGCATGACCTCGACGGCGCGCCGTCCGTCCATGCCGTCGACCCGGGGCTGCCGGTCGTCCAGGACGCACCCGAAGAAGTGCTCCATCTCGTGCTTCACCGCGCCGACGTACTCTCCATTCATCTTCGGCCAGTGCCTGGTATCGGGAAGTTTCCAGCCATCCCGGGTGCATCCATAGAGATTCATCGGGGTGAAGTTGAGGTTGAGTACGCCTTCCGTGCCGATGACATTCATGCACACGTCACCAAATCCCCCCCAGCTCGCCGGCGTGGTCCAGCCTGCCCATTCCACCGGCAGGCACCAACCCACTTCATGAACACCGAGCGCCCCGTCCGCAAACTCTATGGTGACCCAGGCGCTGTCGAAGGTGTGCAGCTCATCCCACACCCGGCCGCGCAAGGCACGGGCATACACCGATCGCACGGGCTGGGGGTGGTACCACAGCATTTGATCGATGTCGTGAACAGCAATGTAAGTGACCGGGCTCACTCTGCCGCCAAGCCGGCGCGCTTCGGAAATCGGGGTCACCCGCCGGGCGTAGGCCGAGAGAAACCGGCCGATCTCTCCTTCCCGAATGGCGCTCTCGATCATGGCGTAGTTGATCTCGAAGCGAAGGAGATGGCCCATCATCAGCTTGACCCGATGATGATTGCAGGCCTCCAGGATACGGTCGGAGTCCGCTAGCGACGTCGCCAGGGGCTTCTCCATGAAGATGTGGCATCCATGGCCGGCGGCCGCCAGGGCGGGTTGGCAGTGGGAATCTTCCGGGGTGGCGATGAGCACGGCGTCGGGCTGCTCTCGGGCGAGCATCTGCTCGAAACTGGTGTACGCCCTGCAGCCCAATACCTCGGCAAGCGCCTGGGCGCGGCCGAGGTCAGTGTCGGCCGCGCCGACACAGCGCGCAGTGCGCAGCTGTGAGGCGGTGCGCGCCAGCACGCCTCCCATGAACCCTGAGCCGATGACGCCGTACGACACCCGTTCCATTCAGGTGGCCTTCGCCAGCCAGCGGATGGACTGGCGCCAGAAGTGACCGTAGTACTCCCAGGGCTGGAAGTAAGCCGCCCAGTGGGGGGCACAGTCCGTGGAGAAGGCCATCGCGCGCCCCTTGCCGAACTCCCAGACCACCACCAGAGGGTTTTCGTCCTCGCTTTCGCCGATTGTTGCAAGCACCTTCGCGCCCGTCTTGGGTAGGATCCGGTTGAAACCCTCAAAGACCGGACAGTCCGCCCACGGGATACCCTTCAGAATGGGGTGCTCGGGTTCGAGGACGTGGACGAGAACGCCTTCCGGGGTCTCGACGCGGTCATCCACTCCCTTGAGGCATGACACCGGCAGTGCCTCTTCGACCGGTGTGTCGTAGTACCCGCCATGCCCAAACCGGCCGCTGAATGACGTCCAACCGCCGATCATGAGCAGACCGCCACCATTGCGCGTATATTCCCGGATTGCCTTGAGGCGATTTGTTCGAGGCAGTTCCGTCCCGGGGATCCAGAAAGGATATAGCGCAAGTACTTCACATTCAATGTCGCTGAGAATCAGGGCATCGTACTCCGACAATCCCTCGACCGTCCGGGGAAAGTCGGCGATGGCCACATCCGGGCTCATATGCACGACCTCGATTCCGCCCTGCTTAAGAGCGTCGATCAGGGGTTGGCCCCAGACATGCATCGAGAATCCCTTGACCTCGACATTGAACGGGGAGGCCACGAACACAGGGCCAATCTTCGCCGCGGAATCGCCGGCATATAGAACTCTCATGATCCGTTCTCCTTTCGAATGGGAGGTGCCGGGATTGCCTTCATGGGCCGTTCCGTTCTTCTCCGGCAGCCTGTTGGGAGATCATCGTCGGACAGTCTTCACACATCGAAACCGAGCTCGCCGTATCGCCCAAGCTTGTCGAGCGAGCGCAGGACAAAGCCGTGCAGGGCTTCCCCGTATCGATGATGCTCTGAGGCCGCCGCCTTCCAAGCCTCAATCGCCTGGTGGTATCTGCCCAGCTTCTCGTAGACGCAACCGAGTCGGAACAGGACCTCGGCATCGCCGCTGGTGGTGGGCCTTCCCACGCCGTGATTTTCCGGGTAGTCCAGGGCTGCGACGTAGTCCTGGACAGCCGCCTCCAGGCCGCCGGCGCCGAGGTGGGCTTCGGCGCGTTGCAGAAGCGCCCTGACGTAGAGGTTGTGGAAGCTCTGGTCCATTTCGAGGGGGACAAACTGCTCCGTCGTCAGGAGCTTCAGAGCCTCGTCGGCGTAGCCAAGGTCCACCAGCATCGAAAGCTTCCGCTTCCTGACATCCTCGCGCAACGCGTGCAGGTCGCGCATGGCCCGCAGGAGTTGGACACGCTTTCCGCGAAGACCCTGCTCCCGCAGGAGGGTGTCAAGCTCAAGATATATATCCTGGTTGTGGGGGTTGATGCGCAGAGCTTGTTCAAACCAGTCGATGGCGCGAGCCGGATTTCCCTCCACCAACCAGGCGAACATGCCGAGGTTGCGGTGGATGATATCAAAATCGACGAGCGATCGCCGGGCGTCATCCCAAAGGGCGGCCGCCTCCACGAAGCGCTGGTGAGCGAAATAGAAGTTCCCAAGGAAATACTTGGCCTTTGGATCCTGTGGTCGCTGCTCGATGTGGCGGCGCAGGGCAATGGCCTCCCACACCCTGCTGGGAAACACCCGATCGGGGCTGGCCTGGCCCGCGGCCTGGGCAGATTGCACGGACAAGTCCTGATCTCCAAGTTCGGCGGCGATGAATGCCGCCAGGTAGCCGTACATCGGAGACCGGGGTTCCGGGCCAGCCTCCCCGAGGACGCTCAGGGCGTCCTGGGGCAAGCCGCAATCCAGATAGAAGCATGCCAAATCGAGGGGGTATTCCGGGTCGTCGGCCAGCAACCGGAGAAGCGTCGCTTGATTGTCTCCCGTTGCTTGAGGTTGGATCAGGCTGCTCTCGCGCAAGGCGGCGTGATTCAGTGGGTCAACAGCAAGGACCTCGTCCAGGGCCAGAGCGGCGGCCGCCCCCCTGCCGGCGCGGCGCAACGACATGCCCAACAGCAAGGAAGTCATAGGAGACCTGCCCGCGCTGTTCCCGACAGCCTGCATGCGCACGGAGGCCTCTTCCCACTCGCCAAGGCTAATGGCTACACATCCCAAGCCATGTTGGGCGGCCGACCACAGCGAGTTGTCCGGCGGTACCCGGGCGTAGTCGGCGGCGGCTCGGTCGAGGTCTCTCTGGTAGACAGAGACCAGGGCCAGGTGGTAGTGCGCCGCCGCCAAGCCGAGCCGGGCCGCCTTCTCGAAATGGGCGCGCGCCGATTCGAAATCCGCCCCCCGTAGAAGCATCAGGCCGAGGCTCAGATGAGACGGGGCGAAAGTGTCCGACAGGGACAATGCCTCGCGGTAGGCCTGCATCGCCTCCATGCGATTGTCGAGATTCTCGTGGCGAGTTCCTTGCAGGTGGTGGGCGTCCGGTGAATTGGAACGGTCTTCCCGCCCAGGGACTTCGCTTGGCACGGGCTCGGTCCGCCGGTCGAAGTTGCGTTCCAGGATCACCTCCCCCTGATGGTCGGTGATTCGAATCGAGATCGGATGGTCTCCCAGGATCAGCGGATCGAGCTGGGAGATCTTTGACCAGGGCGCGCTGGGGGAACAGGCGATCTCCTCGTCAAGCAGGATCTGGTCTGATACGGCGATCGTCAGCCGGGCATGCTCCAACGAGCGTACCGGGCAGACTGCGATGGACATCGCCAGCCGATCGCCCGTTCCCAGGGTCAGAGAGAGTCGTGCGCCGGCCTCGGCGCTGGCGCAGGTAAGGCCACCCAGGCCCCGTAGCGGGAGCCACCATTCCCGCCACGATCTCGTGTCCCCCGGAGGCAGGAAGGAAAAATCCAGCTGGGTCTCCATGGCGCCGCACTGGGTTTCGGCGTAGAGCGATCCGTCATCAGTCAATGCGGACTGGTTGACAATCCCGACTTGGGACCGCCCCCAAGACCACAACTTCATCCCCGCCACATCTTTGACGTCGGCGTAGTGGGCGAAGCCGGTGTCGGTGGAGTGCTGCCAGGCACCGAAGTAGTTGTCCGCCACGTTGTGGCCGAAGATCGAGACCTGGGCAAGCATGCCGTCCTCGCGCCGGAAGTCGACCGGTTCGTGCATCCGCCCCGCCGGCCACATCGGGACACCCTCCATTCCCGGCAGGCCCGGCCGGCCGGCGATCAGGTCGAGGCGTGCAATCGGCCAGGTCGCCGTGCCGGCGAATTCATACGAGCGGACGCGGCGCATCGGGTAGACGAACTCAGTACCGTCGTCGGAGGCCAGAGAGGCGTTCGTCCAGTAGTGGTATCGCCCTGGAAGCGGGGTGGGGTTGTCCAGGTGGACATCCTGTGCCACAGCGCAGCGGTCGGGGTACAGGGTGAGGGTAACGGTCCAGTGCATGCCGGAGATGTGCTCGATGCCGCCGACACTGATGGAAGCGCTGCCGTCCGAGTGTTGACGCGTTGTCCAGTTGACAGGGCTGGCGGTCGTCGGAGCATGGGCCACAGGGAAGCTGAACTCCATCCCTCCCGAGAAAAAAGCACCGCGGATTGCCAGAGGCGAGAATCGAACTACCGGATTCTTATAGAAGATCTCCTTGCCGGCGATCTTGTCGAACACCGAGTAGACCCGTCCCCCGAGCTGGGGCAATACGATGAGGCGGACAAAGCTGTTCTCAAGCTCGAGCGTGGCATACGTCGTCAGGGTCGGCCGTAGCTCGCTCTCGTCCTGAAGTGTATAGGGATAGATGTGGGCGACGCCGTACTGAGAACGGAAGATCGGGTTCCTGTTCTCCCCCAGCAGCCTATAGGTCGGCAGCGAAAGTTCGCCGCGGCGTAGCTGGACATGCGTCTCGTCGTTCGAGCCACGCGCCACGTTGCCTCTCCTCGTGCGCCTGCGGGCTGCCGGCCTAGCGGAAGGTGATCGAGGTCGAGAGGCCCTCGGTCAGCCGGCGCCGCAGGATGATGGCCAGTACCAGGGGCGGGATCAGGCCCAGGGTGATCGCGACCGAAATCAGGGTATAGCTGGCGTCGGGATTGCCCGCGATCGAGGCGATGATGACGGGGCCGGTCTGGGAGTCGATCGACTGGGTGAGGAAGCGGGCGAAGAGGAACTCGTTGTATGAGGTCATGAAGGCAAAAGCGGCCGCCGCCACCAGCCCGGGCAGGGCCATGGGGACGACCACGCGTGTCAGGGCCTGCAGGGTGTTGCAGCCGTCGATTTGGGCCGCCTCTTCGAAGTCCACCGGGATGCCTTTGAAGTACGACGTCAAGAACCAGATGGTGAAGGGGAGGGTGAGCGCAAGATAGACCAGGATGAGCGAGAGATGGGTGTCCAGCAGTCCCATCGTCTGGATGATGACATAGTAGGGGATGGCAACCGCCATGACGGGCAGCAGCCGGCTTCCTAGGATGAAATTCAGCATTGCCTCCTTGCCGGGGAAGCGCTTGCGGGCGAAGGTGTAGGCTGCCACCGAGCCGATGATCAGGTTGACGATCATCACCGAAGTGGCGACGATGAAGCTGTTCTTGAGCGCTTGAGGGATGAGCCGCGCCTCCTGCGAGATCCGGCTGCGCAGCTGGCCCTTGACCTCGTAGGCCGTGGGGATCTTGCCAGTGAAGACGTAGTTGTAGTTGTCCAGCGTGGGATTGTGGGGGATGATGCGCGGCGGCTGGCGCAGGAGCTCATTCTCGCCCTGGATGCTGGCCACCGCGACCCACACCAGAGGGCCGACAATGAAGACGATCAGGAGCAGGGCCAGGAGGTTCAGGCTGAGCGATTCGATCCGCCGCTTGACTTTCGCATTCATGGTTGCATCTCCGTCTGCGCCTCAGGCGGCGGCATCCTCGGATCTCAAGGCCCGCAGGTAGAACACGATCAACCCCAGGGTGATGGCGGCAATGAGGATGGCCAGGGCAATGCCGTGGCCAAGGTTTAGACCCTTGAAGATCTCGGCATAGGCGAACCAGCTGATCAGGGCGGTGGAGTCGGCCGGTCCGCCTCCCGTCATGACGAAGATGGTATCGAAGGTCAGGATGGCGGCCATGGTCTCATAGACGATCACGATCAGGAAGACCGGGCGCAGCAAGGGGGCCTTGACGTAGCGGAAGATGGTCCAGGCGCCGCCGCCGTCGATCTTGGCGGCCTCGTAGTACTCGTCCGGAATCAACTGCAGGCCCGCCAGGAAGAAGATCGTCACCAGCGGGCCCTCCTTCCAAATGAAGGCCATGATCAGGCTCGCCTTGGCGAGGGTCGGATCGGCAAGGAAGGGGATGTAGCTATCGATCAGACCGAGCGCCATCAGCAGGCCGTTGAGAATGCCGAAGTCGGCGTTGAGTATCCACTTCCAGAGCAGCCCGCTTACCACGGCCGGCAGCGCCCAGGGCAGCAGGATGACGACTTTCAGCGGCCTGGCGAGTCGGATGGTCGTGTTGAGCAGCAGCGCCACCCCCAGGCCATACAGGATCACGCCGGAGACTGCGGCCAGGGTGTAGACGGCCGTGACCTCGAGCGAGTTCTTGAAGTAGTAGCTCGTGATCACCTCGATGAAGTTCCCCAGGCCGACAAAGGGATGATCGTTGGGTCGCGTGAGCAGGTACTTAAAGAAACTCATTCGAACGGCGTGCAGGATGGGATAGATGGCGAACAAGGCCACAACCAGCAAGACGGGGATGACGGAGAGGTAGGGGTAGGCCTGGCGGCCGAGCTTGAGGCGGCGCCGGATCGAGGCGCCTAGCTGGACGTGGGCCATAACTTTGCTCCTCCGGGCAACGATGGATACGAAAGATGGAGGGCAACCCCGGTGGACATCGGGGTCACCCTCCATCTTAGCCGCATGCTGGCTACTGCTGTGCTAGTTCATCCCACTTGGCGGCCATGTTGTTCAGTGTGTCCATCGTGCTCTGTTGGCCGAGAATGGCCTTGTGGATTTCTGCCCGGGTGAAGACATCCCAAGCCCCGAACCATGGCGTAAGGCCCTCCTTGGCCCGCGCCAGCTCGGCCTGCTGCGCGATCACGTCCACATCTCCCCACGTGCCGAAGGCCTCATTCACATCGGGGTCTTCAAACAGGGGGAGTTGGGCGAAGCCCAGGCCGTTCTCGACGGCCCAGCGCTTGACCACAGCGTAGTTGCCATCAGTCTTGCCGCCGAAGTATTCGAGGAACTTCCAGGCGCACGCAAGTGCGTCCTCCCCCATCGCCGCGGCTTCCGGTGTCATGGCGTAGAAACGGACGTAGCCGACGGTCGAGTGGCTGTCGCCAGGCATCAGGGCTATTCTGAACTTGCCGGCGAACTCGCCACTTTCCGGCCGATTCAGCTCGGCCATGTTGTACTGGGGCAGGATGGTGAACGTGTGGGCGCCTGACTGCATGCTCTTAACCTGGTCAATCTCGGCCGTCTGCAGGCTGGCGGGATCGAGGAGGCCGGCGTCATAGGCTTCCTTCAACCACTGGATCGCCTCGTGGGCCGCGCTGCCTTCCTGAGCAAAGGTAGGCTGATTGGCGTCGTCGAACAGGGCATCCTCGCCCGTGTGCCGGCCGTAGATCATCGAGATCATGGCCTCGATCGAGGCGCCCTCCGCCTGCGAGAAGGCCAGGATCATCGGGTACTCGGTGATCCCCTGCTCCTTGAGTGCCGTCGCCATGTCCCAGACATCTTGCCAGGACTGAGGCGGCGCGTCGAACCCGGCCTGCTGGAGCTGGTCTTCGTTGTAGACGAAGTCGATCGTGTCGGCGTAGTAGGACAGGCCATACACGTCGCCGTCGTACGTCATTCCCTGAAGGGCGTACGGGGCCAACTCACCACTGTAGTCGGCGACCTGGGGGAATGGCTCGTTGAGGGGAGCCAGCCAGCCAGCCGAGGCCCATTCTTGCAGCCAGTGGTCGGAGCCGTAGAGCAGCGGTGGCGGATCGCCGGCCGCAAACCGGCCGACCATCGTGTCGTGGTACTCCAGCCAGGAGTAGTCCTTCAGGTTGATCTGGCATTCGGGATTGGCTTCCTGGAAGTTCTTGATGTTGTCCTGGATGGTTTCGATCCCGTAGGACCAGACCACAAAGTCGAGGGATGCCGGTTCAGCTGATTCACCGCCCGCTGCCGGTTCCGCTGGCTCAGCGGGCTCGGCCTCCGGCGGACCCGCCGCCGGAGCTCCGCATCCCGCAACCAGAGCTGCAATGATGATGGCGGTGAGCAGCGGGAAGAGCCGGCTTGGCGATCTCTTGATTGTCATCTTGAGTCTCTCCGTTCTCCTGGTATCGGCGCAACGTCATGCAGATTCCTCGTTCGACTTCACTGGGGTCGACGCCGGGATCCACCTCCCTCCCGCACACGCGCTGCCGCGCCCGTGCCACTCCTGCCCGTCTGGCGATCGTGAATGGATAGGCGGCTAGGCGGCCTGGGCCTCTGGCCGTCGGAGTGCCTGCCGCCCCGAATTCCGCCGGCGACATGTGGCGCCGTGTCGACGGATGTCGTCGCTGCTCCTGGTGGACCTTCCATCGGGCGAGAAACGACTAACTTAGTTAGGTTTACGAAGTCAAGCTGATCATAGAGCATTCCCTGGTAGTTGTCAACCGGAAGTGCCCGGAGCCACAAAACCCGTATGGCAGGCGCCGCCTAAGACCCTCCCGTAACCAAGCGCGGCCTCTCTTGACTGACGGTCGTTTTGCCGTACACTTGGCTTTAGAAAGTCCCTTAACTATCGATTCGCCACTGCGCCGGAGGCGGGCGGGCCAAAATGCAGAAAGCCACCCAGGGGAGAACCCGCGTCCATAACACCCAACTCGTGATGCGCACGATCTATGGCAGCGGGCCCACAAGCCGAGCCGATATCGCCCGCGCGACACACCTGACCCCCCCCACCATTTCGGATGTGGTGTCGGACCTCCTTAGTCGAGGCCTGGTGGAGGAAATCGGGCTGGCGCCCTCGTTGGGAGGGCGCCGCGCGATCTTGCTGCGGGTGGCGGACGACGCGCGGCAGTTGATCGGGATTGATCTTTCGCGCCGCGACTTTCGCGGAGCCCTCGCCAACCTGCGGGGCAGCATTCAGCACCGAATCGAACTGAGTCTCGATGGTCGAGACGGCGAAGCAGCGCTTGCCCTCGTCTATGAGCTGGCCGATGCCCTGGTGGGTGCGGCCACCAAGCCCGTCCTGGGAATCGGCATCGGGGCTCCCGGCCTGGTGGATTCCGCCAATGGGATTCTGCACCAATCCGTCAATCTCAACTGGCGCCATGTCCCCTTTCGCAGCTTGCTGGAAGAACGCTATCGACTGCCGGTCTACATGGCCAACGACTGCCAGCTGTCGGCCCTGGCCGCCTACACCTACCAGGACAACCGTCAGGATCCGATGCCGCTTGTTGTGATCAACGTCGGCTGGGGTGTCGGAGCCGGGATCGTGCTCCACGGTGAACTCTTGCATGGAGACCCCGTGGGAGCAGGCGAGATCGGCCATGTGGTAGTAGAGGAGGGTGGGCAGCTATGCGCTTGCGGCAACCGCGGTTGCCTGGAGACGGTCGCCAGCACCCGCGCCATTATCCTCCGAGCTCGCGAAGCGCTGGAAGCAGACCCCGATTCCTCCCTGCACCGCATCGCCGGCATCCCCGAGGAATTCACACTGGACACACTGCTGATGGGCTATCAGGCCGGCAACGAGCACATCCGCCGGGCGATCCATGAGGCCGGCCGCGCCCTGGGTATTGCGGCTTCCCATCTGGTGGGCGTGTTGGGCAGCTGCAGGATCCTGGTGGGCGGAAGCGGGGACCAGTTGGGGCAGTTTCTGCTCGAGTCGATGCGGGCCGAACTCGGGAAGAGGACGCTCCCCGCACTGGCACGGGCCACCGAGCTCGGCATCGTAGAGACAGGCACTGACATTGTGGTGCTGGGGGCTTCGGCCTTGATCCTCCAACGCGAGCTGGGGTTGCTCTAGCCCGGAGGGCAAGGGTTGAAGCCGGCACAGATGCACGACGCCCGCTCCCTCGAGCCAGCCCCCTCGGTGTTCACCGAGGGGCAGGTCATGCCGCCGGCATCGGATGCCGCCCTTGGGGTGCCCTTTCATGGGCCCGCGCCGGCGGGGGACCTTGGCTGCGATGAGTGACCTGACCTTCAGCTCGTGGTCGCTGCCGACCGCCGAACTTGGGGAACCCAGTCCATTGCCGCCGATCCGGCGACGAGCGATGCCTGCCGTTGCCGCGACGGGTGAGGGCCGCCCATCCGAACCTCCGGATCGATTCGCTTTCGGCCACGCAGAATACATGCTGCCCTACAGCATGCAGGAATCCTATTCGCGGACCTACAGGCTGGTGGAGCAACCGGTCGCCGTGATGGAGAATCGGTCGCTCAGAGC
>Ga0214473_10009583_pt1 | contig 11438 bp, 11 predicted proteins | sample RVTome_7_FD_203509 | JGI IMG/M metagenome (GOLD analysis project Ga0214473, IMG submission 203509) | Soil microbial communities from uranium-contaminated site in the Upper Colorado River Basin, Wyoming, United States - RVT98D197 | ecosystem: Environmental > Terrestrial > Soil > Contaminated >...
TGCGCGAGCAGATGAAGGCGATCCAGAAGGAACTGGGCGAGAAGGATTCGCAGGCCGCAGAAATCGAAGAGCTGCGAAAGAAGATCGACGAGGCCAGGATGTCGGAAGAAGGCGACAAGCAGGCGCGCCAGGAACTCGATCGGCTCTCACGGTTGCCGACGGCTGCCGCTGAATATGGCGTGATCCGGACCTACCTTGACTGGCTGGTCACGCTTCCGTGGTCGAAACTGACTGACGACAATCTCGACATTGCGCATGCCCGGACAATCTTGAATGCGGACCACTTTGGATTGGAGGACGTCAAGGACCGCATTCTGGAATTCCTGGCGGTCCGCAAATTGAGGCTCGAACGCCGGGACGAGGCCAGGGAGCCTTCATCGGATCAGATTCGACGCGACCGAGAAGGCGTGATCCTTTGTTTCATCGGTCCGCCAGGTGTGGGGAAAACGTCGCTCGGGCAATCTATTGCGCGGGCGATGGGCCGAAAGTTCATCCGCGCCTCTCTGGGTGGAGTTCGCGATGAAGCGGAGGTTCGAGGGCACAGGCGCACGTATATTGGTGCGCTTCCCGGACGGATCTTGCAGTCACTGCGCCGCATCGAGTCGCGGAATCCCGTTTTCATGCTGGACGAAGTCGACAAGCTCACGTTCGATTTCCACGGCGATCCCGCCTCCGCGCTCCTGGAGGTGCTCGATCCCGAGCAGAACAGCGAGTTCCGGGACAATTACCTCGAGGTCGCCTTCGACCTCTCGCAGGTCTTTTTCATCACGACCGCCAATACCGCCGAGACCATACCCGGGCCCCTCTATGATCGCATGGAGGTCATATATCTCTCCGGTTACACGGACAACGAAAAGATCGCGATCGCCAAACAGTACCTGATCCCACGGGAGATCCGCGAAAACGGCCTGCGTCTCGGGGAGGTGAACTTCGGCGACGAGGCCCTGCACAAGATCATCCGTGAATACACGCGAGAAGCCGGCGTTCGCAACCTGGAGAGAAAGATCGGTGCGATCTGCCGCAAGGTTGGCACGCGCATTGCCGAAGGCAAGCAAGGAGCGTTTGAGATCACACCCGAGCTCGTAGAGGAGTTCTTGGAGAGACCGATATTCTACGGGACCGAAGAGCTGAACGCGCGCACGTCCATTCCAGGCATCGTCCCCGGGCTTGCGTACACTCCCTTCGGCGGCGACGTTCTCTTTGTGGAAGCGACGCGCATGCCAGGCGGGCGCGGCTTCCAGGTGACCGGCTCAATTGGCAACGTCATGCAGGAATCGGCCAGAGCCGCCCTTTCATACGTGCGGTCCAGGGCGGATGCACTGGGCATACCTGCCGAGTTCTTCGAGAAGAATGACCTGCACCTGCACATTCCGGCGGGCGCATCGCCAAAGGACGGACCGTCAGCCGGCGTCACGATGGCGACGTCGCTCGTGTCCCTGATTGCCGGCCGCAAGGTCAAGCCTCACCTGGGCATGACGGGCGAAATCACCCTGAGGGGTCAGGTGCTTCCAATTGGCGGGGTGAAAGAGAAGGTCCTTGCGGCCCACCGGAACGGGCTCAAGACCGTTGTCCTCCCGGAGCGCAACAAGTACGACCTGGAGGACGTACCGGACGAAGTCAAAGAGTCGATGCAGTTCGTTTTCGTGCAGACTATGGACGATGTTCTCAAGGCAGCGCTCGAGGCGCCGAAGGGCGCTGCCAGGGCGAGGCGACGACCGCCCTCACGCGCAGATGTGTCCAGCTCGCGGAAAAAGCCGTATGCCAAGAATCGTCCTCGCCGAAGATGACGAGACCATGGTCCAGCTCCTGAGCACCTTGCTCAGGATGGATGGATTTGAGGTGGATGCCGTCGGGGCCGACGAGGACGTGGCGGCGGCAGTCGAGCGCGCGTCTCCTGACATGCTGGTTCTCGACATGGTTCTGCGCAACCAAAGCGGCATCGAGGTCCTGGACAAGATTCGGCGGTCGATCGAGGGCGCCCACCTCTACGTCATCATGATCTCGGGTCTGAACGTCCGCGAGGAGTGCATGCAGCACGGGGCCGACGATTTCCTGCTCAAGCCCTTCATGCCGGAGGACTTGACCAGCAGGTTGCACAGGCACCTGTCAAGCGCGCAATGACCGACATCCGCGTCCGAGAATTCAGGTTTGCCACGGATTATCCGCAGGCGAGCCGCCTCTGGAACGCGGTGGGGCCGGCGGTTCGGGTGGGCATGTCGGACTCCGAGACCGAGATCAAGAAGAAGCTCGCCCGGGATCCTGATCTATTCCTGGTCGCCGAGGCAGGCACCGAATTGGTGGGCACGGTGATCGGCGGTTTCGACGGCAGGAGAGGACTGATCTATCATCTGGCGGTGGCGCGCCTCTTTCGTCGAAAGGGAGTTGCATCGCTGCTCATGCAGGAAGTAGAGAACCGGCTCCGGGATAAAGGGTGCCTCCGCTGCTACTTGTTGGTTCGGCCAGACAACATCGACGCCCAGCGCTACTACGAGAAGGTGGGTTGGAAGGTGCTGGATGATCTGGTGTTTGGCAAGGACCTGGTTTGACGCAACTTCGCATCGCCATCTGTACGGTGTCCGACAGGGCATCGAGCGGAGAGAGATCCGACGCTAGCGGGCCCGCTCTGGCTGCGTTTGTGAAAGCCAGAGGCTGGACGGTCACTCAGCAGAAAACAGTGCCCGATGACCAGCAGGCCATTGCCAAGACCCTTGCGGATTGGGCCGATCGCAACTCGGCCGACATAGTGCTTACGACCGGCGGAACTGGGTTCTCGCCGCGCGATGTCACCCCTGAAGCTACCCTCAGCGTGATGGAGCGCGAGGCGCCTGGCCTTGCAGAGGCGATGCGGGCCGCCAGTGCGGTAAAGTCACGCCACGCCATGCTGTCGCGCGCCAGAGCGGGGATAAGGGGCGCCGTGCTGATCGTCAATCTTCCCGGCAGTCCCTATGCCGCGGTTGAGAATCTGGAGGTCATAGCGGCCGCGCTGGAGCACGCCGTCCAGTTGCTACAGGACAGCCCGTCTGCCGAAGCAGGCCATTGAAGTGGCGTAGTATAATCGGGCGGCCTTGGGAACCGGCGGCGCTGCAAGTTTTGCGCGGCCCGCGGTTGAGGGATGAGGCGCCGAGGGGTGGCGCACGAAACGTGACATGAGGTAAGTCAGATGATCGATGTGAACGAACTGCGGAAGGGTGTGACCTTCGAATTGGACGAGGGTCTGTTCAAGGTCACGGAGTACAGTCACAACAAACCCGGACGGGGAAATGCGTCCATTCGCGTGAAAGCCCGTAACCTGATCACCGGCGCGAATATCGACAAGACTTTTCAATCGGGGGACCGGGTGCAGGATGCCCGGTTGGACTTTCACAACGTCCAGTTTCTCTATTCAGATGCCGACTTCTATCATTTTATGGACAACGAGACTTTCGAGCAGCCGGCGATCAAGGCCGACGTCCTAGGCGGAGATGCACTCTATCTCAAGGCCGGCATGGAGGTCAAGCTCACGTTCTACAAAGGGCAACCATTGGACGTTGAGCTTCCAACCTCCGTGGATCTGGAGGTGATGGAAGCGGAGGTGGCTGTTCGCGGCGATACCGCAACGGGTGTCTCCAAGAAGGTAAAGACCGAGACTGGTCTCCTCGTCCAGTGCCCGAATTTCGTGAAAGTCGGCGATATCATCCGAGTCGATACGAGGACCGGAGAGTACCTTACCCGGGCTTAGCCTTTGTTCTGCATGGCATCCTGCGATCCAGGCTAACCAGACCTGAAAGTTAGCCGCCTGCTGGCGCGCAGCCAGGGGCCTCGCAGCTCCCACCTCTTCATGAGAACTCCCGCGGGCAAAGAGTGCAGGTACTTCTATGGCGACTACTTCCGTGGGCGGACGAAGGAGGAGTGCCGTTTGTTGCTGGCTGCACAGCAACGCTGGAGCCGTGACCTCTGCAGGAGCTGCCCGGTCCCCGGGGTTCTCCGGGCGAATGCTTGCGAGTTCCTGCAACTCCGCGGGAGCGTGACCCGGCCCGCGGCGGCGGCATTTCGGCGCCGAGTGCAAATCACAGCCTTCTGTGAGAAAGTCGGCAAGCCCGTCGCTGAGCCAGAGGTTGGCTGCGGCGACTGCCATGCGCTGCCGCCCGAGTTCATAGTCAAAGCCTGACGGCGTACCGCTACGATTAACCGATCCAATCCCCAACAATCATGCCTATCACCTTGCTGCTTGACCTAGACGATACGCTCCTTGACACTGATGAGCGTGCGTTCCTTCCAGCATACTGCGACAGCCTCGCGAGGCATCTGACTCCACTCCTGCCACCTGCCGCGATGCTCGATGCGCTTCATTCCGGCGTGGAGCTCATGCGGTCGAATATCGATCCTTCCCGGACGCTGCGGGAGGTGTTTGACGCCCACTTCTATCCAAGACTTGGTGTCGAGCCCGAGGCGCTTCAGGCCGCCGTCGTAAGTTTCTACAAGACGGTATTTCCCGGCCTCCGCCGCATGGCACGCCCGATTGCCGGCGGACGGGAGCTGATCGATTGGGCACTGGCCGCGGGGCACGAGGTCGCGATTGCGACGGACCCACTGTTTCCACTGGAAGCCACTGAAGAGCGCGTGCGTTGGGCGGGGCTTGATCCGGCACGTTTCAGCCTCATATCGGCCTTTGAGACGTTTCATTTCAGCAAAGCACACGTTGCCTATTTTGCCGAATTTCTCGGGCGCCTTGGTTGGCCAGATCGGCCGGTCCTTATGGTGGGGAATGATCTGGAACGGGATCTGACCCCCGCTCGGGCCATAGGGTTGCCCACATTTCGCGTGGAAGGTTCCAAGGCACTACCGGTCGGAGCAATATCGAGATCTGGGCTGCCTGTTGCCGCGGGCAGTGGCGGGAATCTGATGCAATTGACGGATTGGTTGAATTCCTCACCGTTGGAGACTTTCGTTCCGTCCTTCAAGACGTGGTCGGCGGTTCAGGCTGTGCTGCTTGCCACCCCCGCTGTACTGCAAAGCATGACGGCAGATCTGAGCCCGCAGATGTGGAAGATGGAACGCTCGGCGGCGGAGTGGGCGATGATCGAGTTGGTGTGTCATCTGCGCGACACCGAGCGTGAGGTACATGCCGCCCAGCTCAAGACTCTCATGGAATCACCTGCTCCGTTCGTCGCCCGTCCCGATGCGGCGGTCTGGGCCAAACAACGCCGCTATCTAGGGGAGGATGGTCCGGCCTCTCTGCGCGAGTTTGTGGCAGCGCGAGTGGCGGCAATCAATCAGCTGCAATCCGTGCCGGAGGGTCTCTGGACAAAACCCGCACGCCACGCGATTTTCGGGCCGACGACATTTCTCGAAGTCGTCGGTTTCATGGCAGATCATGATCGGCTGCATTTGCAGCAGGCGTGGGATATCCTGCATCCAGTGGCAGCCGCCGCGCACCCCGGCTAGGTGTCGTGTGTTATAACTGCCGGGGAACCAGTAGGACAAGACGCCATCTTGTCCTATTTTGCTAGGAGATGGGAATGCGGAGACAAGTTGTAGTCACAGGCTTGGGATGCGTTAGTCCCCTCGGTCACACGGTGGCGACCACGTGGGATGCCATCCTGGCTGGAAAATCGGGGGCCGGGCCAATCACCCATTTCGATGCCAGCCAACACAAGACGCGATTCGCCGCGGAGGTCAAGCAGTTCGACCCCGTGGCTCACTTTGGCTCGCGGGATGCGCGCAGGCTCGACCGATTCGCACAGTTTGCTCTTGTCGCTGCCGATGAGGCTATGCACGAGGCGAATTTGACGGTCAGCGAGGCCAACCGGCAGCGCGTGGGGATCATCATTGGGACGGGAATTGGGGGCATCCAGACGATCCTGGACACCTACGATGTGATGAAGGAACGGGGACCCGACCGCGTGAGCCCCTTCCTGATTCCCATGATGATTTCGGACAGCGCGGCCGGCGTGCTCGCGATCCGCACGGGGGCGCGAGGGCCGAATATGGCGCTTGCCACAGCATGTGCCACAGGCACAAATTCAATCGGAGAAGGCGCAGGTTTGATCCGCCGCAACGAAGCAGACATCATGCTCGTGGGCGCCGCGGAAGCGGCCATCGTGCCGCTGGCAATCGCAGGCCTCAATGCGATGACTGCCCTCTCCACGCGCAACGAGGCGCCGGAGAAGGCTTCTCGCCCGTTTGATCAGGATCGCGACGGGTTCCTGATGGCTGAGGGCGCCGCCGTGCTCGTAATCGAATCGCTGGAGTCGGCGCGGGCTCGCGGCGCCCGGATCCTGTGCGAGTTCTCTGGATACGGCACGACGGACGACGCCTTCCACATTTCCGCCCCGGCCGAGGACGGCGCCGGGGCAGCCGAGTCGATGAGGCTGGCGCTTCAGGACGCCAACCTGAGAGCTGAGGATATCGGATACATAAACGCACACGGGACTTCCACCCGGCTGAATGACAAAAGCGAGACTGCCGCCGTGAAGACCGTTTTTGGTGAGCAGGCCTACAGCGTGCCGGTTTCCTCCACCAAATCAATGACCGGCCATCTTCTTGGCGCTTCAGGATCCCTGGAGGCCGTGCTGTGCACCAAGGTTCTGAACGAAAGCATTTTGCCGGCGACCATCAACTACGAGACGCCAGATCCCGAATGCGATCTGGACTACGTACCGAACACGCCTCGCGCCGCCAGTCCAACGCACGTCATGTCCAACTCATTTGGTTTCGGCGGCCACAACGCGACCTTGATTCTGAGCCGCTTTAGCGGCCAGATGTGAGATCTGTTCGGGCGCACCGCATCCCGCGCCCACGGACCATCAGAAGGAAGAATCATGCCCTACGCACACATTACTGGCTGGGGAATGGCCGTTCCGGACACGGTGCTCACCAACGATGAGCTGGCTCAACGTGTGGACACGAACGACAAGTGGATCCAGGAGCGCACGGGCATCCGCGAGCGCCGGATCGCGCAGGATCGCGAGTTCCCGTCAACGTTGGCGGTCGATGCCTCGATCAAAGCACTTGCGGTGGCGAATCTCAAACCCACGGACATCGACCTCATCATCTGCGCGACCTCCAGCCCGGAATACATCTTTCCGGCAACGGCGTGCTTGATTCAGGATCAACTCGGTGCCAGCAAGGCCGGCGCGTTCGACCTGTCGGCGGCGTGCACCGGCTTCATCTACGCGACGAATATGGCAGCACAGGCCATTCGCAGCGGATCAATTCGGAATGCATTGGTGATCGGCGCGGAGACGCTCTCGCGCTTCGTGGACTGGCAGGATAGGAATACCTGCATCCTCTTCGGCGACGGGGCGGGCGCCTTTGTACTGCAGGCCAGTGACCTCAAAGGGGGGGTGCTCTCGGCCGTAATGCACTCAGACGGCTCCGGCGGAGATTTGCTTTCTCTTCCCGGCGGAGGAAGTCGTTTTCCGGCCACGGAAAGCACGGTGCGCGACGGGAAGCACTTCATACACATGGACGGCCGGGAGGTGTTTCGCTTTGCCACTCGTGCCATGGGGCAGGCGGCTCAGGAGGCACTTGACCTAGCTGGCCTGACCACGCAGGACGTGCAGTGGATCATTCCCCACCAGGCGAACTTGAGAATCATCGAGACGGCGGCGAGGTACCTGAAGCTACCTCTGGATCGATTTGTTATCAACGTCGAACGCTACGGCAATACCTCGACAGCCTCCATTCCCATTGCCACGGTGGAAGCCATCGAGAGCGGGAAAATCAAGAATGGCGACAAGATTGTCCTGGTCGGATTCGGCGCCGGCCTGACTTGGGGCGCCCTGGCGGCCGAATGGACGGGCGCATTGCCGAGCGAGAAGCCCATCGATGTGCAGCGCTATCGCACCTGGGGTCGCGTGCGCTCGTTCATGCTGCGCGTAATGCGCTTCATCGAGGGACTAATATGGGGCCGGGATTCGTGAGGACTTGACCCATGACGACCGTCGCAGCAGCCGTAATGGTCAGTTTGGTCCGACTGTGGTAGATTCATTCTCAAGGAGCGCAAATGGGATTGTTTCGTGACTTCGGTTTGCCTGAGTTGCTGATCATCCTGGTGATCGTTGTGCTCTTGTTCGGGCCAGGCAGGATCGGCAGGATTGCCGGGGAGTTGGGCAAGGGCATACGCAGTTTTCGCGATGGACTCAGCGGCAAGAGCGACGGTGCTGACTCGTCGCCGCCTGACGATCAGGAAAAGAAGACCTAGATATCGGAAAGGCCTTCCAGCTCGGAGGGCTTTTTTGTTGGTTCAGAACTGCCTCTCGAGGTCCTCTGCAGTGCCTACGGGCAGTTTGCACGTGAAGTGGTGACAGAGATACGCTGTCGGCATGCCGTCGCGAAGCGGGCGGTCCAGCAGCAACGCTGGCGCCTGGGGAGGTGGGGGGAACTCCGACGCGGCCAGCACAAGGTTCGGACGGAAGCGCGAGTTTGCCGTTCTCAGCAGCGCTTCGGGCTTTGATTTGGGGGGATAAACGATCGCCAGCTGCTGCTGGTCTCCGAAGGCGAACGCGGCCACATTCAGCCAGTGTGCGAATGCCAGCGGATAGCGCTTTGCGTCCTCAGCGATCATGCCAAGTGCTTGCTCAGCCAAATCGCTGTAGTGCACGGGGCCGCCCAAAGCCGCGAGCTCAAGTAAGACTTCGCAAGCCAGGGCGTTCCCGGAGGGAGTCGCGCCATCCTGCAGGTCTTTGGGTCTTATCAGCAGGGGTTCGCCGTCGCTCGGCGTATCGAAGAAACCGCCCTCGGGATCCTTGAAGCGCGAAATCATCTGCCCTGCAAGGTCCTGCGCCGCGATGAACCAGCGATTGTCAAAATCGCTTTGGTAAAGATCGAGCAGACCCAGAATCAGTGCCGCAAAGTCTTCGAGGAAAACCTCCCGGCTGGCGCTGCCATTGCGCCACACCCGACGCAGCCCAGCGTCCGGCCGTAAGCCCGTCAACAGAAAGCTTGCGTTGCGCGTAGCCACACTTGTGTACGTCGCCCTGCGGTCCTCTTCGTCCAGAAACCGACCAGCTTCGGCAAAAGCCCGCAGCATCAGACCGTTCCAGGAGCAGATCACCTTGTCATCTGTTGCGGGCCGTATCCGAGAATTCCGGGCCCGAAGGAGTTGCCCGCGCCCTTGCGCTAGGCGCCTTAGGATCGCTGCCTCATCGACTCTGAACCGCGAAGCCAGCGATGCGTCGTCGAGCGCCCGCTGCAGGACTGTCTTGCCCTCCCAGTTACCAGATGTCGTGAGGCCGTACGCGGCAACGAAAATCTCGAAAAGGGAATCGTCCGCCAATGCCTCGCGGAGGTTGTCCTTCGTCCAGACGTAGAACTTGCCTTCAGCCCCATCGGAGTCTGCATCCAAAGAGGAGTAGAACCCGCCTTCCGCATTGACCATTTCGCTCATCACAAAGTCGAGAGTCTCTATCACGATGCGCCTGCAGAAAGGATCATGCGTCAGCTGCCACGCGTGGAGATAGGCCAAAGCCAGTAGGGCGTTGTCGTAGAGCATCTTCTCAAAGTGGGGTAAGCGCCATGCGTCGTCCGTTGAGTACCGCGAGAAACCTCCGCCGACGACGTCGTACATTCCGCCGCGCGCCATTGCCTTGAGGGCGTGCACCGCGGTGCTTGAGGATTCGACCCCGACTGCGCTGCTGCCTACGGAGACGCGCAGCAAGAAGTCGATTGCCATGGCCTGGGGAAACTTGGGTGCGCGGCCCCATCCGCCGTGTTCCTGATCGTATGTTTGAACGAGCCTCGTCGCGGCATCCTGCAGCAATCCCGACGACAGGGGTCGCCCGCCCGGCGGCGCCGCGGTCGGGCGAATCCTAGCCAAAACTTCTGCGCCCACTCGCTCCACTTCAGCCGGGGTATCTTGCCATGCTCGCGCCAGATGGGTGAGAACCTCCGTGAACGCCGGCATGTTGTACCGACGGACGGGAGGGAAATATGTGCCCGCGTAGAACGGATGCAGGTCGGGCGTGAGAAAGATCGACAGCGGCCAGCCGCCGGAATTTGAGAGCGCATGTGCGGCTTGCATGTAAATGCGGTCGAGGTCCGGCCGCTGCTCACGATCTACTTTGATGGCGATGAAATGCGTATTCAGCAGGTCGGCAGTCTGTTGGTTTTCGAAAGACTCACGTTCCATTACGTGACACCAGTGGCAGGCCGCGTAGCCTATGCTGAGGAAAATTGGCTTGTTCTGACGGCGAGCAGCCTCGAGGGCTTCCTGGCCCCACGGATACCAATCCACAGGGTTGTGGGCATGCTGCAGCAGGTAGGGGGAATTCTCATTCGCAAGTCGATTGGGCATTCTTACGGGCATCCATTATTGTACAACCACACCGAGCGTGTAGCTCAGCGCCTGTGTCCCCTTGGGCACGACCTCCACAACGTAGTCCTGCGTGGAGGGAACCTCCATGCTAAAACCCACTTTGCCCTCCTCCGCGCGGAGATAGGAGCGGCCATCCACGTAGCCGTCCACGCTCAAGGCGGCGTCGTCCGCCACTCCTGACAGACCAATGTCCATCGTCCGGCCCTTGATTCCGAGAACGGTGTACACCATGACCGATCCGCCGACAGTCTGCCCCGGGACGAGGGCTGACACAGCCCCTTCCTTGAACTTGATCTTTCTCGCGAGTTTGACTGTGAGGCTCAACTTCTCGCCGCCCGCACCGCCATGCACGTCTACGTAGTAATTTTCCGTTTGAGGCAATGTCCCGCGCCATGCCGTTTGCAGGGCCGCGGCGCTCAGCAGCACAGTGCCGCCGGCCGACCGGACGGAAAGAGCAGCACCCGGACCCACGCCGTTGAGCTGCACCAGCAGCGGTTGACCCAGGTCCGCATGCAATACGAACGATTGGACCTCCGCGGGGCGTATGCTGCCGGTCACCACGGCCGTCGTTGCACCTGAAAGAAAATTGATACGAGTTGGCGGCCCCGCTGTCGGCTCAAGCGTCGGCGGCACGGGAGTAGGCACATCCGAAGGCGTCGCACCCACGGAAGGCGCAGGAGCCGCCGACGCAGCGGCTTGGAAGGTGGCCACCACGATGGTCGCCACCCGGGAGTCCGACGCATCCGGTGCCGGGACCGTGGCGCAGCCCGCGGCGAAGGCTGATGCCAGCGCCAAGAGGAGCCTCAGGCAGGCCGAACGGATCCGCCAATCGCCGGCCTGTCGGATTTTTTGCACCCTCATTGTCTGCGGAGAAGCCAGGCCAGCGGGCCGGTGGCCGCCAAGCAAGGCACGAACAACGGCTCGACGAAAAGCAGCTGCAGTGCGCAATGACTCCTGTCGGAAGAAGCCATCGCCGCTACTCGAATTCCAGATCGAGCTCCTCATCCTCCCTCCAATCCTCGAGGCGGTTGATGCGAATGTCGCTGAACAGGCTCTCCTGGTGGGCCGCGACGCGGTAGCGCTTGACCAGTTCAAGCAGGGCAAGGAACGTTACGACGACCTCAAGCCGAGTAGGACGCTC
>Ga0214473_10009584_pt1 | contig 11437 bp, 8 predicted proteins | sample RVTome_7_FD_203509 | JGI IMG/M metagenome (GOLD analysis project Ga0214473, IMG submission 203509) | Soil microbial communities from uranium-contaminated site in the Upper Colorado River Basin, Wyoming, United States - RVT98D197 | ecosystem: Environmental > Terrestrial > Soil > Contaminated >...
TGCGCTTCGGTCAGGTAGGTGGACAGTCCGGCCAGCAGCACCGACGAGTCGTCGCGGCCCGCCTCGGCCAGGTCCACCGCCCGGGTCACCTGGCGGCCCCAGTCCCGGGTATGTCCGGCCAGGGCCCACCCCGCGCCCCGCGCCACCCGCCGCGCCCACCCGGGCGCGCGCATGAGCTGGATCAGGCGATTGGCGCGCCAGAACCGCGAGTATCCGCCGAACGCCTCGTCGCCGCCGTCGCCCGACAGGGCGCAGACGATGCCGCGCTCGCGCACCGCCGCCGAGACCCAGTACATGGGGATGCAGCTGGTGTCGGCGAAGGGCTGGTCGAAATGCCGCAGCAGGCCGAGCAGCTCGTCCGGGGTGAGGCGCCGCTCGCGGACGTCGATGGTGTGATGCCGGGAGCCGCAGTGCGCCGCCACGGCGCGCGCCAGTCCGGTCTCGTCGTGGAGCGGATCGGGGAACCGCACGTTGAAGGTGGCGGTGTCGTTCCCGGTGGCGCGCCCGTGCGCCGCCACCACCAGCGACGAGTCGATGCCCCCGCTCAACAGGCCGGCCACCGGAACGTCCGCCACGGCCTGCCGCCTCACCGCCTGGAGCAGCGTGTGCGCGAACGCGTCCACCGTCGCCGGCAGCTCGCGCGTCTGGTCGGGCTCGACGACGGTGCCCGCGTACTGCTCGAGCCGGTGCCCGTCCGGCGAGACGGTGAGCGTCGAGCCGCGCGGCAGCGCGTGAATCCCCAGGAAGCCGGTGGCGGGCTCCGGGACATAGCCCAGGCCGAGGAAGTCGTAGACGGCCTGGCGATCGAGCGGCGGGCGGAACCCCGGCAGCGCCGTGATCGCCTTGATCTCGCTCCCGAACACCCATTGACCGGACGGCTCGTCGTGCGTGTAGAAGAGCGGCTTGACCCCGAAGCGGTCCCGCGCCAGCACCAGGCGGCGGCGCTCGCGATCGTACAGCGCAAACGTGAAGATCCCCCGCAGGTGCTCGACCAGCCGGGTCCCATACTCCTCATAGAGGTGGACCAGCACTTCGGTGTCCGTGGCGCTGCGGAGCTGGTGCCCGCGGGACCGCAGGGTGCTCCGGAGCTCGCGGTAGTTGTAGATCTCGCCGTTGTAGACCACGGAAACGGCGCCGTCTTCGTTGGTCATCGGCTGGCTGCCGAGGGGCGAGAGATCGATGATCGCGAGCCGGCGGTGCACTAGCTCGCACCGCTCGTCCGCGGAGTACCCGGCGCCGTCGGGACCGCGGTGCGCGAGCAGCGCGGAGGCCCGCGCGGCCCATCCCGGCCCGTCCGGCAGCCGCTGCGCATGGAAGCGTCCGGCTAGTCCGCACATGGCAGCACGCTCCGCTCGGGGACCACGGCGCTCGCCGCGGTGGGGGCTCCGGCGGCGACCGCGAGGGCGAGCCAGAGGATCTTCGAGGCGATCCACGTCCCCATGACCGTGCCGACCAGGACGGTCGCGAGCAGGGCCAGTGGGAGGACGCCGGCCGGGCTGGCCCGGCTCCGCCAGCCGTTCCCGAGGCACAGCCCGAGGGCGATCAGGAACGGCACCGTGCCCATCAGGCCCGTGGTGGTGAGGACCTCCAGCACCAGGTTGTGGGCGTCGCGCCGGCCATCCTGGAGCCGGTCCACGCGCGCGGCAATCTCGGCCTGGTTGTCGACCGGCCCCCATCCGAGCAGCGGGCGTTCCCGCACCATCGCGAGCGCGGCGGGATAGATCCGCTCGCGTCCGGCGAGATTCCCCTCACGGGCCGCGCTCTCGAACCGGTTCCGCATCAGCTCGGACTTGTAGGCCCCCCAGGCCAGGGCGCCCAGCGTGAGCACGGCCAGCACGCCGTGGCGGAGGCGCTGGCCCAGCGTGCGGCCCCGGAGCAGGAACACCACCACGCCGGCGCCGGCGCACAGGAGGCCGCCGCGCGAGCCGGTCTGGATGATGGCGGCGCCGAACAGCGCCGCGAGCGGCCACGCCAGCAGCCCGATCCGGGGGAGACCGCGGTGGGAACGCCCCCGGAGGCCGAGTGCGGCGACCAAGCCGGCGGCGAGGATAATGGCGCTGAGGTTGGCGTTCTGGCCCAGCGCGGTGACCCGGGCCCCCCCGGTCCACACTTCGCGCGCGGTGGCCCCCACCCCCAGAAGCTGCATACCGGCGCGGACCGTGCAGGCCGCCACGAGCGACAGGAGCACGCCGCCCAGCACGCGCCGATCGGCCAGCAGGTTCACGATCACCCAGAACAGCAGCACCAGCTGGACCATGGCGATGAACAGCCGGAGGACGCCACTTTCGTCGTCCACGCCGTTCACGTACGCAGCCACGCCGAACACCCACAGGTACCCGACGAACCAGAGGAGGGCGCCCGGCAGGCGCTGGTAGCAGGTGCTGGGATTCAGCAGCGTCGCGCCCAGAAAGAGGAACCCCGTGAGCGTGGGGATTTCGAGCGGAATCGCGGAGTGCGGAAGCTCGAAGGGGATCGAGAGCACGAACAGGTAGAGGGCGGCGCGCACCACCGGGTTGGCGCGGACGGCGTCCTCGGCGGGCACGGCGGCCGGCGGCCACCCGGCCCGGGACAGGGCGGTCATCGGGCCCGCCAGTCACGGATCAGGCCGCGCCAGCGGCGCACCAGGGCGCGCCGCGCCTCGGGCGAAGGGCCGGCGGCGAGACACAGGCCGGCGAGCCCGGGCGCCGTCACGGCCACGCCCGCCGCCCACGTGCCCCAGCCGGGCACCGCGATCCGCGGGCCGACCATGGCGGCCGCGGCGAACACCAGCGCGCTGACCAGCGTCAGCCGGCCGGCGCCGGCGGCCCGGGTGGGCGCCGCGCCGAGGGTGGCGCGCGCCAACAGCGGATAGGCGACGGACTGGACGGCGCGGCCCAGCAGGACCGAGACGCACAGCCCCACGAGCCCGTAGGCGCGGGTGAGCACGATCCCCAGCCCCACGGTGAGCGCCGCCGCCGCCGCGCCCACCAGCACCCGGAGCCGGGGCTTGAGCGCGGCGTCGATCACATAGGCATCGACCCGGATGAAGGCGGTCTGCACGGCGAGCAGCACGATCAGCAGGCTCACCCACCCGCCGGCATCGTTCTCCGCGCCCACCCACAGCCCCAGGAGCGAGTGGTTCCACAGCAGGATCGTACCGCCCACGACCGTGGTGAACAGCCAGGTCAGCACCATCAGCTCGCGCCGGGCCCGGGCCGCCCGCTCGTACTGGCGACTCCCCAGCACGCCACCCAGGCCCGGAATGGCGGCGCCGGCGGCGAGCACGTGGATGCCCACGGCGATCCGGGGCGCGTACCCGGTCAGCACGTAGGTGGTGACGGCCGCGGGCGCCAGCACGACGCCCAGAATGACCACGTCGCTGGCGAGCCCGATCTTGGCGAGCAGGTCGCCGGCCGCGAGCCACAGGCTCATCCCGAAGAGCCGGCGGACCTCGTGCAGCGCGGGGCGGGCCACCCCGAACCAGGCGACGAAGCTCTTCGCCAACAGCCAGAAGCAGATCCCAGTGGCGGCGGCGCGGAGCGCCATCGCGGCGCCCAGGCCCGGCAGCCCCTGCCCCGCCAGCACCGCGGCGGCCAGGAGCACCCCGCCCGCCACGTTGAGCCCGGCCTGGAACCCCATCCGCTTGTAGCCCAGGTTCATGCCGCGCAGGACCGACTCCGGCACCCCGGCGAGCGTGGTGAAGATCAGGTTCGCCACCAGCAGGGCGCAGGTGAGCTGCACGTCCCAGCGGAGCTCGGGGCCCACCCCGGTGAGCCGGGGGCCGAGCCACACGAACAGCGCGCCCACCGCGGCCAGGAACGGGAGCATCAGCACCCAGACCACGAGCGCGGCCCCCACGTAGCGCCGCTTGAGATCGGCGCGCTGGTCGTCCTGTCCCTGCGCGATGACCAACCGCAACGCCTCGGTGGGGCGTCCGTCCGCCGCGGTCAGGTAGCCGCCCGTCCGGGTGAGCATCTCCCACACGCCGAACACCGTGCGCCCGAGCCCGTGCAGGAGAATGGGCGTGATGAAGAACCCGACCGCGATGCGGGCGCCGTAGTCCAGCAGCGATCCCGCGGCGTTGAGCGACGCCCGCCGGGTCAGCGTCCCCGGCCCGGCCGGCGGCGCCACGGGCGCGCCGACGGCCGTCACGCCGAGCGTGGAGGCCTCAGTGCCCACTGGGCACCTCCTCGAGCGCGTCCCGCAGCCGGGCGGCGCGCCCTCCCGGGGGGTCGCCGCCGGGATCGAGCTCCAGCACGCGGAGGTGCCCGAACCCGGCCAGCTCGCCGATGACCTGATCGAAGGCACGGCGAAAGCAGGCCAGGAAGTGGAAGATCTCGGCGTCGGGGCTCTGCTTGAGCGGGTGCGGCTTGGCCCGGGTCCGGATCCGGTGCGCCAGTACCGAGTCGGCGGCGTCGAGCCGCACGACCACGTCGAGGCGCCCGCCCCACTCCTGCAGGGCGCGCCGGCGCCATTGCCGCCACGCCGGGTCGTCGTCCCGCGCGTGGAAGACCTCCAGCCAGCTCAGCGCGAACACCGGTCCTTCATCAAGCACGATCAGCCGAGCACCGCCGGCGGCGGCGCGCTCCAAGGCATGGCGCAGCGCGCCCAGCCGGATCATCTGCCTGACCGCCGCGCCGCGCAGGGGCCGGCCGCGGGCCGCCGCGGCGACCGCGGGCATCACGGCCAGCGCGCCGGCGAGCAGCAAGGGCCGCGGCAGGCCCCAGAGCGTGAGGCCCGCCCGGACGTCCGGCACGAGGCCGGGCAGCGCCCGCGCCAGCGTGGTCTTGCCCGCGCCGGCCGGCCCGACCAGCTCCACCACGCGAGGGCGGCGCGTGTCCGTCACAGCGCCTCCCACACCCGCGCCCGCAGGTCGGCGAGGATGTCGGGGAGCGGCCGGGTCGCGTCGATCACCGCCGCGCCGCTGTCGGACCAGTCGGCCTCCCACATGGCCCAGGCGCGCGCGCGCACGTAGTCGGCGGGCTCGTCCCGCTTGCGCCGCACCGCGGTCTCCGGGTCGACCCGCAGCACGAACACCAGGTCGGGCGGAGTCAGGCGCGCGTAGTAGCGCGTCTCCCAGCGCCGCAGCCGCCGCGCCAGGCCGGAGTGGGCCGAGAGGGCCCGCCCCTGTTCGCGGCTGGGTCCCACCAGGGTGCGGTTGCCGGGGAGGGGATACCGCTCGCAGATAACCACGCCGCCCGCGGCCGCCATCGCGCGCGCCCGGCGATAGAGCCGGTAGCGGTCGCGCGCGGTGCAGACGTAGCGGAGCAGCTCCAGGTGCGCGTGCAGTCCGCCGGGAATGCTCCGGGCCCGCAGCGCATCCAGGCGCCGGGCGACCTTCAGCGCCGCACCCACCACGGCCGAGAGGAGCGACCGCGGGGGCCGGCCCAGGTGCGCGTGCCCGGCCCACAGCTCGGCGCCCAGCCATCCCCGGAGCGCCCGCGCGCAGGTGGACTTCCCCGCCCCGTCGGCTCCCACCAGCGCGATGACGGCGCCGCCCGACGCCAGCCGCTTGCCCGCGGGCGGCGTCAGGAGGTTCATGGCCCGGGCGACCCCGGCCACGACGCGCCGCACGCGATATCCGGCCGCCGGCGCGCACGAGAGGGCGCCCAGTTCGCGCTCGACCGCCAGGCGGGCCGCGAGACGCCGCCAGGTCGGGCACGAGGGCTCAAGGGCGTCGGCACAGCGGCCGAGCGTGCCGACGCTCACCTCGGGCAGATACCGCGCCGCCACCACCGTCAGGGCCGGACGGCCCACCACCCGGAGCCGGACCCACTCGGCCCGCGCCCGGCGGAGCCACACCGGCTCGGCGCGGCGCAGGGCGTCGCGGGGATCGTGGAGCAGCGCGGTCCGGAGCAGCAGCAGGAGCAGGTCGAACTCCGGGGCCGGCGTGGGGAACGGCGCGCCCGGCACCGCCGTGGCGATCACCGCGGCGGCGAAGGGGAGCCGGTAGTACCGCACCCAGGGCCGGCCGATGCCGAGGGCGAAGTGCGCGTGCACGTGGATCAGCCGGCCGCGTCCCCGGTCGAAGCCGACGTAGCTCTGGACGCCCGCCATCTGCCGGTCCGGCGCCGTCAGGGCGAGCTTGAAGTCGAGCCGCTCGAGGAGCGCGGCGAAGCGGCCGGCACTCGCGCGATCCACCAGCAGGTCGAGATCGCCGCGCCCCGTCATCCAGCGATCGCCCCTGCCCTGTCCCTTCCACCGGCAACAGGCCAGGCCGGAATCGTCCAGGGCACGGGCCAGCTGCGCGCCCAGCGTCCCGGCGACGCCGGGGAGGAGCTCCTCGCGCAGCGCCATCGCGTCGGTCACGGTGCCTCCCCCTCCGCGGGGGAGGCCGGCGCGAAGGCCAGCGCGGCCGCGACCCGCGCCGCGAGGCGGCCCACCCGCCCGCGGACCGCCTGCTGCGACCGGAATGCCACCGCGGCCGCCTGCCGCGCCGCCGCCAGCCATCGGGGCCGGCTCCGCATCCAGCGCCACTTGCTGCCGTCGAGCTCGGCGCCGAGCCGCGCCTTGAAGTCGCCCCGTCCCATCAGATCGAACGACTCGCATCCCGCGGCCATGGCCCGCCGCATCACCGCCCAGGTCATGGCCTCGGTTCCCCGGTACCACCGGTAGTGGTCGCGGTGGGCCCAGGTCCAGAGCAGCAGTTCCCGGTTCTCCATGAAGAACATGCCGGTGGCGATGCTGACCTGGCCTCCGGGCAGATACACGGACGCGGCGATCAGCGTCCCGGCCTCGCGCATCCGCTGGAAGCAGACCAGCATGCGCCGCTGGGAGAACGGGACGGCCGTTCCCCGCCGCCGGTACACCGCGGCGACCTGGTCGTAGTGCTCGTCCACGAACCCGTCGTGATCCTCGAAGCGCACCACCAGGCCCAGGCGCTCGGCCCGGCGGATGTTGCGGCGGGCGCTGTCCTTCATCGCCTTGAGGACCCGCGCCTCGTCTCCGGGAAACAAAGCCGCGCGATAGGTGCCCACCGGTTCGCCGCGGAACCCGCCGGCGCGCATGGCGTCGGCCTCGAGACCGGGGAGCATCAGCTCGATGTGCGCCACGCCGTGCCGCCGCTCGAGATAGGGGACGAGCGCGTCGAGCAGCGTCGCGGTCGGGAGCCGCGCGGGGTCGAACGCGGGCCCCATGCTCACGGTCTGCCACCCGGCCAGGGGCGACCCGAACAGCCGCCACGGACCCACCCGCCGGATGAGCCCGGGCAGGCAGCCCACCACCGCGCCGTCGGACTCGAACAGCAGATAGAGGGGCGAGCCGAAGCCCGCGGCGTCGAGCGAGTCGAGCCAGGCGCGGGTGTGCACTAGCCGATGGTTGGGGAATTGCCGGACCAGCGCGTCCCACCGGACCAGGTCGTCGGCTTCGGCCTCGCGAACGCGCACCGCGTTGCCGGGGGCGCTCATCGCGCACCCTCGGCCGCGACGGAGCGCGGCGCGACCGCTCGGGGCGTCGCCCCGGGGGCGGAGGGCTCCGGGGCCGGACGCGGCGCGGCACGGGCCGGGACGACCAGTGCCAGCGCGTCCCGCATCTCGGGAGGCTCGGGGTACGCCCGTCGCCCGGTCAGCCGGCCCGCGATGGTCACGAGGGTCCGCCAGACGAGCGCGAGGTCGTACGTCAGGGAGGCCCGGCGCACGTACGTGAGGTCCAGGGCGAGCTTCACGGGCAGGAGCCATTCGACGTAGCGGGCCTCGGGGTCGCCCGTCGCCAGCACCTGGTCGCCGTGCGTGTCGTGATACAGGCTCCCGGGGCTCGTCAGCCCAGGCCGAACCGTCAGCGTTTCCCGATGGAGCGGCGCGTAGTATCGGGCGACGAGCTCCGGGTCCTCGGGCCTGGGGCCGATCAGGGACATCTCGCCCCGGAGGATGTTCACCAGCTGCGGGAGCTCGTCGATCTTGGCGCTCCGCAGCAGGCGTCCCAGCGGGAAGACGCGCGGGTCGTCCACCCTCGTGATCGGGCCGCCGAACCGGCCGGGACGCATCTGCATGGTGCGCAGCTTGTACATGGTGAACGGCCGCCCGCCCACCCCGGCCCGGCGCGCCCGGTAGATCACCGGGCCCGGACTCGCCAGACGGATCGCCACGGCGGCCAGCGCCAGGATCGGGGCCACGAGCGCGAGACCCAGCGCCGCCCCGACCACGTCGGTCAGGCGCTTCAGATCAATCATCGGCCCACCGCTTGCCGGCCCACGGCTGCTCGCTGAGATCGGGGCCCGCCAGCACCATGCCGTGCTCGTCCTCGAGCTCGAGCAGGACCACCGTGCCCGTGCCGCACTCCACCTGGAGCCCGCAGGCGGCGGGCACCGGACTCAGCACCGGCCCCAGAATCCGACCCGCCAACCCCGACTCGGGACCCGGGAACGGCGGCAGCGCGACGCTCCACACCACCCAGCGCTGCCCGTCGAGCCGGCTGAACGCGCCGGGGTACGGCCGGGTGAGCGCCCGCACGAAGTCGTAGACCTCGCGGCTCGAGTGCGTCCAGTCGATCACCCCATCGGCGGGCCGCCGCCGGGGCAGCGGCGGCTCGCGGCTCCAAGCCGGCGGCGTCACCGGCCGCTCGCCGGCGAGCAGGCGGGGCACGAGCCGCAGCAGCATCTCGCGGGTCGTGGCGGCCACCTGCTGGTACAGCGAGGCGCAGGTGTCGTACGGCGTGATGGGAATCACCCGCTGGTCCACCAGCTCGGCCGCGTCGAGGTCTTCCGCCAGCCAGAGGAGCGAGTTCCCGGTTTCGCTCTCCCCCCGGATGAGCGCCCAGTTGATCGGGGCGCTGCGATACCGGGGCTGGAGCGAAGCGTGCGCGCCGATCATCCCCATGGTCGCCAGCTGCAGGGCCGGGGCGCGCACCACCTGGTGCCAGCCGATCACGAACACCACATCCGGCGCCAGCTCCCGCAGGATGGCCACGGAACCGGGGTCGTTGATGTTGGCGACATAGTACAACGGCACGCCGTGCGCCTGGCACAGCGGTCGGTAGTCGGCGGCGCCGCTGCGCCGCGCGGCGAGGTCGGGCCGGAGCGTCAGGACGCCCGCCATGGGCACGCCCGCCACCAGCAGCGCTTCGAGAGCGGGGAGTCCCTCGGCGTGCACCCCGACCCAGGCGAACCGCACGGCGGCTACCGCCGGTGGCTCTGGACGACATCGAGCACCGCCTGGATGACATCGGCCACGTCGTCGTCCGTGAGTCGGGGATGCAGCGGGAGGCTCAGCATCCGCTGGAAGTTTCCCAGCGTCACCGGGAAATCGCCGGGGGCGTAGCCGTACTTGTCCCGGTAGTAGGGATGCAGGTGAATCGGAATGAAGTGGACCGACGTACCCACGTTCCGCGCCGTCAGGGCGTCGATGAACCGGTCGCGGTCGATCCGCAAAGCCTCGGGACGGAGCCGGAGCACGTAGAGATGCCACCCGTGCTCCACGCACGGCTGGTCCGGCGGCACCTCCAGGCCCTCCACGTCCACGAACGCGCGCGTGTACCGGGCCGCGACGGCCCGGCGGCGCGCGTGGAAGCCGTTGAGCTTCTCGAGCTGTCGCAGGCCGATGGACGCCTGCAGGTCGGTCATGTTGTACTTGAAGCCCGGGTACACCACCTCGTAGCGCCACGTCCCCCCCTTGGCGTAGCGCGCCCAGGCGTCGCGGTCCATGCCGTGGAGGCTCACGACCCGGGCCCGCTCCAGCAGGGCCGGATCGCCGGTCAGCATCCCGCCCTCGGCGGTGGTGAGGTTCTTGGTGGCATAGAAGCTGAACGCCACAAGGCCCGGGCCGCCGCCGATGCGCTCGCCGCGCCACGCGGCCGGCAACGCGTGGGCCGCGTCTTCGACGATCGGAATGCTGCGGGCGCCGGCCACAGCCCGGATGGCGTCGAGGTCCGCGGGGTGTCCCGCGTAGTGGACGGGCATGATGGCCTTGGTGCGCGCCGTGAGCGCCGCCTCGATGCGGGCGGGATCGATGTTCAGCGTATCGGGCGCGACATCGGCCAGGACCGGCCGGGCCCCGACGTGCTCGATCACGTTCACCGTGGCGGCGAAAGTGAGCGGGGTGGTGATGACCTCGTCGCCCGGCCCCACCCCCAGACACACCAGCGCGGTGTGCAGGGCCGCGGTGCAGGAATTCAGCGCCAGCGCCTCCGGCGCCCCCAGGTATTCCGCGAATTCGCGCTCGAACCGCCGGGTCTTGGGCCCCGTCGTGATCCAGGGCGACCTCAGCGTGTCGCTGACTTCCGCGATTTCCTCTTCCCCCACCGACGGCGGCGCGAACAGCAGGAATTCGCGGCGCGCGCTGGGGACGCTGGTCATCGTCATGGTCGACTCCTCGGGGATTCTCCGGATCTCACTCCCGCCCGCTGGGTTCGGGGCGGAGCACGAGCGCGCTGCTGCGGTCGCCTTTGCGGTTGCCGTTGCCGGTCCCGCTCCCGTTCCCGCTCCCGTTCCCGTTCCCGTTCCCGTTGCCTTTCCCGTTCCCGTTCCCGTTCCCGTTCAGCGGCAGCCCGCCGCGGCCCGGCCGGCCGACCGCCGCGCGCAGCGCCGGCCACGCGCCGTGGCCGAACCGCGGGTCACCGGCTGGCGGGCGGTACTCGGGCGCGAGCGTCGCCAGCACGCGGATCAGGGCCGCTTCGTCGCGGCTCACGGCCACCCGGACCAGATTGCGCAGCCGCTTGGCCAGGAGCGCGCCATGGGTGCCGTTGCGCTCCACCATGCGGATCTTGTCTACGCTGGTGGGGACCGCGGCTTCCTCGGCCGCGAGCAGCTCCTCCTCGAGCTTCTCGCCGGGGCGCAGTCCGGTGTAGACGATCTCCACGTCCTGGTGCGGCCGGAGGCCCGCCAGCCGGATCAGCTGCTCGGCCAGATCGAGCACCCGCACCTGCGTGCCCATCTCCAGCAGGGAGATGCGCCCCGCGGCCTCCGGGAGCGCCGCCGCCCGCAGCACGAGCTGCACCGCCTCCGGGATCGTCATGAAGTAGCGGCGGACTTCGGGATGGGTCACGGTGACGGGCCCTCCCGCGTCGATCTGCCGCCGGAAGAGCGGTACCACGCTCCCGTCCGAGCCCAGCACGTTGCCGAACCGGACGACCCGGAAGTCGGTGCCCGACGAACGCAGCGACGGCAGTTCGAGCGCCACCCGCTCGGCGACCAGCTTGGTGGCGCCGAGGATGCTGGTGGGGTTCACCGCCTTGTCGGTCGAGATCAGCACGAACTTGCGGCAGCCCACCCGCGCGGCGCACCGGGCCACGCGCAGCGTCCCGATGATGTTGTTCCACACCCCCTCGATCACGTTCCCCTCGAGCATGGGCACGTGTTTGTATGCGGCGGCGTGGAAGACGCAGGTGGGCCGGTAAACCTCGAAGAGCGTCTCCATCCGGTCGGGATTGGTGACGCTGGCGAGCACCGGGATCACCTGGATCTCGGGATTCGCGGCCGCGAGCTCGAGATGCAGGAAGTAGAGAGGACTCTCGGCCCGCTCCACCA
>Ga0214473_10009585_pt1 | contig 11437 bp, 8 predicted proteins | sample RVTome_7_FD_203509 | JGI IMG/M metagenome (GOLD analysis project Ga0214473, IMG submission 203509) | Soil microbial communities from uranium-contaminated site in the Upper Colorado River Basin, Wyoming, United States - RVT98D197 | ecosystem: Environmental > Terrestrial > Soil > Contaminated >...
CGGCCCCTGATGCCGTGATCCACCACGCCGGCACGCCCCGCTCCAACGAACGGTTCCTGGCGTTCCCGGCCTCGAGAAACCTGCCGCGCCTCGATCCGGAAGCCCTCGAGCAGGCGATGCGCCTGCACCTGGAGGGGGTGGAGCGCTTCCTCGCCCACCACGTGAGCGGGGCGCTGGCGGTGACGCGCGAGGCGCTGCGCCGCCTGAGGGCTGACGGCATGCTGGTGCACGTGGGGAGCGCCGGGACGGTGCCGGAAGCAGCGCTTCTCAACCGTGGCCTCGAGCAGATAGCGCGCGTGGCGCGGGTGGAGTGGCTCCTGCTGGGAGCCGGCGCGCGCACGGCGATGGTGGACCCGGCGGGCCTGTCGCCCAACCGGCTCGCGGAGCGCGCCTGCGTGACGCTGGCCGCTCCCCCCTCCGGCTCAGGGCCGCGCCGGGAGCGTCCGCGCCCCCGCCGCACCCCCTCTCCGGCCGACATCAAGCCCCCCGCCCACCCGGCGACCGCCTGACCTCGCTTTCCGCCAGCCTCCGTTCTCGGCCCGGACCGCGGTCCCTAACTTCACAGAGCTGTCACCGTTCGAACACCATCCTTTCACCGAACGCGCGCTAGGATACAACCTGCGAACTTGTCGGAGGGCGCATGCTGGCGAGCATTCTGGTTGTCGATGACGAGCAGGACATCCTCACCCTTGTCGCTTACCATCTGCGTCCTGAGGGGTACCGGGTCCTTGCCGCGGCAGACGGAAAGACGGCGGTGGATCTGGCCCTGAATGAGAAACCGGATCTGATCGTCCTCGATCTCATGTTGCCGGAAATGTCCGGCATGGAGGTTCTCAAGGTTCTGAGAGGAAACGACGCGACCCGCAAGACGCCGGTGATACTGCTGACCGCGAGGAAGGATGAGATCGACCGGGTCCTGGGTCTCGAGCTGGGCGCCGACGACTACGTCACGAAGCCATTCAGTCCGCGGGAACTGGTCCTCCGGGTGCGGCTGCTTCTAAAACGCACCTCCGCGGCACCGGAGCCGGGTGCCAAACGACTCCGCTACGGCCCGTTCGAGATCGATCTCGAGAACCACCGCGCCCGCGTCGATGGGCAGCTCTTGGACCTGACCCTCACCGAATTCCGCCTCCTGACCGATCTGGTCCGCGCGCGGGGCAGGGTGCGCTCGCGGGACAGCCTGCTGGGGGAGGTGTGGGGCTACAATAACGAGGTCATGTCCAGGACCGTGGACACGCACATCCGGCGCCTGAGGCAAAAGCTCGGGCCGGCGGCCCCCCGGCTGGGGACACTGCGGGGCGTCGGTTACCGGCTGCAGGCCTCGGAACAGGACTGAGTGCGCGCTCCGTTCAGCGCCTGGTCCGCGCGATGCGCTCGACCTGCTCGAGGTAGCGCGCCACGTCCTCGCTCGGCCGAATCTCTTGGGCGCGCTTGAGCAGCGGCACGGCTTCCGGGTATTTGGACTGGCTGACCAGAAGCTGCGCGTGCCGGATCCTCGCCTCGGCCTCGAACGCCTCGATACTCTCCGCGCGCTCGTAGTAGAAGATGGCCCGCTCGGGCTCATCGCCGCGCGCGTAGTGCTGCCCCAGCATGATGAGCGCCTCGCCGTCGAGCGAGTCCTGGGCCACGACCTCCTCTATCACCCTCACAGCCTCCTCGTCCGAGCCCTCCGCCATGGCGAGGCGCGCCTCGAGCTTGGAGAGCTTCCGGCGCTCCGCCTCGTCGAGCCGCAAGCCGAGGCCCCCCCTGGCCTCCGCGAGGACCTCTCTCGACTGACTGAGCGCTCCGCGCGCCGCCAGCACCTCTGCGGCCCGCAGGGCCCGGCTGGCCTCCTGCTGGGGGTCGGCCGCGATCGCCTGCCGGTAGGCGCGTGCCGCCAGGTCCATGAGGGACTCGTTCACGTAGATATCGCCCAGCGCGTTGAGCATCTCCACGCTGGCCTTGCCCATCCTCGCCAGAATCTCGTAGTTCTGTGCGGCCTTCATGGACTCCTTCATTCCGAGGTAGGCGACCGCCTGGAGCTGCCAGAAATCTACACGCCCGGGCTGCCTCTCGATGAGCTCACCGCAGAGAGCGGCAGCCTCCGCGAACTTCTGTTCCTTGAAGAGGCAGCGCGCCAGCCCCAGCTTCCAGTCCAGCGATTCCGGCTGCAGCATCGCCGCCTGCCGATAGGCGGACTCGCCGGACAGAAAATTCTCCTGCGCCACGTAGGCCTGACCCAGCAGGCCGTAGCTCAAACCGTCGCCGCCGCCCAGCTCGATCATGCGCGTGAAGGCCTGGATCGCCTCGGCCATCCGGCCGGAGCGGGCGTACACCAGGCCCAGGTTCTTGTGGGCTCTCAGGAAGCTGGGGAACTTCTCGACGGCGGCGCGGTAGCCCTTCTCCGCATCCTCGAGCCGATCCTGCTGGAAGCGTATATTGCCGAGGGTGAAGTCCAGCACGGCGCTCGACCTGGGGCCGGTGAGACCCGCCAGCTGCTGCGCGGCCTTGTCCAGGTCGCTGGACATCAGGGGAATGATCTTCTCCAGCTGCAGGCGTTCCTCGGGCGACACCCGAGGCTCCACCTCCCCAAGGACGCCGTAAGTGCCCAGGAAGCGTTTCTGGAACTCGGCGTCCTTCCAGGCGTCGGCCGGATCCTCGGCGGCTCGCGCCCCGAGGACCGCCAGAGCCAGGGCGGCCGGCGCCACACTCCAGTGTCTAAGTCGCATCGTTCATCCGACGGTGAAGCGCAGCGGCACTCGCATCCGGGTCTGGACCTTGCGGCCGTTGCGCACCCCGGGCTCGAACTTCCACTGCCTCACGGCCTCGAGCGCCGGTGCTTCGAACTCCGGCCGCGTGGCCTTCTCCACCCTGGGGCTCACGACCCGTCCGCGCTCGTCGACCACGAAAAGCACGTAGACGCTGCCTTCGATCTTCCTCTTGCGAAGCTCGAGCGGATACGTCGGAACCGCCTGGAAAACCGGGCGGGGCTTTTGATCCAGCTCGGCTAGCGTGAAGATCGACTCCAGCGGCGCGGACGCCGCCCTGCCCGTACCTCCGATCTCCCCGCCGGAGCTCAGATCCACGCTACCTGCGAACGCATTCCCTGCCGCTGCAGCCATGGCACCGGGATTGAGGAGGTCCTCGAGGGCGCTGAGGCTGACGGCATCCAGGGCCGGCACGGCGGCCTGGCTCTCGAGCTTGCTCAGCTCCGTCAGGTCGGGAGCCTTCATCGCCTCCTCCGCGTCGTCCCTGGCCTCATCCTGCTTCTGCGCCTCGGGCTGCGACTCACGATTGTCCTTCTCCGCAGCGCGCTCCGACTCCTCCACCAGATCCACGACCTCGACCTGCTTCTGCTTCTCGGCGCGCGCCGGCGGATTGAACATCAGGCCCCCGAAAAGGATCACTGCGGCATGCGCCAGAAGCGCGACGCCTATCCCGAACAGAGCGCGGCTCATCTCTTGTCCGTGGAGATACCGACCTTGTTGATACCGATCTTGCGCACTTCGTCGAGCACCCCCACCACCATCTTGAAATCGGCGCTGGAGTCGCCGTTGAGGATCACCCTGGGGTCCTTCTCCGCCGACTTGTACCCCTGCAGACGGAAGGGGAGCTGCTCCAGGGTGATCTTCTCCTTGTTGAAGAATACCTCGCCCTTTGCCGTGACGCTGAGGGACAGGGTTTTGCTCTGCTGCTGGGGCTCGGCCAGGGTCGAGGCCGAGGCGGCGGCCGGAAGGGCCACCTGCACGCCCTGGTTCTTGGTCATCGACAGCGACACCATAACGAAGGTCGCCAGGAGAAAGAAGATGATGTCGATGAGCGGGATGATTTCGATGCGGGCCCGTTTGCCAGAACCGCCGCTAGCATGCACTCTTGGTCCTCCTCACGAAGCCGCCACGGCGCGCGGAACGACGAGCTCCCGCGGCAGATGCAGCAGCAGCTCGAGGCGGGTGGAGGCGGAGTCGAGCTCGTGCCGAGCTTCCTCGACCCGGCTGTTGAGATAGTTGAACGGGATGAGCGCCGTGATGGCGATGCCGAGACCGAAGGCCGTGGCGATCAGGGCCTCGGCGATGCCGCCCGTGATCGCGGAGGGAGCGCTGAGCTCGCCGCCGAGGAGCGAGAACGAGCGCATCATCCCGGTCACCGTGCCGAGGAGCCCCAGCAGCGGGGCGAGCGTGATGACCGTGTCCAGGATCGGGATGCCGCGGGTGAAGCGCTTGATCTCCAGCGACTGCGCCAGCATGAGGGCGTTGGAGATCGACTTCTCGCGGTGAACCAGCGCGTAGTTCAGGGCGCGGCATACGAAGTACTTCGTGGTCCTACCGACGCGTGTCGCCTTTTCGATGTCCCCGGCCTCCACCGCGTCCAGCATGCGCTGCAGGGCCTTCTCATCCCGCCGCTTCTGCTCGGTGAGAAGGAAGAACAGCCGCTCGATGACCGTGCCGAGCGCCAGAACGGAGGCGAGCAGCAGCGGCCACATGATGGGGCCGCCCTTGCTGAACATGTGGATGAGGCTGGCGCGCTGCACCAGCTCCTTGAGCGCCCCGCCCCGCGAAGGGTCGAGCGGCAGGATGCCCTCCCCCGTCTTGACGAGGCCCGAGATGCCAGCCCTTACCGCCTCTACGAGCGGTCGCACCGCCGGCTTTGTCGACCCGGTCTGCGCCACGGCCAGGCCAATGGTCTGCCCGCTCGACGAGGCGAACAGGGAAACGGGGCCGATGAGGGCGAACGTGCCGTCGGCGAGCTTCCCCTGCGGATCGACCGCCTGCCCGGGGAAGCGCGTCCCCCCCATCCCCTCCTCCAGCCGCGTCACCGAGGTCTTGACGAGCGACAGCTGCAGGTCGAATTTCTGGTCCACGCCGAGATTGCCGTTCGAGGGGGCGTCCTTCGCGGCGACGATGACAGGCTCGTAACGCTGCTGCTCACCCACGCCGAGGCGCGACTCAAAATTGTTCCGGTACTCGTCGAGGAGCGTGCCGAGATAGGTAACCTCGTCCTGGCGCAGCTTCATCTCGGCCCGCAGATTGCCGACATCCAGACCGCCAGCATCCGCCTCGCGGGTGACGCGCTCCTGCTCACGACGCAGATCGCCCAGGCGCTCCTCGAGCCGCGAGAGCTCCCGGGACAGCGGAAGCTTCTCCGCGGCGATACTCTCCCGCAGCCGGGCAAGCTCCTTCAGGCTGGCTTCGAGGTCCTGCTGCGCTGCGGCCCCCACATCCTTCACACCGTCGAAGTCCGGAGGCGGCGCGGCGCCCGCTGCCACGAGCCCCGCCGCCAGCATGCCCAGTACCGTGCAGTGAAGTCTCATCGGATATCCACCGGTAAAGCAACGAACCTCGGACTGCTCTTGTTCTGGAGGATCTCCAGAACCTGGTTGACGTCGCGGGCCAGCAGGTTCGCCGGCGTCCAATTCCAGCCGCCTTCCGCCGGCCGGCCGATTCCGGCCTCCCCGCCCGCGCTCACGAAGTAGGCCTGCCCGAGACCGACGTAGACGGACTTCACCTCCGAAGGCCTGCCGTCGGACAGGGGGCGGATCTCGCTCACCACGGTGATTTCGCTGTTCAGTCGGTTCAGCTCGTTGAGGATTCCCAGGATGTTCTGGTAACGCTCGGCGGGCGACACCTTGGCGGTCAGGGGGTCCGGGGGAATCCGCTGGTACAGGGGCATCACCCTCTCCCGGAGAGACTCGGGCAAGCTGGCGACGAGCCCGCGCACCTTCACTTCGAGCTCCCCGGCGTGCAGCGCCAGCCCGGCCGTCAGGCCCTTGATCCGGTCGCGCTCGGCGAGCTGCTCTGAGCGCGCCTTCTGCGAGGTGCCGAGCTCGGCGCGGGCCTGCTGCAGCTTCTCCTCCAGCGTGGAGGTCTCCTTTTTGAGGACCTCGATGCGCGACACCAGGAGCTCCTTTGCCTGCTGCCAATCCTTCTTCTCGCGGGAGATGATCTTCTGCGTTTCCACCCAGCGGGCCAGAGTCTCGCGGGCGGACTCCAGGCTCCCAGCGCCGGGCGCCGCTTCCTGCGCGCGGACCGGACCGCGGGCGAGGAGGCACGCGAGGGCCAGTGCCAGAACGGGCAAGGTACGCATACGCATCACAACCATTTGTAGCGGCTCGACGTCACGTCCGGGGTTCGTCTCTGTGACAAGTCGGTGACGGACGCTGGCCGTCCCACGCCGGCCACCTGCCGGCGCGCGGGGCCTACCATTTGATGGTGCCGGTCACGACGAAGCGCCTCGCCGAGTCCCGCTCCGACTTTACGACTTCACCGCCGCCCGGAGTGCGATAGACGCTTCTCCTGGGGGGCCGCAGGAGGTTTTCGCCCCTGAGAGATACGACGTGGCCCTTGCCGATTTTCTGGCTGAACGTGACGTCCAGGCTGCCGAGCGGCTCCTCGAACACGCTCGGGTTCCCATCCTCCACGCCTCGCGCCGCGCCGGTGATGAGCGTGTCCCCCACCAGGTTGTAGAAGGCGCCCGCCGAGGTTCCGCTGCGGTCATTGTCGTAGGTCAGGTTGACATTGAGCACGTACTCGGGCTGGCCCTGGAGCCTTCGCGTCGGCTCATCCAGGCCGAAGGGGGCCAGAGACTCTTGCTCGTCGCGGGGCACGTCCACCCGGGAGGCGAGGTACGTCACATTGGCTCCGAGCATGAGGCCCCGCAGGCGCCCCGCAACGAAGCCCAGCGACGTGCGCGCTTCCAGCTCACCACCCAGCACGACACCGCTCCTGTAATTCACCGGCTGGATGAAGCTGCGTCCGCCGGCCGAGAAGCTGATCTGCTCGATGGGATCTTCGAGTTGCTTGTAGAAACCGCTCAGCGCCAGAACCTCGCCCGGCTTGCGAAACCACTCCCAGCGGATGTCGTAGTTGGTGATTCGGGACAGGGACAGAGCGGGATTGCCCAGGAATTCATCCCCGAAGATGAACTCCTCCGTGGCCACCGGCGCCAGCTCGCGGAGGGTCGGCCGCGCGATCGTCCGGCTCCAGGAGACCCGCAGGTTCATGCCGGGAGCCACCTCGTACACGAGACCGAGGGAGGGCAGGATGGAGGTCTCGTCGACCTGCGCTGCCGCCTGCTCCTGCGGTACGCTCACGATCTCCCGGTCTCCGCTCGGCAGCCGGTGGATCACCTGCACCGTGCCGAACGCTTCGTTCGCCGGTTCGACCGAGAGGTCGGTTCTCTCCAGGCGGGAGCCGCCGATGAGCCTGAGCATCTGAGTGAGCGGCAGCTCCGCCATTCCGTAGAACGCGTCTATCCTTTGCGCGCCGCTGTAGTTCACGTCGTCGCCGACCGGAGTGATCACCCAGAGCAACTGGTTGGGTGCCGGGGGCGTGTTGGAGGCCAGGCCGATCCGGTCCGGGTCCAGGAACACGTCGGTCCACAACTGCTGCGGGGACGCGGCCACGAAGCGCGCCAGCGACCGGTTGTACGCCACGTCGGAGTTGAAGATCGAGCCGAGCTGGTTGGGGAAGGTGTAGGTGAAAGATCTCTGCTCGTAGTCGCGGTCGGTCCTGTCGAGGAAGAGCCCGGACTTGATCTTGCCCCGCGAGCGCGTCCACTGGGTGAACGGCAGGCTGAGGTCGAAGCCGGCCTGGAGGTTCCTCTCTTCGATGTCGCGAAAGATCCGGCGCGTGTTCTGCGCGTCGGTGCTGTTGGCGGGCTTCTCGCCAGACAGGGTGGAGAAGTTGAAGGCGTTGCGGAAAAAGCGCACGTCCGGTTCATCCTGACGGGTCAGGTTGGTCGCCCCGACCCAGGCCAGCTCGAGGTCATGCAGGCCCGGGAACCTGTGGCGGCCGTGCAGCTGCGCGGAGCCCACCTTCCGCTCCGTGTAGTGCAGGCTCTGGTTCTGCTCCACGGACGGGAAGCCGGTGTCCTGCACCTGGAACCGCGCCTCGTCTTCCACGGACTTGTTGCCGATCCACTGCAGCGACAGCTCGTGGTCCGGGCTCGGCTGCAGCACAAAGGCGCCCAGGGCGCCGATCAGCAGCTCGTCCGTGCCCTTGCTGTCGGTGCGCGGCTTGGTGACGGCTATCGATTGGTCCGGACCCGACACCGCGGCGTTGTTGTTCCGGCCGCCTTCGTAGAAGTCGTACTTGTGCGTGTACGTCAGGCCCCCGACGAGCCCGATCACAGCGCCCCCATCCGCCCCGAAGCGGTCGCCGGCCATGATCGAGAGGCCTTCGTCGGGTCCGGGCGCGGACGCACTCACTCCCAGCGTGGGAGTGAAGGAGCGCACGAGCCGGTCGTACGCCTGGGAGGCCTGGACCTGGGAGGGGGGTGGGTGCGCTGAGAAAACGGGAAAGGGCGGCAGCGACTGCCTGGCTGCCGACGGCAGCGTGCGATCGTCCGCCAGGCGTCCCAGCCGGTCCACCCCGCCACCCGCGTAGGTCAGGAAGTCGACATTCCGCGTGGCCCGGGTGTTGTACCCGGCGGAGGCCGACAACGAGAGCAGAAATCTCTCCGGAATCGATCGGGTTCGGATGTCGACGCCGCCCCCCGTGAAATCCCCCTGCAGGTCCGGCGTGAAGGTCTTGGTGACGGTGACCCCGTCGATGGTGCCGGTCGGGAACAGGTCCACCTGCACGGCCCGGCGGCGCGGATCGGCGCTCGGGATGCGCACGCCGTTCAGCGTCGTTCCCGTGTACCGGTCGCTCAGCCCACGCACGGTCGCGTACTTGCCGCCCAGGACGGAGGCCCCCACCACCAGCTTCAGCGCCCCTGCGACGTCGCTCACACCGGCCTTGCGGATGAGGTCCGACGAGATAGCGTCCTGCACCGAGACGGCGGCGGCGCGCACTTCCAGCACCCCGGCCTCGCTGTTCGCCAGCAGGTCGATCCCGGTGACGACCAGCTCTTCCATGTCGATCACCTCGGAGCTCAACTCCACGCGCAACTCGGCCAGCTGCCCCGCCGCGACCACCACGCCGGGTACGACCTCACGCTCGTAACCGTCCTTGGAAAAAGACACCGTGTAGGTGCCGGGGGGGACCTGCTCGATCAAGAAGTTGCCGTCCGCTGAGGTGATCGTCGCCCGCAGCGCCTCGATGATCGATACGCGCACCTGGGCCAGCGGCACCTGGAAGTCCTTGTCGTACACGACCCCCCGGATCGCTCCGACCGCCCCCTCCGCCGCGGGCGCGGCCCGCCAGGCGCCTGGGGCCAGCCCCGCCAGCAACACCGCCCGGAGCAGCAGGCGGCGACGTGCGCGGAACGGTTCCCGAAGGCGCGAGCGCGGGGACGGTCCGCCGGCAGGGGCTTCTGGAAGGGGATGCCGGCTCGATGTCCTGGAGGCAGGCCCGTATCCGGGCTTGCCTACCATGGCTCCTTGAGACCGCTGAGGAGGGTGTCGAGGCGGGATCGCGTCGCGGGATCCAGCGCCGCCCCGTGGCGCCCCATGAAGCGGCAGGTGGCCACGGCCGCCAGAGCGCGCGGCCGGGCGTTCACCAGGGATTCGGCCGACGTGATCGCCCGCTGATAGCCACGCCTTGCCTCGCCTTCCGCACCGAGCTTCAGGTACCCGGATGCCAGGTCGGCATAGAGACCCGGCTGCTCGATAGCCTGGGTCTTGGGCACCTCTGTCGTCGCCCGGTCCAGAAGCTCGCGGGCGTGTGGCGTTTCACCCAGCCGCGCCCAGCCGCGCGCCAGGTTCGACAGCAAAGCAGCCTTGACCGGCAAGGTGCCTGGCAACGGCGTGACGATGGCGTCCGCCACCTTGAGCGCCTCGCGCGCCTCGTCAGGCTGACCCGCCGACTGGAGCTCGGAGGCGATGCTCTCCAGCGCTTCGGCCTTCTTCCAGCCGTCGATTCCGTCCGCGGACCGGCGCGCCGCCGCCAGGGCCTCCTGGCGCTGCTGGCGCGTCAGACGGGCCTGTCGCGCCACCGCCAGGTAGCCGGCGGTGCGCCACCAGGTGAGATCAAAGTCACCTTCCCTCTCAAGCTTGCCCAGGACCGCCATCGCCCCCTCGAAATCGCCACGACTCGCGTGCCCCAAGGCGAAGGTGGCCACGGACCGGCCTGCGTACTGACGGTCGTTGGCGGCCAGCTCAGCGGCGATCTGTTGCGCGCTATCCACGTCACCGAGCAACGCCAGCGCCTCGGCGATGTGGGCGGTGATCCGCTGCTCCTGCCACCCCGTGATGCTCTTGCTGAAATCCCCGGCCCGGGTCAGCAGCTCCCGCGCCTGCTCCTTCCTTCCGGTCCGGGCGAGACTGCCGGCCAGCTCGGCGTACGCCACGCCGCGGCGCCAGCCCTCCACCTCGTCCACCCGCTTCAGCGCGGCGTCGATAGCCCCGATGGAGGCGTAATCGAGCACCACCGCCGCCTGGGCTTCGCCCTTGTCGCCGGGATCCGCCTGAATCGCGGAGGCGAACCTGAATGCGTAGTCGAGCGCCTCCAGCCCGGGGGTCTGCCCGGCCGGCGGCTGGCCGAGGTGCTGAACGCGCGACCAGGCGTCCGCCCGGCCGCTCACGAGCAGAGCCGCCAGCGTTGCTGCATGAATTGCCAAACGAAGCTGACGTCTATTCAACAGAGTCCACCTCTCCAGGCATCAGCATCTCGCGGGCGGGCGGACGACCTGAAGGCGGGAGCGCGGTTCCCGCGCTCCCGCCTCCCACTACCCGCCCCATGGCAGGCTCACCACACCCGGCGTCTGGGTCCCTGCGACCCCCGAGGGTCGTCTTTTCGGGCGGGAATCGCCCGCGCCTACTGACAGCTCGCCCCTGTCCGCTCCACCCCCGTCGAGCGGAACCCCAGCGACCCTCCGCCGCAGGGGTTCTCGGCCCGCACCAGGTAGAAGAAGGCCTGACCGGGCGAGGGCAGGGCCGTGTCCGCGGCTGAAGCATCGACGTCGCGGGCTTCCACGCACGCGGCGGCGCTGAAGTCTGCGGCGCTCGTAGAGCGCAGGACGTCGTACGTGCCCACATTGAAGTCCAGAGCCTTCCAGGACAGCGTGCTCTGGCCCGTTCCGAAACCGACGTGCTCGATCTCATCGGGAACGGCCAGCGGAGCGGCAACCGGGTCGCAGGAGGGGATGTAGCCGAGGTGCGCCAGGGTGCTCCAGCCCGCGGCCCAATTGGTGCCCGGACTGAAGGCCCCCCTGTAAGGCACCGGAGCGAGGAAGCCATCGAGCGGCGCGACGCGGTTGGTGCTCGCCAGCGCGCTGCCCGGCCCGGGTCGCGGATCGATCTGCGTGATCGGATCCGGCACTGTGGCAATGCCCACCGCGGTGCGCGTCAGCGTCCGGATCGGAAGCGAGGCCAGGCAGCTGAAATAGTGATTGTCGAGGGCAGCGTTGGTGAACGTCCCGTTGTCGTAATGGATCTTGCCGGCGTCGCAGCCAAACGCCGAGGCGTCCCCCGCCGGCACCGTGCCACCGTTGCCGAAGCACCAGAAGTCGTTGTCCTGCAGCTCCAGCTGAAAGTCCGACGCCGGCCCCTTCTGGAACACCCCGTCGATCGCGTACGGCG
>Ga0214473_10009586_pt1 | contig 11437 bp, 9 predicted proteins | sample RVTome_7_FD_203509 | JGI IMG/M metagenome (GOLD analysis project Ga0214473, IMG submission 203509) | Soil microbial communities from uranium-contaminated site in the Upper Colorado River Basin, Wyoming, United States - RVT98D197 | ecosystem: Environmental > Terrestrial > Soil > Contaminated >...
TCCAGGGATCGACCGTCCTGTACCCAGCCGACGGAACCAGCACCGTCAAGCTGGTCACGGCGATGTGCGACCTGGACGGCATCTCGTACCTGCGCACGACGCGCGAGGCCACGCCCATGCTGTACGGCGCCGACCAGGAGTTCCCGATCGGGGGCTCGAAGACCCTCGCATCGACCGATCACGACGACGTGGCGCTGCTCGGGGCCGGCATCACGGTGCACGAATGCCTCGCAGCCCACGACGTGCTGGGCGCCGAAGGCATCACGGCGCGCGTGATCGACTGCTACAGCGTCAAACCGATCGACGCGGCCACGGTCCGACGCGCCATGGGCGACACGGGCGTGCTCGTCGTCGTCGAGGACCACCGCGTCGAGGGCGGGCTGGGTGGGGCCGTGCTCGACGCGCTGGCGGCCACCGGAGCGTTGCACGGTCGCGTGGTCAAACTGGGCGTCGCCGACCTGCCGGGGTCGGGCTCGCCGGCCGAGCTCCGGGCGTGGGCCGGCATCGACGCCGACGCGATCGCGGTGGCCGCGCGCGACGCCGTGGGAGCCTGATCAGACGACGCGCATGGAGTCGGCGGCGGGCAGCCCGCCGAGCGCGAAGGCGATGATCTCCTCGGGCGGCACCGGCTTGGAGAAGTAGAAGCCCTGGCCCAGCATGCAGGCCCGGTCGCGCAGGAACGACAGCTCGTCCGCGGTCTCGATCCCTTCCGCCAGGGTGGTCATGCCCAGGCCGCGCGATAGCTCCAAGAACGCCGACACGATCGAGGCCGCCTGCGGATCGTCGTGGACGTTGCTGACGAACGACCGGTCGATCTTCAGCACGTTCACGGGCATCTCGCGCAGGCGCGAGAGCGAGGAGTAGCCCGTGCCGAAGTCGTCGATCGCGATCCGGAGCCCGGCGTCGTGCAGCCCCCACAGGATCCCCATGGCACGCTCGGGGTCCATCATCGCCGAGGACTCGGTGATCTCGACCAGCACGCGCGAGGGGTCGATGCCTCCCGACCCGATCTGGCTCACGATGCGGTCGGCCAGGTCGGGCTGCCAGAACTGGCGCGGGGACAGGTTGAACCCGACCTCCAACTCGATGCCGAGATCCCGCCAGGCCTGGACCTGGTAGACGAGCTCGCGGACGACCCAGTCCCCGATCTGCTCGATCAAGCCGAGCTCTTCGGCCAGCGGGATGAACTCGGCCGGCGGAACCATGGTGCCGTCCGGCTCGATCCAACGGATCAGCGCCTCGACCCCGACCATCGTGCCCGAGTCCAGCTCGAGCACCGGCTGGTAGTAGAGCGTCCATCGCTGGCTCTCGACCGCCTTGCGCAGCCGCGTCACGAACTGCAGCTTGGCCGTGGAGTCGAACGCCCCGCGCGACGACACCGCGTAGCCGGACGATCCGCCCTTCTTGGCGTCGTACATCGCGGCCTCGGCGTTCCGTTGCAGCGTGCCCGGATCGTCGGCGTCCTTGGGGAACAGGCTGATCCCGACGCTCGCGGACACGTACAGCTCCTGCCCGTCAAGCTGGAAGGGGGCGGCCATCGACTGGGCGATCCGCTGGGCGACGGACTCGGCGCGGATCGCGGCGGCGTCGATCTCGGAGGCGACCTCGTGGTCAAGGTCGGCCAGCAGCAACAGGAACTGGTCGCCTCCCCGCCGCGCGACAAGATCGGTCTCGCGGGTGGCCTCGCGCAAGCGGTCGGCCACCAGACGCAGCAACGCGTCGCCGGCCTGGTGACCGAGCGAATCGTTGACCAGTCTGAAGTCGTCCACGTCGACGCAGAGCACGGCGACGGCGCCGTCGTGACGCCGGGCCCGGGCCACGGAGAGCTCGAGCAACTCCTCGAACATCGCACGCGAGGGCAGGCCGGTCAGCTCGTCGTGATACGTCTGGAAAGCGACCTGCTCCTCGGAGCGCTTGCGGTCGGTGACGTCCATCATCACGCCGATCGAGTACCGGGGCATGCCGCGACCGTCCCGGATCATGGTCGCCTGATCGTGGACCCACACGATGCGACCGTCCTTGGAGAACATCCGGTACTCCAGCCTGAAGGGCTCCCCCGTCTCGTTGTGCCTGGCGTTCTCCGCCAGCGCGCGAACGCGATCGTCGGGATGCAGGATCCGGGGCCACAGGTCGGGTTGGCTCACCCACTCCTCTTGCGTGTACCCCAGCAGCGACGTCATCTGGGGGCTGACGAACAACGACGACGCCAGGTCGTCCGTCGCGTCGACGTAGGTGATGGCGGGCCCTTGCTCCACCAGCGAGCGGTACCGATCGTCTTGGAAGGTCGCATCCTCCGCACGGCGCTCCCGGAGCACGGCGTCCGCCACCGTACGGGCGACCAGCCGGACCGCGGACCGAGCATCGTCGGTGAAGCCGACCCCGGTGCCGCAGTCGTCCAAACCCACGTAGCCCCAGAAGTCGGCGCCCAGCATCACCGGGACCAGGAAGACCCCGACCGTGCGCTCGTTGGCCAGCACCTGTGCTCGCTCGGGCGGCATGTCCGCGGTCCGCCCATCCACCGCTTCTCCGGCGGACAGCGGCTCGATCCATCCGGCGAAGTCGGGGAAGTACGGATGCAGGTGGTTGCCCGGGTCGTCGAAGATCGAACGGATCCCCGGGGCGTCCCACTCCCCTCGCAGGTCCATCCACAGGCGTCCGTCGGGGCCGCGGAGGTTCTGGAAGATATGCACGCGATCCGCGCCCGCCGCTTCCCCGAGGCTCGACAGCGCCTCCGTCAGGCCGCCCTCACCCCACGGGTCCTCGCCCTGGAACCAGGCGATGACCCTGGCCACCGCCTGGTCGAGCACCTCCGGACGTGCGTCGGCAACCCCCATATCTCAGTGGGCATCGGCACGCCCGACCCGGGGCATGAGGCATCCTGCCAGCTCGGCCGTTGTCCTTCGGCGAGCCCCGCCGGCCGCCCGGAGGTGCCTGCTACCCTTTGCGGACGATGGCCGACTACAAGGAGATCACCCACGAGAACCTGTATGTGCGGGTTCCCGGCACCGACAAGCTGCGCAAGACCGCCGCCAATCGGCTGAAACACTTGCTGGCCAACGGATGGCGCGAGACCGACCGCGCGATGCGGACCGACCACGTGCAGGTCCGGTTCGAACGGACCGGCCACGCCCCTATGAAGGCTCGCCTGCCCAAGGCGCAGCCCGAGATCCGGATCGAACGACGCCCGCGCCGCGACGGCGGCCCCGGCGGTCGCCGGTAGGGTCACCCTTTCACCGAACATCCTGCGGTAACACGGCTGTTCCCCCGGACGTTCCCCGGGTATCATGCGTCTAGACCGTGGGACTGTCCGTTCCGCGTGCGCCGCTGCGCCGGCGTGCGCTCCGAACCGCAAGGGGGTGGCCAGATGGAGAACGCCGAGCGCCGCTCGCAGCCGTCCAACGTGCGACCCGGCCATCGCGAGCCCACCGCGCACGCGTCCGAGCAGCCCTTCAGCTACCCGCTGAAGAGGGAGTTCGTCGAGCCCGACTGGACCCGCCTGCCCGGGTTCCGCGACGTCACCACGGAGCAGTGGGAATCCGCCCAGTGGCAGCGCGCCCACAGCATCAAGAACCTGAAGGAGTTCAAGCAGGCGCTCGGCGAGCACCTGGACGACGAGCTCCTGGCCGACATCGAGCGCGACCAGCAGGAGCGCGCCACGATGTCGATGCTGATCCCCCCGCAGATGATCAATACGATGCGCGAGAAGGAACTGCGCGCTGATCCGGTCCGTCGCTACATGGCTCCCGCGTACTCAGAGCGCGAGAAGGAATGGCCGAGCCACCCGCTCTCGAGCCGCGACTCCCTGCACGAGGCCGACATGTGGGCGGTGGAGGGCCTGACCCACCGGTACCCGACCAAGGTGCTGGCCGAGCTGATCCCCACCTGCCCTCAGTACTGCGGTCACTGCACGCGGATGGACCTGGTCGGCAACGACACCTTGCAGGTCCTGAAGTACAAGTTCGAGATCAAGCAGAACGACCGCTGGGCGATGATGCTCGACTACCTGCGGAAGACCCCCCAGGTGCGCGACGTGGTCGTGTCGGGCGGCGACATGGCCAACGTGCCGATCAAGCGCCTCGAGGAGTTCGTCATGTCGCTGTTGGCGATCGACAACATCCGCGACATCCGGATCGCCACCAAGGGCCTGATGGGCATCCCCCAACACTTCCTGCAGGACGACGTGCGCAAGGCCTTCGGCCGCATGGGCGCCACGGCGCGGGAGCGCGGCGTCGACATCGCCGTGCACACCCACGTGAACCACGCGAACCAGATCACGCCGCTGGTGCGGCGGGCGGCCCAGATGGCCTTGGACTCGGGGTTCCGCGACGTGCGGAACCAGGGCGTCCTGCTCCGCGGCGTCAACACCACCGTGAACGACCTGCTGGACCTGTGCTTCACGCTGCTCGACCACGGGAAGATCCTTCCCTACTACTTCTACATGTGCGACATGATCCCCAACGCAGAGCACTGGCGGACGAGCCTGTGGGAGACGCAGCAGCTGCAGTTCGGGCTGCTGGGCTACATGCCGGGCTTCGCAACGCCCCGCATGGTGTGCGACGTGCCGTTCGTCGGGAAGCGCTGGGTCCACATGAACCAGGACTACGACCGCATGCGGGGCGTCTCGTTCTGGACCAAGAACTACCGGACGGGCATCGAGTTCGACGACCCCGAGGCGCTGACCCGCCAGTACCACTACTACGACCCGATCTACACCCTTCCCGAGGAAGGCCAGGAGTGGTGGCGAGCCAAGATGCACGAGGGGCTCGACCGGCTGCTGGCCGAGCTGGCCGAGGAGCAGGGCATCCCGGCCGGCGCGTAGCCGCGGTCGTCAGCGCCGAGCGAACCAACGACGCTTCTGGGCGTCGCCGTCGACCAGCCTGTCTCGGGCCACCGATTGCAGGTCGTGCACGTCGGGGATCGGCTCGACGGGCAGGTCGATGCCGAGCAGGTCCAGCAGCGCCTCCAACGCGGAGGCGTCGTGTTCCGGCGAGCTGACGACCCGCTCGAGCTCGGCCGCGGTCGCGACCCGCGGTGCGTGCTCGGACCAGGCGGCCACAGCCCTTGCCGCCACCTTGCTCCAGCGCTTGCCGGCGCCGGTGATCCCGCAACGGACCAAGGTCTCCTCGGTCGTTTCGCTCGGCGAGGCCAGATCGACGCCCAGGACGAGCCGGACCGGTTGCCCGCCGCGCGACGCCGCGATCGCGTACGACCAATCTTGACCTGAGCGGGCGAGCCCGATGGCTGCGTCGAGCTTGGCCACCGTGTCGAGCACGAGGTCATCCAGCTGATCCAGCGGAAGCCAGCGGCGCGTCGCCACCCCGCGCCACCCCAGCCCGACCTCGGGCGCCGACGGCAAGGGCGCCCGCAGCATCGCTCCGGGGGCGTCTCGATACGCCACCCACTGCAGGTGTTGGTCCATCGTGTCCCTCGTTCCAGGGTTCGGTCACCCAGCTGGGCGGCTTGAGCCCGGCGCGTCCCATCAGTTACCGGGTTGATACAGGCCCTCGAGCGGGGAGGTGGAGTCGGCCAGGGCCTGGTCACAGTCGCGCTCGGGCAGGATCAGCGGGTCCAGGTCGGGCTCCTGGCCGAAGTCGAAGGCCCCGCTCAACGGGTCGGCGTTCTTGTCGCGATCGGTGAGCGGCTTCAAGCCGTGCAGATCCTCGATGAACTTCAGCACCGACGTGAAGTCGTAGACGGTCGAGTCGATGGACCCGCCGTCGGGGTTGTCGCCCCGACGCGTCCACGGGCTGATGATCAGCGCCGGCGTCCGAGGCCCGTAGCCCATCGTGTCCACGTGGGGCGGAGGAACGTGATCGTAGAACCCGCCGAAGTCGTCCCACACGATCACGACCGCAGTCGTCGGCCAGTACTCGGACTGCATGATCGCGTTGATCCGCTCGACGGTCCAGGTCTCGCCGTCGCAGAGGTTGGTCCCGAGGCCCGGGTGCTCGTTGGCGCTGCCTTCGGGCGGGATCAGCCACGAGACGGCGGGGAGTTCGCCGTTCTTCAGATCCTCCAGGATCTGATCGGGGTCCTGGACCTTGTTCCACATGGGACCGTTCCGCACGTGTTCGATCGCTTGCAGCCCGTTCATCCACTGGTCGGGCCGTCCGTAGTACTTCCAGCTGATCCCCGCCTTCTCCAGCTCGTCGGGGAGCACCTTGATGTTGAAGCAGGTGCGGGTGTCCTCCCAGTACTGGGCGATCCGGATGAGCTGATCGGGGACCTCGTCGGTCACGTGTTCCTCCAGGTCCATGATCCGCGAGATGTCGTCACCCGAGAGATCCTCGAACGGGAACCGTTTCGTGAACTCCTCCGGGTCGTCACAGTAGCTGCCCTCGGTGTCGGTGTTCGTCTTGTTGTCGACCACCCCATTGGACTGGGCGGCGACCGTGTACAGGTGCTCGGGGAACGTCGGCCCGTACATCGACGTGAAGAAGTGATCGGCCAGCACGAACCGGTCGGCGTACGCCCAGTAGTTGGGCAATGAGTCGCGGCTGTGCTGCACGTAACCCGACAGGTCCTGACCCGAGCCGATGATGTTGAACCCGTTCATGGCGCCGCCGTTGATCGAGTACAGGCCACTGCTGAACCCGTGCGTGATGTCGTGCGGCTGGATGTACGGCGCCTGCTTCAGCGGGACGTCCTCGCCGGGCACGCAGCCCGTGTCGGAGCACGACAGGGTCTTGCCGACCGTGGTGCCCTCGGCCCCGGGGTACGTCCCGAAGTACGAGTCGAACGAGCGGTTCTCCTTGATCAGGAAGATCACGTGCTGGATCGGATTCTCCTCGGGAGGAGGGCTCGAGGGCGGGGCGGAGGTGTCGGAGGTCGGCGTCTGCGTGGCAGCCGTTCCACCGCTTCCCCCGGCCGGCCAGAATCGCCACACGAGGAACAACAGGAGAACGATCAGCAATGCGGCGAAGCTGCGGCGACGAGCCACTTGCTGGCGTGTTGGGCGACGCCGACGGGACGAGGCTGGTCGGATGATGGGCCCGGGACGCTGCTGCACCGACGGAGTCTACCCCTCGCTTGAGCGTTCGATGAGGTCGCGAAGGGAGGCTCGAGCCTTGGCCAGCAGGGAGGTCACGGCCTGGCTGCGGGGAGCCTCGGCCGCCAGGTTGTTGACCTCGTCCGGATCCGCGAGCAGGTCGTAGAGCTCGCGCGTCCCGTCGGCCGTTCGCAGGAAGACGTAGTCCGGCGCTCGGACGCCGACCCAATGGGGCATCGTGGCGTCGCCCACGTATTCGATCAACACGCCGGGCCGTTCGGGCGGGTCGCCTCCGCGAAGGTAGCCGGCGAAGCTCGCGCCATCCACGCTCCAGGACAGGTCCGTGCCGGCAAGGTCGGCGATCGTGGGAGCCAGGTCGACGTTCGAGATCAACGTGTCGACCGTTCCGGCGCCGTCCCATGGGGTGCGGATCGCGATCGGCGTTCGGATGCACACCTCGTACGGGCAGCGCTTGCCCTCGATCCGATGCTCGCCGAACGCGAACCCGTTGTCCGTCATGAAGATGACGACCGTGTTCTCCAACTCACCGTGGGCTTCAAGGGCATCGAACAGCCGGTGGACCGCCTCGTCGACCGCGAGCAGCGAGCGCATGGCCTGGACGCGCTCATCCTGGAGGACGGCCAACCGCCCAGCGTCGATGGGGGGCAAGGCCCGGACCCAGGCCGGCGCCCCGGCCACGTCGTTCAGCGCGGCGGCGTCGGGCGCCGGCGGAACGTACCCCGGGAACGCATCGGCATGACGGGGGGCGGGGGTCCACGGCTCGTGGGGGGCGATGGGGGTGAACGTCAGGAACCACGGTCGGTCGGATGGCGCCTGCCAGACGAAGTCGGTCGCGGCGCGGCCGAGCACATCCGTCACATAGTCCCACGCGGATGAGCCCACGGACCGGCCGGCGCCCTGGTCGACCAGCGGATAGCTGTAGTACGTCAGCGACTCGTCCGGATTCGTCTTCGCCAGGAAGCGGTCCCACCCGGGAGGCACGTACGGCCCGCGCTCGTAGGGGAACTCGTTGAGGTACTTGCCGACCAACCCCGTGCGGTAGCCGGCCGCGTGCAGGGCGAAGGCCAGCGTGGCGGTCTCGTCCAGCTGCGCGCCCGACTGGTTGTCGACGACGCCCGTGTTCCGTGCGTATCGCCCCGTCAAGATCGTCGCTCGCGACGGACAGCAGAGCGGCGTCGACGCCACGGCGTTGGGGAACCAGGACCAGCGCGGGTTGCCGCCGAATACCTGCGACTGCAGCCACGGCATCGCCGCCGGATCGCCGGGGAAGGTGTCGAAGGCCTGGTCGTCGGTCAGGATCAACAGCACGTTGGGGCGGGGGTCTGCCGGAGCGGGGGGGTCAGCGACGGCCGCCCGAAGGGCGGCCGTCGCAACCACGACCAGGGCCAGCGCGAGCGCAGTAGTCTGTTTCAGACTACTGCGCTCCTCAGACCTTCCGGAGCTTCCACACGTGGTCGACCGGGTAGTCGCGCGCCCACGGCAGCTCTTCGGGGTCGACGTATGTCGAGGTAGCGCCCTCGCTCGGCCGCAGCTCGACAAGGTCCTCCACCGAGAGCCCGTTCCGACGGAACAGGCCGATCCAGTCGCCGTAGGTCAGCTGGAACTCCGTGGTCTTCCAGTCGGGATCGTCGTTGTCCACCGACCGCATCCCGAAGTACGGCAGCTTCAGCTCCCGGGTGACGCGTTGATCGTCGGGACCCAGCGACATCCACGCGATCGGCGTGATCATGCTGAACGCGAACCGCCCGCCGGGGCGCAGCACGCGCGCGACCTCGGGCACCGTTCGGATGGGGTCGGCGAAGCTCATGGCCCCGTGGTCGCACCACACCAGGTCGAAGCTGGCGTCGGCGAACGGGATACGCTCGCCGTCGGCCTGCACCACCGGGAAGAGCACCCCGCGGGCCTCCATGTTCCGAAGCCCTTCGCGGAGCTGGGGGAGGCTCAGATCGAGCCCCGTCACCCTCGCGCCGCGCGACGCGACCTTGATGCCCGATTGGCACGCGCCGCAGCCGAACTCCAGCGCGTCCAGGCCGACGACGTCGTCCAACGCGTGGACCTCGTCATCGGCGATGTCCCAGACGCCCCAGCCCGACCGATCCCACCGAGTGTTCAGCTGCTCGCGGTTCCAGTCCTGGTAGTCGGCGCTGCGCGACTCCCAGTGCTCGCGGTTGCGCCGAACGTGGGCGGACGTGTCGCTCATCGATCCAGCCACCCTCCCTGGCGTCGATGGGCGTCCGCGACGATCCCGGCGGCGATCGACAGCGCGATCTGTGCGGGCTCCCGGCCACCCAGGTCCAGGCCCAGGGGCGACCGGATCCGAGCCAGGTCGTCGTCGCCGAACCCCATGGTCCGAAGTTCGTCGACATAGAGGCCCACATGCCGACGGCTCCCCATCACGCCGATGAACCCGAGGTTGGACCGGAGCAGCTGGGCCAGCGTCGCGGTGACCCCGGGGGCGTCGTGATCCGTCAGGACCGCCGCGTCGTAGGCATCGAGGTCGAGCTCGTCGATCGCGTGGGCGGCGGGCTCGTCGCTCGCCTCGATCCGTTCCGCGCGGGGTTCGACCAGCACGGACTGGTAGCCGAGGACGCGAGCGTACGTGCGGACGAGCCTGGCCACGTCGGTGGCCGAGACGACGATCAGGTGGGGGGGCGAACGGCGAGGCTCGAAGAAGACCTCGATGTCGCCCAGGTCGTGATGCAGCACCCGCGTCTCCGCCTCGCCCTGGGCGGTGATCTCCGCCGCAGCCTGCACGGCCGCGGCGTCGAACTCGGCACATCCCAACGTTCCGTGCACGGCGCCACCCGGCTCGATCGACATCATCGCGCCGACGGGGCAGGGAGGGTCGCCCTGCACGACCTTGACGGCCTTGGCCTCGACCACGGAGCGGATGACCGCATCGTCCGGCTGGGAGCCCGTCGCCGTCGCAGCGTCGCCGCGCTGCGCCGGATCGTGCCGGGTGGGGTGTGCGCCGGTGGCGCCACCCAACAGTTCAACCGCGTGCGGCAGGACGGGCAACACCGCCTGCAGGGATTCGAGGACTCCCTTGGGGCTGCCTGGGAGGTTGACGATCAGCGAGTCACCCACGGCGCCGGCCACGGCCCGCGAGAGCGCCGCCATCGGCGTGTGCGCCAATCCGGCGGCCCGCATCAGCTCGGCCAGCCCCGGTGCCTCCCGGTCCACCACGGCCCTGGTGGCCTCGGGGGTCACGTCGCGCGGACCGAAGCCCGTCCCCCCGGTCGTGACGATCAGGCCGTGCACGCCGGCCAGGCGGCGCAGCTCGGCCTCGACCTCGGATCGTTCGTCGGGCACGACCACCCGCTCGCCGACCTCGAACCCTGCGTCGCGGAGCAACCGCTCCGCCTCGTCGCCGGATGCGTCGATACGCATCCCATGCGTGACTCCGTCCGAGACGGTGACGACGGCCGCGGTGCGCTCCATGGCCCCATCCTCGCACGGCACCCGGCGCTGCGACCGGCCCCGCCTACGCGCGCTCGTGCGAACCGTCGAACTCGCGGAGCGCCTCGTCAACGAACGCCGGCACGTTCGTCAGGCGCCGCTCCTTGCGGCGGGTCTTGCGGAAGACCTCGCCGACCGAGACGTGGGCGCCGCGCGCGGCCAGCCGCGAGGCCAGCGCGTCCAGGGTGCCGAACGGCGCGACGGCGCACGTGCAGAACACCGCCGCGGGCCGGCCGTCGAGGTGCGGCAGCCCCGCGATGCCTTCCAGCGCGCCCTCGGCGGGACCGACCCCGGCGACGATCTTGCCGGCGACCCAGCTCCCAACGATCAGGGCGTCCGCCGCCGCCACGGTGCCGGCGTCCACGGAACGGATGGGCGCGGTCGTGGCCTGGTGACCCCGGGCCCGGATCTGGTCGCGGATCGCCTGGGCGACCGTCAACGTGAAGCCACGTCGACTCTCGTAGAGGATCAGCACGCGCATCGGTCCCTTTGGGATAACAGGTCGCGAGCCTCCCGCCAAGCGAAGGTGCGATCGGCGTGGCCTCGCGGGTCCTCTACGCTCAGCCCCAGACGTCTGCCGCCCGACGGCTGGTGAACGGGAGCAAGGCCAACCACGGGAACGTCCACGCCTTAGCCAGCGCGGCGACGCCGGCCGCCAGGACGAGCCACCGGCCAACGTCCGCCGGTGTCGCCGCGATCCACCCGTGCGTCCCGGCGACTGCCAGCGCGAGCCCGACGTTCAGCGCGGCGACCTGCACGATCGCGCCCAGCTCCAATGCCGCCAGCTCGCGCCGGCGCTCGTCCGGATGACCGGGACGCGCCATCGGCAGGAGGTAGGACCAGGCGCCGAGCAGGACCTGCAGGAGCCAACCACCGACGAACCCGAGCACCAGGATCGGCCGGAACCCTTCGAGACCTGCGCCGCCGGTCAAACAGGCCACCGCCAACCAGACCGACGAGAGTACGAAC
>Ga0214473_10009588_pt1 | contig 11436 bp, 13 predicted proteins | sample RVTome_7_FD_203509 | JGI IMG/M metagenome (GOLD analysis project Ga0214473, IMG submission 203509) | Soil microbial communities from uranium-contaminated site in the Upper Colorado River Basin, Wyoming, United States - RVT98D197 | ecosystem: Environmental > Terrestrial > Soil > Contaminated >...
GAAGTGGGTCAGTGCCCAGCGCTGTGTATTAGTCATGGCCACCAGGCAGAAGCGGCTGTGCAGGCGCTTCAACGCATTCACCGAGTCATCGAATGCCGGCCATTTGACGACCGAGTCACGGAAACCCTCAGCCAACGCCGATGTGTCGGGCAGACCGAACGCCTTGGCCACATCGCTCCATACCCGCACCAGGTCGTCAGGGTACCAGCCCGAGGCATCGCTGCTTCGCGAATGCCGGTAGGCCTCGAGAAAGGCCTCATCCATCACCGTGGCCGTGGGCACACTACGCCGTAAGTAGTTGAGCATGCCAAGCTCGAAATCGATCAGCGTGCCGACCACGTCGAAGCTCAGGACCTTGAAACGTTTGAGAGACATAACGTACTCCCTTCTTTTTTCTGGTATTTTAACTTTTGTCCGTTCTAAGATTCAGACCCAATGCCATCCTACCTTCTTGAGGATGTTCACTTTTCCTTCTCCAAGATTTTCAGCATCTTTCCGAATTCGCCTTCGATCATTTTGTAGCAGTGTTTATCTTCAGGAAATTTGGATTCTTTCACCTCTTTGGCATAGTCTTCCATTGCTTTCATGATATGTTCGGCCAAGTTGGCGTATTTTTTGACAAACTTCGGCGTAAATGCCTGGAAGATACCCAGCATATCGCTGACGATAAGAAGCTGGCCATCAACATAGGGACCCGCGCCGATTCCATAAACGGGTATTTTGAGATCTTTTGCGATATACTGTCCAACTTCAGGCGGCACTGCCTCTAAGAGCAAGAAATCGGCTCCAGCCTCCTGGATCGCCCGGGCATCTTTGATCAGGTCATGGGCGCTTTCAGCCGTAAGCCCCTGGGCCTTGAATCCACCGATCTGCCCCGAACTCTGAGGGGTAAGGCCGATATGCCCACAGACGACCATACCGGCGTTGCCGATGGCTTTGACCATGTCTATGATGCGCCTCCCCCCTTCCAGTTTGACGGCATCTACACCTGCCTCTTTGTAGAACCTCCCGGCATTTTTTACGGCCTCCGCCGGAGTCGTCTGGTAGGACAGGAAAGGCATGTCGCCAACGACGAAGGTATTGGGAGCGCCCCGTCTTACCGCCTCGGTGTGGGTGATGCATTGATCCATGGTGACCGGCAGGGTTCCGGCCGAATAACCATAGACACACATTCCCATGGAGTCTCCCACAAGGAGCATTTCTATCCCTGCCTTTTCGGCAAACACCGAAGTGGGATAATCATAACTCGTCAACCACGTAAGCTTGACACCATCTTTCTTCATTTTTCGAAGATCTAAGATACTCTTTTTTGCTTCCATAATCATCTCTCCATCAGTTGTTGGATTTAAGAGTGACTGGTCTTCATTTCGTTTTCCCACGGTTTTTTAGAAACCACTTCACTTCTTCGACATGGTGAGAGGCTGGAGGAGCTTGAGGAAGTAGAACTTTTGCAGACTTTATGATCCCCATCTGTTGAAGAGCTATTTTATGCACCGCTTGCCAAGTACTCATGTCATAAAATCCAATATCATTCCAGGGCAAGATTGCCTCGTTATAGTACCCTCTCGCCCCCTCTACGTCTCCCTTCTTAATCATGGACAAAAGGGTTACATGTTCCTTAGGCAGCATGGCAGCGGTCGCAGTCAAAACTCCCTTGCAGCCGAGCAAGAGATATCTAAGTGTCCATGTATCAGCGCCACAAAAAATAAAGAATTTATCATCGAAACTTTTTACCATCTCCTTCAGTAATTCGCAGCTTCTCCAAGCGTACTTCATGTATGAAATTCTCTTGCTGTCTACTAGTCTACGTATGACATCAAAAGAAATGGCATCTTCCCCTCTTGCGTAGGGAGCAATGTGAATCTTCACCGCATCTGTCAATGCCATGTAGTGGTCAATCAATTCCTCGTTCGTATAGGAGCGAAACCCTTGAGGATTGAAGGCAAGCACGGCATCCGCCCCCAACTCTTCTACCTCCTTGCAAAGTTTGACGGCATGAAAGGTACCCAGCGTCGGACAACCCACCATGAGCGGGGCCTTTCTAGCCATGTGCTTTACGGAAATGTTAACAACCTTCCTCCACCCCTCATAAGAGATGAGATAACCTTCACCAATCGCCGCCAAAACGCCAACCCCGTAACAACCATTCTCCATCTCATAGTCAATGAGCTTCCTCAAGCTGCCCTCATCCACTTCCCCATCATCTGTGAAAGGCGTTGGAATGAGTGCCATAATATCTTTCAAATCTTTCATCTCTTCCTCCTTCTCTGCAATTTTAGATTACATTCTTGTTACGATTTGACACGAAATTCGCCGTATCTGTGAGGTTCTGGATTATGGTCTCGAACCGTTTGAATACTTTCTCTTCCCCCTTCTCCTTCTGTTCCTCCACTGTCATCACCTGGCGTATTCCTGCGGGAATCCAGACTTGATTCCCCATTCCCTGACATCATTCTCCATCAATTCATCCAAAACCACTGGGAGGACTTCCACGAATGGGCGTTCTTAGTGTATTTTTTGTCTTTGTCGCTTCTTTCATCGCTATTTGCAACAATTTGTCTACGTTTGCATCTTTCCTGGGGCTTCCTGGCACACCAAGAATCTTTTTTTCATTTGCCACCATCTTATTCATCCTTTTTTTGAATAACTTTTTTCTTAAAAATGGATTGTCAATATGGCCATCCACTGATCACTTCCTTATTGATGCCAAGCCTTCTTCAAAGATGGATAGGCCTTTGTCTAGTTGTTCATCAGTAATGACAAGAGGTGGCATAAATCGCAAAACACTTCCAAAGATACCGCATACGAGGACAATTAAACCATTATTGACACAAAACTTTGCTAACGCTTTAGCTTCTTCGACGGCAGGTTCCTTGGTTTGCTGATCCTTGACCAATTCGATGGCCAACATTGGGCCTAAGCCTCGGACGTCCCCAACCAGTTCATATTTTCTTGGCCATGTTTCCAAGCGTCCCCTCATCTTCTTTCCAAGAATCTCTGCCCTCTTCAGTAGGTCTTCCTTTTCAAATATTTCGAACACTGCGAGCGCAGCACGGCAGGCTATCGGATTCCCTCCATATGTGCCTCCGAGTCCACCGGGGTGAACTGAATCCATAATTTCCTTCTTTCCAACGACGGCACTAAGTGGCATCCCTGCAGCAAAGCTTTTGGCAATAGTGATCACGTCGGGCTTCACATTGTAATGTTCCACTGCAAACATTTTACCAGTTCTTCCCGTACCAGACTGGATTTCGTCAGCTATGAATAAAATTCCATGGTCGTGACAGATCTTCATCAATTTAGATAAGTATTCAGGCGGCGGCGTGATAAAGCCTCCTTCTCCCTGAACAGGTTCAACAATGAGAGCAGCGGTGTCTTCGGCAGCCACGTGAGTCACAAAAAATTCTTTCAGGTAATCAGCACACGCCATCCCACACCCTGGATACTTGAGTCTGAAGTGGCACCTATAGCAGTAGGCGGAGGGCATTTGGTGAATGTCAGACGCAAAAGGGCCAAATCCCACCTTAAAAGGTTTAACCCGGCTTGTGAGTGTCATGGTCATATAAGTGCGACCATGGAACCCGTTCTCTAAAGCAATAATTGCTGGCTTTTTCGAATAGTATCGCGCAATCTTTATTGCATTCTCTACGGCTTCTGCACCTGAATTTACAAAGAGTACGGACTTCGGAAACGAACCTGGAGTGGCCCCACATAATTTTTCAGCAAGTCTTACAGCCGACTCGTATGGTGAAACCATAAAAGCGGTATGGGTGAACTTTTCCGCTTGGTCCTTTATAGCCTGCACGACCTTTGGATGGCTATGCCCCACGTTCATCACCCCGATTCCTACTCCGAAATCAATGTATTCTTTCCCTTCTACATCACGAATAATTGCTCCTTTGGCAGATTCAACGTAAACAGGGGTACTGCTTGAGTGGGCGTGAGAAATAACTTCTGTTCGCAACCGATTTAAGCTTTCATTCGTTACAGTCTCTTTCACTTGATCTTTCCTCCTTCGGTTGAGATGATACTCCAGAATTCGCTTGCCGTGGGCAGTCCCGGAGGCCTAAATGCAAGCCTGGTCTGAGATGTGTCTTCGGTGTCGAATGTCATTTTTGCGAACCTTAATAAGCTCCTTCTTTGTCGACTGGATAAAACGTCTTTCACGACTGCTCGGGAACAATCCGCATCACCAGTTTCATGGAATTCAGTATGTGGGAAGACATTAACTTAACTGCTCTTTCAATGTCTTTACGAACCATATGCTTCAGAATGAGCTGATGTTCCTCGAAGGTGTCTTGAAAGCTTCCCACTCGGATATGGTCATATCGACGAATGACACGAATTATTCCATGAAGATTCTGAAGTGCCCTATGGAGAGCAACATTGTTGCTGTAAAGGGCTATCAGGTTGTGAAATCGTTCGTCGAACTCGTTAAACCGAACGATATCTTGAGTTTTCATTATAGCAGGGTAGGTTGCGAGAAGATCCTTAAGCGATTTTATCTTCTCTCTATCCATGGATTGGGTTGCTAATCGTACCGCCAAGCATTCCAAGGCTTCACGGAGCACATAATAATCCGCGACTTCTTTTCTCGTAAAAACCTTGACAGTGAAACCCCGGTTTGGTCGATACTCAACCAGTCCCTGCTCTACGAGACGGTTTAAGGCTTCTCTAACTGGGGATCGGCTCGTTCCGAAAACCTTTGCGGTTTCTTCATCCGATATCTTAACTCCTGGTAGGAGTGAGAAATTAAGAATTCGGCCCTTCAAATAGTCAAGAATGGTGGTTTTACTTTCGCGTGGCATTTTGTCGACAAACAAGTTGACAGAATAATCTACATTATACTTATAGTTCTAATTTTGTCAAGAAAAAAATATAGGGTTGTCCCGAATCACTCGCTAGGCAACATTCTTACAAAGGGAGTTTGAGGTAGTAAGTTATTTGGAAGAGTTTGAGGTAATTGAGGCGACCTTTGTGAGTTTTAAATCTCCTTCGGACAACTTCCATTTGTCTCCAAACATTGATGAGGGTTTCAGATTGCCCAGATCAAGGGACTTTCGGATCTTCAAGATAGGTAAACATGAGATCGAATTTAGGGCTCATGAGGAAATCCATATATTTTTGGAGATGTCAGGAGTCTCCCCACCAATATTCTTGAGCCAAAGTATTTCGTTTGGCCATGGCCTCAGTTTTTGTTTCAGAGAGGTCGAAGATACTCCAGAGCTCTTCTTTAAAGAGGAGGACTTTTTCTACTGGAGTGTCTCGGTAGATGTGGATCATTTCGGGAATAAGAAGATGTTCTTTGTCGGTCCATCGGGGCATATGTTTGAGGAGTCCCAATTTCATTTCCCAGAGTTCTTCCCGGTGAAAAGCCCAGCGTTCTCCTTAGAGGGATTTACGAAATTGGATCAAAGCGTTTTTAAGGTAGTGCCAAAGCCATTGCATGACATGGAAGTGATCGTATTGATTCGTGGGTTATTGGCCAGGAGTCGGGTCACTTTCATGGCCGCCTCGGCCAAAGTGCCTCCATGGGCCTTACTTAAATAATTGGCGCCCACAATACTGCTCATACGGCCGGCTATTTCGCTCATGAGTTCAAGTAATGGAAGACGCCGGCCGACCTGAATCGTTTCATAGGCAATGCCTGTCGTTTTTGTTTCGACCAATTTTTGGGTTAGAATTTTGTCCGCGGCGAGGTGCAGATAAGTAAAGAGCGACAATCCCGGACGGAGATATCTATACTCATTTTTCATGGTCTCCTTGACTTTTATGACAATATCTGTAGCCCATGCATCTTCGGCAGTAGGGACGATGCGAGCTCCTGCTTTAATATATTGGTCGTCATAGAAGCCGCTTTCTGCTCCCGCAGACTTTTCAATAAGTATTTCATGGCCGGATTCTATGAGCATGTAGACTCCCCCCGGAGTACAGGCTACCCGGCTCTCCTTCACCTTGATTTCACGGGGGATACCGATCTTCATCTAGACCTCCTCTAAGGCGATATCCAGGACTTCAAGCATGAAATCCACATCTTTGCGTGTGATGCACATGGGAGGCTTGATCCGGAGGACGTTGCCATGAAGGCCACCTTTTCCAATGAGGAGACCGAGGTCTTTGGTGCGCTCAAAGACGAGAGCGCACTCATTTTTGGCAGGCTCCTTGGTCCCTCGATCCTTTACCAATTCGACACCGATCATCAACCCCTTACCCCTCACATCCCCAATCATAGAGTGCTTGGACATCAATCTTCGAAGTCCTTCAACAACGTAGTTTCCCGTCTCGAGGCAGTTCTTCTGAAGGTTCTCTCGGTCTATCACTTCCAAAACTGCTTTTCCAATGGCGCAGGAAATTGGGTTTCCACCAAAGGTATTAAAGTGGATGCGGTCAGCAAGGGGTTTTGCGATCTCCGGTGTGGTGACAACGGCAGCTAAGGGAGCACCGTTTCCAATACCCTTGGCCATAGTCACAATATCTGGAGTAACACCTTGGGTCTCGAATCCCCAGTAATGGGTCCCTGTACGGCCAAAGCCTGTCTGGACCTCGTCAGCAATACACACTCCCCCTGCGTTGTGGATATGACGATAAGCGGTTTGAAGGTAGCCATCAGGATAGACGACCGCTCCCCCAACCCCCTGGATCGACTCGGCAAAAAAACCAGCTACGCAGCCCGGGGTGGTATAGTCAATCAGATTCTTGATGTCCGTTGCGTATTTCAATCCTGCGTCTGGATCGTCTTTTCCCCAAAGGCCTCGATAAGGATCTGGAGTAATGGCATGGTGAATCCCAAAACTATGTGGATAATTGTACTTCCAAGTACTGTGAGCTGTAAGTCCCATGGTTGAGGCACTTCCACCATGATAAGCGTTGCGTAGAGCAATGATATCATAGTTGCCGGTATAGAGACGAGCCATGAGCAATGCGAGATCATTGGCTTCGGAACCAGAGTGGACAAAGTAACAGACGCTTAAATCATTTGGCATCTTTCCAACAAGCACCCTGGCAAATTCGGCAATATTGGGGTGGAGATAGATGGTGGTGGTGTGCTGCAAGGTCTCCAATTGCTCACGTGCCTTCTGTGTGACATAGGGATGGCAGTGACCAACGCTGATTGTGACGATGCCGGCAAAGGCATCCAAATACCGTCGACCTTTTTCGTCATAGACATATTGCATGGACCCTTCGACGATCATAATCGGGTTCTTGTAGTAGGTGATCAGGGCAGGCGTGAGGTAGCGTTTGCGCATCTGCATCACTTCTTCAAAAGAAGGCCCAAGATATGGTTTGGGTTGATGACCGTAAGGTGGCAGTTGAGGTGGTTTCACTGCATTTCCTCCGATAGCATTTTTTTTGAAGAATTCTTATTATTTATACCACTTTCATCATGGACACCGGTAACCCCTAAACTCATAAAATCTACATTCATCAATCTAAACGGTTTGTGGCATGACGGGCAACCTTAATGGTATTCTCTACACCCTCGGCGCCGCTGTTCACAAACATCGTCTTCTTTGGAAAATTTCCCGGGGTAAGCTCATTTAACCTTTTGGCCAGTTCCACATAGGGCTCATACATGACTACGTGGAAGCAGGTGTGAACATATCTTTGAATCTGGTCTTGAACTACCTTGAGAACCTCCTCGTCACAGTGCCCGATATTGACAACGCCAATGCCTCCGGCAAAGTCGATATACTCCTTACCTTCTATGTCAATTATAATGGCTCCAGTGGCCTTCGCTGCAAAGATCGGATGGACATTAAAAGGGCCCTGGGGAACATGTTGATTTCTTTCGGCCAGCAATGACTTGTTTGTTTTCATTCAAAAGCCTTCTTCAAGAATATAGATTCCTCCGAATTCATAACATAAACAATCATTTTGTCAATCACTCGAAAAGATAAAGAAAAGGTGTGAAAAAGAAGAAGATCCTTCCTTAATAGGCGGACTTGTAGATGGTGATCGCATCTTCGAGGGTCATTTTTCGTGGGTTATTGGCCAGGAGTCGGGTCACTTTCATGGCCGCCTCTGCCAACCGGGGAATGGCATCCTCTGGGATATCAACATCTCTAAGCCTTCTTGGGACCCGAAGGTCATCGGAGAGTCGTTCCACAAATCTTACGGCTATTTCTGCTCCAACTAATTCAGAGATTCCTTCCACCCTCTCTCCGAAGGCCTTTGCCATCTGAGCAAACTTACTCGGGCAACCCATAATATTGTATCGCATCACATAAGGAAGCATCAAGGTATTGGTAAGTCCATGAGCCAGATGGAACTCTCCCCCAAGGGGATAGGCAAAGGCATGGACCGCCCCCACGCCAGCGTTCGCAAAGGCGATTCCTGCGAGGAGACTCCCTTCCATCACATTCGAACGTGCAACCAGATTTTCACCATGGGCGAAAGCCATCCTTATATTTTTTGAGAGGAGTTCCATAGCCCTGAAGGCAAGAAGGTCTGATAAGTCGGTAGCATTTATTGAATAGAATGCCTCAATGGCATGGGTTAAGGCATCCATTCCTGTGAAGGCCGTTACAGAAGGGGGAAGGCCGATGGTCAGTTTAGGATCGACGATGGCTACTTCTGGAAAGAGATAGGAACTCACAATCCCTTTTTTCAACTTTTCTTTGGTATCAGATAAAATGGCAATGGGAGTCACTTCACTTCCTGTCCCCGCCGTGGTTGGAATAAGGATTACGGGTACTCCTGGATTGGGGACAAGATCAATTCCAAAAAAACTATCGATCTTTCCAGGATTGGTAATCATGATCGAAGTCACTTTAGCGATATCAAGAGAGCTTCCCCCTCCAAAACCGATGATGAGATTGATTCCCTCTTTTTTTGCTTTCTCAACACTCTTTTCAACGACCTCAATCCTTGGATCAGGCTCCACACCATCAAAGATCACAAAAGGAAGACCAGCGGACCGGAGGGATTTCTCAACGCCTTCAAGAAGGCCGGCTTGAATCACACCTGTATCAGTGATGATCAGAACTTTTTTTGCTTTGAGAAGTTGGGCTTCCGGGCCTGTTTTTTCAACTGCTCCAAGTCCAAAAAGAATTCTTCGGGTTGTTCTGAAGAGAGTGAGTTTTTCTATCATGATGACTCTCCTAAAAAGGTTCTGTAAATGGTTTGAGGAAAATTAGGATAACATAATTAAAGATTGATTTAAAATCTTAGACCCTAAGTTTTTTCATTCAATCTGAAATCCGCAATCCGAAATCCGAAATGGAAAAGATTACTTTCCCACCAACTTCAAGAGTCTCTCATTCTCAAGAATTTCTCGAGGGTGTCCCTCAAAGATAATTTCTCCTCGTTCTACAATATAGGTCCTCTCTGTGACTTGTGAAACGATTCGGACGTTCGATTCCCCTAAGAGGATCGTCACCCCCAATTTTCTAATCTGACGTAACGCCTCCATAAAATGATTCACCACAAGGGGAGCCAATCCTTCGAAGGCTTCATCCAAAAGTAATAATGATGGATTGAGCGCTAAGGCCCGGGCAATGGAGACCATCTTCTTTTCCCCGCCGCTCAGGTTCAGCCCTTTCCTGTCTAAAAATTCTTTGATCTTTGGGAAAATAGCAAAAATTTTTTCGTAACTAAATATCTCCCCCTTTCCACGAACCCACGTCGAAAGATTAATATTTTCTTCAACGGTCAACTCTGTAAAGATCCTCGTATCTTCAGGGGAATATCCAATCCCTGATAGGACTTTCTTCCGTGGTGTGAAGGAAGTAATGTCTTTTTTTTTAAAAATGATCTTGCCTGACCTGGAAGGATAAAGACCAATAATGCTCTTAATAATAGAACTCTTTCCCGCACCATTCCTCCCTAACAAGCAGACAATCTCCCCCTCGTTCACACCCAATGAGATATTCCTTAAAATTTGGGTTGAACCAATGAAGACATCTAAATTTTCAATTTTAAGTAGCATCTCCACTAACTCACGATACCAAAGACGGTGGCTTTGACTTCTTTATTTTTCATGATTTCGTTTGGTTTGCCTTGAGCCATGATCCTGCCTTCGTGCATCACAATGACTCTGTCCGAATAGCCTGAAACGATATCCATGTCATGTTCGATAATTAATGTGGAGATCCCTTCTTTTTTAATGGCGGATACAATCGAATCCATCACTTTGAATTTATCAGAGGTGGCCACTCCGCTGGTGGGTTCATCCAGTAAGAGTAATTTTGATTTCAATGCAAAGGCGATGGCGATATCGAGAATTTTCAAGTCACCTTCTGAGAGGCCCTTTGGAGTCAGGGTCTTTTTATCGGACATATTAAAATTATCGAGAATCTTGATCGCCTCTTCCGTGACAGAGGAATACCTGTCTGCTGACAATAACCCCCTTCGTATCATGCCATATTTTGAGAAGAGGGCAGTTCTCACATTATCCAGAACCGTGATACCCCCAAAGAGTTGAATCAGTTGAAAACTTCGCCCCACTCCCAATTTAATCCTGACATAAGGGGAAGCATAGGTGATATCTTTGTCTAAAAATAGAATACGCCCACTATCTGGCTTGATATACCCACTGATTAAGTTAACCAGAGTCGTTTTTCCAGCTCCATTCGTACCAATAATCGAGACAACTTCCCCTTCCGCAATGTCTAAATTGACATTATCTACGGCTTTGACAAATCCAAAATATTTTTTCAAGTTATCTATCGTTAACATGACTGTCCTCAATGGCTTTTCTTTTTTATTTTGGCCCATAGGCTTGAAACGGCTCCTGCGACACCATTTGGAAGGAGGAGGACGAGAACAATCAGCGTTGCCCCAATGACGAACATCCAATATTGTGTATTCCCCATGGCATATAATTTTAAGTAGGTAAAAATCATTGCACCGATGATGGGTCCTTCAAAGATTCCGAAGCCACCCAGCAAGGTCATGTAAACGATTTCGCCTGAGAAAACCCAGTGGGATAAATCTGCTGTGACATGGCCATTGACAAAGGTCCATAGGGCACCACCTAACCCAACGAACATTCCGGAGATGATAAAAGCATAAAGTCGATAGCGTCGAACGCGGATGCCAATCAACTCCGCCCGTACTTCATTATCCCTGATTGCTTGAAGGGCTTTACCAAAAGGTGAACTGACAATTCCTTTCATGAAAAGGAAGCCTACTGAAAACATCCCTAACAAGAAATAGTAATAGGTTCCTAAGAGAAACTCAGGCCTCCTAATTCCCTTGAATGACATGCCAAACAGAGTGGGCAGGGGCACACGGAGTCCGTCGGATCCTCCTGTAATGTGATAGAGTTTGAATAATAATGCAAAGAGGAGCATGGAAAGAGAGAGGGTGAGGATGGAAAAAAAGATCTTTGTATGCCTTACACAGACAAAACCGAAGATGATGGAGAGTACCAGTGAAAAGAAGAGGGCTGCTGGAATCAATATCTCGAGGGAATAAGCTTTTGGAAAGTACTTG
>Ga0214473_10009589_pt1 | contig 11436 bp, 7 predicted proteins | sample RVTome_7_FD_203509 | JGI IMG/M metagenome (GOLD analysis project Ga0214473, IMG submission 203509) | Soil microbial communities from uranium-contaminated site in the Upper Colorado River Basin, Wyoming, United States - RVT98D197 | ecosystem: Environmental > Terrestrial > Soil > Contaminated >...
CGGGGAGCTCTCGGACATAGCGCTGGAGATGCTCGCTTGTGGGCGGCAGCTGGCCGATGCGACTCACAAGAACCTGACATGCATCGTGCTCACGGACAAGGAAGAGTCTTTCAAGGGACTGCCACTGGTGGCCCACAGGCTCCTGATAGTCGAGGATCCTATCCTCAAGACATTCAATCCAGAGGTCCACAAGGCAGTCTTGAAGCATGTCCTGAGAGACCTGTCTCCCAGGCTCGTCATCATGGGCAACACGTGCATCGGCATGGATCTGGCCGCGCCGCTGTCCCTGGATCTTGGTGCGTCCGTCGTCAGCCAGTGCGTCCTCATCCAATCGGAAGGGGAGAAGCTCATCTTCACCAGCAAGGTCTACGGAGGCAAGCTTCTGGCAAAGAGCGAGGTCTGGGAGGGAATGGTCTTCGGCTTGCTTTTGCCAGGGAGCTACTCCAAGGAGGCGGGGATGAGGAATGGCGTTCCGACCGTGGATGTGATAGCGCTGCCCGGGCCCCTGCCAGACTTGCGAGTCAAGTTCAAGGAGTACATCGAGCCGCAGGCCGAGGACGTCGACCTCACGAAGATACCGATTCTGGTCGCCGCAGGGCGTGGGGTGCAGAGCAAGGACAACGTCGAGATGCTCGAGGAACTGGCTCAGGTTCTGGGAGGAGCGGTCTGCGCGACCAGGCCAGTGGTCGATCAGGGCTGGCTGCCCCGAACCCGCCAAGTGGGCCGCTCAGGGATGATCGTGAAGCCCCGCCTCTACCTCGCTTTGGGGATCAGCGGCGCGCCTGAGCATATCGAGGGGATGAAGGACTCGGAGCTGATAGTGGCCGTCAACACTGACCGTGATGCTCCGATCTTTGACGTTGCTCACTACGGCACGACGGTGGACCTATCTGACCTGGTCCCTGCCCTGACCAAGAAGCTGAAGGCGGCGAAGGGTGGGTCATGATAGAGCAGATAGTGCTCACTTCTGTTCTTGCCGCGAGCATCGTTCTATTTGCGGCCAGAGTCATCAAGGTGGTTCGCGTCGTGCGCAAAGGCGCACCAGAGAAGTGGTCGGATGGCCTCGGACAGAGGATCAAGAATGTCATCGTCTACGGAATCTTCCAGCGCAAAGTCTACAGGGAACGGTCTTCGGGGATACTGCACGCATTCATCTTCTGGGCCTTCATCTTCCTCTTCCTCAGCGTCGTCGAGATCGTCGGAGAGGGATACATTGAGCACTACAGGCTGCCGTTGGGGCCGCTCAACGGGCCACTCTACTTCGCCCAGGATCTCGTGGCTGTCCTCGGCGTCGTCGGCGTCGGGATGGCCATCTACCGCAGGACCGTGTCCAAGCCGAAGCGCCTGATGCACGAAGGCAACCGCACCGCCGTCGTGATGTTGCTCTTCATTCTGACGATTCTCGTCTCGTTTCTCCTCCTCAACGCCGCTCGAGTCGTCGAGGACTCGGCCGCAACGTTGGGGTCGTGGAGACCTGCGAGCTCGCTGATTGCCGCAGGCCTGACGGCAGCTGGTGGATCAGGCATCGCGCCGACGCTCGCTTTCTCGATGTGGTGGCTCCACGTCTTCTCGCTCTTCATCTTCCTTGCCTGGTTTCCGTACACGAAGCACTCGCACATCGTGTTCGCCGTCTTCAACATCTTCTTCAGAAAGCCGGAACGGGCCGGGGCTATGCGACCAATACCGCAAGAGCGGGCTGACAAGCCTGGCGCCCAATCGGTGTTCGACCTGACATGGGTCTCGCTCATGAACGCATTCGCATGCACGGAGTGCGGCCGGTGCACTGACAACTGCCCAGCCCATGCGAGTGGGGCGCTCATGGATCCGATGCACCTCATGACCAAGCTGAGGGACGCCGCCCTTGCGAAGGGCTTCGACGGAGGAGCGAAGGGTGGCTTAGCTGCCGATGGCGGGATGCCGATCGCCCAAGACCTATTCATATCCGTCACCAGTTCCGACGCGGTCTGGTCATGCATGACCTGCATGGCGTGCACGGACGGCTGCCCGGTCCTGAACAACCACCTGTCCAAGGTCCTCGAGATGAGGCGGCACCTCGTCTCAAAGGGGGACATGGACGCGGGCCTGCAGCGCGCGCTGGAGAGTCTGGACCGCTACGGCAATTCCTTCAAGGGGACTCCCAAGGCACGTACGAAGTGGACTCGCAACTTGCAGGCCCCAATCAAGGACGCGAGGAAGGAGAAGACCGATTACCTTTGGTTCGTCGGCGACTTCGCCTCATACGACGCCAGGTGCCAGCAGCTTTCGTTGAAGACCGCTGGCGTGCTCTCCCGCCTAGGGGTCGACTTCGGCATTCTCTACGAGGATGAGAGGAACGCCGGCAACGATGTGAGGCGAGTGGGCGAGGAGGGGCTGTTCGGGAAGTTGCGTGAGGAGAACCTCTCGGCAATCAAAGGCTGCACTTTCCGGAGCATCATGACAACCGACCCGCACACCTACAACACTCTGCGCAACGAGTACGATCAGACGAACGGTGGCAGGGTGCTGCACTATACCGAGGTTCTCGACGAACTGCTGCAGCATCGACGCTTGAACCTCTGCAAGAAACTGCACCGCAAGGCGACATACCACGACCCGTGCTACCTCGGGAGATACAACGGCGTCTACGACGCGCCAAGGAACGTCCTCAGAGCCTTGGGGGTCGAGCTAGTCGAGATGCCGCGAAATCGCGAGACGAGCTTCTGCTGCGGCGCGGGTGGCGGGAGGATCTGGATGGAGGAACTGCCCTGGGAGACGGAAAGACCCGCCGAGAAGAGAGTCAAGGAGGCGGCGAGTCTGAACGGAGTGGACACGCTGGTCGTGTCCTGCCCCAAGGACTACGTGATGTTCACTGACGCGGTGAAGGCCGCCGGACTGGAGGACAAGCTGCGAGTCAAAGACATCATAGAGCTCGTGGAGGAAGCGCTATGACCGAGGAAGAACCGAGAATTGGCGTCTACGTGTGTGACTGCGGTACGAACATAGCAGGCGTGGTTGACGTGCCATCGATAGTCGACTACGCCAAGGGGCTCAAAGGGGTTGTCGTGTCGAAGGAGTACAAGTACATGTGCTCGACCCCCGGCCAGAACATGATCAAGGAGGACGTCAGCAAGCATGGCCTGAACCGCCTCGTCGTCGCCTCATGCTCCCCTCATCTGCATGAGGAGACATTCAGGAAGGCGATGGAAGAGGCCGGCGGCAACCCCTTCATGTTCCAGATGGTGAACATCCGCGAGCACGCGTCGTGGGTGACGACTGAGAAGAGCGAGGCCACGGGCAAGGCGCGGGCCCTCATCACTGCCGGTGTCGCCAGAGTCGCCCGCCACGAGCCCCTTGAGCGCCGCAAGGTGCCGGTGAGGGGCGAAGTCGCGGTAATCGGGGGCGGCATTGCCGGGATACAGGCGGCACTGACTGCGGCAGAGGCCGGCAGACAAGTCTACTTGGTGGAGAGAGAACCGTCGATTGGCGGCCATATGGCCAAGTTCGACAAGACCTTCCCCACGCTGGACTGCGCCGCCTGCATATTGACCCCCAAGATGACTGCCGTCAAGAGTAACCCCAACATCGCCCTGCTCTCCTACTCGGAGGTGGTGAAGGTCGACGGGTATGTGGGGAACTTCAAGGTGACCGTCAAGAGGAAGCCCAGGTACATCGATGAGGACAAGTGCGTCGGCTGTGCCGCGTGCATAGAGGGGTGCGTCTACAAGGAGGCGAAGTTCCTCAACGAATTCGACGAGGGGCTCGGCAAGAGGAAGCCTATCTACCTGCCGTTCCCCCAGGCAGTTCCTCAGATAGTCCTCATCGATCCCAACACCTGCATCGAGTTCAAGACTCACAACTGCAAGAAGAGCTGCGTTGACGCCTGTGGCGACAGGAAAGCCATCAACTTCCAGCAAAAGGAGGAGTACATGGTCCTTGACGTTGGGACTATCATCGTCGCCACCGGCTTCCAGACATTCGACCCGACCAGAGCCACGAACTACGGCTACGGGAGGTATCCAAACGTCTTCACGTCGCTCGAGGTGGAGCGGATGTTGGCCTCCAACGGACCGACCGGGGGCGAGATACGCCTCCGCAACAATGGGAACCATCCCAAGACCATCGGCATCATCCACTGCGTCGGATCAAGAGACGAGCACTACAACAAGTACTGCTCCAAGGTCTGCTGCATGTACTCGCTCAAGATGGCTCACCTGGCGAAGGAGAGGACCGGGGCGGACATTTACGATTTCTACATCGACATGCGCACTCCGGGAAAAGGGTATGAGGAGTTCTACCAGCGGCTGCTCGACGAAGGGGTGAACTTCGTCCGAGGAAAGGTTGCGGAGGTCACCGACCTCGCCCAGACGCCCGAGGAGGAAGGCAAGCTCGTTGTGGTAGCGGAAGACACCCTTCTCGGCGCGCCAAGGCGCGTGCCGGTCGATGCCGTCTTCCTGAGCGTTGCCATGGAACCTCGCAGGGACAAGGACGAGATCAGGCGCATGCTCAACATGAGCTGCTCGCAGGAGGGATTCTTCGCGGAAAGGCATCCGAAGCTTGCCCCAGTAGCGACAGTCAACGAGGGCATCTACATCGCGGGCACATGCCAAGGGCCAAAGGACATCCCCGAGACCGTGGCACAGGCGGAGGCCGCCGCAGCTGAGGCCATAGCGATCACCTCGAAGGGCTACATCACCCTGGAGCCCAACTTGGCCTACGTCGACGAGAAGCTGTGTTCGGGCTGCCAGATATGCATACCGCTGTGCTCCTACAACGCGATCGAACTTGACAAGGAGAAGAAGGTGGTCGTGGTCAACGACGCGCTATGCAAAGGATGTGGCGTTTGCGTCGCCGCCTGCCCGAGCGGGGCTTCCCATCAGCGGTTGTACGAGGACGAGCAAATCATCGAGGAGGTCAGGGGGCTGCTCGCCTAGACGTCGACACCTGTGCTCCTATGGAGCTGAACTGACATTTTCAACACATTTTCTCTCTATAATATCTATCATTATTCCTGTAGGCCCCCCCATAACTTCTATATATAGCGCGGTCCACGTCATCTCAACGCATATATGAAATAAGCTGGTATACATCATCAGCTAACCCATTCATCCATGTCAGAAGAACCGACCCAGGGGAGGTCGAAACCTTTGAACGTTTCGCGAACCGTCAAGTACGAAGAGGAACTCGATGCCGACTTTGCCAACGAAATCGCGGCGATGCCCGGCGGCGAGAAGATTTGGGACTGTATTCAGTGCGGGACCTGCTCGGCGATTTGCCCCGTGTCGGTATACATGGACAAGACACCTCGCCGAATCATCGGCATGATACGCGCGGGATTCAAGGATGAGGTTCTCAGCTCCGTTTCTCCTTGGATCTGCACGTCGTGCTACTCATGCACGGTGGAGTGCCCCGCCGACATCAAGATAACCGACATAATGTACTCGATCAAGCGGATGGCGATGGAGCAGAAAACCTACAGGCGCTTCGTCATCCCTGACATCGAGGATGAGTTCGTCAAGATGGTCTGGAAGAACGGCAGGCTGTCAGAGGCGAAGATGGGCATGAAGGTCGCCCGGAAATCGGGGCTCCGGAATCTGATCTCGATGGTCCCCCTAGCTTGGAAGCTCTCGAGGAGGAACCGGCTCAAACTCTTCCACACCGAGCGCATGGCGAATCCGGAGCAGCTCCGAATCGTCCTGAACGCGATGCAGGAGCACCCGCCAGAACTGCACGTGAAGAAGCCAGGCGTGGTACCCACGCACCACCACGAGGCGGTGACCACATGAAGTCCTACCTCTATTACCCGGGCTGCAGTCTCAAGGGCATGGGCGGTCCTTACGAGCAGTCGCTGTTCTCCACATTCAGGAAGCTCGACCTGAAGCTGACCGAGATACCTGACTGGAACTGCTGTGGCGCGACAGCGTACCTCTCCGTCAACGGCAACATGGCTATCGCCCTGGCAGCGAGGAACCTCGCGATCGCCGAGAAGGACGGCGGCAGGGACATAGTCGCACCCTGCAGCGGCTGTTTCCTCAGCCTCAACAAGGCGAAAGCTTCCCTCAAGGAGTACCCCGAGCTCCGCGCGAAGGTCGTGGACGCCTTGGGCAGAGCGAACCTACAGTACGCGGGCACGTCGAAAGTCAGGCACCCGCTGGAGGTTCTAATGAACGATGTGGGTCCTGAAGCATTGAAGAAACTGGTCACCAAGCCACTGAAGGATCTGCGCGTCGTGCCGTACTACGGCTGCGCCATCTTGAGGCCATACGAGGTTCTGGGAGACTCACACACACCCACCGTCCTCGAGGAACTCATCAGGATCACCGGCGCTACACCGGTGGACTACCCCTACAAGGGGCGGTGCTGCGGCGGCATGCTCACCTCCGGCGTCCAGGCCGTCGGGCTGAGGCTCGCCGAGATACTTCTGGAGGCGGCGAAGAAGACTGAGGCCGACGTCATCGTGACGACCTGCCCCCTCTGCCACTACAACTTGGAGTGCTACCAGGATCACCTGCGCAAGTCAACAGGGAAGGACCTCGACATTCCGGTAATGTACTTCACGCAGATGCTCGGCTTGGCCATGGGGCTCGGCGAGAGGGAGGTGGGGGTCGACAGACTCCTGCGCAGGCCAATGACCGTGGGGGTGACCGCGTGAGCGAGAGCGAGAAGCCCCGAATAGGGGTGTATGTATGCGACTGCGGCCTCAACATACTCGGCGTGGTCGACGTGCCAGCTGTCATCCAGTACGCATCCACGCTCGACAACGTCGTCGTCTCGCGCGAGTACAAGTACATGTGCTCGGACCCCGGCCAGGACATCATCAAGAAGGACATCAAGGACCTGAAGCTCAACAGGGTCATCGTGGCGTCGTGCACGCCAAGCCTACATGAGAGGACGTTCAGGACGACGGTGTCCACCGCCGGGCTGAACCAGTTCCTGTTCCACATGGTGAACATCAGGGAGGCCGTCTCCTGGGTCACGACTGACAAGAAGAAGGCGACTGAGAAGGCAAAGACGCTGATCAAGGCGGGGGTGATGCGGGTCACCCTACAGGAGGCTCTCGAGCCCAAGACCGAGCCAGTCATTCCGGAAGTCCTCGTCATTGGCGGGGGAATAGCGGGGATTCACGCCTCCCTGTCTGTTGCCAGCGCAGGAGCGAAATTGCATCTCGTCGAGAGAGAGCCTTCGATTGGCGGGAACATGGCGAGATTCGACAAGACGTTCCCCACGCTTGACTGCGCCTCGTGCATCCTCACGCCGAAGATGACCACGCTGAGAGTCCATCCGAACATCAAACTCTACAGTTACTCCGAGGTGGTCGGAGTTGAGGGCTACGTCGGCAACTTCGAAGTCACCATCGAGAAGAAGCCTCGGTACGTGAACGAGGATCTATGCATCGGCTGCCTGAAGTGCGTCGAAGCCTGCGTCTACAAGGACGCTAGGTTCCCCAATGCGTTCGATCTCGGCCTGGCAAAACGGAAGCCCATCTACATCCCGTTCCCGCAGGCCGTGCCGATGAGGGTCCTGATCGACCCGAACGACTGCCTCAAGATCAAGCTGGGCAAGTGCAAGATGACCTGTGTAGAGTCGTGCGAGAAGGACGCGATTGACTTCGACATGAAGCCCGAGAGGTTGACTGTGAAAGTCGGCTCGATCATCGTGACCACTGGCTTCAAGCCGTTCGACCCGAGGCGGAAGCCACAGTATGGATACGGGGTGTACCCGAACGTCTACACAGCGCTCGAGGCCGAGAGGCTACTTTCTCCGACGGGTCCGACGGAGGGCACGCCTCTTCTCCAGGACGGCACCATGCCGAAGAGCGTCGGCATCATCCATTGCATCGGGTCCCGCGACGAGAACACGAACGTCTACTGCTCGAAGGTGTGCTGCATGTACTCCCTCAAGCTCGCGCATCTCGTTAAGGAGAGGACGGGCGCAGAGGTCTACAACTTCTACATCGACATGCGTACGGCGGGAAAAGGCTACGAGGAGTTCTACAAGAAACTCCTGGAGGAAGGCGTGAAATTTGTGAGGGGACGGGTTGCTGAGCTTACGACTGCTCCGCTGTCGAACGCCGAACGAGGGAAGCTCATACTGAGGGTCGAGGACACCTTGGCGGGTTATGTGCGCCGAATTCCTGTCGACATGGTCATCCTCTCGGTAGGACTGGAGCCGCAGAACGACGCGCAGGAACTGAGGCGGATGTTGAACCTCTCCTGCGGCAAGGATGGCTTCCTCATCGAACTGCACCCCAAGCTCGCTCCCGTGTCCACGGCAACCGATGGCATCTACATCGCTGGAGCCTGTCAGGGACCCAAGGACATTCCTGACACAGTTGCGCAGGCGGGAGCGGCGGCTGCCGAAGCGCTGGCGCTCGTTCACAAGGGCATGGTGGAAATCGAGCCCTACGCGGCGGTAACGAACGAGGATCTCTGCTCCGGCTGCCAGATCTGCGTCGGTCTGTGTCCGTACTACGCGATCGAGTACGATGCAGAGAAGAAAGTCTCCAGGGTCAAGGACGTGATGTGCAAGGGTTGCGGCGTGTGCGTGGCCGCGTGCCCGTCCGGCGCGATGGACCAGAAGCACTTCAGGGACGCATTCGTCACCGCAGAAGTGGCGGGGGTGATTTGATGGCTCAGGCGCTTGCCCCGCCCGTGCAGGCTGCGCAGACCAGGACGAAGGAGACTGAATACGAGCCGAAGATCGTCGCGTTCTTTTGCAACTGGTGCACCTACGCCGCCTCCGATTTGGCGGGAATCTCCAGGATGAAGTACGCTCCGAACATGAAGATAGTGAGGATCATGTGCTCAGGCCGGGTGGATCCGTCTTTCGTTGTCGAGGCGTTCAGGGCTGGCGCAGACGGTGTTCTGATCGGCGGCTGCAACCCGGGCGACTGCCACTACAAGGAAGGGAACTACAAGACGATGCGCAGGTACATGCTGCTTTCCAGGATGCTGCAGGACTTCGGCATAGAGAAAGAGCGATTGCGACTCGAATGGATATGTGCCTCGTGCGCGCGCGAACTCCAGACGACGGTGGACAAGATGACGGCTGATCTCAAGCGACTCGGTCCCCTGGACTGGAAGGGGGTCTGAGCATGGCGAAGCCAAAGGTTGCCTTCTACTGGTGCGCCAGCTGCGGCGGCTGCGAAGAGGCCGTTGTCGACCTCGCAGAGAAAGTCCTCGACGTCGTGGCCGCAGTTGACATCGTCTTCTGGCCCGTCGCTCTGGACTTCAAGAGGAGCGATGTCGAGGCGATGCCGGACAAGTCGATCGCAGTCAGTTTCATCAACGGCGCGGTCAGGACGTCGGAACAGGAGGACATGGCCAAGCTCATGAGGAAGAAGTCAGGGCTCGTCATTGCTTTCGGGAGCTGCGCGCACCTTGGCGGCATCCCGGGGCTCGCAAACCTCTGGGACAGGAAAGCCATATTCGATTGGTACTACAGCAAGGGGCCCTCGGTCGCAAAAGGCGATGGTTCCGCGCCAACGACGAAGATAAAGGTGCCCGAGGGTGAACTGGAACTGCCTCTCATCTGGGACACCGTAAAAGCCCTCAACCAGGTAATCGACGTCGACTACTACCTGCCAGGCTGCCCGCCAACTCCGAAGATCATAGGGAATGCCGTGAACGCCATCCTCGCCGGACAGCTCCCGCCAAAAGGCACGGTCCTGGCAGCTACAAAGGCGCTCTGCAACGAGTGCAAGCTCAACGAAACGAAACCTGAGAAGCTGCTGATCAAGGATATCAAGCGAATCACACACTTCGTGCCCGACCCCGAGAAATGCTACCTTGCCCAAGGCTTGATCTGCATGGGGCCGGTTACGCGTGGCGGTTGCGAGGCGCTCTGCGTCGAGGGAAACATGCCGTGCAGCGGCTGCTTCGGTCCCTTGGATCACACCTCAGATCCTGGCGCCAAGGCGGTCTCCTTTATTGCGTCAATCGTGGATGTCTTCGACCAGAAAGAGGCCCATGAGGTCATGGAGAAAGTCGCAGACCCCACCGGGATATTCTACCGCTACTCCCTGCCATCTTCGAAACTTGGACGGAAGAGAATGAGGAGGTCGAGCTAGATGGGCAAGCAGATAGTCGTGGATCCGATAACTCGTCTGGAAGGCCACGGAAAGATCACGGTGTTCTTGGACGACAAGGGCGACGTCAAGAGGGCATACTTCCAGATCCCTGAACTCAGGGGCTTCGAGAACTTCCTGATCGGACGAAGGGCCGAGGACGCCCCTCAGATCACATCGCGCATCTGCGGGGTCTGCCCGACAGCTCACCACATGGCGGCAACAAAAGCCCTCGACGACCTCTATAAGGTCGAGCCGACGGAGACCGCAAAGAAACTGCGGGAGATGATCTACAACATATTCATGCTGGAGGACCACTCGCTCCATCTGTTCTTCCTCGGCGGTCCTGACTTCGTCGTCGGGCCGACGGCGAGCAAGGCGGAGCGAAACATCCTTGGAGTCATCCAGAAGGTCGGTCTTGACATCGGGAAGAAAGTCATCCAGACCAGAAAGGAACTCAGGGGACTCATTCAGGAGATTGGCGGGAGGGTCATCCACCCCGTCTTCGGTCTGCCTGGCGGTGTCGCCAAAGGACTCACCGAGGAGGCAAGGAAGAGGTTCGAGAGCGTCGCGAAGTCCGGGCTGGAATTCGCGCTGTTCTGCGAGACCGTCTTCGAGAATATCGTCCTCAAGAACAAGGCATATGTCGACATGATAGTCTCCGACGCCTACACTCACAGGACATACTACGCCGGCCTCATGGATTCAAAGAACCACGTGAACTTCTACGACGGGTTAATCAGAGTCGTGAATCCTAGCGGGAAGGAATATGCCAAGTTCCCAGTTCGCGATTACCTGAACCACATCGCAGAGCACTCGGAGCCATGGACATACGTCAAGTTCCCGTTCCTGAAGAACGTCGGATGGAACGGGTTCGTGGACGGAGACAAGAGCGGCATATACAGCGTCGCACCGCTGGCCAGGCTCAACGTTTCGGACGGCATGGCGACGCCGAGGGCGCAGGAGCTCTACAAGAAGTTCTACGAGACACTCGGCACGAAGCCGGTCCACCACACGCTCGCGAATCACTGGGCCCGCGTCGTGGAGATAGTCTACGCGGCTGAGCGGTTCCTGGAGCTGGCTAGCGATTCGACCATAGCGAGCACCGACATCAGGAACTTGCCGACGGAGAAGCCGAAGGAGGGGATTGCGGTCGTTGAAGCGCCCCGCGGCACCCTGATACACCACTATACGAGCGATGAGAATGGCATCCTGACATCCGCCAACTTGATAGTCGCGACGGCGCACAACTCGGCCAGAATGGCAATGTCCGTCGACAAGGCCGCTCGCAGCGCGATCAAGGGCGGCGTCGTGAATGACGGGATACTCAACCAGATCGAGATGGCGTTCCGCGCCTACGACCCATGTCACGCTTGCGCGACGCACTCGATGCC
>Ga0214473_10009590_pt1 | contig 11435 bp, 7 predicted proteins | sample RVTome_7_FD_203509 | JGI IMG/M metagenome (GOLD analysis project Ga0214473, IMG submission 203509) | Soil microbial communities from uranium-contaminated site in the Upper Colorado River Basin, Wyoming, United States - RVT98D197 | ecosystem: Environmental > Terrestrial > Soil > Contaminated >...
ATTTCATCAAGGGCGGATTCGAGTGTGACCAGCCCACCGTTCAGGATGATACTGAGCTGCGGAAAGTCTGCTTTAAGTTGATGAACGCGAGCGTAGTCCAGTGGTGGAATTTCACGGTTTTCTTTCGGGCTCAAGCCCTTGAGCCAGGCCTTCCGGGCGTGAATAATGAAAGTATTACAACCTGTTGCGGCAACACTCTCAACAAAGCGATTAAGCCCCTCATTTTCATCCTGATCATCAATGCCAATGCGGCATTTTACGGTCACCGGAATCCTGATGGCTTTATGCATGGCCGCGACACAATCCGCCACAAGCAGCGGCTCAGCCATGAGGCAGGCCCCAAAGCGGCCTTCTTGTACTCGATCGGATGGGCAACCGACATTGAGATTGATTTCGCGATAGCCGTAATCCTCGCCAATTTTCGCGGCCTCAGAAAGCATGGCTGGATCGCTGCCGCCAAGCTGAAGCGCCACAGGTTGCTCCTGCGAGTCAAAGCCGAGCAGCCGCGCACGGTCCCCGTGGCGAATGGCTTGGCCCGTAATCATCTCGGTATAAAGCAAGGCGTGCCGCGATAGAAGACGGTGGAAGACACGGCAATGCCGATCTGTCCAATCCATCATGGGGGCCACACAAAACCGGTGCACAGAAAACTGAGTTTTCGCGGTCATCAAGCCTATTTTCCTCGTTCACTGCACACATACCGCACACGAAATGGGCGCCATTGCACACGCTCCTTATAGACGGCCCCCTGCCTCATACTCAATTGGAAAAGCCGTGAATATGCGGGATCGGAAATTCAGGGTTACCCACATTAAGGATCTTTTTCATCCTCTTTGCGCGGCCTTCGGTCGATGTATTGCAGGAACAATTCGCGCTCCGTTGTGATGTCGAGTTTTTTGTAAATGTGCAGCCGGTGGTTTTTGGCGGTACCTGCGGCAATGCCAAGTTTTTGCGCTATGCTGGCTGTCGGGTGACCGGCGAGTATCAGTCTAACGAGCTCGCGTTCACGCCCACTTAACTCCGGCCACAAGTCGGCGGGAAGGAGCGTTGCATTTTGCACCAGAGGTTCGCGACCTAGAGATGAGGGCTGCGTCGTTCGCATGAAATCCGAGGAGCGCGACCGGGTATCAAGATCATGAATGGCCGCAAAGGCCGCAAAACCTGATTCAAGTCGGGCGATTTCCTTCTGGGTAAAACTGCGTTTCTTGCGATCCAGAAAAATGCCTAGGCACCAGCCGGGACCATCGTGGAGCATGACACCCACTTCATCAGATATCACCGATTGACCGAGAAACTCGGCAATATAGATGCCGCGCCTCTGGGCCTTTGCCTGCAACCTGTTCAAGGGATAGACGCCGGGTTTCTGATGTTTCCGCCAATGGGCGTAGAACGGATCGTAGACATAGTAGATGTCCAGATATTTTCGCACCATCCGGTCCGAGAAATTCCGGTGCGAGACAAATTCGGGTCTCTGGGTGGTGGAATATCGCACGATGGTTATGAGATCGTGGGGCACCAACGTACCGATTAAGTCAACCAGGCGGTCGACGTGATTGTTTGAGCCCACGGCGGAAATGGCGCCCGCCAGGGCCCTAATGACTGCCTGATTTGTTTTCAGTTCGCCCAGCATCGCCTCACCCAATGTGCCCTTAGGCACATAGCGCCAGTTCATGGCTGGGCATAGTCTCATATTTCAATTTTACGACAGTGAGTGCAAGCCCGTGACAAACCCAATAGTGATTGGCATCGATGCCGGCGGAACCATGACCGACACAATCCTTGTGGATGAGCATGGCCATTTCAAGATCGGCAAGGCCGCGACGACGCCAAAGAATGAAGCGGAGGGGTTCCTGAGTTCGGCAGAGGACGCAGCCGAGGCCTGGGGGCTTTCACTGGACGAATTGTTCAGAGGCGTGAATGTCGTGCTTTATTCCGGCACCGGCATGTTGAACACCCTGCTCTCCCGCACCGGGCGGCGGCTGGGCCTCATTACCACCAAGGGCCTTGAGGACATGATCCTGATGGGGCGCGGCCTGCAGACCTGGGCCGATTATTCCTATGCGGACCGCCTGCATGCCATTACCCACCACCATCCAGACCCGCTGGTGCCGCGAAAGCGCGCCCATGGCGTGACGGAGCGCGTGGACCAATTTGGCGATGTGATCATTCCGCTTTACGAGAAAGACGTTGTCAAAGCGGTGAAGGCGCTGATCAAGGACAGGGTCGATTCCATTTGCATCATGACGATTTTCTCCCATGTGAATCCGGTGCATGAAAAGCGCATTGCCGAGATTGCCCGGGCCGAGATCAAAAAGGCGGGCGCAGGCATCACTGTCTACACCAGCCATGAGGTGCGCCCCGTTATCCGCGAGCAATCGCGCCTCAACAGTGTGTTGATTGAAGCCTATGCCACGTCACGCGGCCGCCAGCAGCTCAAGGGCATTGAAGACATTTCAAAGAAGTATGGCTTCAAATATGGCGTTCAAACTTTGCTTTCCTTTGGCGGCCTCACCTCGATCAACCATCCGCGCCTGCATGAAACCATGATTTCCGGCCCGATCGGCGGCATACTAGGTGCGGTCTATGTGGGCAAGCTCATCGGCAATGACTCGCTGGTCTGCTCCGACATGGGCGGCACGAGTTTTGACATGGGGGTGATTACCCGTGGCCAAACCCGCATCGAGAACGAGCCGATCATGGATCGCTTCAAGCTCAATGTACCAACGCTCCATCTTGATACAATCGGTGCCGGCGCTGGGATGATCATCAAGGTTGATCCCCTGACCAAGAAAGTCAGCCTCGGGCCGGAAAGCGCCGGATCTGATCCCGGCCCGATTTGCTTCAATCGTGGCGGCACGGAACCCACTATCGCCGATTGCGACGCGATTCTTGGCCGTCTCAACCCCAATTATTTCTTGGGCGGCAAGGTGAAGCTTGATGTTGAAAAGGCAACGCGCATTTTTAAGGAAAAATGTGCTGATGTCCTGGGCGTTGAAATCACCGAGGCGGCAGAAGGCATGATCGACATGCTGGAGCAGGACGCCAATGCGGCGCTGCGCCGGGTGATTTCCGGCCAGGGCATTCACCCGTCGCAATACACGCTCCTGTCCTATGGTGGCTCGGGGCCTTTGCATCTCGCAGGATGCAGCAAAGGTACCGGATTCAAAGATATCATCACCTTCCAGTTTGCCGCGGCATTTTCAGCCTTTGGCTGCACGACGGCGGACTATATGCGTCGTCATTCAATTTCAACCCAGATCGATATTCCATCGAGTGCCGACGACAAGGCGCTGGCCGCCTATAGCAAGAAGATTTCCGCGATCTGGCATGACCTTGATCGGTCCGCCGTTGATGAAATGTTGGCCGACGGACACGCGTGCGAAAAAATCAAGGTCGAGGCGTTTCTCATGATGCGCTACACTGGCCAGCTGGAAGATGTTGAAGTGAAGGCGCCTCTCAGCGTTCTCTCTTCGGCAGACGACATGCGCCGCACCATCGCGCAGTTCGAAGAGGTCTATGCCAAGATCAATCACCGGGTGTCACGTTACGGCGCAGTAGGCTTCTCAGTCACTGAGCTTGGCCTCACCGCAACTGCCGACAAGGTGAAGCCCACACTGGAGAAGCGCCCCTTGGGAAAATCCGATCCCGCGGCGGCTCACAAGGGAACGCGTCAGGCCTATATTGGAGGGAGGTGGCACAACGCCAATCTCTATGAAATGGATCGCCTGCAGCCCGGCCATGAAATCAAGGGCCCGGCCATCGTCGAGCACCCTGCAACTACACTCGTGGTGCATCCCAACGACACGGTTTTTGTCGATGAATGGACGCTGCTCCACTACCGTCACGCTTGAGGGAAAACAATCATGAATATGCACGAAAATATTCAAAACATACTTCCCTTGCGAGACCGCCTGCTCGAATCCGAGCTGATGATGAAGGAAACCGGTTGCTATGACGGGGTGACGGAACTCACTCTTCGAAAACAGGACCCGCTCAAATTTGAGACTCTGCATACAAAGCTGCGTGCATCCTGTGTCTCCGCCCGGGAAATGGCACGCCGCATTTCCGCCTCTCCTGGAGTGCGCGAAGTAGGCGAAATGGTGGTTGCCATTTATACGCCCGAAGGCGATGCAATCGCCCTATCAAATGGCATTATGGTGCATGTCCACACCATGAGCCGCTTCATCAAGTGGATGATCCGGGAAGGCTATGAAGCCAATCCAGGTATCAAGGACGGTGACATATTCGCCAACAACGACGCCTTCATCGGCACGGTGCAGGTGCCGGACGTGATGGACGTCATTCCGATTTTTCACGGGGATGAACTCGTGGGCTGGGCTGGTGCGGTCTGCCATGAGCTGGAGTCGGGCGGCATTACGCCTGGCGGGGACGTGTGCCTGGCGCAGGAGCGTTTTACCGAGGGACTTTTCGTCTGCGCCGAAAAGATCGGCGAGAATGACGAAATCCGCCGCGACTATGTGATCCGCTGCGAACGGAACCTGCGCATGCCGATCTATTGGGTGCTGGACGAGAAGGCCAAGGTCGCTTCCTGCATCGACATGCGTGAAAGCGTGCGCACCATCATCAATGAAATCGGTATTGTTTATTGGCGGCGCGTGATGAAGGAATTCATCGAGGAGGGCCGCCGCGGCCAGCTCCTGCGCACCCAGCAGCTCACAGTGCCCGGCACCTACCGTGGCCATACGTTCTATGGTCATGTGACCGAAGGAAAGCCCGGTTTTCAGCCGCTTGGACCTCCGAATTGGCTTTACAATATTCCCATTGAAATGAAGATCACCACCGAAGGCAAGATCACGCTGGACTTCGAAGGCACCCAGCCCTGGGGTTACCACTCCATGAACTGCACGCCAGCCGGAATGGATGGCGGCATGTTCGTGACCCTCACCCAGCACATGAATTTCGAAGGTCTCGTCAACGACGGTGCGTGGATGGCAACCGAATTGAAGCTGCCGCACGGCACCTGGACAAATCCGGACAATGAAATGGTGGCCACCGCAACCTCGTGGGCCCTGTTGCTGCCGGCCTATGGCGTGTTCCAGCGGCTTCTTTCGCGGGGCTTTCTCGCCCGTGGCTTTGTCGAAGAAGTGTTCGTGGGCCAAGTAAACAGCCCGATGATCGAAATGGGGGGGACCAGTCAATACGGCACGTCGTTCGGCATGGCGCATTTTGAATGTGCGGCGGCGGGCTCCGGGGCGCTGGCCATCAAGGATGGGCTTGATACGGCCTATGTGGGCTGGAACCCGGAATCCGACATGGGCAATATCGAAATCTGGGAACAGAACATGCCGATGCTCTATCTCGGCCGCTCCATTCTGCCAAATTCTGGCGGGGCTGGAAAATATCGCGGCGGCTGTTCCTTCATATCAACCTGGCTGATCAACAAGACCAATCATCTGCGGCTTGTGACATCTGAGCATTCCTCCCGCGTGTTCGATAATGCGGGCATGTGCGGTGGCTATCCCGCCCCCACCTGCCAAATGCATCGCACGGTGCGCAAGACGAATATCAAGGAACTGATCAAAAAGCAGAAGCCCCTGCCCCATGGCATCGGCATTGATCCCGACCATTCCGATCTGGAAAAACGCGTGAAGGGCGTGCATGAAACGTCTGAAGGGCCCTACATTACTGCGCCCCACAGGTCCGGCGACATTTTCACCCACGCCTATAATGGCGGCGGCGGCTTCGGCGACGTGCTGGAGCGTGATCCCATCAAAACCGCGAGCGATGTCGAAAATGGCTTTCTCACGGCGCAGGCAGCGCAGCAGGTTTTTGGCATCGTGCTGAAAGAAGACAGGGAGGGAATTTTGCGAGTTGACCTCGCAGCCACGACGATACGGCGCAAAGCCATGCGAACGAAACGGTTGAAGAAATCCGTTCCCGTTTCGCAGTGGATGAAAGGCGAGCGCCAGCGCGTGGCCGCGGGCCGGTATGTCATCGAGGTCACCCGCATGTATGCCAGCGCCATGAAGCTTTCCAAAAGCTTCACCAAGGACTTCAATTCATTCTGGGGTTTGAATGCCAATTTCACGTACAAGGTTGAGGACTAGGTGATGAATTCATACAGCACGGAAGTCATCCGCGATCTCGCTGCTGGCACGCTGCCGTGGCCGCAGACCAAGCGCATCATGAGCGCCTACAAGGACGATGACCGTTTCTTCAAGATTATCGACATTTACCAGGATCGTGTGAGCTGGAAGGAACGCATCTTGCTGCCCGTGGGCGATCATCTTTTCATCGTACAGGGCAAGAAATCCCGCGTCACCAAATGCGAATGCGGCCATGAATTCGGCCACTACAGGAGGAACTGGAAGCTCAAGGCCAATATCAATGTCCACAGCACCAAGAAGGCTCTGCGCGAACTTTACCCCAACAATGACATCCCTAATCCTGACTGGATGGAAATTCGCGAGTTTCTTTGCCCAACCTGCGGCACCTTGCACGAAGTGGAAGCCTGCGCCCCGGGCTATCCGATCGTTCATGACTTTGAACCGGACCTCGAAGCGTTCTATCGTGACTGGCTGAAGCAGCCTCTACCAAAGGAATAGCCGCCCATGAGCAAGTCGCGCCCCAATATCGTAATTCTGATGGTCGACCAGTTGGCAGCGTCAGCCCTAGCCGCCTATGGGCATCCCCTGGTGAAATCGCCTAACATCGATTCAATTGCGAAGCGCGGTACGGTATTCGAAAACTTCTATTCAAACTTTCCTCTTTGCGCGCCGGCGCGCCTGGCGCTCATGACGGGCAAATTATGTTCCAACATCCAGGCCTGGGATAATGCCGCGCAGATTCCCGCCGATATCCCGACCTTTGCCCACTATCTGCGCGTTCTCGGTTACCGCACCTGCCTGTCCGGCAAGATGCACTTCATCGGACCTGACCAGTTGCATGGCTTCGAGGAGCGCGTGACGACAGACATTTGCCCTTCCGATTTCAACTGGACGGCTGATTGGGATGATCCCTGGCGCACCATGGACTGGTTCCATGACATGAAAAATGTGAGCAATGCCGGCATTGCCGAACGCTCATTGCAGCAGGACTATGATGAAGAGGTGGCGCACAACGCAACGCGCAAGATTTTTGACTGGGTCAGGGAGCCTGACAAGCGGCCCTTCCTGCTTGTCGCGTCGTTTACCCATCCGCATGACCCCTATGTCACGCCGCGCCGCTTCTGGGACCTCTACCAGCACGACGAGATCAATATGCCGCGGGTGTCTTTCATCCCGCCTGACAAGCGTGATCCCCACAGCCGCAGGCTTTGGGAACAGTATGACCGGGGCGAATTCGGCGTGGGTGATGAACACGTGCGCAATGCCCGCCATGCCTATTATGGCAGCATCTCCTACGTCGATGAGCGCATCGGCGAAGTGCTCGATGCCCTTAATCGGGCCAAGCTCATGGACGATACCGTTGTCATTTTCTGCGCTGACCATGGCGACATGTTGGGTGAACGCGGACTTTGGTATAAAATGAGCTTCTATGATTGGTCGTCACGCGTGCCGCTGATCATGGCAGGTCCAGGCGTTCCGGAAGGACAACGCATCAAGGCCAACTGCAGCTTGGTAGACGTTCTTCCCACGCTTGTTGATCTGGCAAAGACCGGCGATTGGGAAGGCTACCCGGAACCACCTGACGGTGAAAGCCTGCTGCCGCTTTTCGAACACGACAGTGACAGACGCATAGCCGTGAGCGAGCTCATGTCCGAAGGCGTTGCGGCGCCGTATGTCTTGCTGCGGAAGGGCAAATACAAGCTCACTTATGTTGAGCACGATCCGCCGCAGCTCTTCGACATGGCGGCGGACCGCGACGAATTGCATGATCTCGCCACCAGCCTTGCCCATGCGGAAGTCCTCAAGGACATGCTGGCCGAGGTTGCCCGGCGCTGGGACATGCCGCGCCTCAAGAAGGAAATCATCACCAGCCAGCGCCGCCGCCGTCTTGTCTACAAGGCGCTCACCACCGGCAAGATCACGCCATGGGATTACCAGCCGTGGCAGGATGCATCGCTGCAGTATTACCGAGGCACCAAGTCCTATCACGAAGCCGAAGCAAGAGACGTTCTACGCGATTAGCACGACAAAAAAATTTAACAAGGAGAGAAGCCATAACACATGATTCGTTGAAGATGCTTACCGGGGCGCGCGGCCTGTCGCGGCGCGAATTCATCCAGCGTGCTATCGCCGCCGGTATTACCGTTTCAGCGGCGGAGGGCATGCTTGCCGCGATGGCCCAGGCAGAGCCGAAAAAGGGAGGACGTTTTCGCCTTGCTGCCGGCAGCGGATCGACCAGCGACACGCTTGATCCCGGAAGTATCCCGGATACCTTCAATCAGGTCGTCGCGTGGGGCTCCCTGCGATCGAGCCTGACAGACGTCACGCCGGAGGGGAAAATCGTTCCCGATGTCGCCGAAAGTTTCGAACCCTCCTCCGATGCGAAGCAATGGGTCTTCAAGCTGCGCAAAGGAGTCGAATTCCACAATGGCAAGAGCCTTGATGCCGACGATGTGGTCGCTTCATTCCAGTATCATCTCGGCGCCGATTCGAAGTCGGCGGCCAAGCCGCTGCTTGCTGACCTCGCGGAAGTGAAAGCCGACGGCAAGGAAACGGTTATTTTCACGCTGGCCAACGGAAATTCCGACTTCCCGTTCGTAGCCTATGATTTCCATATTCCGGTTATGCCGGCTGTGGACGGCAAGGTCGATTGGGAGTCCGGAATCGGAACCGGCCCCTATGTCAATTCGAGTTACGAACCAGGCCTGCGGTTTGAGGGAAAGCGTTTTGCCAATTATCATGGCGAAACCTATTTCGACGAAATTGAGGTCCTCTCGATCGTCGATGTTGCGGCCCGCACGAATGCGCTCCTGTCGGGCGTGGTGGACTATGCGGACCGGGCCGACCTCAAGACCCTTTCCATGCTGGCGTCCAATCCGGAGGTGACGATTTCAGAGGTGGCAGGTTTTGCCCATTATACGGCGCCAATGAATTGTACAATCGCGCCCTTCAACGACAAGAATGTAAGGCTCGCGCTCAAATATGCCGTGGACCGCAAGGAGCTGGTTGATAAAATCCTGCTCGGCCATGGCACAGCCGGAAACGACAATCCGATCGCCAAGGGCGTGCCGTTCCATGCAGAGCCGAAAGTCCAGCATTCCTACGATCCAGACAAGGTCAAATTCTACCTGAAGGCCGCAGGGTTGCAGACATTGAAAGTCGACCTCTCAACTGCTGATGCGGCCTTTGCCGGAGCGGTCGATACCGCGTTGTTGATGCAGGAGTCAGCAGCCAAGGTTGGCATCGACATCAATGTGATCCGCGAACCGAATGACGGCTATTGGTCCAATGTCTGGTTGAAGAAGCCCTGGTGCTTCAGCTACTGGAACGGCCGCACGACGCCGGACGCCATGCTCACCACAGCCTATGCTTCCGGCGGCGCGTGGAACGACACGTTCTGGTCGAACGAAACATTCGACAAGACATTGATCGCGGCGCGATCGGAACTGAATGCCGCAAAGCGCGCGCAGATGTATGCCGATTTGCAGAATCTCCTGGCGGAGGACGGAGGTGCTATGGTTCTCATGTTCAACAACTTCGTGAATGCCCATTCCGCGAAACTTGGCCATGGGACAGTTGCCCCCAACTTCGATGTTGATGGAGGAAAGATCACCCAGCGTTGGTGGTTCGCCTAAGGAGAGCGCCGCCGTATTGCTTATAAGGCGGCCAGCTCAGGGTGGAACCGTATGAAGACTCTTTCGGGGCGCGCGGCGCTCATCACCGGTGGCCTTACGGGCCAAGGCTTTGCCATTGCGCAGGCGCTCGCGGCCAAGGGTGCTAACGTGGCCGTAGGCTCCTATTTCGGCGCCTCCAAGGGTCGGAGCGGCGATGCGGCCGCCTATCCGGAGGCGGAGGAAGCTGAGAGCGTCAGGCGCAAGCTGGCCGAATTCGGCACAAAGGTTTACGCGGGCCATCTGGATATCCGTGACACGGCGGTCATCAAGTCCTTTATCGAAAGTGCAGCAAGCCTCTGCGGAACCTTCGATATTCTGGTGAACGCCGCCGGCACCACCGCCGAGCAACCGGTTTGCGGGCATTCGGACGAGCTCTGGCTCAAAATCATCGACACCAACCTGAATGGCGCTTTCCGCATGACGCGCGAACTGCTACCCGGCATGATCGCGCGAAATTGGGGGCGCGTGATCAACATCGGCTCAACGGCGGCCTCGGTGGGCTGGAAAGACAATCCCGCCTATTGCGCCTCCAAAGCTGGATTGCTGGGACTCACACGCTGCGTTGCCCTCGAAGGCGCGGCGCACGGCGTTTCCTGCGTGATGATCAGCCCGACCTGGGTTGAAACCGAACTGATGCACCGCAACTTGGCGCAGGTTGTGGCCAATGAGGGCAAGGGGAAAACCGTTGCCCAGGCCATGGCGGAAATCGCCGGTCAAAATCCTCAGAAACGCATCATCCAGCCCAGCGAGGTCGCGGCTCTCGCGGCGTTTCTGTGCGGTGATGAGGCAAAGGGCGTTACCGCCGAAAATATTCAGATCACCGGTGGAGCCCTATGGTAAATATTGATTTGGATCCGCAATAACCCGGAAAGGAACATTGCCGTTGGGTCGATACCTCGTCTAAGTGTGCTTTTTCACTATGGGTTAAAGTGAGAGTGTGGTCGCAGGCACGCTATAACTGCTTCACTTCTGACGGCACAAAGCTTTTCTCAAACAGTGCAAATTATCGACTGAAGGTCAGCGCTCTTCATAAATGGACCGGTCGCAGCGTTGCTAGCCATGAGTTTGCGCCAAACAACAAATGTCGCAAAAGTTGATCGGCTGCGGCGTTGTTTGTTGGGCAATGATGTTCCCACATTTGCAAATCCCCAGTTTTACTTTGGAACTTTTCACGTGAGTTCACGCGATGCGCTGTCCCTTACTGCACACGATGCGCACACGGCGGTTTCTAACCCATTGATTTCTTTGGATTGTCATTCCTATCCATCATGGGGGCAATACAAAGCCTGTGCGTGGGAACTTGCGGGTTCGCGGTCATTGAATTCATCATCTCGTGTTCAGCGAGCAAATCCAGCCCAGAAAACGGTTAACTAGTAAGCTCCTTATAGGCCGCTCCCTGCCACCTACTCAATTGGAAAAGCCGCGAAAATGCGGGATCGGGAATTCGACGGCGGCCATTGGTCATGAAACGTCCGCTCAACCTCCACAAGCAGAAGCCCCCCGGTCATTCACGACCTCGCAGATGGGCCAGCAGCCGGCGTTCTCGGCGCGTTCCCAGCAATCCCCGCTCGCTTCATTTGCGCGATGCATGATCGATTTTGGGATTATGGAGTCGCTTGCCTTGTTGGCCTTGACGTCGGGCTTCCGTCTGCCCGTGGCAATCGCTATAGGTCACACTGAACCAGACGTTGTC
>Ga0214473_10009591_pt1 | contig 11434 bp, 8 predicted proteins | sample RVTome_7_FD_203509 | JGI IMG/M metagenome (GOLD analysis project Ga0214473, IMG submission 203509) | Soil microbial communities from uranium-contaminated site in the Upper Colorado River Basin, Wyoming, United States - RVT98D197 | ecosystem: Environmental > Terrestrial > Soil > Contaminated >...
GAAAAGGACCGGGCGATACGCGCCGGTCCTTGACACCAGAGAAACAGAGACAGCCATCAAGAAGATCAAGGACTTCTTCGAGGTCAGGCTGGCGGAAGCATTGAATTTGCGCCGGATCACAGCCCCGCTCTTTGTCCCGGCCGGAACGGGGATCAATGATGATCTTAACGGTGTGGAACAGCCGGTATCCTTCCCCATAAAGGACCTGGGCGGCCGCAGGGCCGAGATCGTCCAGTCGCTGGCCAAGTGGAAACGCCTCATGCTTGCGGACCTGGGGATGGGTCCGGGTGAGGGCATCTATGCCGATATGAATGCCATCCGTCCCGATGAGACGCTGGACTGCCTTCATTCGATTTACGTGGACCAGTGGGACTGGGAACGAACGATGCTCGAAGAGGAGCGGAATCTGGACTTTCTCAAAGAGGTCGTCCGCACGATTTACCACGTGTTGCTGGCTGCGGAGGAATACCTGCGGGGGTTATATCCCGGGATCGGCTGTCTGCTTCCCGGGAACATAGCGTTTGTCCATGCCGAGGACCTCCAGGAGCGGTACCCGGATCTGGATCCGCGCGAGCGGGAAAACCGGATTGCCGAGGAGCACGGCGCCGTGTTCATCATCGGGATTGGAGCCTCCCTGAATGGCGGGCTGCCTCATGACGGACGGGCACCCGACTATGACGACTGGATCAGTCCCAACGGGCGCGGGCGCGGGCTGAACGGCGACATCATACTGTGGTACCCTGTACTCGGCCGCGCATTCGAGATCTCCTCCATGGGCATACGAGTCACGCCTCGGACCCTGGAAGAGCAGCTCGCCATCCGCAATCAGGTCGGGCGCCGCAGCCTGTTTTTTCATCAGAGGCTCCTGCGAGGCGAACTGCCCTGCAGTGTGGGGGGCGGAATTGGTCAATCCCGGCTCTGCATGTATCTGCTCAGGAAGGCCCATATCGGAGAAGTGCAGGCCGGACTCTGGCCGGACGAAATGGTCCGGGAATGCCGGCAAAACAACATTGTTCTTTTGTAGCGGGTGATGCCGTGGAGGCAAGCTGACGGGTCGTGAGCGGAGCGGCCGGATTGCCTCAGAAGAGCCGGGCGCGTTCGAGCGCGAGCAGGGCCTCCTTGATCGCCAGTCCGCCGCCGTAGCCGGTCAGGCCGCCGCCGGATCCGATCACCCGATGGCACGGGACGACGACGGGGATCGGATTGGCGCCGTTGGCGGCGCCGACCGCGCGCGAAGCCCTCGGCTTGCCGAGCCGGCGCGCCAGTTCGCCGTAGGAGATGACCTCGCCGTAGGGAATGCGCCGCAGTTCGCTCCAGACCGCGAGCTGGAAGGCCGTGCCGGCAGGAGCGAGCGGCAGGTCGAAACAGGTGAGTTTGCGGGCAAAGTAAGCCTTCAGCTGCCGGACCGTTTCCCGGACAACGCCGCGCTCGGACTCCGTCCAGCCGGGCCGGGGGCCGGCTGCGCGCCTGCCGGCGCTGAAAAGAATGTGGTAGAGGCCGGCATCCTCCCCGGCGATCGTCAGCGGCCCGACGGGGCTTTCCATCACGGTGTAGATCATCCTGTTATCCCTTTCTGAGAACCGGTTTGCGCCGGCATCATCCAGAGGTGCATGGCGGCATAGGCGCGCCAGGGACGCCAGGCGGCGGAACGCCGCTCCAGCTCCCGGGCGGTCAGGCGGCCCTCCGCTTTGCCGGCGGCGCGCAGCAGCCCCAGGTCGCCGGCCGGAAAGGCGTCCGGCTCCCCCAAAGCCCGCATAACCACGTACGCGGCCGTCCATGCGCCGATTCCCGGAATCGTTCTGAGTTCCGCGGCAAAGGAATCGGGATTGCCGGCGCCTTCAAAGCTCATACGGCCGCTGCCGGCGGCGCAGGCGAGTTCCCTCAGGGTGCGCGCCCGGGCCCGGGTCAGGCCGATGCTTTCGAGGTCGGCTTCGGCCAGCGCCGCCGGCGTCGGGAACAGCCGGCCGTATTCGGATTGCTCTCCGAACTTCGCCGCCAGCCTTCCCGCGAGCGTACTGGCCCCTTTCACCGTTACCTGCTGGCCGAGAACGGAGCGCACCGCGAGCTCGAAGCCGTCCCAGGCCCCGGGCACGCGCAGGCCCGGCCGCTGGGCCACGGCCGCGGCGAGCATCGGGTCCTTCCGCAGGTGCCGGGCAATTTCAGCCGGATCGGCGCCGAGGTCGAACATGCGCCGGGCTCGCTCGAGAATGGCCAACAGGGCCTGGGGATCGGGAAAATGCACCCGCAATTCCAGGCAGGGGATGCCTTCCAGCGGCCGGACTTCGAGAAAACCGCACTTGCCGTCCGCGGAGATCGTGCGCCGGATGCACTGCAGGGAAACCGACTCCACTCCGGGCGTCGCCCTCGGGGACAGGAATGCGACCAGCGCCTGCCAATCGTAGGGCGGCCGGTAGGACAGCCGGAAACGATATTCGTCCGGCGTTCCCGCATCTTCGGCCCGCGGGCCGAGGCGCCGCAGCTCGCGCGGCGAACGGTTGTACAGCAGGCGGAAGGTGGCGTTGAAGCGGCGGATGCTGCGGAAACCGGCGGCAAACGCGATCCGGGTCATCGGCAGACCGGTTTCGTCGATCAGCTTTTTGGCGAAGTGCAGCCGCCGGGTCTGCGCCACGGCGATGGGCGCGGCCCCGAGATGGCGCAGAAACAGACGGCGCATCTGGCGGGCGCCGATGCCGAGCCGTCCCGCGAGTGCTTCCACATCCCCGGAATCCAGGGCGCCCCCGGCTATCAGTTTCAGGGCGCGCGAGACCGTCGCCGAGCTCCCCAGCCAGGCCGGGGTTCCCGGCGAGGATTCGGGGCGGCAGCGCAGGCAGGGACGGAAGCCCGCCGCGGCCGCGGCGGCCGCGGAAACGAAATAGCGCACATGGGCGGGCTTGGGGGCGGCCGCCGGGCAAATCGGGCGGCAGTAGATCCCGGTAGTCACCACCCCGACAAAGAAGCGCCCGTCGAAACGCGCGTCACGCGCCCGCCGCGCCCTCTCGCATATCTTCACGTCCGGTTCCATGCCTAGGACTATAGCGTGTCCCGGACTTCCGCACTAGCCGTTTTCGGACCTGAAACCCCCAAGACGTCTTGTTCTCCATAGCAGCCAGCCGAATCCCAGCACGCACACGAGCAGATCGCGCGCCCGGCGCGTGAGCGCCAGCGCCAGTCCCGATGAAGATGGCAGTCCCAGAGCCGCAAACGCGGCCACCGTGCCGGTTTCGTCGGCGCCGATTCTGGCGGGCATCCATCCTGCTGCCATCTTTACGGCCCGGCTTGCAGCCTCCAGCGCAAGCACGATGCCGGCGTGAAAGGGCATCCGCAGAATCCACAGGACCGCGGCGACTTCTCCCGCCAGCAGCACCTGGCATCCGAGATTGAGCCAGAACATCCGCCCGACCGTGTTTTGATGCCGTGCCCGGAATTGCCTGATCGCCACTTCGATCTGCTCGCCCCTGGAAAGCCATCGAGGACAACGCAGCGACAGCCGGCGGACCAGCGGCGAGAGCAACGGCCTGCGACGTCCAATGAGATAGAGCCCCGCGCCAAACACCGCGCCGAGCGCTGCCGATGCGGCGAGGTGCTTGCCATAATCCATCGCCAGACCGGCGAACAGGCATCCCGCGAAGCCGAAACTCGCCGAGGAAAATCCGTACACGATCGTGTCCGCCAGCGTCGGTGAGATGGCGTTCTGCAGGGACTTTCCGAGAAGCTTCAGTTTCATCGGCTCCGAGACCGCCAGACCCACCGCCGAAACATATCCCAGTGATTGTGCCGCCATTCTGATTCCGATCAGTTCCATGCTGGAGCAGCGGATGCCTTCCGCGCGCAGCGCTTTCGACCACGAGAGCGTCTGCAGGACCAGACGCAGGAAGCTGAGTCCAATCAGAATCGGCAGAGCGATCGGGATGGCCTGAAGCTGTCGAATGACGTCAGCCATGCCGATCCTGGAGGCCACGATGATAAATAGTGTCAGGCCGGCCGCGGCTATGATTACCTCGATCCTTCTCATTTCAGCGAGCCATCCTATCCGTTGGCAAGCATCAAACAGGTATGGCTTCGCCGACATGTCATCGGGGTCCTCACCGGCCTTCATCCGGCCGGAAGACTGCAGGCTGCCAATTTGCCAATGGCGCCGGTTTCATTCCTTTTTGAGCTTGAACCATATCCCGAGTTTCGATCCCATAAGCCTATAAGCAAGATCCGAACCACAACTGGGCATGGGGAGAAAGCACGGCAATCATTGGATAGGGAAAGACATACGAACAAGAGGCGAGGAGACTCGGCGGATCGCGGGCCGGGAAATTTTCCCCTTTAAAGCAAACGCCGGTAGGCCGCGCGGTTTCTCATCAGGACAGCCTCGGGCCGGAATCGCATTCCGGCTGTCCGGGCGCCCGGCGGCCGCGGGGAAAAGCCCCCCGCCGCGGTTACTCGGGGTGTCCTGAGGGTTGCGATCCCCCTGTGGGGCTGCGCTTTCTTTTCCTCCGGCTGCTCGCCGTCGATCAGAGCGAGAGACTGGGTTTTGCCATCCTTCACCATGAATGCCTGGCAGCGCATATGATCGGCAAAGCGTTCCGGCAGTCGCTCCATTGCGGTCCGCACGGTCTGGAGGCACTCTTCCAGGTCTTTTTTGACTTCCGCATCGGTGGTACGCCCGATCCAGTCCTTAATTTCATCCGCATGTTCCTGCAGCCGCCGTTTCATGACATAACCGGAAAGCATCAGCGGCACCACCATCAATACCAGGCGCATTTCTCCCCCGCCCTCCAATTCCGCCCGGACCGTCGTCCACCTGCCCCTGATCTGGCTGTCCACCTCACCGTAATCCTTCGGCTTCCGGCATATGTCAATCGATATCTGAAGGTGATGATCGGCTTTGAAGAAGGCGTCATCTACATCATCCGGTATGCTGACGCGATTGTAGTTGCGCACGGACGGAGACTGGGAACCGTCCATATGGTAAAAGACCGAAGCGCAGAAATGCACTTCCATGTCCTGCATGTTCTTCACAAACGATAGGGGGACATAATCAGCCCACTCCTTGTGCCGGTATTCCAGCAGAACCGAGTCGGTATCCAGGGGCGCATTCATGAGCGAGCACGAGAGGATATGGTCCAATGCGACGGCTTGAACCCCCTGGACCTGCTCCTGCGCTTCGGGTTCCTCCTTCGCCCGGGTCCCGATCCCGAAGCGTTCGAGCAGCGGCCCGCCTCCGTGGAGATGTTGTCCCGCTTTCGCGATTTCCCCGCCGGCCGGGTTGCCGCACTGCGGGCAGAACCTGGCGGCGGCCGTCAAACGGCAGCCGCATCGAGTGCAGAAATTGGCGGCCATTTCTATTTCCTCAGAAAATAAGTATTGGTATCCAACCGATTGTCCCAGCATAGCATGGGCTGAGGAGAACCGGGGGGCCTTTCTGCTCCGAAAATGGTGGAATCACCAAACTCACCGCAGAGACGCGGAGGACGCGGAGAAATACACTATAATCCCAGCGATCTCTGCGACCTCGGCGCCTCGGCGGTGAAAAACCCCTTGCCTTTTCATGCGTCACAGGGTGCGCCATAAGCGCATGAGGGGTTGCTCCGAAAATAGCGCACCTGGAGACACTCCGGCTCATCTCCTGATCCAGTGGGTCCGGGCTTCAGCCCGGACAACTGAAGCATGACGACACGACAAGTCCAGCGATTGACCGGGCGTCATCGTCTGCTTGCTGGGTCGGGGGCGCGATCGGCGGTTACAGACAGGCGTCCGGGCTGAATCCCCGACCCACGAATCGTAGTCCATTTTCCTGCGTCACCGGGTGCGCTACGGGCGCGCGGGGGACTGCTTCGTGAATTAGCTCGGGCTATCGGAAACGACGGCCGCCGGGTTCCCGCCCGCGCGCCATTCCGCGCCTGCGGCGCGATTCTTTGATTGCCGCATGAGTGCCCTATGGTATTCTCGCAACGCAATCGCCGCGCCTGGGGGCGGATTGCGCGGGAATTGCGCCCATTTTCATCCGACAGCACGACTCGAAGATGCGTTCCAGTCAGGAGCCTGACATGCCAATGGATTCTGCCGCATCCGCCGCAGAGGCCGGCGCAGGCGGCCCGCAGCGGTTTCCGGTCCGCGTCTGGCTGATTTCATTCGCCGGGTGGTTGTTCGATTTTTACGATCTCGTACTGTTTTCGTTTCTGCTCATTCCCATCGGGCGGGACCTGGGCCTGACGGAGCCGCAGGAGGCCGTGCTGCTCGGCGTCGCCCTGGGCGGGTCCGGGATCGGCGGCATCCTGTTCGGCTACCTCTCCGACCTGTTCGGGCGCAAGCGGGTCATGACATGGACCATCCTGCTCTATTCCGCGGGAACGGCGCTGACCGCGCTGTCGACCGGTCCGATCAGCCTGCTGCTGTTCCGGGCCCTGACGGGCCTGGGGGTCGGGGGCGAGTGGGCGGTCGGACACGCCATCCTGGCCGAATCGACCCCGGCCCGCATGCGGGGCCGGGCGGCGGCATTTCTTCAGGCCGGCGAACCGGTCGGGGTCGCGCTCGCCGCCGTTGTCGGATTGCTGGTCACCCCCATCGTCGGATGGCGCGCCGTCTTTCTGATCTCTTCCGCGTCAGCCGCCGTGGCGCTCGTCGTGCGCCAGTTCCTGCCGGAATCTTCCCTGTGGCAGAAGCAAAAAGAAGCGCGCATGTCCCCGATCGCTGCCATGAAGCTGATGGCGCAATACCGCCTGGTCAGCCCGCTCATCAAGGCGTGGCTGCTCGGGGTCTTCAAGTTGGGGACTTATTGGACCTGCTACACCTGGCTCCCGAAGTTCCTCCAGAACCAGCTGCACCAGTCCATTGGCCGGTCGGCCCTGTGGATCCTGACCGCCCAGGCGGGACAGTTTCTCGGCATGATGGCTTTCGGCTTCATCGCCGACCGATATGGCCGGAGGCGCGCGTTCACCGGTTATTCGATTCTGACCGCGGCTGCCCTCTATCCGCTGGCATTTCACTGGGAAGCGCTGCTGCCTTACCCGCTGCTCTTCTGGGGCGTGATGTTCGCACTGGGACTGGGCTCGGGTTGCACGGCAGGATTCGGCGCGCTGCTTGCCGAGCTGTTCCCTACCGAAATCCGGAACTTCGCCATGGGTACGGCCTACAATTGCGCCCGGGGCGTGCAGTTTTTTGCGCCGATCGTCGTGAGCATGTTTGTGGCCGCCCACGGCCTCAAAGGCGGACTCGGCGTGCCGATGGTTCTGGCGATGGCGACGGCTACCTGGGTCTGGACGCTTCCCGAAACCCGCGCGCGGGACCTCGCCAGGGTCGCCAGATCGCCGGAGTAGCAACCAGGCGATCCGGCAGGTTCAGGGCGATTCAACCCGGGCGCGCTCCTTACCTATTCGCGCAGCAAGGGGATTTTCGCGGGCGTCAGCCTGAACGGCGCCGTAGTGCAGGAGGATGAAAGCGGCAACCGCGCCGCCTATGGCGCCAACGTGCGGCGGCATGAGATTCTGCACGGCGAGGTTCCGGTTCCCGCCGCGGCCCGCGGCCTGCTCGCGGAGCTGAACAGGTATGCGGCCGCGCATGCAGGCACCGCTGCGATTTCGAAGTAATTGCCGGCCGATTGCCGGCCTGACACCCTCGGATGCAAAAAAGGGGAGCGCAGGTGTTCCCAACATCGGATCAACGGATTCATCCCGAGGGAGCCAGGCCGGCTCTTCCGGGACACGGGGGCGAGTTCTTCCAATGCCTGGCCAGCGGTCCTTCGCCGTCAGCCCGCTATTTAGCCGCGAGCCACACGGACATTTCCCCTTCACCGCGGTTGGACCAGGCGAAGTAAGGAACGGCGGTGAAGGGGAATGTGGTTGGATTTTTGGCGCGAATTACGGTCATGCCGCCCAGGAGGTCCTTGCGGTACTCGGCAACGAGCTCGATTCCCGCCGGCAAGACCAGGGTACGCGCCCGGCCGCCGTTGTCGATCCCCTCGGCGCAATATACCAGCGGGCCGCGTTCGAGCGCTACGCGGCCCCGGTCCGCTTCGACCCCGTCGTTGGCCAGCACGCGATGGACCGGCATGGGCAGGTCGAGTTCGACCGTGTCGCCGGATTTCCACGTGCGGCGGAGGATCGCGTAGCCCTTCTCCATGGAGGGCGCAACGGCCTTGCCGTTCACCAGCAGCGTGAATGGCGCCACCTCCCTTTCCGCATAGCGGTACAGATCGCCCGGGACCGGCTTGCCCTGCGCCCAGCCCGGGATCCGCAGGTTCAGGGAAAACTCAAACGGGGCGGCGGGCGCGACGGCAAGCCTGACGCGGCCGTCCCAGGGATAACGCGTCTGTTGCGTGAGCCGGAGAGCTTTGGCATTCGCGCCCTCGCCGAGTTTCAGGTCTGCGCTGCCGGCCACGTAGAGATTGACGTAGGCCGCGCCGGCGCCGGTCGCATAGATATAGGCGGGGAGGGAAGGCATCAGGCGCGCAATGTTGGTGGGGCAGCAGGGCCAGGTGAACCAGGGCATGCGGGTCGAACGGGAGCGCGCGCCGTCGGATTCCAGGACGTTGGTGTAAAAGAAACGGTCTCCGCTGAGGGAGACGCCGCCGAGGATGCCGTTGTACAGCACGCGCTCGAGGACATCGACATATTTGGCATCCCGGTGGAGAAGGAAGAGCCGCTGCTGCCAGAAGGCGTTGGCGACGGCGGCGCAGGTTTCGTTGTAGCCCGCCAGGTTGGGAAGTTCGTAATCACCGCCGAAGGCCTCCCCGTTGCGCCGCGCGCCGAGCCCGCCCGTCAGATACATGCGCCGGTCGACGACGTTGTGCCAGATGCGGTCCATGGCCAGGGCGTACTGGGGATTCCCGGTGAGCGCGGCCAGGTCGGTCACGCCGCAGTACAGGTATCCCGCGCGGACGGCATGCCCGACGGCTTCGCTCTGTTCGATCACAGGCATGTGGTCCTGAGCGTAGGTGCCGTAGTTCGGCGTGCGGCGGCCGCGCTGGTCGATGAAATACCGGGAGAGAGCGAGATAGCGCTCGTCTCCGGTGGCGCGATAGAGCCTGGCGAGGGCGAGCTCGATTTCTTCGTGACCGGAGGTATCGTGCCGCTGGTTGGGCGCCGGGCCGAAGGTATGGTTGAGCAGATTGGCGCTCTTGATGGCGACATCGAGGAGGGAGCGCTTCCCCGTGGCCTGGAACCAGGAGATACCCGATTCACATAGCAGGCCCATCACGTAGGTCTCGTGGCTGGTGCGTTCCCGCGTCCAGCGTTCAGGCCCTGACATCTCGGGCATCTGATCGGGAGGGGTGATGCGGCGGGCGGTGTAGATATACCCGTCCGGCTCCTGGGCGGCGGCGATCCTGGAGATCAGGTCGTCGACGTACTTTTCGAGCTTCGGGTCGGGACGCGCGGCGAGAGTGTAGGCTGCGCCTTCGATCGTCTTGTAGGCATCCGAGTCGCGCGCGGGCGAGGAGCCGCGGAACGGCCCCTCCATCAAACCGCCCGCCTTGGCGAAGTTGTCGAACTCGCCCGCAGTTTCGGCCTGGCCGAGGACGTGCCAGAGGGTCACGGTGCGGCTGGTCTCGAGCCTGGGCGCCCAGAACTCATCCGCGACATGCACGGAAGCGAGCGGCGCGGGATGGACGGCGTAGTCCTTTACCCGGGCCTGCGCCGACACGAGGAACAGGGCCGTTGCGGCCAGGCAGATTCGCATCCAGTCATTCTTGATCCGCATGTATGCCCTCCGATGGGGAAATGGGGATATTCGGTTTTTAGCCGACAGCTCCTGAGCCCCGGGCCGGTCGCGCCGTTTCATAAACAACGGGGTTCCGGAGAACGGAGAGCGTTCCCGTTTCCCTATTTGGGGAAATACCCTTCCCGGGCGCGAACCTGGACCGCCTGCACACCCTTCACCGTGACCTGGATCGAGTGCCAGTCGCCATTGTACGCGGGCGGGGCGGCATAAGTCAGCATATACGCGTGCCGCAGGTCGTCGGAGATCTCGGAAAAGACACGGCTCACTTGAGACGAGTTCCTGACTTCATACGCCTGCCCCCCCGTGGCCCGTGCGATTGCCTTGAGCGTCTGGAAGAGTTGCGGCGCTGCCAGAGCCTCCCCCTGGGCCAGCGCATAGATCGCGATGCCAAGCGATTTCCCCTGGGCGATTACCGCAGTCGAGTGAAGGTAGCTCGAGTTGTCCTGGCCGTCGGTGAAAGCGATAATTGCCTTCTTCCCCTTCCGCTTCGCCAGATCAGCGGCCACGCCGCTCAGCGAATCAAAAAGCGCGGTGCCGCCCCTGGGCATGATGCGCAGCACCGCCTGTTTGGCCGAGGCCTTGTCCCGCGAATAATCCTGCATCCTGCGTAGCGTGGTGTTGAACGTGTAAACCGCGAACCGGTCCTGGTCGCGGAAGGCGTCAATCAACTGCAGGACCGCCGCTTTCAAGGCCGGCATGGCCGACTCCATGCTGCCGGTGCTGTCGAGGAGGATCGCGCAATCGAAACCCGTTGCGATGGGCTCAAAAGACGTAATCGGCTGCAGCTCCCCGTTATCACGGATCTCAAACTGCGACGGCTGGAGTCCTTCGACATAACGTCCCCGGCTGTCCTGAACCATCGCGTAGACCTCGACGATGCGCACGTCGGTCTTGAAGACTACCGCGCTCTCCTGGGGGCGGGATAAGGAGACGGGTAGGCGTGCGGTCAGAAGGATGGCCGGCGCCAGCCGGATCAGGAGCGGAATGGAGCGCATCATTGCGACTGCAATACCTTGTCGAGAAGTTCCAGATTCAGGCCATGAAATGCGTTCTGCAACGCCTGCCAATCCCACACATCGGATAAGTGCATGCGCGTCATCAATTCGATGGCCAGTGGTTCTGCAACGACGCCGAGCAGCGAAGCCGGGAGGCCATGCCTGTCGAAGAACTCGGCCAGATAGAGCTTGTATTCGCCGGCTCGAGCTGCCAGCCGGGCCGGCAAAAGTGATTGCTCGTAATACTCGTAAGGGGGGAGTTGCACCAGGTGCGGGTGGCTGCATCCCAACAACGTCTGCAGATCCTGTCCGAACCAGCGCAGCCGGGCGGGATTTGCGGTGGGCTGAAAGGCGCGCAACGCCCGGACCGTCGGCGAGAGTTCGTCCCGGTGATTCATCTCGAGATATGCGTCGCAAAGGAAATAGAGGTCGCTCAGCGTCACCTGCCGCCACACGGAACCCCAGTCGCGGCGCTCCAGCGCCTGAAAGAGGCGACCGCGGCGATTGGGCGAGAGTATCCCGAGAGTTGCGCGCTCCAGTTCTTCCCGGCTGATCTCATCGATAGCCGCCCGCAGAATCCACTCCCGGGCCGTCCGGATCTTGAGGCCGATCCAGCGAAGATCCGCGTCACGCAGCGCCTGCCAGGGGGTATCACGCAGCGAGCCTATGATGATTGCGCCTGCCGGCCGGGCGGATTCCTCGACCTCGGGATGAGTGGCCATCGTAATCTC
>Ga0214473_10009592_pt1 | contig 11432 bp, 11 predicted proteins | sample RVTome_7_FD_203509 | JGI IMG/M metagenome (GOLD analysis project Ga0214473, IMG submission 203509) | Soil microbial communities from uranium-contaminated site in the Upper Colorado River Basin, Wyoming, United States - RVT98D197 | ecosystem: Environmental > Terrestrial > Soil > Contaminated >...
AGCGATTTAAGCTCGTCGGCCACTTTTTCATAGAGCCCGTTCTCGAACATGCGCGGAAGTTCATCTTTCAAAAGTTCGATTCTGGCTATCTTGTCATGGTATCTGACCCGCGTTTGGCTGAAACCGAGCGAGCGCAAGAATTTTTCCGCCCTCGCTATTTTATCAAGCTTCTCCATGGTCACCTCCGAGCCGTAAGGAATTCTCGACGACAGGCAAGCCAACGCGGGCTTATCCCAGTTGGGCAAACCGAATTCTCTGGCCATCTCACGAATTTCTTGTTTGGTGACGCCGGCCTCGGCCAACGGAGACACTACGCCGCGCTGGCTGGCCGCCTGGCGTCCGGGACGCCAATCCAGGACATCGTCGGCGTTGGAACCGTCAAGCACGGCATCGGCTTCTACGCCGGCGGCAAAATCCAGAAGGCGATCGAACAATTCCGATTTGCAATAATAACATCTATTAATCGGGTTTTTCCGATAATCGGGGTTGGCAAGCTCCCCGGTTTTTACCTCGATAAAATTCCCCGGACTCAAACCTATTTTGCCCGCCAGATCTCTGCAGAACTGCAGTTCCTCGGGAACCAATGATTCGGAATCGCCGGTAACCGCCCAGACATTGTCCCCTCCCAGCGTCAAAACCGCGACTTTCAGAAGGAGGCTCGAATCGATTCCGCCGGAAAATCCTATAACCACCTTATTATAGCGGGATAATATTTCGCGTAACCTGGATAACTTGTTCTGTTCCACGGCGTGCATAATATCACCTGGCGCTGGCCACTTTTCCGCCGGAAACCGAGTAGATCCGTATTTCGTTGTTGGCTCTACCGACCCCTTTGAATGTAACCCGGCAGGAAACGCCCTGATATCCTTCGACCTCGCTCAAATAATTCCGCATTTTATCAGGCGTATCGGCTCCGGAGCGTAATCCTTCCAAAATGAGCGACACCGCGTCGAATGTAAGACCAGCCACCTTATCCGGCTCGCGGCCGTACTGCGCTTTGAAAGCGCCGACGAACTCGACCCACCGTGCCTCGTCCGATCCGACATGAAAATCAGTGGCGAAAACGGCGTCGCCTACATACCGGCTCACTTCGCGGAGGAGCTCCGCGGAATCCCAGCCGTCCGCGCCCAAAAATCGGGTTCTGATAATATGATACCGTATCTGAGGTATAAGCAGTTTCAAATCATCGGGGTAGCCGGGCAGAAACAAACCTCCCAGCATGACCGGCCAGTCCTCCGATTCCAGCATTTCTATCGACTCCAACGTATCGCCGTAAACAGGATCGATCGACCGAACGCGTTCTTTGATATATAATGAGCTGTCGATCTCTCCGGCGGCCAGGAATTCTTCGGTTTTCATCAAAAGAGTTTCGCGAAGCGGTTTTATCTGTTGTTTGAAATCGGTCGCGCCGACAGTGTAATAGCTCGTGGACATCACTTCGCCGCCCAGCCGGTAAACAGTCTGCGCGAAGGCCTTGGATACAGCCATTCCCCCGAAATCATCCGGAGAGATTATGGCGAATTCCGTGATGCCCAGCTTATTAATAGCGTAAGCGGCCATAGCCTGGCCGAGATACTCTATGGCCGGCGACATCTGGAAAACGTTGACGCCGAGACTGGCGATGCCGTTTTCCGACGCCGTCGGAGCGATTAACGGGATACTGGCGCTATTGAGTACCACGGCAACCCCTACCGACGATTCCGAGCGGAGGGGCCCGACCACCGCCAGCGGCTCTTCATTGGTTAACTTAGCCGCGACCTTTGTGGCAATTACCGCTTCCCCCTCGGTATCTTTTATCAAGAGTTCGACGCCCGCGGAATCTCCGCCGTGATTTTTCATGGCCAGCCTGGCCCCCTCGACCATGGCTCTCCCGTACTCGGCGAAGCTGCCGGTAACGGGAGCCAGAAGACCGATGATCTGGTTTCCGGCGGCTTTTTCGGAATATTGTTTTATCATATCTCTGGCTTCTTCCGAGTATTCGCCGCGAGGATAGGATCGCAGGTACGATTCGAGAGATTTAATCCCGCTTCGGTGACGGCCCGATTGCAGCTCCCGACGGGCCAGGGTAAATTTGATTTCCTCGGATAGCGAGGAGGCCGGATAATCACCGGATAACTGCTTCAGTTCCCAGATCGACAGCCCCTTTTGCAGAAGCGGTTTGAGATTATCCAGGGCCAGTTGAGCGTCAGGATTCCGGTGGTCCAGATCGAACGCGGCCAGATACGACGAAGCCGCATCCATCATCTTCCCCTGCCGATAATAGCAATGCCCCTTTAGCAAACCGGCGGACGGCGCGTACCTCGATCGAGAATAATCGCCCACAAATCGGTCGAAAAGAATAATTGCGGAATCATAATCCGCCGCTTTATACAGCGATTTCGCGGCCATGAAGCGAAATACGCTCTGATGACCGTTAAGAGGATATCTGGCCGTCAAGGAATTGAATTTTTCATAGGCCTGCCCATAATCGCCCGACTGGTAGTCGGCCATAGCCTTTTTCATCCCTCCGAAAGGATCGTCCAGATAACTCTGGGCGGACAACAAACCCGCGAATGCGAGGATCGCCGCCATAGATACCGGCATCGATCTTATTATCATAAAATATACCTCTTGGCATATTCATTGTACTGCCTGGCCCACTCCACAAACCCGGCTGATTCCTTTTCCGATACCTCTCTCTTCACTTCCGCCGGATTGCCGGCGATCATAGTCCCCGGAGGGATTCTGGCGCCCTGTCTTACGACAGATCCGGCGGCTATCATGGAACCCTTCCCGATAATCGCGTCGTCCAGGATTATCGCGCCCATGCCTATCAGGCAACCGTCTCCGATTCTGCAGCCGTGCAGTATGGCCCCATGACCAACAGTCACGTAATCGCCTATCTCGGCGGGGGAAACGCCGCCTGTCACATGCACGATACAACCGTCCTGAATATTGGTCCAGGCTCCTATCCTGATATAATTGATATCGCCTCTGACTACGGCTTTGAACCAGATGGAGCTTTCAGCGCCGATCGTGACGTCCCCGACAATTACGCTGTCGGGAGCCTTGAAACAGGTAGGATGAATATCCGGTGATTTCTGCTTGTATGTGATAATCATAGTTTATAATTACCGAAATCTTCCGGGTTTATTTTCCTCAGGCGATCTCTTAACGATTCCTGGTCGGGAAGACCGGAGCTTTCCCGTTGTTCTTTCTTTAAATTATAAAGCTCTTCGTTGACGAAAATCGGGGCTTTGGCTTTTAAAGACAGAGCTATCGAATCCGACGGCCTGGCGTCCACTTCCACGACAGCGCCGTTGATCGCGATATAGACCTTGGCGTAGAAAGTCTGCTCTTTAAGATCGGTAATCTCGATCTTTTCGATCTCGCCGCCCATAGCTTTAATGGCAGAATAGATCAGGTCATGCGTGAGCGGACGTTTCGATACCACGCCCGAGATTTCCATCCCGATTGCCCAGGCCTCGTAATGCCCTATCCAGATAGGGAGAATTTTATCGGAATCGATAGGTTTGACAGTGACGACGGGCGAATTTGTGGTTATATCGAGAGCCAGCCCTCCGATTTTCGACTCGATCATGTTTGGTGATCCCATTGTCAACCTTTCGTGTAAAATATTCCCCAGGAGCCGGGCCCGGCGTGCGTTCCGACAGCGGGACCGATTTCCCCTTCAAGCACGTTTTCCACGCCCAGTCGTTTCTTAAGCACGGCCACGATCTCATCGGAACGAGTCGGAAAAGCCGTGTGCCCGACAGCCCATCGCCCTCCGGGATATTCGCCGGCCAGCGACTTGATGATCTTCTCCAGGAGCTTCTCGTCGCTGCGGGCTTTGTCGATGGGGACTATCTCGCCGTCAACCAGCGACAACAGCGGTCTTAGCCCCAAAAATCTGCCGAGAAAACCTCTGGCTCCGCTGACCCGACCGCCCTTGATAAGATATTCAAGGCTCCCCAGAGTGAAGAATAGTTTTTGATTATTCTTGTGCCGTTCGATAGTCTTAATGATATCCTGAGCCGCAAAACCGTCGCGAGCCAGCTCGGCCGCCACGATGGCCAGCATGCCCAGTCCCAAAGAAACCGACCTCGAATCGAGGTGAATTATCTTGCCTTTGAAATCCTTTCCGGCGATAACGGCCGAATTGAAAGTGCCCGATAATTTTGACGAGACATGAATGGAAATCAGGCTGCTGCAATCGCCCCTATCGAAAACTCTTTCGTAATATTCGATGAACTCTCCGGGAGACGGCTGCGATGTCGTCGGCAATTGGGCCGAATCCGCCAGCATCCGGTAGAATCGGTCTTTTTCGAGATCAATACCGTCATGGTAAACGTCCGAACCGAACGTCACTTTCAACGGAACAACTTCTATATCGTAAAATTCGGCCACGTCCGCCGGGAGATCGCAGGTGGAATCTGTCAGAATTCGCACCGTTTGGCGCGTTTGTTTTCCGGTGAATTTGGCCCTCCATTTTCGCATGGTCGTGTTCTGGGCTTTCATATCATCGACTTTGCCGGTTTCAATCTCGCCAAAAGAAGCGGCTATTTGGCGTATTGTATCAGGAACGTCCGTATGAATATGAATTCTCAGATATTCGTCTTGTTGAATAGCCGCACGGGCTACGATCAGGGAATCGCCCAGGTTTTCCAATTTACTCTTAATTGAATCGGTATCGAAGCCGTTTCCTTTCACCAGAAACTCCGAGCAGTATCTGAATTTCGTATGCTCGACGATGATTCGGGGAGCCTCATCGGCCGAAACCAGCTGGTTTACGCTCGACGGCAATTCTCCGGTCCTGATAAGATAGCAGATGCCTTCGATAAAATGGATAAAGCCCTGACCTCCGGCGTCCACCACGTCGGCGTCAGCCAGCACTTTCAATTTCGATTTGGTTTCGCTCAGAGATTGTTTCCCCCGTTCGACCGCCGACTGCAGCAGACCTTTCATAGAAGAAAAACGGCTTTTGGTTTCCTGCAGGTGTTCCGCCATTTCGCGAATCACTGTAAGTATCGTGCCTTCCATAGGATCTTTCATCGCTCCATAGGCGGAATCGGCCCCTGCCGAGAATACGCCGGCGACCCCGTTCAGATCCAGCCGTTTTCGACGGCGAATATATTCGGCGACTCCCTTGAAATACTGCGACATGATCACGCCGGAATTTCCCTGCGCTCCACGCAATGAATGAAGCGCGATGGAATCGGCCACGTCCTGCAGCGAATCGGATTTGGCCATGTTGGCTCCGGCCACCGCGGCCTTGAGAGTCAGGGCCATATTTGTGCCCGTGTCCCCATCGGCCACGGGAAACACGTTTATGGCGTTAAGCCGCTCCCGGTGGCGGTCCAGCCACAACCAACCGGCGTTGATAGCGCGTTTGAGCCTCTTGCCGTCGAGGTATTTCACTTTCGATTCCCCTCTATTGCTGGTCTTCCTTCTTGACCACCCAGAGCTTTACAGCCGCCGTGACTTCCCTGGCCAGTTTTATCTCTATGGTATAAACGCCGAGCGCCTTGAGAGGTTCCTCAAGGCCGATTTTGCGACGGTCAACGTCGAATCCCTGCTCCTCGAGCAATGTCGCGATATTGGCGGCGGTAACCGACCCGAACACCTTGTCATCTTCCCCGGTCTGAACTTCTGCGGTCAGGGAGAGTTTTTCAAGCTTATCCTTTATCTTCTCCGCTTCCTTCTTCTTTTTGTTGTCCCTGAATTGTTTTTGTTGCCTGATCTCGTCGATGGATCTCAAGTTGCCCTTCGTAGCCGGCACGGCCAAGTTCCTCGGCAGAAGGAAATTCCTGCCGTAACCGTCGGCGACTTCCACGATATCGCCGACCGATCCCAGTTTCTCGATATCGTCTCTTAATATTACTTTCATTTCCACCTCTTTATCAATCGTTGTTTACTTCCAGAGTTTCTTTTCTAAAATCAAACCTGCTGTCGGCAAGCCCCAGGGCCGTTAAAAACACAATCGCCATCAAGCCGGCGTAAAACAGAAGCGGATGGGCGAAAGCGAATGCCCCCAGCAGCAGCAGCGCTCCGTAAAATGCCAGGCGAATCCGGCCCGGATTGTGCAGGCGGTGAAAATATGATTCCATGACCGAGAACCCCACAATCATGTACACATGCCCGGTCACTATCAAAACATTCACTCCCGCGTAAAACCACAGTTTTTTTTCGAAAAACACCACCGGAATCAAACCGAGAATAGTGAGCAACAGCCACCAGCCGCTGGCCCGCCACATGTAGAACGGTCTGAAACGCGGGAAAATTATCCCGAATTTAGCGGCTCCGGCTCCAGCTATCAAAGAACCGCATAGAATCGCCCCGATACAGCCCAGCGCGATAACCCCCGGCAGAACCTTTAGAAATTCAACCAAAATCGAGTTGCCGGCTTCTATGAATCGATCCAGAGCCCCGTCCGACGGCGGAAAAGCTTTCTGGATAAGGGACATAAACTCCGGCGACTTATGAGCATAAATGATCATATCGGAATTCAACTGATCCAGCAAAATAGTCGGATCGCTCATCAACCGGCTGTAAAGAGAAAGAAACAGCGCGAAAATTACTCCTATCGGAAGCAATCCCGATAGAACCGTCATCATCGGACTTGCGAGCCGCCTTGCCGCCCAACCCATCATGAGGGCCGGACAGATCACGGCCAGCGCATAAGCGGCGGCCAGTTGCCAACCGGCTTGATATCCCATTGTCAAAGAACCAATTGCCGCGGCCAGGACAATCCCCGGAAACGTAACCAGCATTCCCCTGGCAAACCCCAGACGCGCGACAACCAGTGTCGAAACGGCGATCGTTGCCAGAGCCGCAAGGGCGTTCACACCCGGTATCAAAATGAACAAACCGGAACCGAGAGCACTGACGATACCCCAAACGGTGAGTTTTTTCTCAACCGACGGCATCGGTCGGTCCGGGGCCCCGATCAATCGCCTGTGGCCGCAAAGGGTAGAAGCGCCAGGATGCGGCCCCGCTTAATCGCCCTTGTCAGAGTTCTTTGATGTGTGGCGCAGGTCCCGGAAATACGCCGGGGGATTATTTTCCCGCGGGCAGTCAGGTATTTCCTGAGCAAGCGCTCGTCTTTATAATCTATGAAGACCGACTTTTGCTCGCAAAACCGGCAAACTTTTCTTTTCCTTCTTTCCATTTATTCTCCTAAATAATCCTCTGTATCCTCGCCCGAGTGAGGATATTCGGTATTTTCCGATAATTTTGTCTCGTCCTCCGGCTTATCGCCTTTATCCAGGAATTGCACGTGGTGCGCCCTTATCTCGATCATGCTGCGTCTGGAACCGTTTTCATTGTCCAGCGTACGCGAGCGAAGCTCTCCCTCGACATAAACCGCGCTGCCCTTTTTCAGTCTGGCCGAACAGGACTCGGCCAGCTTCTGCCAGGCCACCACTCCCACGTAGCAGACATCCTCTTTCCATTCCCCGCCGCTGTCTTTGAATCGCCTGTTCGAGGCGATCCGGAAATTGATCACCGGAACGCCGGTGGTCGTAGACCGAAGCTCGGGGTCGCGGGTCAGGTTGCCCACTATCATTACCCTGTTAAGATTCGGCAATCTGGTTGACCCCATAGATTAATCCTGCGAAGGTTCGAAATCGTCCGCCTCGACCATTTCCTCCGACTTGCGTTTGACCGGCGCCGGAGTTTCCCCCGGCGACAGAATCGTAAGGAAACGAAGTACGTTCTCGTTGATCCTCATGTTCCGTTCGAGTTCCATCGACAGGCCGGGCTCGCTCTCAAACAGGAAAAATACGTAATATCCCTGGTTATGGCTGCCGATCTCATAGGCCAGCCGCCGGACGCCCCAGCGGTCGAGCCTGGCTATCTTGCCGCCCGCTCCGGTGATACGATTCTGGATTTTCTCGATTTCGGCTTGAAGTGTGGATTCGTCCAACGACGAATTGAAAATTACGGTGAGCTCGTAAAGTCTCATTTCACCTCCCTCTGGACATTTAAGACCCCGTCCGCAGCTTTCTCAAATAAGCGGCGGGGTAGGGAAATAGCTATTCAGTTTTCCAATGGCGCCTGGTTGTAAACCGACGCCGATTTCTCAAAACCGTCCGACAACCACAACGCCACCGCATCTGCAGTCCGTTTGATCATCTCGCGAACGACCGATGTTTCGCTTTCGGCAAACCGCTCGAGAACGAACTCCTCCGACGGAACGCCGTCGGGCGCCGGCCCGATCCCCAGCCTGATTCGCGGAAAATCCTCCGAGCCAAGATGATAGATTATCGAGGCCAGACCGTTGTGGCCGCCGTCGGAACCCGACTGCCTGAGCCTGATCAGTCCCAGCGGCAGGTTGAAATCATCGGCGATTACCAGGATCTCCTCCGGCGCCAACTCCATTTCCTCCGCCAGCCGCTCGACCGCGATTCCCGATCGGTTCATGTAAGTGGTCGGTTTTAAAAGAACAACGCTCAACGAGGAAATTTCGGCAAGGCATCGGAGATACAGCCGCTTTTCGGCGGCAAACTCCGATCTTCCCTTTAAAAAATCGACAACCTCGAACCCCAGGTTGTGCCTCGTCAGCTCCAAATCCCGCCCCGGGTTGCCCAGACCGACAATGGCCCGGATGCGACGGGGCCGGAGATCCTCCTCCATAGCTTTGTAAAATATACCCGGCAACCCGGATGTCAAGTTAAATATTCAAATGAGGTTGCGCAGGGAAATTATGAGTCTTTCGAGCCTCAGGATGCCATCCGCTTCTCGGCGGATTTCCGTCCTGAAGCATCAAAAAGTTGCATTACTCTACTTTTCTTTACTTTATAAGAACCAATTTCCTTATCAATTCCACGGCCCCTGTTGTAACGACCGCAAAGTAGATGCCGGTTGAAGAATGACGACCCGCGTAGTCTTCGCAAGACCAGGAAAAGGGCGATTCGTAAACGTCAAATGAATCGACCAATTGTCCTCGGATATTATAAATGGCGATACTATATTCCGAAGGAGGGCCGTCTAATTCGAAAACAAAATTGCTGTTGGAAGGGTTCGGATAGATATTCAGGGCAATTCCGTCGGAAACAGGGTTTTCTTCGTTTCCATCTATACCAACCCCTTGAACCTGTGAATAAAATAAGTAACTATAGAAATCGATACAGGAGGTTCGCTCCCATAGCTGTTTACTGTAGAAAAGCAGGTTATGGTCACGGCTGAGTGATGCGCCCTCTGTAGTTACCAGATTACAGGGAACATACTGGTAGAACCCATTGACATTTTCCTCTAATTCAACCGGGTATCCCCACTCACCGTCAATATAAAGAGACTTCAATATGGGATCCGGATTGGATTGGGCATTATCATAAGTAAAATATAGAGCCATTTCATCGTCATCGAAATAAGCATCATAACAATGCATTCCTGGAACATTGATAATCTCCGGGAGCAAAATAGCACTCCCCCACGCATTATCACCCATCGATTGGCATTGGTAAATTTGACCTGCGTGAAAGCCATCCTCTCGATCCATGAATAGGGCTGCCGTTTCCGGCGAATAACAAGGACCAAGTTCATCGGCTTCGCTATTGACCGAATCACCGAGATTAATCGGTTCCCCCCAGATACCGTCGCTTTTAATGCTTAACCAAATATCTAACCCGCCTCGCGTCCCCTCTCTATCCGAACAAAAGAATAAACTGTCGCCCGCGTGATTTACCGCCGGCATTGCATTTCGACTCGCCTGAATATTAATCGGTTGGGGCAGCGGTATTGGATCCGACCACCATAGGCTATTGGTATAGTCTACACTATCCAAATGTGTGCTATATATAACAGCTCCTTCTTCCGGTACCAGTCTGCAATATGCGTCACAATAAAGTAGGGATTCGGCCTGGGCATAAGATGGGCTAAAATAGCCTGGATAGACGTTAGGGGGCGGATTTTCCCATAGAATAAGGGTCATCCAACTCCATTCCTGTGCAAAAGCCAGGCAAGCCAAGAATGCGATCAATATTATGGGCCAAACCCAATAAGCCTTCATTGCCGCTATCTCCGATGAGAAAGTTACCACCTTAAAGATATGTCATAGTATTGCCCTGTCAAGCTTAAATTGTTACGGAATAATAAGTTGCTGCCGGACAAGGAGATGCGACTGTTAAAAATATCTATATGATCGTTGTCAAATTTATTTAATCGTCTTACTCCATCCCCAGCGATTTCATCTTCTTGTAAAGATGGCTTCGCTCGAGGCCGAGCATCTCGGCGGCCCGGGTCATGTTTCCCCCCGCCGCACTGATAGTCTTTTTGATATATTCCCTCTCGAATTGCTCGGAGGCCGCTTTCAACGTCCCCATTGGATCATCTCCGCTAAGATGAGGCAAAAGCCTGGCGATTTCATCGCCGTCAATCATTTCACCCGACGACATTATAACAATTCTTTCGATATAATTCGCCAGTTCCCTGATATTGCCGGGATACGAATAAGCGCAAAACAATTTAATGGCCGTCTTGTCGAATTTCTTCTCCGGCCTGCCCGTCTTCGCCGAAAAGGCCCTTGAAAAATGTTCGATAAGAAGCGGGATATCCTCTTTTCTCTCCCTTAGCGGCGCCAGCTCTATCGGCAGCACCGCCAGCCGATAATACAGATCCTCCCGGAAACGTCCCTCGGCGACCATCTCCTTTAGCTTCCTATTCGTCGCCGCAATCAAACGGCAGTCGGAACGAATCTCCGACGTCCCTCCCAGCCGGTTGAAAGTCCCCTCTTCCACCGCTCTTAGGAGTTTGGCCTGGGTTTTGGAAGACGTTTCCGCGATTTCATCGAGAAACAGCGTCCCCCCGTCGGCCATCTCGAATCTCCCCGGTTTCGATTTGGCTGCGCCGGTAAAAGCTCCCTTTTCATAGCCGAACAGTTCCGATTCTATTAATTCATCCGGCAAAGCCGCGCAATTCACAGCAATAAAGGGGCCGGATTTCCGCGGCGATGATTCATGTATCAGCCTCGCCACAAGTTCCTTGCCCGTTCCGTTCTCGCCCGTTATCAGGATTCTGGATTCTTCGGGGGCCACCCGCATAATCGTCTTTTTCAGTTCTGCGATATTGTCGGATTTCCCTATAAGCCGCTCGCTTTGACCGAGACGTCTTTTAAGATCATCCCTTTCGGCTTGCAGCCGTTTATAGCGGGAAATGTTACCAAGAGTCACGTCGATTCGGTCGAGCGATAATGGTTTTTCAAGAAAATCAAAGGCCCCGGCTTTCACGGCCTTGACCGCCGTCTCTATCTGGGCGTGCCCGGATATCATGATCGATTCTATGGACGGATATTTGCTTTTTATCAAAGCGAGAAGTTCGATACCGTCTCTATCCCCCAGCCAGACGTCCAGCAAAGCTACATCAAAGGAATCGTCGAGCAGCCTCACCGCTTCATCGAACGATCCGGCCGCGGCCACGTCATGCCCGGATCTCCTCAGAGCCGATCCCACGCTGGA
>Ga0214473_10009594_pt1 | contig 11431 bp, 10 predicted proteins | sample RVTome_7_FD_203509 | JGI IMG/M metagenome (GOLD analysis project Ga0214473, IMG submission 203509) | Soil microbial communities from uranium-contaminated site in the Upper Colorado River Basin, Wyoming, United States - RVT98D197 | ecosystem: Environmental > Terrestrial > Soil > Contaminated >...
GACCGCCTCGGCCTCGGCCGCGAGCCGGCCGAGCTCGAGCAGGTCGCGGCCGGCGTCCGCGATGCCGCGGGCTCGGGAGCGTCCCCGGTCACCTACGCGGACCTGCTCGTCAACGACCTCCAGCAGGCGGCGGTGTCGCTGCGCCCGGAGATCGTCGAGGCACTCGACGCCCTCAGCGCGGCGGGGGCGGTGCGCGCGCTCGTCACCGGCTCCGGGCCGACGGCGTTCGGCCTGTTCGAGGACGTCGCCGCGGCCGACCGCGCTGCGAGCGCCCTGCCCCCCAGATACGCGGACGCGGCGGTCGCTGCGCCGATCGCCTACCGATGACGACGGCGCGAAAGCTCCTCGGCGACCACCGGGTGCGGCTGCTGCTGCTCGCGGCGGCGGCCGTCGGCCTGTACTTCCTGATCAAGCGTTTCCTCCCGCACGTCGACCTCCAGGACCTGCTCAAGGACGTCTCCAACACGCTCGGGGCGTGGACGTACCTGCTCGTGGGGGCGTTCGCGTTCCTGGAGACGGGCGCGTTCGTCGGGTTCGTCGCCCCGGGCGAGACCGTGGTGATCCTCGGCGGCGCGGTCGCGGGGCAGGGCGCGACGTCCCTGTACCTGACGATCGCGATCGTGTGGATCTGCGCGTGGGCGGGGGACAGCGCCAGCTTCATGCTCGGGCGCCGCCTCGGCCGCGAGTTCGTCCTCCGTCATGGCCACCGTGTGCGGCTGAGCCGGGAGCGGTTCGCGCAGGTCGAGGACTACTTCCAGCGCCACGGCGGGAAGACGATCCTGCTCGGGCGGTTCATCGGGATCGTCCGCTCGCTGGCGCCGTTCATCGCCGGCAGCTCGGGGATGCGCTACGCGGGGTTCGTCCCCTACAGCATCCTCGGGACGGGGGTGTGGTCGGCCACCTTCACCCTGATCGGCTACTTCGCGTCGCAGAGCATCGACACCGCGGCCGAGATCGCCGGTCGGGGGACGTTCCTGTTCGCGAGCTTCATCGTCACGATCGTCGTCATCGTTGTCGCGGTGCGGTTCCTGCGCCGGGCGGAGAACCGCGAGCGCCTGGTCGCCGGGATGGAACGAAGCCCGGTCCTGCGCCCGGTCGTCCAGCTCGGCCGGCGGCTGCGGCCGCAGGCCCTGTTCGTGTGGGATCGGCTCACGCCCGGCGGGCTCGGGCTCGAGTTCACGGGCCTGATCGCGGCACTGTCGGTCGGCCTGTACGTGATCGTCGCCTACACGGCGGTGGTTTCCGGAGATCCCGGCCCCACTCCGGGCGACCAGACCGCGCACGACATCGCCGGCCAGATCGCCTCGGGGTGGCTGACCGACGTCGCGAAGGCGATCACCCGGCTTGGCTCGCTCGTGGTCGTGCTGCCGATCGCGCTGGTGTCGGGGATCGCGCTCGCCGCATACCGGCGGTTCACCGAGCTCGCTGTGCTGGTGGCGGCGCTCGCGCTCACGATCCTCGGGGTGCACGAGATCAAGGACGCCGTCGACCGCCCGCGCCCGCCGGCAGAGAACGTGCTCGGAGGCGTGAGCGCGCAGGGGTCGTCGTTCCCGTCGGCGCACGCGGCGTACTCGGTGATCTACGCGTGGCTCGCGATCACCGTGGTGGCGCGGCTTCGTCCCGCGACCACGCACGGGACGGTCCTGATCGTGGTCGGGATCGCGCTCACGGCGTTGATCGGTTTGTCCCGCGTGTATCTGGGCGTGCACTACCTGAGCGACGTCAACGCGGGGTGGGGGCTCGCCGTGTCGGCTTTCGCCGGCTGCGGGGCGCTCGCCGTGGCGGTGACGCACTTGCGGCAGAATGCACGCGATGCTCGTCCCAGCGAAGATCCAGCCTGAGTACCTCCTGTTCGGGGGCGCCGCGGTGATCAGCCTGCTCGCGTTCACGGCGCTGATCCTGATGCCCGCGATGGCCTCCTACGGGCGCACGTGGGAGAAGGCGACCGCCGCGGTCCTGTCGCTGTTCGTGCTCGCGGCGCTGGTCCTGATCGGGGTCGCGATCGGGGTTGCGATCGTGTTCTTCTGGGAGGACATCAGGGGCCTGGTCACGTGAAGATGGCCGCGAGCTCCCAGGAGAAGGGAAGCATCGACTCGACGAGCGGCGGAGAAGCGGGCAAGGCCCCGCTCGAGGCGCTGTCGGAGGCGGTCGAGTCGGGTGCCGGCCTTCCGGCCGTGGCCCGCGCCGCCGCGACCGCGCTCGGCGCGATCGTCGCGCTGATCGACCGCTCCGGCGCCGTGCTGGCGGTCGCCGCCGGCTCGACCGCGGAGGAGCAGAAGCTGCTCAGTGCCGCCGAGGGGGTGGTCTCGGTCGAGCTCCGGGTCGCCGACGCCGTCGTCGGCGAGCTTCGGTATCGCGGACGGGAGGGATCGACGCCGGACGCTTTGACGACGCGGATGGTGTCCACGCTGCTGGGGCTGGAGCTGGAGCGGACGCGGGCGCCCGCGTGGGAGGCCGACCGCGTCGCGGGCGACTTCGTGAACGCGGTCCTGACCCGGGATACGACGGACCGCGGCGACATCGTCGCCAGGGCCGCTGAGCTCGGCGCCGCGCTCGGCGACGGCGCGGGGGTGGTGATCGCCCGCGCCCATCCGCACGCGCCGCAGACGGAGGAGTGGCGGGAACGGGTGCTGACCCTGGCGACGCGGGCGCTGCAGACCTCGAGCCGCGGCTCGCTCCTGGCCCCGGGCGGCGCGGAGACCGCCGAGGTGTGCGCGATCGTGCCGTGCTCGGCCGACGACGGCCTGGAGCGGTCGGCGGCGGTCCTCGGACGCGAGCTGAGCGCCTCGCTGACGGGCTTCGCGGTCACGGTGGCGAGGAGCCGGTGGACGGCGGACCCCGCGGATCTGTACAGGGCCGGGAAGGAAGCCCTGCTTGCCGCCAACGTCGGCGAGGCGGAGGGGCGGGACTCGATCGCTTTCGAGCAGACGGGCGCGTACCGGCTGCTGCTGCCGGCGATGAGCGAGGACCCGGGGGAGCTGGAGCGCTTCTACGAGGAGACCGTGGCGCCGCTGGTCGCCTACGACGACCAGTACGAGACCGACCTCGTGATGACGGTGGACACGTTCCTCGACAACGACGGCAACGTGACGCCGACCGCAGAGCGCCTTTTCACGCACCGCCACACGGTCCGCTACCGGCTGGAACGGGTGCGCGACCTGTCGGGGCACGACATCTTCTCGACCGAGGGACGCGAGAAGCTGGGCCTCGGCCTGAAGGCGATGCGGGTGCTGGGGATCGCCTCCCCGCGCGGCCCCGCCACCGAGCCCGGCACCGCCGCGGGCCGGGTGCCGAAGCCGAGCGAGGACTGACCGCTCAGCCGTTGGAGCGGGCGTACGGCTCCAGGCCCTCGATCGCCCGCTTCACCGACCAGTTGTGGTTCCAGCGGAACACGGGCCGCAGGATCGGGGTCAGGTAGCGGAGCAGGGCGCGGTCGGCGATCACGCGCCAGTCGAACCGGATGTGGACACCGCCGTCCGCCGGAGTGAGGGTCCACTTGCCGTGCCCGGTGAGGTCGCCGACGACGTCGACCTCGAACTCGCGCGGGCGGTCCATGCGCACGATCTCCGAGGTCGTGTTCAGGTGGTAGGGAAGCCGCCCCTTGAACTCCTGCTTCGATACGCACCCCACCTGCGGCGGACAATCGGCGTCCACCTTCAGGTACACGGGCCGCCACCACTCCGGGTAGGTCCGCGCATCCGCCAGCGCCTCGAACACCGCCTCCACCGGCGCCTCGACATCCCACTCGTCGACGAACACGTACTCGGAAGCCATCGCTCGGACAACCATACGCCGGATCGCTGGTTCTAGATCAACGTCGGCGTAGACTCGCGATCGGCGTTCCCGGGATGGTTCGGGCGAGTCACTGGGGAGTCGTCTAACGGCAAGACAGGGGCCTTTGGAGCCTCGGATCCCGGTTCGAATCCGGGCTCCCCAGCTGAACTCCGTCTGGACTGGCTGCGAACATATGTTCTATTCAAGATGCCATGGAAGCCGCGCTACACGGAAGCTCAGGCAAGACGCGCGCGGCTGAGTGGGGGATCTCGACCGATCACTTCGATCCGCATGCCGCAGCGACCGAGGCTCTAAGACGATCGCCCAAGCCATTGTCCGAGATCCTCGTAGCGCGGTCGACGTACAACCGAACGAACCTGAAGCAGCGTCTGTACGACGAGGGCCTGAAGTCGCGACGATGCGAGCTTTGCGGGCAGAGCGAGATCTGGCGCGGGAAGCGGATCAGCCTGATCCTCGACCACGTTAACGGCGTTCGCGACGACAACAGGATCGAAAACCTGCGGATCGTATGCCCGAACTGCGCGGCGACACTGGATACCCATTGCGGACGGAAGTATCGCGTGCCGCGTCTGCCCCAAGACTGCCTTCGGTGCGGTGAGTCGTTCCAGCCCAAGTACCGCGGCCAGCGGTATTGCTCGCGCGAGTGCGGGACGCGCTGGAACAGCGCCGCTGAGAGCCCGGCTGCATGAACATCGAACGGCGGCGGTCGCCAGGCCGCTAGCAACTACGATCACCAGGGTGACCGGTGCGCCGACGGTTCTCGTCATGGCCGCGGGCGAGGGCACGCGGATGCGCTCGGCCGTCCCGAAGGTCCTGCACGCGGTGTGCGGGCGGCCGATGATCGCGTGGCCGGCGCTCGCCGCGCGTGAGGCGGGCGCGGACCGAGTGGCGGTGATCGCCCCTCCCGACCGGGACATCTCCGCCGGGCTGCCGAGCGGCACCGAGATCGTCGTCCAGCCGCAGGCCGACGGGACCGGCGGCGCGGTCCGCGCGGCGCTCGACCTCGTCCGCGACGCAGGCACCGTCCTCGTCCTTTCCGGCGACCACCCTCTGATCTCCGCCGAGGTGATCTCGGAGCTGCTGGACGCGCACCGCTCCGCGGGCGCCGGCGCGACCGTGATGACCACGATGCTCGACGAACCCGGCACCTACGGCCGGATCGTCCGCGACTCCGACGGCAACGTCGAGCGGATCGTGGAGACCAAGCAGCCAACCGATGCCACCCCCGACGAGCTCGCGATCCAGGAGATCAACACCGGCACCTACGCGTTCGAGGCGGCCCCGCTCGCGGAAACCGTGCAGCGGATCACGAACGACAACTCGGCCGGCGAGTACTACATCGGCGACGTGCTGCCGCTGATGCGCGAGGGCGGCCTCGGCGTCGCCGCGTACCGGGCCGAGGACCCGAGCGTGAACCTGGGCGTCAACACGCGGGTGGAGCTCGCCGAGGCCAACCGCGAGGCCCGCCGCCGGATCCTCGACTCCCACATGCTCGCCGGCGTCACCGTCGTCGATCCCGATGCCACCTGGATCGACGCCGACGTCATGATCGAGCCCGACGCGACGATCGAGCCGGGCTGCGTGCTGCGCGGCGCGACGCGAATCGCGGCCGGTGCCACCGTCGGCCCGTTCACCACCCTGATCGACTCCGAGCTCGGCGCCGGGGCCACGGTCCTGCACTCCCACCTCGTCGAGTGCGAGGTGCTCGAGCGCTGCTCGGTCGGCCCGTTCACCTACATCCGCCCGCGGACCACGCTCCGCGAGGGCTCGAAGGCGGGCGCGTTCGTCGAGATCAAGGCGTCCGAGATCGGGCCTGACGCCAAGGTGCCGCACCTCTCCTACATCGGCGACGCGACGATCGGCCGCGACTCGAACATCGGTGCCGCCTCGATCACCGCGAACTGGGACGGATTCCGCAAGCACCGGACGGTGATCGGCGACCACGTCCGGATCGGGGTTGACACGGCGCTCGTCGCCCCGGTAAATGTCGGAGACGGCGCATACACTGGGGCGGGATCGGTGATCACCGGGGACGTTCCGGACGGGGCACTCGGGATCTCGCGCCCGGATCAGCGCAACTTTGAGGGCTACGCCGCGAAGGCGGCGAAAAAGGCACAGGAGGAGGAAGGCTCGGTCGACGAGTCCGCGGAGGATCCAACGTGAGCACGGTTGAGGAACGCGCGATCGAGGAGCAGAACCAGCTCCTCACCCACATCCCGCAGGAGTACACGAAGCGGCTGATGGTGTTCGGTGGCCGCGCCTCGGGGGAGCTCGCGGCGCGGATCGCCGGCAAGCTCGACGTCGACCTCGGCGCCGTCGACCTGCGGACGTTCGCCAACGGCGAGGTCTACTGCCGCTACGAGGAGTCGATTCGCGGCGCCGACGTCTTCCTCGTCCAGTCGACCGCCCGCAACGAGGCCACCGACATGACGCCGAACGACGCCCTGATGGAGCTCCTGGTGATGATCGACGCCGCAAAGGGCGCCTCCGCGCACCGGATCATCGCCGTGATGCCGTGGTACGGGTACTCGCGCCAGGACAAGAAGTCCTCGCCCCGGGAGCCGATCTCCTCCCGCGTCGTCGCCCACTGCCTGGAGGAGGTCGGCGTCGACCGCGTCCTGACCATGGACCTGCACGCCGGCCAGGTGCAGGGCTTCTTCACCGTCCCGGTCGACCACATGACCGCGATGCCGATGCTGAGCCAGTGGTTCATGGACCAGCCGTTCGGCGAGGACCTCGTCGTCGTCTCCCCTGACGCCGGCCGCGTGAAGCTGGCGCGAAACTTCGCCCGCAAGCTCGGGTGTCACTGGGCCGTGCTCGAAAAGGAACGCCCCCGCCACCAGATCGCCGAGATCGGCTACGTGGTCGGCGACGTGAAGGGAAAGACCTGCGTGCTCGTCGACGACATGATCGACACCGCCGGGACGCTGTGCGCCGCCGGGGAGACGTTGAGGGAGGAGGGCGCCGCGCGGGTGATCGCCGCCGCCACCCACGGCGTGTTCTCGGGCCCCGCGTACGAGCGCCTGCCCTACGAGAGCTCCGGAATCGAGCGGATCGTGATCACCGACACGATTCCGCAGCGCCCCGGCGCGCCGGAGAACATCACCGTGCTGTCGACGGCGCAGACGCTCGCCGACTCGATCCGCCGCATCTTCACCGACGACTCGGTGAGCGAGATCTTCGCCGGCGAGAACCAGCTCTTCTGACCTGAAGCGGATCGGGCACAAGGGTGCCGACGCGGTGCGCGCCGGCAACACGATCGAGAGCTTCCACGACGCGGTTGAGCTCGGCGTCGACATGATCGAGTTCGACGTGCTCGGAGTCCCGGACGGCCGGGTGCTGGTCGCGCACGATCTCGAGCACGCCCAACACGAGTCCACCCTGTCCCTGGACGAGTGCCTGGACGCGTTCACCCGTCCGCCGCTCGACCGGGTCGAGCTCGACTGCGACCTGAAGACGATCGGCAGCGGCGAGCGGCTGGTCGAGGAGCTGCGTCACACGGAGCTTGTCGAGCGCACGATGGTCTCCGGCCTCGACGTCCCGGGCATGGAGCGCATGCGCCGCCTCGAGCCCGAGCTGCGGATCGGGTGGACGTATCCGAAGGTGCGCCGCGACTGGATGCAGTCCACATGGGCGCTTCCCGCGACCGCGGTCGCGGTCGCGACCATGCGGCGCCGACTCCCGGGCCTCGTCCTGCGCACCTTCCCGCGGATCGGCGTGCAGTCTGTGTGGCCGTTCTGGAAGCTGATCACGCGGCGGCTGGTCGAGGCGGCGGAGGAGGTCGGCGCGGAGGTGAACGCGTGGACAGTCGACGACGTCGAAGCGATCGGGCATCTGCGCGACCTCGGCGTGCACGGCGTGTGCACCAACGACCCGCGCCTGTTCGCCGAGCTCGACTGACGCGTACCGCGCGCTAGCGGCGCGGGCTGACGGCGGACTCGAGCTCCGCCGCCTCGAATCCCGCGACCGCCTCGCCGTCGAGCGCGAACCGGTACAGCGCGACGCCGAACACGCCGCGCAGCGCGCGCAGGATCAGGGCGCTGATCGCGAAGACGACCACGCCGATCGCGACCAGGACGGCGCCGAGCGCAAGCTCGGTCCCGTTCCCGTCGCCGAGCCACAGCCAGCCGCCGACGAGGATCAGCAAGATCGCGGGCAGCACGCCGAGCAGGCCCACGATCCCCCCGATCGCGACATTGCCGGTCACCTGGCCGGCCCAACGCTCCTTGAACAGGCTCGCGGAGCGCTTCAGTGTCTCGATCGGTCCCGTTCCCTCGATCGCGATCACCGGGACGGCGAGGAAGGTGATCAGCCCCCAGGCCGCGTTCAGCAGACCGCCGACGATATCGGCGAGGCCCTGGCCGGCCGACTCGAGCGCCCCGAACGCCGTCCCGACCACCGCGGAGACGAGCGCCCAGCCCGCGATCGCCCCGAGGCGCCCGCGCGCCGCCCGCATCCCGTCTCCGAACGTCGCCTCGCGCCCGTGGAAGGTCGCGTCGGCCGCCGCCGCCAGCCCGACCCCGAAGTAGATCCCGATGAACACGAGCAGGTACAGCCCCACCGCCAGCACTGGGACCCCGGCCCCGTAGCGGTGCGTGTCGAGCAGGTACAGCCCGGCGATCGGGACGACCGCCACCGGGATCATCGCGACCGTCCCGAGCAGCGGAAACCGCATCAGCGCCGGGTGCGAGCGCAGCAGCGCCCAGCTCTTCCCCGTCAGCGCCCAACCGCGCCGGATCCTGCTCACCGATCCCACTATAGAGTCCGCCCCGATGGGGGCTGAAGCTTCGACAGGCAGCGCAAGCCAGTCCGAGCAGGTCCAGCCCGGGACCGCGATGGCGCTGATCGCGATGGGGCTCGGGGTGCTCGTGATCGCGAACGACTTCACGGCGCTGAACGTCGCCCTGCCGGCGATCGAGCAGGACTTCGACGTCGACGTCGGGACCGTGCAGTGGGTGATCAACGCCTACGCGCTCACCTTCGGAATGGCGATCGTCACCGGGGGCCGGCTCGCCGACATGTTCGGCCGCCGAAAGATCTTCTTCATCGGCACGACGATCTTCATCGTCTTCTCCGCCCTCGGCGGCGCGGCGCAGAGCGCGGAGTGGCTGATCGCGACCCGGGTCGTGATGGGGATCGGCGGAGCGATGATGTGGCCCGCGATCCTCGGGATGACCTACGCGGCGCTCCCGGCCAGCAAAGCCGGGCTCGCGGGCGGGCTGATCCTCGGCGCGGCGGGTGTCGGAAACGCGATGGGACCGCTGCTCGGCGGCGTGCTCACCGACGAGCTCAGCTGGCGATGGATCTTCTTCCTCAACGTCCCCGTCGGCCTGTTCGCGATGCTCGTCACGTGGCGCGCGGTGCACCAGCGCCAGGACGTCGAGGAGCAGAAGGTGGACTACCGCGGCATCGCCGCGATCTCGCTCGGCCTCGTCTGCCTGCTGGTGGCGCTGGACCAAGCGCCCGACTGGGGCCTCGCCGACTGGAGGGTGCTCGGGCTGCTCGCCGCCTCGCTGATCCTGCTCGTGTTCTTCGCCTTCATCGAGCCGCGCGCGGGCCGGTTCGCGCTGATACCGAGCGACGTGATGCGAAACGTGCAGTTCCGCAGCGCCTGCCTCGCGACGCTCTTGATGTCGGCGGTCTTCTTCGCGACCGTTCTGTACGCGCCGCAGTTCATGGAGAAGATCCTCGATTACTCCGCGCTCGAGGCAGGAGTTGGGATGCTGGCGATGCTTGCGCCGTTCGCGATCTTCGCCTTCATCGCCGGCCCGCTGTACGGCCGTATCGGCGCCAAGCCGGTGATCTCCGCCGGGGCGCTGCTGCTGGTAGTGGGGACCGGGTTGTTGTCGTTGATCGACGAGGACAGCGGCTACGCCGCACTGGCTCCAGGGCTGGCGGTGATCGGGACCGGGGTAGGGCTCTTCTACCCCTCGGTGACGACCGCCGGCGTCACCGCGCTCGATCCCTCGCGCTCGAGTCTCGCCGGCGGCCTGATCTACATGTTCCAGATCGGGGGCGGGGCGATCGGCCTCGGGCTCGCAACCACGATCTTCACGATCCGCTCCGAGGACGAGCTCGCGAAGCAGGCGACTGCGGCGGGCACGAACCTCACCCCGCACCAGGAGGCGGTCCTGCACGGCGATCTCGCCGGGACCGACGGCGCCGCCGCAGCCCTCGCCCAGCTCCCGGCGTCGGCCGCGGACAAGATCACCGAGATCGTCCGCGACTCGTTCGTGCTCGGGATCCAGACCAGCTTCCGGGTCGTCGCCGCGATCGCGATCCTCGGCCTGATCATCGCGGTCCTGTTCGTCGGCGGGCGGCTGTTCGGCGGCGAGCACGAGCCGGTAGCGGCGTCGGAGTGAGGCACTAGGCTGGCCCGCATGGTCCTCGGCAGGCGCCGAGAGGGAGTGCGGACTGCGTTCGCGGTCGGCCTTGTGGCGGTCGTGGCTTTCGTGCTCGCGCCGCGTGCCGACGCGTTCGTGTACTGGTCGAACGAGGTCAACGGCTCTATCGGGCGCGCCAACGGCGACGGCAGCGGTGTGAACCCGAGCTTCATCCCGGGCGCGTTCGGGACGCAGGCATGCGGGGCCCCGGCGGTCGACGGCGACCACATCTACTGGGCGAACGGCGGCGCGCGCATCGGTCGAGCGAACCTGGACGGCACGAACCGCGTGAACGCGTTCATCGCCGACGCGGGCGCCGCGGCCTGCGGGGTGGACGTCGATGACGCTCACATCTACTGGGCCAACGGACAGAGCCGCATCGGTCGCGCGAACCTGAACGGCAGCGGTGTGAACAAGACCTTCATCGGCGGCGCGGACAATCCCTGCGGGGTGGCCGTCGACCCCGCGCATGTGTACTGGGACAACGAGAACGGCTCCATCGGCCGAGCGAACCTGGACGGCACCGGCGTCACCCAGGGCTTCATCACCGGCGGCAACGAGACGTGCGGCGTCGCGGTTGACAGCGAGCACGTCTACTGGGCGAACACCGGAGGCGCCGGGGGGATCGGCCGCGCCGGGCTCAACGGCCGCGGCGTCAACCAGAGCTTCATCGTGTCCCGCACCGCGTGCGGCGTCGCCGTCGACACGAAGCACGTGTACTGGGGCAACAGGACCAACGCCGTTCTGCGCGCGAAGCTCGACGGCACGGGCGTGCAGTCGAGCTTCATCGCAACGCCGAACGCGTGTGGGGTGGCGGCCGACGCCGTCGGGCCGGGGGCGGGGCTGAGACTCGGCAAGCCGAAGCTGAACGGGCACAACGGCACCGCGAGGCTGCCCGCCACGGTGACGGCGCCGGGCCGCCTGAAGCTGCATGGGAAGGGCCTGAAGACGGTGAGCAAGAGAGCGCGCGAAGCGGGCAAGGTGAAGCTGCGCGTGAAGTCGAAGGGCGCGAAGCTGCGAAAGCTCCGTCATAGGGGCGCGGCGAAGGTGAAGGCGAAGGTCACCTTCCGCCCCGAGAACGGCGACACCGACACCGACTTCAAGCGAGTGAGGCTGAAAAGGAAGCTCTAGCGGGTCGCGAGCCCCGGCGTCCGGCTGACCCCGCGCGACTCGAAGTACTCCCACTCCAGCTCGCCGAGCTCGGTGGCCGGCGGGTCGGCGTACACCCACTCGCGCACGATCCGGTACCAGTT
>Ga0214473_10009595_pt1 | contig 11430 bp, 10 predicted proteins | sample RVTome_7_FD_203509 | JGI IMG/M metagenome (GOLD analysis project Ga0214473, IMG submission 203509) | Soil microbial communities from uranium-contaminated site in the Upper Colorado River Basin, Wyoming, United States - RVT98D197 | ecosystem: Environmental > Terrestrial > Soil > Contaminated >...
GCGAAGTACCGGCAGGCCCAGCTCGACCTCATGCGCGGCAAGGTGGCGGCACGGATCGGCCCGGCGGCGACGGGCGGGCGCGGGATCGCGGCGGGCGTCGACGCCGCGCCCACCGCCGCCATCGTGGGCCCCGCCGTGATCGGCGCCGGGACCAGGCTCGCACGGGACTGTCGCGTCGGGCCGGAGGCGGTGCTCGGCGAGGCCTGCGTGGTGGGAGCCGGCGCCGTCATCGAGGGCGCCCTGCTGTGGGAGCGCGTGGACGTGGGCGCGGGCGCCGTGCTCCGCGACTGCATCGTGGGGGCGGGCGCCCGGATCGGGGCGGGCGCCGTCGTCGGGCCCGGCGTCGTGCTCGCGGCGGGCGCCGCGGTGGCGGACCGGGCGCGCCTCTCCGCCTGACACGCGGGGCTGCCCGCGCCGGCGCGCCGTGTTATCCTGAATCGCAATGGTCACCGCCTACATCCGCAATTTCTCGATCGTCGCCCACATCGACCATGGGAAGTCAACGCTGGCCGATCGCCTCCTCTCTCTCACGGGGACCATGGACGCCAAGAAGGCGGTGGGCCAGGTCCTCGACTCCATGGACCTCGAAAAGGAGCGCGGCATCACCATCAAGGCGCACACCGTGCGCCTGCTCTACACCGCGCGCGATGGCCGTGAGTACACGCTCAACCTGATCGACACCCCCGGCCACGTCGACTTCTCCTACGAGGTCTCCCGCTCCCTCGCCGCCTGCGAGGGCGCGCTCCTGATCGTCGACGCCGCCCAGGGGGTGGAGGCGCAGACGCTCGCGAACTTCTATCTCGCGATGGACGGCGGCCTCGAGATCATCCCCGTCATCAACAAGATCGACCTCCCGGCGGCGGACGTCGAGGGCACGCGCAGCCAGATCACCGACATCCTCGGCCTCGACGGCGACGAGGCGATCGCGATCTCGGCCAAGCACGGCACCGGCGTGCCCGAGGTGCTCGAGGCCATCGTCGAGCGGATCCCGCCGCCCGTCGGCGACCCCGCGGCGCCGCTCAAGGCGCTCGTCTTCGACTCCTTCTACGACTCCTACCAGGGCGTGGTCGTGTACGTCCGCCTGATCGACGGGCGGGTGCGGGCGGGCATGCGGATCCTCCTCATGTCCAACGGCAAGATCTACGAGGTGCAGCAGGTGGGTGTGTTCTCGCCCGACATGCGGCCGGTGGACGAGCTCGAGGCCGGGCAGGTCGGCTTCCTGACCGCGTCGATCAAGCGCGTGGCCGACGCCAAGATGGGCGAGACCATCACCGACGCGACGCGGCCGACGGGGGAGCCCTGTCCCGGCTATCGCGACGCCAAGCCCATGGTCTTCGCGGGGCTCTACCCCATCGAGGACACCGACTACGAGGGGCTGCGCGACGCGCTCGAGAAGCTCCGGCTCAACGACTCCGCCTTCAACTTCGAGCCCGAGACCTCGCTGGCCCTCGGCTACGGCTTCCGCTGCGGCTTCCTCGGCATGCTGCACCTCGAGATCGTGCAGGAGCGCCTCGAGCGCGAGTTCAATCTCTCCCTGATCGTCACCGCGCCGAGCGTGCGCTTCAAGGTGGTGACGCTGTCGGGCGAGGTCCTCGAGGTCGAGAACCCGTCGCGGCTGCCGCCGCCGGACAAGATCGAGCGCATCGAGGAGCCCTACGTGCGCGGGTCGGTCTTCGTGCCCACCGAGTTCATGAGCGAGATCTACAAGCTCGCCCAGGACAAGCGCGGCGAGCACCGGTCGCTCGAGTACGTGGGCAAGCGCGTCCACATCCAGTTCGACTTTCCCCTGAGCGAGATCGTGGTGGACTTCTACGACCGCCTCAAGTCCATCTCCAAGGGCTACGCGTCCTTCGACTACGACTTCCTGGAGTTCCGGCCCTCCGACATGGTCAAGCTCGACATGCTCCTCAACGGCGATCCGGTGGACGCGCTCTCCGTCATCGTGCACAGGGACAAGGCGTACGAGAAAGGCAAGACGCTCACCGAGAAGCTCCGGACCGTGATCCCGCGGCAGCTCTACGAGGTCGCCATCCAGGCGGCCATCGGGAGCCGGGTCATTGCCCGCGAGACCGTGAAGGCGATGGGCAAGAACGTGACGGCCAAGTGCTACGGGGGCGACATCACCCGCAAGCGCAAACTGCTGGAGAAGCAAAAGGAAGGGAAGAAGCGCATGAAACAGGTCGGGAAGGTCGAGCTGCCGCAGGAAGCGTTCCTGTCGGTCCTCAAGAGCTGACCCATGAACGACTTGCAGACCCGCCCCGGGGCCCCCGCGCCCGCCGTCCCCGCGGTCGCCCAGGCCCGCAAGAAATCGCTCGTCCGCGAGTACGCGGAGGCGATCATCATCGCGGTGCTCCTGGCCCTCGTGATCCGTCAGTTCGCCGTTCAGGCCTTCACGATCCCGTCGGGCTCGATGATGGACACGCTGCTCATCGGCGACTATATCCTCGTCAACAAGTTCCTCTTCGGCCCCGAGATCCCCTTCACCGACAGGCACCTGCCCGGCCTCCGCACCCCCGAGCGCGGGGACGTCATCGTCTTCAAGTACCCCAACGACGAGACGCGTGACTTCATCAAGCGCATCATCGCCGTGGGCGGCGACACCGTCCAGGTGCGCGACAACCGTGTCTGGGTCAACGGCAAGCTCACCGAGGAGCCCTACGTCTACCCCGGCTCCTTCCGCCCCGGCGGCTCGACCCACTGCGGCTACGTCTACGCGTGCGAGCCGCTCGCCGTTCCGTCGGGCTCGTATTTCGTCATGGGGGACAACCGCGACAACTCGCAGGACAGCCGCTACTGGGGGTTCGTCAAGCGGGACAAGATCCGCGGCAAGGCCTTCCTGATCTACTGGTCGTGGAACGGGGACAGCCACTGGCTGCGCTGGCGCCGCCTCGGCATGTATCTGCCATGACCGGCGGGGGCCTCGCCGGCCCCCAGTAGTGCACACCGCAGTGTCCGACACCGTCCTGAGCGGCTGGACCCCGCGAAGTATGCGGCTGGGCCTGTACATCCACCTGCCCTTCTGCGCGAAGCGCTGCGGCTATTGCTCGTTCAACACCGCGCCCTACGCGCCGGCGGCGATGGGTCGCTTTCTCGCCGCCGTCGGCGCCGAGATCGATCTCCTCGCGGGGACGCCGTGGGCGGCATCGTCGACGCTCGCCACCGTCTTCGTCGGTGGGGGCACGCCCTCGCTCGCCACCGAGGACGAGCTGGCCGCCCTCCTGGATCGGCTCCGGCGCCGCTTCGCCGTGGACGCCGGGGCGGAGATCACGGTCGAGTGCAATCCCGAGAGCGTGTCGCGGGAGCGGCTCGCCGGGTACCGGCGCGCGGGCGTGAACCGCATCAGCCTCGGCGTTCAGAGTCTCGACGACACGGTGCTGCCCGCGCTCAACCGGCTCCACACGGCGGCCGAGGCCCGGCGCGCCTTCGACGCCGCGCGGGCGGCGGGCTTCGACAATGTCAGCGCCGATCTCATCTACGGGCTGCCCGGACTCGGCCAGGCGACGTGGGAGCTCACGGTGCGGCGGCTCCTCGAGTGGGAGCCGGATCATCTGTCCGCCTACGCGCTGACCCTCGACGAGGGCAGCCTCTGGCACGCCGCCGGCGTCCGAGGCCTGCCCCTCGAAGAGGAGGTCACCGCGCAGTACCGGGCGCTCGCCCGGCGCGCCGGCGAGGCCGGCTACGAGCACTACGAGATCTCGAACTACGCGCGACGGGGACGGCGCTCGGCCCACAACCAGATCTACTGGCGCGCCGAGGAGTACCTCGGGCTGGGACCGGGCGCCTGCGGCTTCCTCGGCGACGTCCGCTACGCCAACGTGAAGCCCGTGGACCGGTACTGCGCGCTCGTGGAGAGCGGGCGGGCGCCCCTCGCGAGCCACGAGAGCCTCACACCCCGCCAGCGGCTGGCCGAGCGGCTCATCCTGGGACTGCGCCTGCGCGACGGCATTCCCGCGGAGTGGCTCGCGGAGCGCATCGGCGTCGAGCCCGGCCGCCTCCCGGCGCTCCTCGATGCCTGGAAGGAGCGCGGGCTCCTGATCGAGGACGCCGGCCGCGTGCGCCTCTCGGAGGCGGGTTTCCTCCTCTCCGACGCGCTCTTCGTCGATCTCCTGTAGCGGCGGCCCGGCCGCGAGTCGGTGGCCCCGTACCGGGATTGTTCGGCATCGGGCAAGTGGTGTAGCCTAGAAGCGTGATGAGTACGCCAGCCCTCGATCCGCGCGGCCGCGAAGTCCTGATGGCGGTGATCGCGGAATACGTGCGCACGGCCGAGCCCGTCGGCTCGCGCGCGATCGCCCGGCGGCATGTCCGCGGCCTGTCCCCGGCGACGATCCGCAACGTCATGGCCGACCTCGAGGAGATGGGCTATGTGACCCAGCCGCATACCTCGGCCGGCCGGGTGCCGACCGACAAGGCCTATCGGTTCTATGTCGACCATCTGGAGCGCGTCCCGTGGATCGGGGCGGCGACGACCGCGGTGGGGCAGGCCCCGCGGCCCGCGCAGAGCGATCCCACGGAGCAGATCATGGCGGAGGCGCCGCTCCGGCTCTCGCAGCGCACGCACATGACGGGGGTGCTCCTGGCGCCGCCCCTGCAGCAGACGGCCCTCGACCGGATCGAGCTCGTCACGCTCGGGGAGGACCGCGCCCTCGCGGTGATCGTGACCGACACCGGCTGGGTCACCGCCCGGCCCGTCTCGGTGGCGCCGCGCCTGACCTCCGAGGAGCTCCGGGAGATCGGCCGGGCGCTCACGCGCCGCTATCGCGCGAAGACCTTCGGCCAGATCCTCGACGACGTCGCGGCGCCCGCGGACCCGCTCGATCCGCTGTGGACCCGCTCCCGCACCCTGCTCGACCAGATCGTGGCGCTCTTCCGCGAGCGGACGCTCTACCTGAGCGGCGCCACCCACATCCTGGATCATCCGGACCTCTCCGACGTCACCACCATGCGCGCCCTCCTACATGCCTTCGAGGACAAGGCGCGCCTGATCGACCTGCTCTCCCGGATGGCGGAGGAGCGCGGCGTGCAGGTCATGATCGGCAGCGAGAATCCCGTGGACGACATGCGGGGGTGCAGCATCATCGCGTCGACGTACACGTACCGCGACCAGGCGCTCGGCGTGGTGGGCATCGTGGGCCCGCGGCGCATGGCCTACTCCGACGTGATCTCGCTCGTGGACGAGACGGCGCGCCTGGTCTCGAGCTCCCTGTCCCGCGCGAAGCAGCAGCTCTACCTGCCGTCGTAGTCTCGCGTCTCTCTGCTATACTTTCTCATGCCATGACCGATGAAGCGATCGTGCCAGAATCCCCTGCCCGCGACGCGTCGACCGACCCGCGGGAGGAGGTCGTGCAGCTTCGGGAGGCCCTCGAGACGAAGACGCGGGAGGCCGAGTCACACCAGGAGCGCTCGCTCCGGGTGATGGCGGAGTTCGACAATGCGCGAAAGCGCGCCGCCCGCGAGCGCGAGGACTACACGCGCTACGCCAACGAGTCGCTGCTCCGCGAGCTCTTGCCCGTCGTCGACAACTTCGACCGGGCGCTTCAGGCGGCGCGGGGCGAGCCCGCCGCCGCCGCCGTCACCGCCGGCGTCGAGCTGATCCAGCGCGAGCTCCTGCGCGTGCTCGAGAAGGTCGGCGTCACCGCCTTCGATTCGGTGGGTCAGTCCTTCGACCCCACGCGGCACGAAGCCGTCGCCCGCGTCCACGCTCCGGGAGCGCCCGAGATGACCGTGGTCGCGGAGACGGCGCGCGGCTACCTGCTGAACGGCCGCGTCCTCCGTCCCGCGCTGGTCACCGTGGCCATGGCCTCCGACTCCGCCCCGGCCGGCGAGCCGAGCGGGATCTAGTGGCTCCCCGCGACTACTACGCCGTGCTCGGCGTCGCCCGCGATGCCGGCGACGCCGAGCTGAAGAAGGCCTACCGCAATCTCGCCCGCACTCATCACCCGGACAAGAACCCCGGGGACAAGAAATCCGAGGAGCGCTTCAAGGAGGTCACCGAGGCCTACACCGTCCTCTCGGATCCCGACAAGCGCGCCCACTACGACCGCTTCGGCACCGCACCCGGCGCGGGCGGCGGCGGCGCCGACGTCGGCTTCACCACCATCTTCGAGGATCTCGTCGAGGGCTTCTTCGGGGGCGGCGGCGGGCGGCGCACGCGGTCGCACCGCGGCGACGACCTCCGCTACGATCTGGAGATCTCGCTCGAGGAGGCGGCGGAGGGGATCGAGACCAAGCTCCAGATTCCCCGGCTCGAAGCCTGCGAGATCTGCCGCGGCTCGGGACAGGAGGCGGGGACGCAGCCCGAGACGTGCAGCACCTGCCGCGGCCAGGGGCAGGTGCGCTTCTCCCAGGGCTTCCTCACGGTGGCGCGGCCTTGCCCCACCTGCGGCGGCCGGGGCCAGATCAACCGGCATCCTTGCCGGACCTGCAGCGGCGAGGGGCGGCAGCGCAAGGAGCGCCTGCTCAAGGTCACGATCCCCGCCGGGCTCGAGGATGACAATCAGCTCCGGCTCTCCGGCGAGGGCGAGGGCGGGCTCCTCGGCGGCCGCCCGGGGGACCTGTACGTCGTCATTCACGTCCGCGCCCACGAGATCTTCCTCCGCGACGGGTCGCATCTGCTCTGCGAGCTGCCCCTGACCTTCCCCCAGGCCGCGCTCGGCGACGTCGTCAAGGTGCCCGTGCTCAACGGCACCGCCGAGCTCACGGTGCCGCCGGGCACCCAGCCGGGCCAGCGCCTCGTCCTCAAGGGCAAGGGCATGCCTCACCTGCGCGGGCGGGGGCGCGGCGACGCCTTCTACGAGGTGGTCGTGGAGGTCCCGACCCGGCTCTCCGCGCGGCAGCGCGAGCTCCTCGAGGAGCTCGGCCAGGTCTCCAAGGACGAGGCGGGCCCGCGGCTGTCCCGGTTCGTCGAGCGGATGAGGAAGCTCTTCGGGACCTGATGGCGTTCTGGCAGCTCACGGTTCCCACCTCGCCCGAGACCTCCGACGGACTGACGAACTTCCTCTGGGAGCAAGGCGCCCTCGGCGTGGTCGAGGAGGAAGCGCCCGCGGAGCCCGCGCGCCTGCGCGCCTTCTTCTCCGAGACCGCGTCCTCGACGGCGCTCCTTGGCGCGGTCCGGGCCTATTGCGCCTCGCTGCGCTTCCTGGGGCTCGCGGTGGCCGCCGCCGAGCCCGAGATCGCGCCGCTGCTCGATGCGGCGTGGGCGAGCGCCTGGCAGCAGTCCTTTCCCGCGCGCGAGGTCGGCGAGCGGCTCCTGGTCGCGCCGCCGTGGGAGGCGGCCGCTCTTCCCGGCCATCGCGTCCCCGTCATCATCGAGCCGGGTCGCGCGTTCGGCACCGGCCATCACGGGAGCACGGAGGGCTGCCTCGTGCTGCTCGAGCGCGCCCTCGCCGAGGGCCCGGTCTCCCGCGTGCTCGATATCGGCACCGGAAGCGGCATCCTGGCAGTGGCGGCGGTGAAGCTCGGCGCCGGCTCGGTGCTCGCGATCGACGTCGATCCCGACGCCGTCGCGGCGGCGCGGGTCAACGCGGAGCGGAATGGCTGCGCCGACCGGATCGAGGTCAGGCTCGCCGAGCCCGCGGCGCTGCCCGTCGCGCCGCATCCGGTGGTGGTCGCCAACCTCTTGACCCACACGCACCTGGCGCTCCGCCCGGTCTACGCGCGCCTCGTCGCCGCCGCGGGCGCTCTCATCCTCGGCGGCATCCTGGCCGACGAGGACGGACAGGTCGCCGACGCGCTCGCCGCCGAGGGGTTCACGCTCCGCGAGCGTCTGGTCCTGGACGGCTGGTCCTCGCTGCTGCTCGGGCAGACCCGCCTCCCCCGGTCGCTTCCGTGACGCGATTCCACGTCCGCGCCGACGCGGTGAGCGGCGAGCGCGTCAGCTTCGACGCGGCCGAGGCGCATCACCTGGCGCGCGTGCTGCGCCTCGGCCCGGGGGACATGGTGCAGGCGGTGGACGGCCGGGGCCTCGAGCTGACCGTGCGGCTGACGCGGGTCGGGCCGCGGGGCGCCGAGGGCGCCATCGTGGGCCGGGTCTCGCGCCCGGTCGAATCGCCCCTCGATCTGACCCTCGCCCAGGGCATTCCCAAGGGCGACAAGCTCGAGAGCATCATCCGGATGGCGACGGAGCTCGGCGTCGCCCGCATCGTCCCGCTCGTCACCGAGCGCACCATCGCGCGGGCCGAGCCCTCGCGCTGGAGCCAGCGCCTCCTCCGCTGCCAGCGCGTGGCCAGGGAGGCCGCCAAGCAGAGCGGGCGCGCCGTCGTCCCCGAGGTGGAGGGACCGCGCGCCCTCACCGACTGGCTCGGCGAGCCCCGGCCGCCCGGGCTCCTGCTCTGCTGCTGGGAGGGCGAGCGGACCGGGCTGGCGGCGGCCCTGCCCGCGGGCGGCCTCGACCGCGCCACCGTCGTCGTGGGACCGGAAGGGGGCCTGAGCGAGGGAGAGGTCACCCGCCTCCGGTCGGCGGGCGCCGTGGTGGCCGGCCTCGGCCCGCGCATCCTCCGGACGGAGACCGCCGGACCCGTGGCCCTCGCGCTGCTCCAGGCCCGCTACGGCGATCTCGGCGCCACGCGGTGACGACCCCGGTCCGCGCGCGCGGCGCGACGCTAAGGGAGGCCTTCGCGCGGACCGTCCTCGCCCTCTTCGCCCGGGCCTTCGATCTCGATTCGATCCAGGAGCGCGAGGTACGCGAGGTGCGCGCGCACGGCGAGACGGCGGAGGCGCTCCTCGCCAACTGGATCGACGAATGCCTCTACGTCCACGAGGTGGAGGGCTTCGCGTGGCGGCGCATCGATTTCGCCCTCTTCGAGGCGGCGGCTCGCGCCGGGGCGGAGCCGATGCGGCTCCACGCCTTCCTGCACGGCGAGGAGATCGATCCCGACCGGCAGCGCGGCGGCGCCTCCGCCATCACGGGCGTGTCGCCGGAACGGGTGTCGCTCCGGCCGATCGACGGTGGGTACGAGGTCGTGCTCGAAGCCTGACGCCCGCGCGATCGTGAGGCCCGCTCAGAGCTGCGCCTTCAAGAAGGTGAGGAGGCGCGCCGTCCGGAGCGCCCGGCCCTCCTCGTTCAAGTGGTAGAGCGTGTCGAAGAAGTACCGGTGCTCCATCGTGTAGTCTCCGGGCTCGCCGAGAACGGCAATCCCGAGGCCGGCCACGTGGGCGCGGATCTGCCCGATATACGGTCGAGCCGGCACCGCCAGCTCCGCGGGCACCGCGGGCCACGCGATGAACACGCGGATGCCGCGATTCCGGCAGTCGTCGCGGAACTGCCGGAGGGTGTGCCAGGGCTGCGGGGCGTAGGTGAAGGTCGGCACGGAGAGGGATCCGCCGCTCGGGGTGTAGAAGGACCCGACGGCGCCCCGGATATCACCGTGCTCGTCCATGCTGCGAAGCGAATAGGCGGCCCGGCCCTCGAGGTAGCGCCGCCCCTCCCAGACCGCGGCGGCGTCCGCGAGCACCGCCTCCCGCGTCCTGACGAGCCGGCCGTGGGCGTGCCGCAGGCGCGCCTCGTAGAGTCGGGCGATCACCCCGTTGAGCACGCGCCGGGCGGAGGCGGAGCGGGCGAACCCGATCTGTTCGGCGAGACGCAGATGCCAGAAGTACTCGGGCTCCCACGCCATGACATTGCTCGAGAACCACGACGGGGAGGGATTCACCGCCTCGTAGTAGCCGGCCTCCAGGGAGAGGATCACCACGTCCCCGGGGCGCAGCAGAGCGCTCGCGTGGGCGAGCATGTAGTCGAGGGGCAGGGCGCCGTGGAGCGCAAGGTTCACCGTGGCCAGGCGGGTCTCGCGCTCGATCAGCGAGCTGTCCAGCCCGAAGAGGGCGTTGGAGCCGCCGAGGATGACGAGCTTCCTTCCCGGTATCCGCTCGGCGAGGTGCGTCTTGACGAGCTTCATCTCCGGCACCCAGTATTCGGCGGCGACCGGGGCGCCGAGCTGACACACGAAGGCGATCGCGTAGAGCGCCGTGAGGACCGCGCACGTGAGGCCGAAGCTCAGGAGGTAGCGGGCGGACGGCGTCATCAGAACTGGAAGTAGAGGAACTCGGACGGCCGCTCGCTCAGCAGGCCGAGCAGGGACAGAACGCAGAGGAGCCCGGCCAGCGCGGCCAGCGCCGGGGTCGGACGCCACCGCGGGCGGGGCGGCGGCGCCGGGGCGGGATAGGGATCGAGGGCGCGGTCGTAGCCGCCCATGATCTGCTGCGTGTTCGGCGCGAACCAGACCACCGCGAGGAGCACGGCGAGGACGCCCACGAGCGGGGCGAGGGGCGGCAGCGGCCATCCGAGATCGCCGAGGATGGGGACGAGCACCAGGGATGCGGCGACGTCGGCGAGGTAGGCAGGCGGCGCGAATCCGTTCACACCCGACATGCCCTCGAGCATCCGCAGGGCGGCGTCAAAGCCGCTCGCCCGAAAGAAGACCCAGGCGACCACGACGGCGAGAAAGGTCAGGAGCCGGGACAGGGCCCGGCCCCAGGGCGTCGAGCGCGCCGCATCGCGGCCCCGGGCGCGGCGAAGGGCGCGCCAGCCGTGGTTGACGACGAGGTAGAGGCCGTGCAGGCCTCCCCACGCGACGAAGGTCCAGCCGGCGCCGTGCCAGAGCCCGCCCAGCAGCATCGTGATCATCACGTTGAGGTAGCGGCGAGCGGGATGCGCGCGGCTGCCGCCGAGCGGGATGTAGAGATAGTCGCGCAGGAAGCGCGACAGCGTCATGTGCCAGCGCCGCCAGAAGTCGATGATGCTGGTGGCCTTGTACGGGGAGTTGAAGTTCAAGGGCAAGTCGATGCCGAACAGGCGGGAGAGGCCGATGGCCATGTCCGAGTATCCGGAGAAGTCGAAGTAGAGCTGGAACGTGTAGGCGAGCACCCCGCCCCAGGCGGTGACGAAGCTCAGCGGCTCGCCGCCGGCGGCGGCGGCGAAGGCGGGGGTGGCGTACAGTCCCACCGTGTCGGCGACCAGCACCTTCTTGAACAGGCCGATGGAGAAGACGGTGAGGCCGACGGCGAGGTTCTCCGCGCGCAGCCGGTAGGTCGCGGGCCGGCTGAACTGTGGGATCACGTCCTTGTGGTGCAGGATGGGGCCGGCGATCAGGTGGGGGAAATAGGTGACGAAGAGCGCGTAGTGGACGAACGGGCAGCGCGTGACCTGGCCCCGGTAGGCGTCCACCAGGAACGCGATCTGCGTGAAGGTGAAGAAGGAGATGCCGAGCGGCAAGATGATCTCGCCCGGCGTCCAGCGCGTGCCCGCCACCGCGTCGACACCGGCGAGAAAGAAGTTGGCGTACTTGAAATAGCCCAGGACGAGCAGGTTGACCCCGACGGCGACGGCGAGGAGCGCCCGCCTCGACGACCGTCCTTCCCCGGCGGCCCGAGCGAGCGCCCGCCCGAGGGCATGGTTGAAGACCACCGAGCCGAGCAGCAGCCCGACATAGGCCGGGT
>Ga0214473_10009596_pt1 | contig 11430 bp, 11 predicted proteins | sample RVTome_7_FD_203509 | JGI IMG/M metagenome (GOLD analysis project Ga0214473, IMG submission 203509) | Soil microbial communities from uranium-contaminated site in the Upper Colorado River Basin, Wyoming, United States - RVT98D197 | ecosystem: Environmental > Terrestrial > Soil > Contaminated >...
ACCGGATTGGAGGTAGTCAAGGCTTTGCGCTTGCTCATGGTGACTGACTCACTGGTCAATGGTGGCGCTGAACGCCAGATGGCCCTTACTGTAACTAATCTGCCGAGACAGTGGGAGATTCGTTGCTTCTCGGCGGGGGCTGGTCCGTTCGCCGCGTACCTAGCGGAGAGGGGTGTGGACCTGGAGATAGTGGAGCGCCGGTGGCACTATGACCCGCTCCCCTTCCTGCGACTCTGGAGCATCGTCGGGCGGTGGCGCCCTCATCTCGTTCACTCGTGGGGGTACATGACAACGGTCGCGGGGTTCCCGATCTACCGTGCGCTTGGCATCCCGTTCATCGACGGCACCATCAGGAGCGGAGACGTTGGGCTCACACACCGGTCGCGATGGAGGGTTGGTTTCAACCGTGCGTCGCTAGTTGTTGCGAACAGCCAATGTGGTCTAGTATCCGCAGGTGTTTCGGCGGACCGGGGTCGGGTAATCCGCAACGCTTTCGACTTTTCAAGAATGCCGTCGGTCCCGCCACAACGACGCGATGAACGGTTCACCGTTGTCATGGCCGCGAGGATGCACCGTGCGAAAGACTATGCTAGCTTCATTGCGGCGGCGAGAGTCCTTGTTGCCGATCTTGGTGCGGCCGCTCTGCGATTCGTGGCGCTGGGTGGTGGACCTGATCGGGCGCGCTTGGAGCTTGAAGGCCGAGATCTGATGGAAGCCAGGGTCTTGGAGTTCGGCTTTGTCCCTGATGTGGTTTCTGAACTCCTGGTGGCGGACTGCGGTGTGCTGATGAGCACCCCGTCCGTGCATCTTGAAGGATGTTCGAACGCCATCCTTGAGTACATGGCCTGTGGACTGCCCGTGATTTGCAGCAGAGGTGGCGGAACCGATGAGCTGGTTGTGCACGAGGAAACCGGTCTCCTCGTCGCACCCGGTGATTCTCAGGAGCTCGCGGACCAGTTGCGCTGGGTGTACTCGCACCGTGCGGGTGCCAAGGCCATGGGCGTGAAGGGCGCAGAGATGGTCAAGCGGGAGTACTCCGTGGAAACCATGATTCGTGCGACTGAAGCAGTGTACGAAGAGGCTTTGGCTCGTGGGTAGCCGGGTTTGCGGACGGGCAGTGCCGGGTGTCTCGGCTTCCCGGTCTGTTCTGATGCTGGCTTCAAGGCCCCATATCTCTGGACCGATTCCAAAGATCGTGCCGCTTCAGATTGCGATGCTGGAGGCATATGGCTACTCTGTAGACGTCGCGTACTGGGGGAGCCGCTTCGACAAAGAGTCGATGTTGCGCAAGTTCTTCGCAGGCCCCGCGGATCTCGCAAGTGCAATGCGAGCCCTGTCCGCAGGCTCGCATTGCATTCTGTTCGTGAACACGGCGCACGATGTCAAGACGCTCCTTCGAGACATACCGCTCCTCTGGTTCACGCGGCGTCGAGGCATCCGCAGGATCCTGCTGCTCCATGGATCCCAGGCGGACCGGCTCGTTCAGTCCGGAATCCGGCCGTTCAAATTGGCATCGCGGTTCATGGCGCGAGGCGCGGATGCTCTTCTGGTTCTCTCGACCAGCGAGCTAGCGATGTGGAGTACCTTCGAGTCGCAGGGGCGCTACTTCAATGTTTGTAACCCGTTCGTTCCCGGTCAGGAATTGATTGAAGCCGCCGCTGAACACGAAGGCCTCGCGGGGACTAAGCGCGAGCAACGCGAGATTATTTTCGTGGGACGGTTGATCCCTGAGAAGGGAGTGGTCGACCTTCTCGAGGCAACGAGGCTCGTAAATGACAAGCTGCCGTGCCGCCTGCTTCTTGCGGGCAAAGGACCACTGGAGAACCAGCTGATGTCACTCGCGCGGGACTATGGTCTGGCCGACAAGGTTGATCTCCGCGGATACCTGAATGCAGCCGATCTCGCCAAGGCCTACGCGTCTGCGGACCTCCTGGCGCTGCCGACCTACTGGGACGAGGGTTTTCCCACAGTCATTGCAGAGGCGATGAGCGTTGGTTTGCCGGTCATCACCACTCGCATCCGCGGAGCGGCCGATCTGCTTGTGGAGGGCGAAAACTGCCTGTTCGTGCCACCGCGCAATGCAGCAGGGCTCGCTGCGCGCATTCTCACATTGCTCGACGACGATGGGCTTGCTCGCCGCATGTCCGCAGCCAACAGAGCGCTCGTTGGAACACTTAGGCCGGCTGTGGTGGGCTCGGCCTACGCTCAGGCCTTTGCATCGGCGGTCAAGAATCGTGAGTGAGGCGGACGAGATCCGCGAGGGGCGGGAAGCCGTGCCAGCTTGCCCAGCGGAGCCTGGAGTGCACGCTGTCTCGCTCTCTCCATTCCAGGAGCGCGTGCGCACAGCGGTTCTTCGGCAGGCAGCGTGGGCTACGTCCTTCGGCCCCTTGTCGCAGGACCAGTACGACTTCTGGGCGTGGTCGCTGGGCCGCCGAGCGAAGCGCCTCTATTACGCCGGGGCCTTCGCTGGGAAGGTGGCGGTGGCGCCACTGGTGCTGCTCGATACGCTCTTGCCGTCGAGCCGGCGTCTATTCCGGCGCCCTGCACGTTTCCCTATCGCCGACGCCCACTGGACGATGGGATTCTACTCTCTCGCTGAAGCTACGCACGACGATGGCTGGCGAATGCGCGGGGACGCCTTTCTGGCTTTCCTGCTGGCGGAGCGATGTCCGGGTATTGAGGAGTACTGCTGGGGGTATCCTTTCGACTGGGAGACCTGCTTCGGCACGTTTAAGGCGGGCACTCCGCTGATTACAACCATCCCTTATGTCTATGACGCTTTCGAAATGGCATACCGAGCAGGTTGTAATTCTGCATACCTCGACGTGATGGAGTCGGTTGGCCGCTTCGGCTTTGCTAGCCTGCCGGATACGGAGACTCGGCATGGCGCCCGCGCGTCTGCCTACACACCTGCCGACGCCCGTAGGGTGGTGAATGCGAGTGCCTATCGTTCGTGGTTACTCGCGAACGCCGGGGTCCGGTTCGGCCGCGAGGAGTGGATCGAAAAGGCCCTGAGCTACGCCGCGTTCGTCCTGGATGTACAACGGGGGGACGGGTCGTGGCTGTATGCGGTCGACGGGAAGGACGCCTTCATCGACAACTTCCACACCTGTCTCGTGATCAAGAACCTCGTAAAGACGGCTCGGAAGCTTCCGGACCGCCCGGAGTCGCGGAATTTGCTCCTGGCTGCCTCAAAAGGATATGAGTTCTACAAGCGACGTCTCTTGGACGATGGTGGTCAGCCAGTGCCCTTCGCGAAGACGCAACGGCTCTCCCTCGTACGCCGTGAACTCTACGATTATGCAGAGGGTATCAACCTGGCCACTCTCATGAAGGGGCTCGACGTGGGTGCGGAAAGGGTTCAGCGCCAGTTAGTTGAAACGCTGCTTGAAGAATGGCAGCTCCCCGACGGGCATTTCGTGACTCGGCGCACTGTTCTGGGGAGGAATCGCGTTCCCTACCACAGGTGGGCTCAGTCACAGACCTTCCACGCGCTCTGCCGGCTGCTCTCTGAAACGACCTAGGCGATGTGCGGTATCTGCGGCATCTACCACTACCGAAATGAGGAGCCGGTGGATCGCGGCATCCTGGCCGCAATGAGCGCCACCATGATCCACCGCGGCCCCGATGACTCCGGTCTGCATGTCGATGGATCAGCCGGGCTCGGGATGCGCCGCCTTAGCATCATCGACCTCGAGGGGGGCGCACAGCCCATGGCCAACGAGGATGCCCGACTATGGGTGGTATGCAACGGCGAAATATACAACTTCAAAGAGCTGCGTCGGGAGCTCGAGGCGCGGGGCCACCGGTTCCACACACGGTCCGACACCGAGGTTATCGTTCATGGCTATGAAGAATGGGGGTTCAACGTACTTGAGCGCTTGAACGGGATGTTCGGCCTGGCGATATGGGACTCGAGGGACAAGACTCTTCTACTGGCCCGCGATCCGTTCGGCATCAAGCCGCTGTACTACCGAGACATCGCCGGAAAGCTCCTGTTCGGATCCGAAATACGGGCCATGCTTGCCTACCCGGTGGTCCCCCGGACTGTCGACCTTGAAGCGCTAGACCAGTACCTCAATCTGACGTACGTCCCCTCGCCGAGAACCGCGTTCAAGGAGATATCCAAGCTGTCACCCGGTCACGCTCTCTCCTGCACGCCGGCCGGCACGATTGTGAAGCGCTTCTCGCATTCTGCCGGCGAGGAGCAACTCCGGGAGCCGGAGTCGGCGATCATCGAGCGTCTTCGCGAGGCGATCGAAACGGCGGTGAAGCGTCAGATGGTGGCCGACGTGCCCATCGGTGTCATGCTCAGCGGGGGCGTCGATTCATCCACAGTGGCGACGATTATGGCGCGAGCCGTCGGGGGGCCCATCGAGACATTCACCGTTGGATTCTCGGGTGACTTCGCGAGCAACGAGCTTGAACAGGCCAGGGATACGGCAAAACGGCTGGGCGCCAACCATCACGAGGTTGTTGTGTCAGCCGATGAATTCGCGGACTTCCTCCCTCGGTCGATCTGGCATATGGAGGAACCAGTGGCGACGACGTCTACCCTTGCCTTCCGCAAGGTCTGCGAGCTCGCCCACGAATACGTGAAGGTCGTGTTGACCGGGCAAGGCGCCGATGAGCCTTTTGCGGGATATTCTCGACACTTGGGCGAGCACTACGGCCGGCTCTATCGGCTGTTGCCGACCGGCCTGCGCAAAAGGGTAGTGGAGCCCGCGCTTCTGAAACTCCCTCGGAACGAGCGTGTCAAACGGGGAGTGCGATCCCTCGGAGAGACGAGTGTGCGAGCTCGGCACTCGGCTGTGTACAGCACCATGGCCCCTGAATTGAGGGGTCGACTTTGGCGGGAGCAGCCCGTGTCGGACGGTGACTCCTGGTCGGCTGTCAACTGGAGTGACGACGTACGGCATCTCGACGGTCTGTCGCAGATGCTGTACGTAGACGCAAGGACGTCACTACCGGACAATCTCTTGCTTTACGGGGACAAGATGTCGATGTCTGTCTCACTGGAGGCGCGGGTGCCGTTCCTGGATGTGGAGCTGATGCGCCTAGTGGAAAGCATCCCCCCAAACCTCAAGATAAAGGGCCTGACGCAGAAGTACGTTCTCAAGAAAGCCGTATCCACCTGGGTTCCGCAATCGACTCTCACCCGCAAGAAGATTGGTTTTGCCACTCCAGTGGACCAGTGGTTCCGAGGGGAGTGGAGAAGCAGAACGTCCGATCTCCTTCTGGCTTCTGATTCGGCCTGTACCCTTTTCTTCCGCCCGGACGTCGTGCGGCAGGTGCTGGACGAACACGTGAAAGGCGTTCAGGACCACAAGCGGTCGCTCTTCAGCTTGCTCACCTTTGAACTCTGGTATCAACAATTCATCCGGCCGACCTCATGGCCTCCCCACGCTCCGGGTACCTAGGCGAATGATTCCATAAATCCGTGTACAACAGTGGATAGGAGCTCTATTACCCAAGGGCTTCTTCGACTATGGTATGCGTGCCGCAAGGCTTCACGGGCCGCTGACTTGCATCGTCAGCTGCCACGAGCGTGCGGGACTGTTGCATTGTAGAGCCTCGTAGAGACTGCTGTTGCACGAAGGGGGCACAGATGATCTCTATTATCATGGCGACCTACAACCGGGCGGCGACCCTGATGAGAGCAGTCAACAGTGTGCTCGCACAAAGTCTCCCGGATTGGGAGTTGATCATCGTCGACGACGGCTCCACCGATGAGACGCCCCAGATCCTCGCGGGCATTGACGATTTGCGCATCAGCATGCATCGTCATCCCACGAACCGCGGTGTCACGGCGGCAAAGAACACCGGCTTCGACCATATCCGCGGGGGCTGGTTCACGCTTCTAGATTCTGACGACGAGATGACGCCTGATGCTTTCGCCGTGATGCTAGAGTGCGCAGAGCGTACCGGTGCGACCGCGATTACGTGCAATTGTACGGACTCCGTGACGGGGAAGATGTCGGGGATCGGACCGACGTGTGACGGATGGCTGACTGCGGAAGAGGCGGGGAGATGCCGCGGCGAGCATTGGGGCCTGACAGAGACCAGCTTGCTGGGAGATCTACGTTTCGACGAACGTTTGCCGGGCTTTGAGAGCACGGTTTGGCTGAAGATCAATGCTGTCGCACGCCGCTACTATCTCCACAGGGCCCTCCGCATCTATCACACCGAGGGTGCAGACAGGATGTCGATGACGAGTCGCCACGCGGGCCTCAAGCGCAAGGTGAAAGTCTACGCTGCGCTCGGCGAAGACGCCATGTATCTAGAGGCGCTTAGGGCACAAGACCCAGAGGGCTACCGACGGACGATGCCTCGTGTGTGGGTGGCGCGTGTCCTACGTCCACTGCTTGGACGGTCGTGAGCCGCGCATCCGAGACCAGGGAGCCCGACGCTTCGCACGTGGTTGTAAGGTTCCGCTTCCGCTCCAAGTCTCGAATCAGGGCGATACCTACAGGGCCGGCCTACGGGCCCAGGAAGGTAGCGGTATTGCCTGCGATCAAGAGAAAGAGCCTGACGCAGAGGTACGCTCTCAAGAAGGCCGTATGCACCTGGGTTCCGCAGTCGACTCTCCCCCGCAAAAGGATTGGCTACGTGAAAGGCGTGCAGGACCACAAGCTATGCTCACGTTTGAACTCTGGTATCAGCAGTTTGTGAAACCAGTTTCCTGTTCCGCGAAAGCAGTCTTGTCTTGGCCTGCCGCCAGCCCATGAGTTTGTGAGCTGTCCTGCTAGACTGGGTTCCTTGTTACGCGCTGTGCGGGTCTAGGAGTCGGTCCGGAGAGTTCTCACATGAAGACCAGAGATCGAGCTCATTTTTTCGGAATACCCTTGGATCTGCTCGCTCTCGAGCAGACGGTCGAACGCTGCCGGGAGCTGATCGAATCGGGACAATCAGCTCAGCATGTGGTTGTGAATGCTGGCAAGGTTGCGATGATGCAGCACGTACACGGACTTCGCGAGATCATCGAGCGCTGCGACATTGTAAACGCGGACGGCCAGTCGGTAGTCTGGGCGGCTCGGCTTCTGGGCATCCCAGTGCCGGAGCGTGTCGCTGGGATAGACCTGATGGGGGAGTTGCTGGCGCTTTCGGAGCGCGAGGGATATCCAGTATTTTTCCTCGGGGCCAGTCAAGAAGTGCTCGACGCATTCGTGGATCACGTAATGAAGCGGCATCCGCAGCTGCGTCTCGCCGGGGCGCGGAACGGGTACTTCCAGGACGACACAGGGGTGGGGCAGCAGGTGGCTGCCTCCGGGGCACGGGTGCTTTTTGTGGGAATCTCGAGCCCTCGCAAGGAGTTCTTTCTGGCCGAACAGCTGCCGCGCATGGGGCCGGTGTTTGCCATGGGAGTCGGCGGTAGTTTCGATATTTGGGCCGGAAAGACCCGTCGGGCGCCCCAGTGGATGCAGCGGGCCGGCCTTGAGTGGTTCTTCCGCCTCTTGCAGGAGCCCCGGAGGATGTGGAAGCGTTACCTGGTCGGCAACACGCGCTTTGTTCTCCTGGTCGCCAAGGAGTGGATCCGGCTGCGCGGTCGAAGAGCAGGGTGAAACCCATGACCGATCCTGCTGCGGGTCATAAGCTGCTTCACGTGGTGGGCACTCGCCCCAACTTCGTGAAGGTGGCCTCGATCATGGCGGCGGTCGAGCGGTGGAACATTGCGTCCGCCGCTCTGGGCCAGGGGTCCTCCGCGCTGCTCCAACAGATCCTGGTGCATACCGGCCAGCACTACGATGAACGGATGAGCCGCGTCTTCTTTCGCGAGCTCGGTCTTCCAGAGCCGGACCACTATCTTGAGGTGGGATCGGGCTCGCACGCTATGCAGACCGCGCGGGTCATGCTCGCCTTAGAGCCAGTGTTACTGGCGGAACAGCCCGATCTGGTGGTGGTCGTGGGTGATGTCAACTCCACATTGGCGGCCGCTCTCGTAGCGGCCAAGCTTTGTATCCCTGTGGCCCACGTAGAGGCGGGGCTGCGCAGCGGCGATCGGACGATGCCCGAGGAACTCAACCGCCTCCTCACCGACCAACTTGCGGACCTGTCGTTTACCACATCCAAGGATGCCGGCGCTAACCTCGCCGCCGAGGGCATCGCCCCCGATCGCGTTTTCTTCGTGGGTAATACTATGATCGATACACTCAAGGCTCATCTCCCAGAGGCCATGGAGAGCTCGATCTTGACCCAGCTCGACCTGACTCCCTCAGGCTATGCGGTCGCGACCCTTCATCGCCCGTCCAACGTTGACAGCCAGGACAATCTTGAGCTTCTTGCGCGGGCGCTGAGCCTCGTCTCGGAGAGGCTGCCGGTGGTCTTTCCTGTCCACGCGCGCACCCGCGACAGTCTGCGACGTCTGGCACTATTTGAGTCCCTAGATCATCGAACCGGACTGACACTGACCGAACCACTGGGGTATCTCGACTTCCTCTCTCTCATCGCTCGGGCCCGGCTCGTGATCACCGACTCCGGTGGCATTCAGGAAGAGACAACCGTCCTCGGCGTGCCTTGCCTCACACTGCGAACGAGCACCGAGCGGCCGGTGACCATCTGGGAGGGCACGAACCACCTCGTGAACCCCGACGATGCGGACGGCATTGCAGCCGCGGTGGACGCGGTGTTGGCGGCCCCGATGCCCGCGGCCCGGATGCCCGAGCTGTGGGACGGGCAGGCCGGGAACCGGATCGTGGAGGCAGTCGTGGAGTGGTTGCGAGGGTAGCAAGGGATCATTGGGGCTCTTTGAGCCCCAATGAAGCACTGCATCCATTGGCCCTCAGCCCGGTAGTCGCGGTTCGCAAACCGTCGAGATGGCTGCTGCTGGCCGCCCAAGTGCGCCTGCCTTCGCGAAATCAGGTCGAGATCGCGCGAATGGCTGTTCGAGATCGTGGCCGGGCTGTGGCCACCTTGCGGACGTCGAGGCTATCCTTGTCCTGCCGCCCCCCTAATCAGTCAACGAAAAGGGCTCCCGAGTGGGAGCCCTTCAAGCGTTACGAACAAGCATTTCCTCATATCAACTTCGTGTCCACCGCTCCACATCTAGGATCTGGATGTCACAAGCTACCCGTTGCATGGCCTGATCATCAGGCTGGGGTCCGCCCAGGCCAGCACTGGCAACTACATGAGTGCCATCCTCACAAAAGCATCGGGCCATCAGACGGTGTCTCCATTGCCACTCTATTCCACGACGATGTTACTCGATGGCCCCCACTGCCCGTAGGCTTCTGGATCGCGTTGTGCGTTGGCTATGTAGGCCGGGGCAGAACGGGTGAGAAGTGCGCCGTTCACGCCAGCGAGGTATATCCAGGGATAGGTATGCGTGCCAGTGATGACGCTATCTTCCATCACCAAGTTGTCGGCGTAGGTGATGATGTAATCGACCAGACTGCCGTTGGAATTAGAGGTAACGTTACGGAAGACCACGCCACTGATGCGGTATGTATCGCTCCCATACTGCCCGTGCTGTCCATCTATCCGGAAGGAGGGGAGATTCGTTCCCCAAGCCTCAGAGTCCTCTATTAGCCCACCTACGGCATGTTCCGGCCACGTCGCCCCCGGCCCGATCTTAAGGGTGGTGTTATAGAGTTTGATGCCCCGAGCTACAGGGTTCACGCAGGAGTAAAAGGCTATGCCTATGTACATATCGTGGACGGTCACGTTCTGCACCAGTACGTTCGTGGATACCCCGAACTTTATGCCGTCCTGGTCGCTGCCTCCTGAAGTGATGTCCATATTCTGAACGCTGATGCTATCCCGCCTTATCGCCCCAAAACCGCTGGCCCCTATCCTTGCCGCCACCACGAAAGTCTTATCGGGACCGGCACCCATTATGGTCACGCCGTCGAACAACTCGACGCTCGCCCCAAGATCGCCGTCGACAAGCTGGTCTTGATTGAATTTGTAGGTTCCGGGCGGCATGTAGACAGTACCGCCCCCGGCGTCCCGCGCAGCATTAACCGCCGCTTGCACCGCTGGCGCATCATCGGTTCTCCCATCGGCCTTAGCGCCGTAATCGAGAACATTGAAGACCAGAGTCGCGGCCTGAGTCGTGGTGGTGAGCCGCACCGTGGTCGAGGTAGTAGGCGCGACAGTCGTAGCGGCTGTAGGTGTAACCACGTCCACCGCGTCGAGATTCAGATTGTAGTTGCGGGCCGCTGAGTTCTTCTGCCCTGTCCAGGCAACGGAGACTGTGTGGGATCCGTCTGCCAGAAGGCCGGTGGTGTAGACGGGTTGCTGATAACGCGTCTGAGAACTATAGAGATCTACCCAGATCGCAGCCTTCTTGTCTACTGTTACCAAGGCTTTGCCATAGGTGGAGCCTGTGGTCGCGATCCAGGTCAGGCTGGTGCCTCTGAAAGAGATCGTAACGGTCGACCCGGAGCGTCCCGCGACCTCGAGGCTTCCGCCCGAGTAGCTACTGTGGCTTGAGCTACGCCAGAAACCCGAGAAGGAAATAAGCGAACTAGTCTCTTCATAGCGAGTGGCACCGTTCACGGCTGCTACGGACGCCGAAGGGACGAGTGGCACATAGGTGGCCGATGTCGTATGTCTTGGTGTCCGGCTATCCGAAGGCCTGGACAATTCAGCTTGGGCCCTTGGGGCAACGACGGTCAAGACCAGAAGTGTCATGAGAGCCAGCGCGGCGGCTCCTCCCACTATTCGCCTCCGGCCCGATGTGGGCCTTCTCTTGCTCATTTTCGTACCTCCAATGCTGAGAGCCGACCAGAGAAGGCAATGACCCCTCGGATCGGCTCCGAAGACTCGGCAACCCGGCTAACTCACGTGGAGTCCCGTGGCTTTGCGCGCCCGCCTCGCGACGGGTATGCCTTTTCGTTCTTGGCGAAGTTGTATGCTTTGACGAAAATAGCATCGACCACGCTGGGAGAATACTTGAGCCCGACTTGTGCTGTGACGGCTAAAGACTGAACCGGGCGACGACTGGTCGACCGGTTCGGTAGATGCGGGCAGACGCCGCAGTTTGGTCATGACATTTGGAGTCGGCGCACAGAGGGGCGTGAGCAGCATAGGGCCACCGTAGGTGCAAGCGAGCGAACCGCCAGACAGGGCATCGAAGAAGTCGTCGCCTTTGGCGATAACCACGGCTGGGGCCTTTCGTGGGAAGCCCCCCTGGGAAACTGGCATGGCTGTCTCGTACCGGTCGGAGCAAGCGATGCTGGCGATAATCGGTCTATCGCCGGGCGACGTGGGAGTCGCGGCGGTGCCGGCGCTTGCGGGCGTGCCCGCAGTAAACGAGAACCCGATCCGAAGTGCAGCAGCCGAACAGACTGCGCCAAGTGTTCGCATTGATCTATCTCCCTGAATTGATTGCAGTGAAGGCCACAGATAATCCCGCGGTGGAATGCCGGGGGACTTAAGTGACCCCGCAAATCGGGCGTCTGTGCCATACCCTGTCGGGTGGCCCCGGTC
>Ga0214473_10009597_pt1 | contig 11430 bp, 14 predicted proteins | sample RVTome_7_FD_203509 | JGI IMG/M metagenome (GOLD analysis project Ga0214473, IMG submission 203509) | Soil microbial communities from uranium-contaminated site in the Upper Colorado River Basin, Wyoming, United States - RVT98D197 | ecosystem: Environmental > Terrestrial > Soil > Contaminated >...
CCCTTCGTGGTTCCGGCATAGACGATGTCCGGATTGACCACATCGAGGACAATGACATTCACCCCCAGCGCCATCGCCCCCATCAGCTCCTGTTCGGGAATCAGCCCGTTGTTGATTTTCTTCCATCCCATCCCGGCGCTGTCCGACCGATAGATCCCTCCCGTGGTTCCGGCGTAAAGAACCCGAGGATCGCGGGGATGAATGGCGATGGAGACCACGATGTGGACTTCCTTCATCCCAGCCATGCGTTCTTCCCATTCACGCCCGCCGTCTTTCGTATAAAAGGCGCCGACGGTTGTCGCGGCGTAGATCTGCTCGTGGTCAGTCGGATGAAAGACGAATTGATTGATAAAGGATACGTGCTCTTTGAGTCCGACGTTGTGGGGGAGCCAATGTTGCCCGCCATCCGGGCTCTTGTAGACGGCATCGGCCATGGTGCCGGCATAGATCGTTGCCGGGAATTGAGGATCGATCTCGAGAGTCGTCACACGTCTTGCACTGAAACTCGGGAACCGTTCCCACAGCTGGCCCCCGTCGCGCGATTTGTAGACCGCATCGTTCGTGGCCACATAGAGGATGTTCGCGTTTGTCGGATGCAATGCAATGGAGACGATTGCCTCGCTCTCCTTTTGGCAGCCGATGCCGGCCAGGCAGAGGAATATGGCAAGGGCGTAGGCGAACAACCGCGGCTGGATCTGGTGCGCGCGAAGCGTCGTCATGAAGGACAGCCTCTCCGGAGAAGATCGGCTGGTGACATAATCACAGCGGTTGGAGGGGAGTCAAGATGGTGACGAGGCGAAGAAAGGAGTCGAGGATAGGCGTGGAGCGCGTGAGTGAAGTTAGGTTGTGCGGTACGGCCTAGGAAACGGAGTCGACTGTGTTTCGAACAGGTGAGGCTGCAGGAGACCGCCGCGCACGGACGAATCAAATCCGTTCCGTGTGCGGCTGACCGTTTGGTTACGGCTTCCTGGTATAGGTGATCTCCAGCACTTTCATTTCCTTGCCGCCGTGGTGAGCCCCGTACATGTCGAATGTCTGGGTATTGTTGTCGACGATCTTCCAGACCGCACGATGCGTCATTTTTCCTCCGCCAGGCTCAGGGTGCGACCCTTTCAGCGTGATGGTCTTGCCGTCGGCGCTGGCCATGCCGTCCATCATGAAAATCCCCGTACCCATCGTATCTATCCAGGCCGTCACATATTTCTTGGTCATGTTGTCGTAGGCGTCGATGCCGATGCCGGAGAAGGGTTGTCCCATCATCTGGGCGTTGTATTCTTGATAGAGAAAGCGTCCGTCCAACAGCATCTTCATGTCCGCGGTGCCGGCTGATTCTGTTGGCGGCTTGCCCGGCTCCATCCATTCTTTAGTCGTGGTCGTCCAGCTGCCGGTCAGGCTGGCAAACAACTTATGCGGCTCACCGGGCATGGCCAATTTCTTCCATACCTCCATCATTGCCTGGGAGTCCATCTGCTTTTCGTGCTTTTTCTCCTTGGCCACGACGGGGGAGACGATGAGAACGAGCGCGAGGCAGGTGAGGGGAACATATGTAAAACGCATCGAGACCTCCTTTATGTGATTGTGATCGGTTGATGGTTACTTGAGCACAATGATATTCCTGCGATCATGGCTAAATCAAAACAGGCTCCGCGACGGCTATTCAATCACGTGCCGAAAATTCATTCTCGTGAGTCGCTTGAAAAGGGCGCACCTCGATCGCACCTCCCGCTGGGAGCGTCGGAATGCGTGCGGCGATGGAAAGCGCTTCGTCCAGGTCTTTGCACTCGACCAGATGGTAGCCGCCGAGTTGTTCTTTGGTTTCTGCGAACGGCCCATCTGTGAGGACGGCTTTGCCGTTCTTCATGCGTACGGTTGTAGCCGACGAGGTCGAACGAAGCTGCCCGCCGCCGCGCAATTGCCCTCGTTCAGCGAGCCTGCGCATCAAGGCACTATACTCCTGCATGATTCTGTCCTTCTCGTCTTCCGGCAATGTGGCCCACGCCGTCTCGTCGAAGCAGCACATGAGCATGTATTGCATCGTGCTCACTCCTTTCCGTAAAACTCGCTGTCGAAGAGCAAATCGCTAGGCGTCAACCAGCACCTTGAATCCGCCCCAGGCCATACGCTTCACGTCGAACGGCATCGAGTTTGGATCGCACATGTCCGTGATGCGCGAGTCCTTCATGACCTTGGCATTGACGCGATCGCGATGTCCGCGTGACTTGAACACGATCCAGGAGAATACAACGGTCTCGCCAGACTTCGCCTTGGCCAAGCGAGGGAATGGAACTCCGAGCTTGACCTTGAGATCATTGCCCACACGCTCTCGATATTCGAGCGCGCCATGCTCTCGCCAGATTGTCCCCGCCTTCTTGGCCATGCGGCGGTAAGCGGCTAGGTTCTTGTTCGGAACAGGCAAGACATATCCATCGACGTACCGCATGTGAACCCTCCCTTGTGGTTGCGTCACCAAACAATCATCGTTGGGGGTCGTACAACCGCCATACGAGCCGCGGGCGCGGAAGAGGCGATCAGTAAAGTAGAAGGCCTCCATTTAACTACTTCTTCTTACCCATCTGCGCGCGCAGGCGTTCCTCTTGCTCCCTGAGCTCTGGTGTGAACTCGCCGCCGAAGTCTTCCGCCTCAAACACCTGGCGAATCTCGATCTCGGACTCCCCCTTCATGGGATTCGGGCAGCGCTTGACCCATGCGATCGCTTCTTCCTTCGATTTCACCTGCCACAGCCAGAAGCCGGCGATCAGCTCCTTCGTCTCCGCGAAGGGTCCGTCGATCACGGTCCGCTTGCTTCCAGAGAACTTGACGCGTGCGCCCTTCGAGCTTGGCTGGAGTCCTTCGCCCGCGAGCATCACGCCGGCTTTCACCAGTTCCTCGTTGAACTTTCCCATTTCGGCAAGGAGCTTCTCGTCCGGGAGAACGCCCGCCTCTGAGTTTTTGTCGGCTTTGACTAAAATCATGAATCGCATGGTGATATCTCCTTTCTTGTTACAAAAACAATTCGCAGCCATCAAACAAATGCCTAAGGCGCACGCTCGCGATCAGGATGCAGGCTGTTCAAAATGGCCGTCCAGCAAGGCCGCAGCGAGCGCGGCGACTGAGGCGTACCTTTACGGTACGTCGCAAGGAGGCGTGCGACACGAGAACGCCGCTGGCGGACTTTTTCAACGGCCTGCTAGCCTCCGGCCATGGCTCCCACGATAAGGAAAGGCTCGGCCCCTGTCGCGACTGCGTCGGGCAACGGGGCGTCAGGCAGTTCGTGCGACAGATCCTGCTCGCAGGCGAAGAACCTCACGAAGGCTCGGCGTTTGAGTGTGCCGTGCTCCCGGATCGTCCCCTGCAACATTGGAAAGCGGGCTTCGAGGGCATCGAGCACCGAACGCTGCGTGACCGCCCCCTTGACGTCCAACGTCACCTCGCCATCGACGCGAGCCAGGGTCCGCAGATGTGCTGGAAGCACGACTCGTATCATGGAAGAGTTTGTACCTCGACCGACAGCACCGCCGGAAGATCCCGGACGATCGGAGTCCAGCTGTCACCGGCATCCGCCGAGCCATACACTTGCCCGCCGGATGTCCCGAAATAGATGCCGCACGGATCGAGCGAGTCGACGGCCATCGCATCGCGCAACACATTCACATAGCAATCGCGCTGCGGCAGACCATTCGTGAGCGCTTCCCACTCGTTCCCGCCCGTCCGGCTGCGGTATACACGTAACTTTCCGTCGGGAGGAAAATGCTCGGAGTCGCTTTTGATCGGCACGACGTACACCGTCTCCGGCTCGTGGGCGTGCACATCGATCGGAAACCCGAAGTCCGTCGGCAGGTTCCCGCTGATTTCGTGCCACGACTCGCCGGCGTCGTCGCTGCGCATCACGTCCCAGTGCTTTTGCATGAACAGCACGTTCGGGCGCGTCGGGTGCATCGCGATGCGATGCACACAGTGGCCGACTTCCGCATCCGAGTCCGGAAGCTCATACTGGGATTTCAACCCGCGGTTGATCGCGCGCCAGGTCATGCCGCCATCATCGGTCCGGAACGTCCCTGCAGCCGAGATGGCAATATAGATGCGACGTGGATTGCTCGGGTCCTGCACGATCGTGTGCAGACACATCCCGCCGGCGCCCGGCTGCCACAGACTTCCTTTCACATCGCGCAGCCCGGACAATTCCTGCCAGGTCTGCCCACCGTCGCTCGATCGGAATAAGGCCGCGTCTTCGATCCCCGCATACACTGTGTTCGGGTCGGTCAGCGACGGTTCGAGGTGCCAGACCCGCTTGAATTCCCAGGGACGTTGCGTGCCGTCATAATGCTGATGCGTCGTGAGTGGTTTTCCGGTTTCCGGAGACGTGTCGTAGACGAACTTGTTGCTCTCTCCCTTTGGCATGCCATCCGGAGTGGTGGTCGGTTCGCCTGGAGGTGTTCCGGGTTGGTGCCACGTGTTGCCGCCGTCATCCGAGCGCTGTATGATTTGCCCAAACCAGCTGCTAGTTTGCGAGGCATAGATGCGGTTCGGCTCAACGGGCGAGCCTTTGAGATGATACATCTCCCATCCGGCAAAGTGCGGACCGCTGACATCCCACTGTTTGCGTTTTCCGTCCGATGTGAGAATGAACGCGCCCTTCCGTGTCCCAACGAGTAACCGTATGCTGCTCATCCCTTGCTCCTTCCTGACTGGATGTTGAAAAAGCCCGCCAGCTTTGTTCTCGGCTCGAAAGCGCCCTCAACGGGGACCCTGCCCCCTCACATCTCGGCGGCGCGGTTTTTCTTAACGGCCTGAGGTTTTGCCTTCGCTTTCGTGCTCATCGTGCCTCCTTTGTTGGTTGACCGCTTTGTTCATATGAAAAGAAGCTCTACCCACCCACAGACATTACTCATTTGGCAAGCCAGTGATCTCGATCAGTGGTCTAACTTCGACGGTTCCAATGCGCGCACCAGGTACCTGAGTGGCAATGCGGGTTGCCTCGTTGAGGTCCCGAGCATTGATCAGGAAATAGCCGGCAAGCTGCTCCTTCGTCTCCATGAACGGGCCGTCGGTCACAAGCCGTTTTCCGTCGCGCACCCGTACAACGACCGCCGTCGCAGCCGGATGCAGAGGTGACGCATGCACATACTGCTCGTTGGTGTGGAGCTGGTGTGTGAGCTGAACGGATTCCGCGAGCATCTCCTTCCGCTTGGTCTCGCTAATCTTGCCGAAGGCCTCTTCATCATGATGAACCAGCAATAGATATTTCATGAGGCTCCTTCCATTGACATCCGATAGTCGTTCGGCAGACCCGCGATCTCGATCACCGGCCTCACTTCGACGGTCCCTTTACGCGCCATGGGAATCCGTGTTGCGATGGCGATCGCCTCGTCCCGGTTCTTGGCCTCGACCAGGAAATAGCCGCCCAGTTGTTCGCGTGTCTCCGCGAAGGGGCCGTCGGTCACGAGCCGTTTGCCATCACGCACCCGGACACTGGTCGCCATTGATGTGGGGTGCAACGGGTTGGCAGCTAGATACTGCCCGCTCGCGTGAATGTCCTGTGCGAGCTGCGTGGACTCCGCGTAACAGTCCTTCCGCTCGGTCTCACTCAACCCATTCTCATCACCGTAAATCAGCAACATGTATTTCATATGGGTGCCTCCTCTAGTCGCTTCCGTCCTCTTCGTCGTCGCTCGTTTCTCGTGAAGCGTATTTCGAATCTTGTATCACGCAAACGAGCGACGCTTCACGATGTCCTGATATAAGATAGTCGTTGGCAAGAGCAAAAATCGACAGAGGCGTTCCGATGCTTGACAAGTTTTCGTAAGCGGGTGACATTCTTAGCAGAATGGAGCTTCTTTGAACGAGGGTCCTGCCATGAATAGACCGCTTGGACCACGATCTCGGTAACGGCTCACCTAATAGTTGGGCAGCAACCGGAAGAAAGAGGATCGCGTGACGCTATCGTACGAAGATCAAGAGGCTCTGCGATACGCGAAGGCTCTCCTTGAGAATCCTGGTTTCGCAGCGAAAATCACGGGATTGATCGGCATGCCGATTGAGAAGGCGCTCAAGCTGCTTCCGGAGAAATGGGCAAAGGTCGTCAACGAGGCGACAAGGAAGTCGCTAGAGACGGCACTACAGGCCGCGCTGCTGACGCTTGACGACAAGCCGCAGCCGAATTCTTGGGAGTTCCTACACAAGCTCGCGGTAGCGGCGACCGGCGCGGGGGGAGGCGCCTTCGGATTGCTGGGTCTCCCAGTCGAACTGCCCTTATCCACCACCATCATGCTGCGCTCCATTGCAGATATCGCACGAAGTGAGGGTGAACGTCTCCGGACGCCGGGCGCCAAACTAGCCTGCCTTGAGGTCTTCGCGCTTGGCGGGCGTAGCAAGAGCGACGACGCGAGTGAATCCGCCTACTTCCTGATACGTGGGGCTCTGGCGAAGTCGGTCTCAGAAGCTGCGGGGTACATCACCAAAAGGGGTCTGGTGAAGGAGGGCGCACCAGCAATCGTCAGGTTCATCACACAGTTGGCCACGCGCTTCGGCGTGAACGTCTCCCAAAAGGTCGCCGCGCAAGCCGTACCCGTGATCGGTGCTGCAGGAGGCGTGGTGATCAACGTCTTGTTCATAGACCATTTCCAGGAGATGGCACGGGGTCACTTCATTGTCCGCAGGCTGGAACGAATTTATGACCCGCAGTTGGTGCGGGCGGAGTATGAGCGGCTGTAGTGTTGTCGACCAACTAAGCGGTGAAGCGGATCGCCGACATATCGGCCCATAAACGGCCGGGCACGGTCAGCTGCGGCGATCCAGACGCCGCCATTCGATGATCGAATCACTCGACATCGATAGCCAGATGTGGATAGGTACGAAGTGTGAGGTGTTACTCGCCGCATCAGTCCGGCAGCTCGCTCAGCCGTCTCTTGAGAAACCGCCGTTCCGGCTCCTGCTGGGTGAGGCCTAGAGCGCGTTCATAGGAGGCTCGGGCTTCGGCTGTTCGGTCCAGTCGCCGGCAGAGATCTGCCCGTGCTGCATGCGCCAGGTGATAGTTTCCCAGGTCGCCTCGCGCGAGGATGGTGTCGATGAGAGTAAGCCCTGCCAACGGACTGTCACGCAACGCGACCGCAACAGCACGATTCAGCTCGACCACAGGCGACGGTTCCGCTCGCATAAGCAGGTCGTAGAGTGAAACGATCTGAGCCCAGTCCGTCGAGGCGGAGCTGGGCGCCTGGGCATGCGCCGCCGCTATGGCTGCTTGGATGGTATACGGACCGACTTGGCCTGACGACAACGTCCGCCCCACCAGGGAGACTCCCTCCGTGATCTGATCCCGGTTCCACAGAGCGCGGTCCTGATTTTCCAAAAGTATCAGATCACCGGTCGGAGATGTACGCGCGGCACGCCGCGCGTCGTGAAGGAGCATCAGCGCCAGGAGTCCCACAGCTTCAGGCTCCGGGAGCGACTCGATCAGCAATCGCCCCAAGCGGATGGCCTCGCCTGAGAGATCATGTCGCGTGAGCGAGTCCCCAGAAGAGGCCGAGTACCCCTCGTTGAACACCAAATAGATGACCCGAAGTACGGCATTCAATCGATCCGGGAGCTCTTTCTCTGACGGCACTTCATAGGGAATGCGGGCTTCGCGGATCTTCGCCTTGGCCCGCACGATGCGCTGCGCGATCGTGGGGGGCTTCGTCAGGAAAGTGCGCGCGATTTCCTCGGTCGTGAGGCCGCAGACTTCGCGCAGCGTCATCGCGACCTGCGCCTCCGGCGATAGGGCGGGATGACAACAAATATAGATCAGCCGGAGTCGGTCGTCCTCGACGCTCTCCTCGTTCCACTCTTCGGCGTCACCGGTGCGTTGTTCTAGTTGCCGGGCGAGTTCCGTCAGCGATGTGTCGAATCGGGCGCGTCGGCGCATGCCATCGATGGCTTTGAAGCGACCGGTCGACACGAGCCAGGCCCGTGGATTGGCCGGCACGCCATCATGCGCCCACTGCTCGACAGCGACCGCAAACGCATCGTGCAGCGCCTCCTCAGCAGTCTCAAAGTCGCCCAGCAGGCGGATCAGCGTCGCGAGCACCTGGCGCGATTCCGAGCGGTAGACGGCATCCACCAAGTCGTGCACCCGGTTGGTTTCATCGTCACTCACTGTCGATAGGCCCTCATGCTGACATGGTCCAGAGAGGCCAATGTGACAAGCGCCGCGCGCGGACGAGAAGAAACGAGTCCTGACGCTGTTTTTGATCCTTAAATATCTTCTCGAATTTTCACTTTCTCTAGAAAACGGCCGAGGGCTGGATTGGCATAGACACCGAAAGCATCAGCGACGATCCCTTTGGGTCCAGCATCACTCTCTATGGCATAGACGACAGACATGTCATCCGGATCGCTTGCTCCCTCGAACCGATAGTGTTCCACGATGGTGAGTTCGTCAGCCTTGAAGGTTCTGCCGGTGTCCACATCTCGGAACGTTTGATCGAGAAATTCGAAGTTTGCTGTGAACCCGCTTTTCTTCAACTCCTCAATGGTTTCGACCATATTTGTGTAACGCTTGGCGCTCATCGTTCTCCCGCAAGAGATGACGACACAGGGACATTCTGAATTATTGCTGGCAGCTACTCGAATCACGCGTCAAGAAAACCAGATGTCCCATTACGTTTCCCCAGTACCCCGGTGTAAAAGCCAGTCAGGGAGAACATCGCTACGGACGCAGCGATGACGGGATAATACTCATGACAATCAAAATGCCAAATGCAGCGGCGTTGGCTAGAGCCCATTGTTAGGCGTCTTCACCGGTCAGCTCTTTGGTGGCCAAACAACGCCATCCAATTCTCTAGGCAACTGCTTCGGGTCAACCGGATAGAAAAGCTTCAAGTCGTTCGTCTCGCCATGGGCCTCCAGCTCGGTCTGCCACTTATACAGATGGTTGCGCCGCAAACCTAACTCGCGGGCCACCGCCGCCGCTGGTCGACCAGAGGATTTCCAGAGCCGGATCGTTTCGACCTTAAATGCTTTGGTGAACCGTTGTCGTTCTGCCATCAGACACCTCCCTGGGTTATTGTCCCCTTTTGAAAGTGTCCGCGCAAACAGGGCTAGCTCATTCTACTTTTTCGGATCGGCCTGGTCCATGCCTTCGTCGGGGCATCGAACGACGACTACAGTGCAGTCTATCTGGTCTGCGGGTCTGTCCTATCTATTTTGTTCCCTGAACGAGATAGACCAAACAAACCAAATAGACTAGATGAACCAGATCCCCGCCCCGCGCCGCGAAAGGGTTCCGGCAACGTTTGATTATCCATTTTCACGTACTACCATTTTTCAGGCGGTATGGTTCTCAGAGCGGCCGAGAATAATACATGAGCCGCGGCATCAACTGGCCTGTGTTTTATTTTTGAGCTTGCCGGGTCCTTGCCAAGAAAGTTGTCACCCTTCCAGTTCTTCGACGGTCTGACGGGCCTGGGAACGAAGCCACCGCCACAGTTCGGGCAGACATTGCCCAGCACATGATCGACACAGGAGGCGCAGAACGTACATTCATAGGTGCAGATGCGCGCTTCAAGTGAGTTTGGCGGCAGAGCTGTGTTGCAGTGCTCGCAGGTTGGTCTGAGTTCCAGCATGAATGATGCCTCTATCGTGTCGCACTGCGCCGACTGTTCGCCAACGCATGGCTGACGGATTTGCTGCAGGCTGATTTCGATTGGCTGCGGAATCGGGCCGGTGGGAGGCCAAACTCACGTTTGAAGGCGCGGTTAAAGGACGGCTCCGACTCATAGCCAACCTCAGCGGCGATTTCCATAACGCTACGGCTCGTAGATTTGAGCATCTGCGCGCCGAGTTGAAGCCGCCAGCGTGTGAGGTAGGCAATGGGGGTCTGTGAGAGATAACGCCGGAAACGCTCGGCTAGGACAGAACGCGAAATTCCTACCTCGCTCGCGAGTGCGGCAATGGTCCAAGGATGGGCTGGCTTGCGATGCAGTAGGGCCAAAGCTTTCCCCACTTCCGGGTCGCGGACGCCGGCCAGCCACCCGGTTTGTTCCTCAGGCAGCAGCGCGATGTAGCGTCGCAGTGTTTCGACGAACAAGACTTCGGACAACTTCGCGAGCACAGTCTCACCACCCGGCCTGGACGCATCCACATTATCCACCGAATAGCGGATGGAGTTTTCCAGCCATTGGCCTGAGGCGTCGTCGCGGATGTTGACTTTTATGATGGGCGGCAGCCCGCCAAGAAAGACTCGGCTGAGTTGCGGCTCGCAGGCCATGTAGCCGCAGATGAATTTGGCGATCTCCCCACCTCCGCCCATGCGGGAGACCTTGAGGCCTTGAGATAAAATTCGTTGCAGCTCTTGCGCGTTGTCCACCGGCTTGACGGGCAAACCGTTTCCCAAGATGTGTGGATCGCCGTGCGGAAAGATTACGATGTCTCCTGCGTTGAGGGGAACCGGCCGGCTCTCTCCCTCGACATGTGCATAGCCGCGGCCCTCAGTCAGCAGGTGATAGATGATCACGTGCTTGGAGTCCGGCGAAAGATAAGGAGCCACGGTGCGCGAGGCGGGCGAGTGAAAGCACCAGGGCGCTGAAAACTCAGCATTATAAAACATGGCTCCGTCGAGCTTGACGGCCTTGAGGACTTCGGAGAGGACATCCATGCGGGCTCCACACTGCAGGTACGGAGTTTCGGCAAATTATACCGGACGGCCAATCAAGTAAAGTGCAGCGTAGCACGCCCCTGTCAAGAGAGCCAGACTCCCGGATAAGAACAACCACAAGCAGTCATCCTATAATGCGACATGGATTGCGATGCGGACGGCTCTTCGATCCGAGAACACTTACTATTAGCGCCCGTATCACATGACGTGGAACGGGTGAGTTCCGATACTTCATGCATGGTCCTGCCAAAGAACGAGAGACGGGGAACGCGCGATCATGGCCGCGAACCGAAGCTCTGTATTGAAACGTCCATAGGATAATGAGGCCGTCATTCAGCAACTAACCACCAACCATCCATCATCAGGAGGAGCCCATGTACGAAGAATCTAAGCAAGATCGCGGAATGCTGATACGCGCAAGTGAGACTGCCCACAGTGGGTACATCGTTCAGATTGAAAAAGCCACGCTTAAGGGAAGGAGGCACGCCATGAAGTCCCCCCACATCATCGGGTTCGCCGCGGCTGCTCTGCTCGCCTGTGCCGCTCCCAGCTCGGGCACAGAGTCGACGGTGGCGCCCGCGCCGCCGAGGAGCCTTTCTGACACGGTCCCGCTCTACACGAACCTCGGCTCCCACCACAAACGCATCTCCACTCGAGTCCCGGCCACACAGCAGTACTTCGACCAGGGCCTGCGACTCATCTACGGATTCAATCACGCGGAAGCGATCCGCTCGTTCACGCGCGCCGCAGAGCTCGATTCCACCTGCGCCATGTGCTACTGGGGGATCGCACTCGCCTAC
>Ga0214473_10009598_pt1 | contig 11429 bp, 12 predicted proteins | sample RVTome_7_FD_203509 | JGI IMG/M metagenome (GOLD analysis project Ga0214473, IMG submission 203509) | Soil microbial communities from uranium-contaminated site in the Upper Colorado River Basin, Wyoming, United States - RVT98D197 | ecosystem: Environmental > Terrestrial > Soil > Contaminated >...
CGTGGACCTCATCGAAACGTCCCTCGTCGACACGGAGTGGACCGGCCTCGTCGTCCTGCCTTTCGCCCCGAAGAGGCTCGCATCGCTGCGCCTCACGGCCACGATCCCCTGGCGCCACGCGTGGAGCCTGGCCGAGGCGCGGCTGCTGACCGAAACAGAGTCGCGTTTGACTGGATCTGCGCCGATGCCATGAGGACTTCGATCCGCCTGCGCGACGATAGGCGCGAGCCTCGTTGGTCTTGCGCACTTCCTCGGGATCGGCACCCCAGACGAGGCCGCCCACGGTGGCCGTGCTCGACACCAGCATGGGGACCGGCACTACGACGTTGGCCGTCGTGATTCTACTTTGGGGGCCGACCTTCCGAGACCGCTACGTGTGGCTCAGCGCCCTTGCCATGTTGTCGAGCGCCAGTGCGACGAGCTTGCGGGAGGTCGCGACGTTCATTCGCATGTGGCCTTCCCCGCCGGTGCCGTACGACGATCCGGGGTTCAACTGGACCCTCGCGTGCTCGACGAACCACCGCTCGACGACCATCTCAGGCGTGACTGGCGCCTGTGAAGTCCTGCTGGCCTCGGCGGCCGCCTGCTTGGCGCCGATCTTGTCGACGACCGCACTGACGTCCAACCAGGCCAGGTACGTGCCCTTAGCTTTCGAGTACTTCACGAGCGGCATCTTGTCCTTCACGTACGCTTCTACCAGGTCGTGGTTGCCTTCGATGTACGGCAACAACTGATCCAGCCAGTCCTCGCCTTCGATCAACGCGGCCTGGTTGGCCACCACGCCCAGCGTATTCAAGTCCACTCTGTTGTTCGCCTTCACCCTGGCGAGATAGTCCGGGTTGGTCGAGAAGAACCAGGCGGCTTTCATGGCCGCCAGGCTGAACGTCTTGCTCGCGGCCTTGAACGTGAGGCTGTTGTTAACGATGTCCTTGTTCGGGAGGCTGGCAAACGGCGTGTACTTGTGTCCCTTCGTGACGAAGTCGCAGTGGATCTCGTCGGCGAGCACGACGACGCGGCGCCTCAGGCAGATCTCGCCGAGCCGCGTCAGGTCCTCGGGTGACCAGCAGTTGCCCGTCGGGTTCTGTGGGTTGCAGAGAATGAACACGTTGCTGCGGCTGGCGCGCCGCTCGAAGTCTTCGAAGTCGATCGAGTACCGGCCGCCGACAACTCCCATTGGGCTGTCTTCCGGCAACGTGTTCGTGTAGCGCAGGTCCTCGTAGAAACCGTTGTAGGTGGGCGTCGTCAGGAGCACCTTGCTTCCGGGAGGCGAAAACGTCTGCAGCGCGGCAATCAGGCCCGGATGGACGCCGCTGGTCAGCACGACCGACTCGGGATCGATTTCGAGACCGTAGCGTCGCTTGTTCCAGTTGACGATGGACTCGATGTACGAAGCCGGGGTCTCCAGGTAGCCCCAGGTTTCGTGACGGCAACGCTGCGCCAGGGCCCTGGTGATGCAAGGCGCGACGCGGAAATCCATATCCGCGATGCCCATGCCCACCGCGATGTTCTGCTTGCCGAACTTCGCGATCTGCTGATCCCACTTGATGCAATCCGTGCCGACGCGGCTGTAGATCTCATCGAAATCGTACTTCGGAGCCAAGCCAGCCAGCGCACGATCGGCGGCCGCGCTCACCCGCGACGTGCCCGTGCCTACTGCGCCGACGAGTGCGGTCATGCCGGCGTTCTTCAGGAACGCCCTGCGATTGAGCCCATCATGCCGTGACATCGTCTGCCCCCTCGTCTGTGGTCTGCGCGGGGTCCGCCCGCGGAACAGCGTGATACTACACTCCCCTGAACAAACTGCTCGCCTCGGTCAAGCGCCGCCAGGTGGCTTCCGCGACCCCGCGCCTGCTCCGCTGCGTTGTCCAGGAAAAACGTCCTCGCCCGCGAGCGCGGTGAACTGCGATCGTGCATAAGCCAGGTCGAGCCGGGCCGCCGGAGCAGCATTCATGGCCTAATATGATGCCTCGTTTCCCAAGAGGAGGCGGCTTGCTCGATTCCCTGTGGGTGACGAAGTCCGTCGAACGCCTGCGGTCCGAGGCGGGTGCCGGCGGCGAGCACGCGCTGCAGCGGGTGCTGGGGCCGGCGCGGCTGGTGATGCTCGGCATCGGCGACATCATCGGCGCCGGCATCTTCGTGCTGACGGGCCTGGCGGCGGCGCAGTACGCGGGGCCGGGCATCGTGCTGTCCTTCCTGCTGGCCGCGGCGGCCTGTGCTTTCGCCGGCCTGTGCTACTCCGAGTTCGCCTCGATGATCCCGGTCTCCGGATCGGCCTACACCTACGCCTACGCCACGCTCGGGGAGTACGGCCGCGCAGGAGGCGCGCAACCCGCAGCGCGACCTGCCGATCGGGATCCTGGGCTCGCTGGGCGTATGCGCTATCTTGTACATCCTGGTGGTCCTGGTGCTGACGGGCATAGTGCGCTACACGGAGCTGAACGTGCCCGATCCGTTCGCCGTGGGCGTGGACGCGATCGGGCTCCCGTGGCTCAGCCAGCTCGTGAAGCTCGGCGCGATCGCCGGCTTGAGCTCCGTGATCCTGGTCGGGATGCTGGCACAGTCGCGCATCCTCTATGTGATGGCTGCGGACGGCCTGCTGCCGCCGTGGCTCGCGCGGATCGACCCGCGGCTGCGAACGCCGCATCTGGCGACGATCGCCACCGGCGCGTTGATGGCGAGCGCCGCCGCCGTCACGCCGATCGCCGTGCTGGGCGAGCTGGCGGCGATGGGGACGCTGTTCACGTTCGGTCTGGTGTGCATCGGGATCGTCGTGCTGCGCCGGACTCGGCCCGAGCTGGCGCGTCCCTTCCGCACGCCGCTCTCGCCGCTGCTGCCAGCGTTGGGCGCGGCGAGCTGCGGGTACCTGATGTATGGCCTGGCCGGCGAAACCTGGGCCCGGTTCTTCGCATGGTTGGCCGGTGGCGCCGCGGTCTATTTCCTGTACGGCTGGCGCCACAGCCGCGCAAGGAGGTTGTCATGATGGAGGTTCGCAAGCTCTTGCTTCCCGCGCTCGCCTTGCTGCCGTTGAGCGCGGCGGCCGCGCAGCACGAGCCGCACGCGGGCGGGCCGCCAAGCCGGCTCGGCACAGTCCACTTCGAGACCTCGTGCAGCGCCGCCGTCCGCGCCGACTTCGGCCGCGCCGTCGCGCTGCTGCACTCGTTCTGGTTCTCAGCCGCGATCGACGGGTTTAGCGATGTGCTGCGGAAGGACCCAGGCTGCGCCATCGCGTACTGGGGCATCGCCATGAGCCAGTGGGGCAACCCGTTCGCGGGCGCCGCCGGGCGCTCCACGAGCCAGTTGCAGCAGGGTCGCGCGAGCGTCGAGAAGGCCAAAGCGGCTGCTGCGAAGACCCAACGCGAGCGGGACTATATCGGGGCCGTCGAGCTGTTGTACCTCGACTTCGAGACCAAGGACAACCGCACGCGCACCCTCGCCTACGAAAAGGCGATGGCAGGTCTCGCCGCGACGCACGCCGACGATCCCGAGGCGCGCATCTTCTACGCCCTGTCGCTCGATCAGACCTGGCTGCCGTCGGACAAGACGTATGCCAACCTGCTGAAGGCGGCCGAGATCCTGGAGCGCGAGCTCGAGCGCCAGCCGGATCACCCCGGGATCACGCATTACATCATCCACAGCTACGACGTGCCGGCGCTCGCCGAGCGCGCACTCGAGGCCGCGCGGCGCTACGCGAAGATCGCGCCCGACGCGCCCCATGCGCTGCACATGCCCTCGCACACCTTCACGCGCGTTGGCTCATGGCAGGAATCGATCGAGACCAACATCGCGTCCGCCGCCGCGGCACGCAAGGACGGCTCGACGGCCGAAGAACTGCACGCGTACGACTATCAGGTGTACGCGTACCTGCAGAGCGGCCAGGATCAGGCGGCGCAGCGCGTGCTGGAGCAGCTCGAGGCGGCGCGCGCGCGCCTCGACATCGCCGCGGCCGGAGGCGGGGCGCCTGGCGCCGCAGGCGTCTTCGCGCTCGCGGCGATCCCGGCGCGCTACGCGCTCGAGCGCGGGGCCTGGAAGGACGCCGCCGCCCTGGCGCCACGGCCCAGCCGGTTCGCGTGGGCGGACTCGCTGACCCACTTCGCCCGGGCGCTCGGGTCGGCTCGCTCGGGCGATCCCGTCTCGGCGCGCAAGGACATCGCGACGCTGGCCGGGCTGCGCGACGCGCTGCTGAAGGCCAACGACGCGTTCTGGGCGGAGCAGGCCGAGATCCAACGCAAGGCGGCCGAGGCCTGGACCCTCGCGGCGGAGGGCAAGCCCGCCGAAGCGCTCGCGCTCATGCGCGCAGCCGCCGATCAGGAAGACGGAACCGAGAAGAGCGCGATCACGCCGGGCCCGCTCGCCCCCGCTCGCGAGCTGCTGGGCGAGATGCTGCTGGAGCTAGGCCAGCCGGCCGAGGCCAGCATCGAGTTCGAGAAGACCATGAAGAAGGAGCCCAACCGGCTGCGCGGGCTGTCCGGCGCGGCGCGGGCAGCGGAGCTGGCGGGCGAGCGCGCGAAGGCCGAAAGGTACTACGCCAGGTTCCTGGAGATCTGCAGCAACGCGGACAGGCCGGGCCGACCCGAGCTGGCGTACGCCCGCGACTTCGTGAGCGGCAAGAAGCCTTAGGGCGGGGCAGCCGGCTCCAGCGACTCCAATCGCCGAGAGGGCGGCTGGGTCGTCTGTGTCCCCGTGAGCGGGTTGCTTGCGACCGGGATCCGCCCTATCATTCAAACATGAGAGCGAATAAGCGAGCGATTCCCGTGCCGGGACTCTGCAAAGTCCCTTGTTTCCAAGGGGAGTTGGTCGCCCGCCTGCGCAAGCGTCTCCCCGACGCCGCCCGGCTCAAGCAGATCCGCACCATCTTCGCCGCCCTGGCCGACGAGCAGCGACTGAAGATCCTCCTGGCCCTCAAGGCCGGCCAGGAGCTGTGTGTCTGCGACGTCGCTCATGTCCTGGGGATCAGCGTGTCCGCGACCTCGCACCACTTGCGCAAGCTACGCGACCTGGGGATCCTCGACGACCGCAGCGACGGCAAGATGACCTATTACTCACTAAAGGCGACGTTTGTGGCCGACCTCGCCTCGAGCGCGCTCAGCGCAGCCTAGGAGATCGGCTGGTGGACTCTCCGTCGGATTCCCGCTCGGGCACGCAGGACGCGATCGACGTCGTGCGGAGCCAGCTCGCCGAGGCCACCGGCGCCAGCAAGTGCCACGGGTGTGGTTGCCTCCACAAAACGCTTGAAGCCCTGGAAGGCACCTCCCTCGGCCGCGGCGCCCTGGCGTCCGACCTGGCCCGCGCCCGCGCGGTGTTCGAGCCGAAGAAATACGACTGCCTCGGCTGTGCCGTCTGCTATCCGGCGATCGCCGCGAACGCATACGCGGAGGCGTTTCCGACCGGGGCTGAGTCGCTCGACCTCTGCCCGACCGAGAGTCCAGAAGAGCGCGCTGGCTGGCCGCCTCTCCCGGGCGACTACCACGTCGTGCGATATGACGCCCCGGTCGCGGTGTGCACGCTCAATAGCGCTGCCGTAGCTGCTCAGCTTGCCCGCCGCGCACCGCCGGGGCTCTCGATCGTCGGCAGTCTCCATACGGAAAACCTCGGCATCGAGCGCCTGGTCCGGAACGTTCTTGGAAATCCTCACATCCGGCGCCTCGTAGTCTGTGGCGAAGACACGCGCCAAGCGATCGGACACTTGCCTGGCCAGTCGCTGGTGAGTCTCTTCTCGGCCGGGCTCGACGAGCACGGGCGCATCCGCGGCGCGCGAGGAAAGCGGCCGGTTCTGAAAAACATCTCGCGCGACCAGGTAGAAGTGTTCCTTCGTCAGATCCAACTCGTCTCGAGGATCGGCGAGACCGACACCGCCGTCGTTGAGCAGGCGATCGCACAGGGCGCCGCCGCCGCGCCGGGTCGCTTTGAAGAGACCCCAGCAGACCTCATCGTGCCGACCGTGCAGGCAGCCGACCCGGTGCGTCTGGTGACGGATCCGGCTGGGTACTGCGTCGTCTATCCAGACTTGCGCCGTGGCATTCTCCGCCTCGAACACTTCCAGAACGACGGGTCGCTGGACTGCGTCGTCGAAGGACGGACACCGGCGTCGGTGTATGCCGTCGTCATCGAGCGCGGGCTCGTGAGCCGTTTGGACCACGCCGCCTATCTCGGTCGCGAGTTGGCACGCGCAGAACGCAGCCTCGCTAACGGGGAGCCGTATGTCCAAGATCGCGCGGCCGGCGAGGTAGAGCCGCCGGGGTCGTGTGGCTGTCCAGGCCCCAAGGAGGGTACGTGCGAAACACGCTGAAGTGGGCTGGGTCGCTAGCCGTGTTAGCGCTCGCCTTGGCGGTCGTGGCCTGGCGCGAGGCGCGTCGGCCGAGTGCCACCACAGCAGCTGCTCAGACGCGATCGCCACAGGTCGTACTCTTCGTGGATCTCAGCGAGGAAGACGAAGAGGAAGGCTGCGGCGCCGTGATTCGCGCCGTCCGTGCGGCAGCCGTGCGCGGTGTCGCGACCGAAGAGATCGACAGCCGAGACCCCGGCGATCGCGCGCGCCGGTACCGCCTGCTCATCGCCCCCACCGTTCTCGTTCTTGAAGACAGAGGGGCGGAAGTGCGTCGGCTTGAGGGCGAAGCTCCAGACACGGTGAAGGCCATCCGCACCGAGCTCGAACGTCTAACGCGGCGTCGATGAGCCTCGAGCAGGTCGTCGCATCGGGCGGCGGGTGGGCGGTGCCGTTCGCCGCGATCGGCGGGGTCTTAGCCGGGTTCAATCCGTGCTGTTTGGCGCTGTATCCAGCGGTGACGGCCACCTGCTGCGCGCGCGCTGGGGAGCGGACGATACTAGCGTTGTCTCGGGCCGCGGCGCTCGTGGCGGGTACCGCCCTTGCCACCACCGCGCTCGGTATCATCGCCGCCCTCGCCGGACACGCGGCCACCATGCTCGGTAGAGGTTCGCGCTACGCACTGGCCTTCGTCCCGATCGTCGTGGGGCTGCACCTCATCGGCGTCCTACGCCTGCCGTTGCCAACTACCGGGCGCTCTTGGCATGGACGAGGCGCCCTCGCCGCATTCGCGACGGGTCTCTTCCTCTCGCTCGTTATCGGCTCGTGCGGCACTCCCGTGCTGGCGGCGATTCTTTCCTATGCGGCGTATCAGGGCAGCGTCGCTTACGGAGGCTTGCTCCTCTTCAGTTACGGCATCGGAACTGGCCTACCCTTGCTCATCCTGGGCACCGGGATCGGCACTGCCGTGAGCCGTCTCAGCGGCGCAGCCCACCTTTGGTTGGATCGCAGCGCCGGCGCGGCGCTCGTCGGATTCGGGTTCTACCTGTTGACGCGGGTCTGATTGGCCACGTTGTCGGGCGCGTCGTCGATCAGCAGGTCGATGTCCTTGGTGAAGCGCCCGGCGCCGTGGGCGATCACGGCGAAGCCGCCGATCGGCAGGTAGCGTGCACCGGAGTCGTTCAGCGTCCGGCAGATGCGGAGGACGTCCGCGGGCTTCGGCGCTCGTGCGTAGCGATCATCATCCGGCTCATCCATGCGTCCGCCTCGTCGAAGGACCTGAAACGGAACACCCCTCGCGGAACAAGAGCGGGGCTGCCCCGCAGAAACGCCGCGCTGCGTGCCAACCGGCCCTGGTCGGTCCAGGCGTCGCCGCCCAACGATCTGTGTCCGGTTCGTGATCATGCTCGACTATCCCACCTCTCTCGTCCTCCTGGAGAGCTGCCCGCACCACAGGCCGCGACGCGTCGGCCCTACCCGCGGATCTACAGGTCGCCGCGTACACGCGTATCGGCTCGGCGTGCTCGGAAGGGCGGACCGCGATACGCCAAGCGGTCTCCCGGTCCTCCCCAGCCTCCGCGAGCGGCGCTACCTCGCTCCTGCTCGGTGGACCTCTTCAACGATCCGCGCGGCCACCTGACTAGGACTGACAGAGACGTCCACGCTTGTAGAAGCCGACAGGCGTTCTCCCCATGACCGAGCCGGAGATCAGGGACGCCTACCGCCGGATCCACGCGACACGAGCCACCATCGACGCCCGTGAGCGGGAGCTGATCGAGCCCGAGCTCAAGAGGCGGGAGAAAGCCGACGAGTCAATCCTGGTGACGCCCCTCTACGGGCATGCCGGGTTGCTCGATCCGCGGCAAATCACCATTCCTGACGACCTACAGGCGGTCTTCCAGGGCGAAGGAGGAAACTTCGTCCAGGAGCTGTCGTTCGCCGTGAAGATCCACAGCGACGGCTACCAAGCCGTTCTCGGTGGCGCAGCAGAAGACGCACCCGTGTATCTCGCTGTGCTGAAGAACGGGTTGATCCACTGGTCCTTCGACCGGGCCTTACTGAAGGAAAGCGACAAGGCCCAGCACTACGACTACGAGTCGTCGAGTGCCCTGTACCGGATCCTGGAGACGCTCGTACTGGCCAGGCTGATCTACGAGCGGGCCGAGTATCGCGGTCCAGTCAGAGTGCGGTACCGCCTGACCGCACCTGGTTCCTTCATCCTCGACAGAAACCCGCACGGGCTGACCATCCATCCCACGACCATTTCCGCTGGAACCTATCCCTCAGGTCCGGTCGACGCGTGCCTCCAGGGAGGCCTCACACAGATCGCCAAGGAGTTGCTGGATCCGATCTTCCACGCAGCGGGCAAGGTCGCTGCGCCCTGGTTCGATCCGAACGGAAACCTGGTGGAGGAGAAACGGAAGGGCCTGCCGCCAGGCCTAGCCGATCACCTCGACTGAAGCGTCTACAAGTCGACTGCGTAGACCTTGATCGGCTGCCCTGCCTTCCACCGGACAGGCCGGTTCTCCAGCTTCAGCACCCCCCGCGGGCACATGTGGGCGCACATGCCGCAGCCGACGCAGGCGGCGCGCTTGACGTCGGTGTTGGCCATGGCGTACTGGCGGACGTCGATGCCCATTTCGCAGTAGGTCGAGCAATTGCCACACGAGATGCACATGTCTTTCTTGACCGTGATGCGAAAGCGCCCGAACTTCTGGATCACGCCGAGCAGCGCGGCCATCGGACAGCCGAAGCGGCACCAGACGCGCGTACCCATCAAGGGGTAGAGGCCCACACCGAAGACGCCCGCGAACAGCCCGCCGACGGCGAAGCCGTACCAATCCTGAACAGCGAAGGCGAAACGCGAGAACTGCGGGTGTTGCTTGCCGATCGCCCAGTTCACCCAGACGATCGCAGTCGTCACGACTGCCACGAACAGGACGCTGTGGATCGAGACCTGCTCGATGCGCCAGGCGCCCGCCGACTTGTTCGACAGATGCCGGAAGGGTTCGCCGGCGCTGTTGGCGAGGCCGCCGCAGCCGCAGACCCACGAGCAGTAGAAACGCTTTCCGAGGAAGTACGCGAGCAGCGGGAACGCGACCAGCGAGCCCAGGAAGCTCCAGGCCAGGATCAGGAACGGCTGCTTCAGGATCACGGACGGGTACAGGTACTCGATCTTCAGCGGCCAGAAATAGCTGAAGTAGTACTCTTGCCGGCCGAACACCTGCATCACGAGCGGCAGCGCGAAGGCGAGGACGATCTGGACGGCCACGACCGAGAGCGTGCGCACGCGCTGGTAGCGACTGTTGCCGTGCCGGCGGATCACGACGAACCCGCCGATCGTCATCGCGAGCGTGTAGAGCAGGCCGTAGAGCGTCCACTTGCTGCCGAGGCGCAGAGCTTCGGCCGCGCGTTCGAAGACGTCTAAACGCAGCCCGAGGCTTGGGATCGGCCCGAAGTAGAGAAGGATGTAGAAGGAGAAAAGGAGGGCCGACAACGCCCAGGCCCGCGCCGAACGGTTGCTGACGGGGCGGTGGTAGGTATCGAGGAGGCCGGCCTGCATATCAGCCCCTCACCCCAACCCTCTCCCCCTTCGGGGGAGAGGGGGCTCCATAGATCCTGAACTTGCCCGTGAGCTCCTCGTCGAACTGCGCCTCGGCGAGGTGCTTCAGGACGAATTCCAGGCCGCGCCGCTCGTGGATCCACTCAAGCAGCGGCTCGTGGTTCCAGCGGCAGCCGAGCATGTTGAAGCCCACGACGCGGTCCCCCTTCGTCACGATCCGCTGGCTCTCGAAGCGACCCGGAACGCGCTGGAACCAGCTGCGGACGTCGGGTCCCGGATCGATGGAAGTGTTGTCCCAGTTCAGCAGCACCGGCACCCAGCCGGCCGTCGTGTACTCGATGTCGAAGAACTTCGCGGAGTTGTACCAGGTCCCGCGACGATAGCTCACCTCGTCGCCGAGCATCGAGACGGCTGCGATGCGTCCCTGGTCCCGCGCCGTGTACCAGAGCTGCTCGGGACGTCGCGAGCCGTCGGCCCAGGTCACGTTGGCGCAGTCGCCCGCCGCCCAAACGTCCGGCAGGTTGCTGCGCAGCCCAGCATCGGTCTCGATCGCGCCGCCCTTCGAGAGGTTGAGACCGCAGCCCTTCAAGAAATCGGTGTTCGGGACGACGCCGATGGCCGAGGCGACGAGGTCGCAGCCGACCTGTTCACCGCCCGTGAGCTCCACACCACGGATTCCGCCCTGATCGCCACGGAGGATGCGCTCGACGTTCACGCCGAGCCGGACGTCGCAGCCGTGACGGCGCATGTGCTCGGCCACGAGCGCGGCCTCGTTGCTGTCGAGCGCCAACGGGAAATACCAGTTCTCTCGGATCACGAACGTCACCCGGAGGCCACGGTGCATCAGCACCTCGGCCAGTTCCACGCCGATCAAGCCGCCGCCGATCACGACCGCTCGCATGCCCGGCTTCGACGCGCGGTCGAGGGCTTCCAGGTCGCGCAGCGTGACGAAGTAGTGAAGGCCGGGGCCGTCGCCGCCGGGCCAGGGCGCCGGCCGCGCCTTCGAGCCCACGGCGAGCAGCAGTCGGTCGTAGACGAGACGCGAGCCATCGTCGAGGACCAACGCATGCCCGGGGCCGTCGACGGTCTTCACGTGGCTGCTGACGCGTTCGAGCTGGAGCCGCTCGTAGAGCCCGCGGTCGTAGGGCTCGGTGTCCCGCAGCGAGAGCTGGCCAGCGAAGACGTACATCAGGGCCGGGCGTGAGAAGAAGTGATCGTGCTCGTCGGAGACGATGCTGATGCGGGCTTCCGTCTCGCGCTGCCGAAGCCGCAGCGCCGCCTCGATGCCGGCCACGCCGTTTCCCAGGATGACGTTGTGCATGCGACGCCTCAGGATCTCATCGGAGGAACGCGGGGCCGGCGGATCGTATTCCCGTCCCGATCCCCGGCCCTAGATGCGCGCCGGGGGAACCGCGGACGCGCTGCCCTGGGCCAGGTGGAGGCAGAAGCTCTCCGCATCGATGTTGGCGCCGCACACGATCAGTCCCACGCGCTTGCCGCGCAGGCGGGCCAGCAGTGGACCGCAGAGCGCGGCGGTCGCCGCCGCCCCGGCCGGCTCCACGGCGAGCTTGGCGGAGGCGAACAGCAGGAACATGGCCCGGCGCA
>Ga0214473_10009599_pt1 | contig 11428 bp, 11 predicted proteins | sample RVTome_7_FD_203509 | JGI IMG/M metagenome (GOLD analysis project Ga0214473, IMG submission 203509) | Soil microbial communities from uranium-contaminated site in the Upper Colorado River Basin, Wyoming, United States - RVT98D197 | ecosystem: Environmental > Terrestrial > Soil > Contaminated >...
TACTTGTTTAGTCTTTCGGCCGCCGGCTCTCTTTCAGAGGGAGTAGAGCTTGAAAACGGCAGTATCATCAAAGTCGGCAATCTCAACCATTCGGAAGATATTCCAGTCACTTTAAAAACCAAGTTTAGCGATGATCAAATATTAGCCCTGGCTTACCAAGTGCAGAAAAAGAATCCTGAAAGTGACGTGGTAATCGTCACCAATGACCTGAACATGCTCCTTAAGGCCCAGTCTTTGGACCTAAAAACTGAATACCACCGGGGTCCCGATGCCGGCTCCAGAATTAAGCGGTTTTTCTCTAATCAGGCAGCCATAATAAAGAAGAACCCTATGATGGCCTTGTTTATCGTCCTTATCCTGGGCGGCATCATAGCAATTATTTTCTTCCTTTCGAAATCACTTTCATCCGTGAACGGTCCCATTAAAGGGCCGCCGGAACTCGTTGCCCAAGTTCAACTTTTCGAATCCAAGGAAAGCCAATACGAAAAACTGCTGGAAAAAGAACTTGGCGATCAAAGAGCTCTTTTCGGACTGGTAGAGCTGCATGTAGAAATGGGGCGCTACTATCAGGATTCCGAACATTATGACAAAGCAATAGATTTAATCGAGCAATCCCCAAAGACCTCGGCCCGCAATTTCCGCAAGGAGGCGACGATTGCCCGCCTGCATTTTAACCTGCGAATGAATGATATTGCCGCCGATGAGCTTGATAAGATAGCCAGAACCGGGTCGGCGCCGGCTTTTGACGCTATTGTTGAACAGGCTCACAAGCTCGCCGATTACCAGGAATGGGGTCTGGCGATAATTTTTCTTAATGAGGCCGTATCGGTTAAGCCAAAAGATACCGGAACAAGAATCGACCTGGCTAAAGCCTACTATGAAAACAACCAAGCGGAAAAAACAATCAAAGAACTACATAAAGTGCTTGAAATAGATGATAAAAATGCGGTAGTTTATTACAATCTAGGCTTTGCTTACTGGCAAAAAAGATCCGATGCCACAACGGCAATCAGTTATTTCGAGAAGTTCTTGGAACTTGAGCCGGCGGGCGGGCTTGCCAAACAAGCCAGAGAAAACATAAAGCAAATCAAAAAAGAGTTGAAAGGATAACGGAGGATTATGATTCTAACAGCTACCGACGCAAATTTTGAAGAGAAGGTTCTAAAATCCGAAAAACCGGTTTTGGTTGATTTTTGGGCTCCCTGGTGTCACCCCTGCAACGTAATGTCGCCGATAGTAGAAGAAGTGGCCGCCGGTAAAGAATCGTTAATAATTGCCAAGCTTAACGTCGACGAGAACCCTCTGACCTCAGAGCGCTATGATGTCATGAGCATCCCCAGTTTTATTCTTTTTGAAAAGGGCGAAGTCCAAAAAACAGCCGTGGGCTCAATGGACAAAGAGAAGCTCATCGATACCTTCAACAAGTGGCTCTCCTAATTGGCGATTGGCGATTGGTAAAACACTAATAAATCAAAATCTCTTGCCATTCTGACACTAATCGCTAACCACCAACCACTAATCACCAAGAAAGAGATTGGTTGTTTAAATACCTTAATTTGGGATATATTTAGTATTAGCTAAATACTTTGCGTTTTCTTGGAAAATTATGGACGGCAAAACTGAGCATCTCTCAATAGGGGCCGGCAAAACCCATTCTCTTTGGATAGAGACTACTGAAGAAACAAATTTCCCCAGTTTATCAAAAGATCTAAAAGTAGATACGCTCATCATCGGCGGCGGTATAGCCGGACTTACAACCGCTCTGCTGCTCAAAGACCAGGGAAGAGAAGTAGCCGTTATTGAAGCAGCGAATATAGTAAAAGATACGACCGGCCACACAACGGCAAAAGTCACCGCCCTGCATGGTTTTATCTACCAAATGCTCTTAGTAAAATTCGGATTTTTGGGCGCCCGCGCTTACGTAAAAGCCAACTTGGTGGCCATCGAAAAGATTGCGCAAATCATCGAAACAAAAAATATCGACTGCGATTTCAAGCGAACGATAGCCTACAGTTATACCGAAGAAGAGAAAAATATTTCTTTGGTAAACCACGAATACGAATCGGCAAGAAAATTAGGGCTGGACAGTTTTTTTACCGAAAACCCTCCTTTGCCTTTTCCCGTAAAAGCGGCGTTAGGCTTAAGAAACCAAGCTCAGTTCCATCCCCGCAAATATCTGTTAGGCGTTGCCAAAGAAATCGTAAGTAAAGGCGGCCACATTTTTGAAAATACTAAAGCTCTTGATATAAGCGAGGATAAGCGCATAATAGTCAAAACCGACCGTGGGGAAATCATAGCTAAAAACGCTGTCATTGCCACGCATTTCCCTTTTGTGGACAAAGGTTTTTTTTACGCGAGATTATATCCCTACCGCTCTTATGCCATTGCCTGCCAAATTGAGGAAGAACTTCCCGAAGGCCTGTATTATTCCCAAGATGAAAATCATCACTCTATCCGAAATTATGCCGATAACTCTAACTCTTTTTTGATAGTAGGAGGAGGCCGCCACCGCTCCGGCCAGTCTGCCGATACCATGAAGAGTTATAATGACGTTCTGAATTATGCCAAAATTCGTTTTAACGTAAAGTCCATCGGCTACTACTGGTCCGCCCAGGATTACCATACTGCCGACGGTGTGCCCTACATCGGCAAACTGCCCGGTTCCAAAAAAATATACGTTGCCTGCGGTATGGGCAGCTGGGGAATGACTAACGGCACAGCCGCCGCCAAGATTATTGCCAACGCTATTATCGGAAGAACCAAATCATATGCTCATTTGTTTAAACCGTCACGTATTAACCTTGTGAAGGGAGGAGGAACAATCCTCAGAGAGAACACAAGTGACATCAAGCAATACCTGAAAGGTTATTTCTTCAAAGAAAAAACGGATTTAACAAAGCTGCCGCCCGATAAAGGTTCGCTAACAAAAGAAGGTCACAAAAAACTCGCCGTATATAAAGACGAGGAAGGCAAATTGCATACTTTATCCGCTATTTGCCCGCATATGGCCTGTCTTGTTACCTGGAACACAGCTGAAAAAACATGGGATTGTCCTTGCCACGGCTCGCGTTTTGACAAGGACGGCAAAGTGATTCACGGCCCCGCCTTAAGCGACCTGCCCGAAGCAGATCTATAAAAGTTTAAAATTCTTCTTTCTGCTATATAAAGCTATTTAATGGACTATTTCCTAAGGAGGAAAAATGACCGAGGTTAAACCACTTAAATATCAATCACTGGAAGGATTTTCCGAGCGCCAACTAAAGGAGCACCATGACGTGTTATATGCCGGCTATTGCGCGAAAGTTGATGATATTAGAACTAAATTCAAAGATGCGGATACAAGCCAAGCGAATGCTATCTCTTCCAGGTGGCGCGGCCTAAGCGTTGAGCTTACATTTGCCTTAAACGCCGTAAAGCTCCATGAAGCGTATTTTGCCAATCTCGGCGGAAACGGCCAGCCGGACGGCGACATGTTGACCTTTATTGAACAGGATTTCGGCTCTGTAGAGGATTACCGGTACAACTTAATGGGTTGTGCCAGGGTGGCCCGGGGCTGGGCGGTTACGGCTTATGATCTAGACGATAACCGGGTATATAATTTTTGCTGCGACGCCCATAACCAAGGCGACATTTGGAATGCCATTCCCTTGGTTGTCTTGGACGTTTATGAGCATGCTTATTTCCTGGATTACGGAACGGACCGCAAGAGTTACCTGGAAAGTTTTTGGAAAAATATCGATTTCGGCTATGTAAACAGCCGGATAGCCGAATTTGAATTGATTAAGAGACGTTCCCAGCTTAAAGCAGCTTAACGGCTTCTTGGGCAGCAAGTTCGCCATTATGGACGGAGTCGCTTAAACCGACGCCCTTGTAAGCACTACCGGTAAGAAAAAGGCCCTGGTGCCCATTTTGTCTATGGTCAAGCGATTTTACTATTTTGGAGTGACCCACGTTACGCTGGGACATAGCTTTTTTCCATTTAAAGCCCTTGGCTAGAATAGGCGCAGCTTCAATCCCTAAAATAGCGGCAAGCTCTTCTCTTACCATCTTTATCATCTCTTCTTCTTCTAAATCGACAAGTTCCTCGTTCTTGGCGCCGCCTACGAAACACCTTATTAACACACTGTCTTCGGGGGCCCGGTAAGGGAACTTCTGGGACGAATAAGTAGCCGCCATTATCTTACGCCCCTCGAGCCTCGGTACGACAAAACCAAATCCTTTCAAAGGCTCTTTTATATCCGATTTTTTAAAGGCCAAGGAGACAGTAGCCGTTGACACATAAGAAATTTTAGCCAAATCGGCGGCCATGTCCTTATCGATATCCTTTATTAGCTTGGCGCTTACATAAGCCGGCGTTGTTAGAATTACGCTGTCGGCTTTAACGGGCTCCTGGCCTTCGACGTGCACGATATAGGAATGGCTTCCATCCTTCTCGATTTTTTCCACGCTTTTACCGGTAATGACCGAGCCTTTATCGAGCTTGCCGACAATCGCCTCGACCAGCTCGGCAAGACCCTCTTTAAGGGTCAGGAACATCGTATATTTGGGCCCTTTCTCTTCAACGGCCTTTTTTGCTTTCCGGCGAATCTTGAGCATCCCGATGATAAGGCTCCTATATTTTTGCTCCATATCAATGAACCTGGGAAAGCTGCTTTTAACGCTCATTGTTTCCGGATTTCCGGCATGAATGCCGGCCACCAAAGGCTCGGCGATTTTTTCGACCACTTCGCTGCCGAAACGTCTGCCTACAAATTCAGCCAGGCTCTCATCTTGATCGGGGTCCCCTTTAGGTAAAAAAAGGTCAAGAGCCATCCTGAGCTTTCCCGGTATGGAAATCAAAGAGTTAAAAATGAAAGGAAGTATTTTTGTGGGTATCATCAGGATAAAGCCCTCCGGCAGAGATCTTAATTTGCGATTCCACAGGATGAAGGTTTGGCCCCCCTCTTTCGTATTTACAACCTCATCGCTTAAGCCGAGTTTTCGGCAAAGTTCAAGTACCCAGGGCTTTTCAAAGATGAAACAGTCGGGCCCTCCTTCGATAATGAAGCCGTTTATTTTTTCGGTGAGAATATTGCCGCCCAGACGGTTATTTTTCTCGATGAGAGTGTATTCGATATTAAGGCCTTTTTTGCGGGCTTCATGCTTAAGATAATAAGCGGTTGCCAGGCCGCTTATCCCTCCGCCTATGATAACAACTTTTTTCACTTTAAATTCTCCAAAATAATACCACCGAGCACTTTTATGAATTCGGGTGAGTCGTTAAATGAATCTATTCTTTTGAAATTAATACCAAGCTCGCGGGCCTTCTTTTCATATACTACGTCGATATCATAAAGAGTTTCAATATTGTCGGAAACAAAGCTCAAGGGCACAAGCAATACATCCTTAAAACCTTTTGAGGTGATTTCAGTAAGCACTTGAGCTACATCAGGCCCCAGCCATTCGAACGCTCCGCCACCGCGGCTTTGATAGGCTAAAGAGTAGTTTGATATCCCGGTTCGCTTAACAACGCTATCTGTTGCTTCCTTGAGCTGCTGAACATAGGAATCATTTTGAGCCGCTTTTTCGGGCAGGCTATGAGCGCTGAATAAAACATAGATTTGGCGTTCTTCACTAAATTCAGCTAAACCCTCTTTGATTGTTTCTGCCAGTACTTGTATGTAGCGCGGATGGTTGTGCCAAGACGGGATAAAATTCACTTCCAAGCGGGCCCCCAATTCCTGCAAAGCACCGTCCACCGCCTTTGCGTAACCGCCGGTACTGGCAGCCGAGTTGAAAGGAGCCAAAATGAGGGCTAACACTTTTTTAATGCCCTCACCGGCCATATCTTTTATGGCGTCCTTAATAAAAGGCCGGCTGTGCCTCATTCCAAAGTAAACCGGCGGGGACTGTCCCCTGGCCACTTGATTGGGGACTGTCCCCTGAGCAAGTTCAACCTCCAGAGCTTTAGCTTGTCTTTCAGTGATACCGGGAAGCGGGGATTTGCCGCCTATAAAATTGTATTTCTCCTTGGCCCTCTTAATAAGCTCTTCGGTAACCGGCCGGCCTTTAATGATAGATTTTAAAAAAGGCTCAACCGCTTCCAATGAAGCCGGGCCGCCGAAAGACAGGAGTAAGATTGCCGAGACGCTTTCTTCAACCATTACCGCTTACTTTGCCCGTGGACGATATCGACTAAAGCTTTTACTTTTGCGGTTTCCAGTTCGGGGAATAGCCCGTGTCCCAGATTGAAAATATGCCCCGGGCGGTTATCAACCGCATCGAGAATATACTTAACATTTTTTTCTATTTCGCTTTCCGTCCCCAGTAAAACAGTAGGGTCAAGATTACCCTGGATACCGACATCGTAACCGATGCGCTTCCAAGCCTCGGCTATATCAATGCGCCAATCGACGCTTATAACATCTCCTCCGGCTTCTTTGATGAGTTCCAAATAAGGCGAGGTATTCGTACTGAAGTGTATTACGGGAACATTGCCCTTAATGCCCTCGAAAACCTTCCTCGAGTGAGGCTGAACATAGTTCTTGTAATCAGCCGGTCCAAGACAGCCTACCCAGCTATCGAAAAGCTGAACGGCCTGAATACCAGCTTCTATTTGGGCATTCAGATAGGCAATTATTACATCGGCCACTTTGTCCATTAAAAGGTGCCAAGTTTCAGGCTCCGTGTACATCAAGGTCTTGGCATGAATATAATTTCTGGAGTGGCCGCCTTCGATAATATAGCTTGCCAAAGTGAAAGGGGCGCCGGAAAAGCCGATTAAAGGAACTCTGCCTTCAAGCTCTTTTCTGACTATCTTGATGGCTTCCAAAACATAAGCGACGTCTTGTTCCGGCTCGATTATCCTTATCTTCTCTACGTCAGCTTTACTCCTGACCGGATTATAGATTACCGGCCCTTCGTTTTTAGCAAACTCAAAATCGATACCCATGCCTTCGAGAGGCAACAGAATATCGGCAAAAAGAATGGCCGCATCCACGCCAAGCTTATCGACCGGCTGCAGCGTAACCTCGGCCGCAATCGGGGGAGTCTTGCACATAGTTATAAAATCGTATTTCCGCCTTATTTCACGGTACTCTTTCATGTACCGGCCGGCCTGGCGCATCAGCCAGATTGGAGTGTATTCAACCGCCTCGCGGCGGCATGCCCTTAAAAACACATCATTCATAAAATTCCTTTCCTAAATCCTAACTAATTATAAAGAATAAACCGTTAAGTTTCATTCTTCTGTTATAATACTTTCATGAAAAAATGGTTAACGATACTCGGCCTCTTAATAATAACGGTTATTTTGCTCGCCGGCTGTAATAAAAGCGAGCCAAGCAATAAGAGTGAAGTCCAAGAAAGCCAATCAAAGGAGAAAACATTGCAAGCACCCACAATGCAGATAGACACTAAAAAAAGTTACTCGGTAAAGATGGAAACTTCTATGGGCGATATTACTTTAAAGCTTTTTGCCGATAAAGCGCCCAAGACAGTTAATAACTTCGTTTATTTAGCCGAAAAAGGTTTTTATGACGGCACGATTTTTCACCGGGTTATTCCCGACTTTATGGTTCAAGGCGGCGATCCTGAAGGCAACGGCACCGGCGGGCCCGGCTATCAATTCGGGGATGAAATAAACGACGTTAAGCTAGTCAAGGGCAAACTGGCTATGGCTAACGCCGGTCCCAATACGAACGGAAGCCAGTTTTTCATAGTAACCGCCAAAGACACGCCCTGGCTTGACGGCAAACACACGGTTTTTGGAGAAGTTAGTGAAGGCATGGATGTTATTATGAAAATATCCGGAGTCGACCGCGACCAAAACGACAAACCCACTGAAGGCATCACCCTCAAAAAAGTAACAATCAGTAACTAGTTTTTGGAGCCGACGAGCGGAGTTGAACCGCTGACCTGTTCATTACGAGTGAACCGCTCTACCAACTGAGCTACGCCGGCATTTTCACTTAGCCTCGGGGTCCTGTCGCTGCGGCTTTTTATTTTTTAACTCACTTAATGGAACTTCGTGCCTGATGCCGCTTTCGGTTTCAACAACCGCAGAGTCGCGGCAAGGGCTGTAGTCGACCACGCGCCCTTCACCATGACAAGTTTGAACACAGGTCCCTCTTTTAGGCGCCCTTTTGTTAAAATCCTTGTACGTTTCGTATTCATAACGCAAGCAGCACATAAGACGCCCGCATACTCCGGATATTTTGAAGGGGTTCAAAGGCAGGTTTTGCTCTTTGGCAAGCTTTATGGAAACCGGCTCGAAGTCTTTCAGGAAAGTGTTGCAACACAATCTACGGCCGCAAGAGCCAAGACCGCCGATTATTTTAGCCTCGTCACGAACGCCGATTTGGCGCATTTCAATGCGCTTCTTGAAAGTTGTAGCCAAATCCTTAACTAGATCCCGGAAATCAACACGGCTGTCAGCCGAAAAATAAAAAATCAGCCGGCTCTCGTCAAACAAACATTCCACTCCGACCAGCTTCATATCAACATCATGCTTGGCTATCTTGTCCTGGCAAACGTAAAAAGCTTCTTGCTCCAGTTCTTTTAGCTCTTCCCTTTTCTTGCAATCTTCCTCGTTAGCTTTGCGAATTATTGGCTTTAGGGGAGAAACGACTTCATCCTCGCCTATGTTTTCAACAGGCAAAACTACCTCGCCAAACTCCGTTCCCTGAGCGGTCTCGACGATTACGGCTTCACCGGGCAAGATGTTTGTTTCATCAGACTCAAAATAATATATTTTTCCGGCTTCCCTAAAACTTACTCCGATAACTCTTGGCATATAACTCCTATTTGAAAATCAAATTCTCCAGAACAAGCTGGGGATTTATATTTTGTTTTATCATTTCCTTAGCCTGTGGTATTTTTTGGACCAAATACCAGCTTGCATCAACCTTACCATTTTGGCAATGTTTTTCGATTTCGTCAAAAAGATCGATATTGACCAGACTTTCTTTGTCGTTAGTTTTCTTATAAACCAGTAAATCCCGCAGCCAAAGCCACCAAAAATCCAATGCCCGAAGAAGAACCTCTTGCCCTCGAGCAGTATCATGACGCTTTAGCTGCTGTTCCACCTGCTTAGTAATGACAATACCGGTATCTTTGAACTTCGGTATTTGAGATTTGTTAGTTTGAAATGGTTTTATCGTCTCCAGAAAAGATTCGACCAGAAAGCTTACTTGTTCAGCGTCTGTATTTAAGGCATCTTTTAAGCAATCTAAAACTTTTGAGCGCAGCGCCAGGAGCTCGTCATTTTGAACAAGGTCCAAGGCAACGCCGAAAATGCCCTGGCTAAGCTTCGCGGCCAGCTCGACCTTAGCCGGCTCATAGCCTTGTTCAAGCAAATAACTAATCAACAATTGATAGGGGATGGCCTGGAATTTAACTTGCCGGCAACGGGAAACAATTGTCGGCAGCAAAGCATTTTGGTTAGAGGTCAAAATCAAGAAAACAACATTTTCCGGCGGCTCTTCCAGTGTTTTTAAAAAAGCATTGGCCGCTTCTTCCGTTAAACGCTCCGCTTCATTAATGATAACTATTTTTCTTAAAGCCTCCATAGGCTTAAAGACAACCCAGTGCTCGATTCGTCTAACCTGTTCGATGCTAATAAAATTGCCTTGGGCTTCGATAACTTGAATGTCGGGATGGAATCTTTTCTTAAAAGCGATACAAACCGGGCATTTTAAACAACCGCCATCGGGGCAAGCAATAACTTTAGCAAACCTAATGGCTGTTTTTGTTTTGCCGACTCCCGGGGGGCCGCTGAAGAGATAGGAGTGAGTTACGGTAGAATTTTTCAGGTCATGAAGCAATAAATCAAGGGCTTTTTCTTGCCCGAAAATGCCTTTGAAAAGGCTGATCATTATCCTACGCCTACTTTTAGCATGTCTTCCACGACTTTAATTATTTCTTGGCTCACTTTTTCACTGCTTTGGCTGCCGTCAATTATCCGATAACGGTCCTTACTCAACCCGGCCATTTCATCGTAGCCAGCTTCAACCCGTTTATGAAACGAGATGCACTCGCTCTCGATTCTGTCGGCTTGCTCGCTATCGTTGCGCGATAGGCCTACTTCTGCCGGCAATTTCAAAAGCAAGGTTAAATCGGGTTGCAAAGCGTCGGTGCCCCATCTGTTAAATTCCAATATCAAGTCGGTTGGCAAACCCCGCCCGTAACCCTGATAGGCCAGAGACGAGTCGATGTACCGGTCGGAGAGGACGACCTTGCCTTCTTCCAAAGCGGGCCTGATTATCTTGGAGACCAATTGAGCACGGCTGGCGGCATATAACAGGGCTTCAACTTTGTAATCAATATCTTTGTTGTCGATATCAAGCAAGATATCCCTTATTTCATCACCAATGCGAGTGCCGCCCGGCTCTCTGGTAACAACCACCGGCCAGCCTTTGGAGGCCAGATGTTTTTTAAGTATCTTCATCTGGGTGCTTTTTCCAGCTCCCTCCAAACCCTCAAAAGTTATAAAGAATCCACGATCCATTTCTACCTCTAAAATATGCTTTTTCCACTGCTGTCGATGGCTACAATGGCTGGGAATTTTGCTACTTCAAGCTGGTAAATTGCTTCCGGTCCTAAATCTTGGTAAGCAATCATTGTAGCCTTTTTAACAAACTTGGACAACAGGGCCGCCGCCCCGCCCGCCGTCGCTAAATAAACGCCGCCGTACTCTTTTAAAAGACCGGCAACTTCATTGCTCCTCGGGCCTTTGCCTAGAAATCCTTTAACTCCCAATTTCAGCATTGCCCCGACATACCTGTCCATGCGGGCGCTGGTAGTTGGGCCGATAACGCCTTTGCCCTCGACAAATTCGCTGGTAGGACCGGCATAGAAAATTACTTGGCCCTTCAAATCCAGCGGCAATTGGGCTTCGGGATCGGTGCTTGAAAGCAGCCTTTTATGGGCGGCGTCGCGCATCACTATCAAACTGCCGCTAAGCTCGACCCACTCCCCCGCTTTTATTTGCAATTCTTCTGTTATTGGTACCTTTAGTTCATAGCTCATAATATTATTTTTATGGCCAAGGGGTGGCTTAGGACCCCGAAAGTCCTACTTTATTTCTCACCCCTGATTTTAGCAATAATCGACTCCCGCGTTATTTTCCTGGTAACTCTAAAAGCATACATGGAGGCGCCGAAAACTATCAATCCGCCGGAAAACATCACGATTTCCGAACTATTAACCACGAAAGTGCGCCCCAAAAGCTTAAAACTTTGGCTGCCGACTAAAGAAGCAGCCGTACTGGTAATAAGAAAAGAGGCTATCAAAGCCAGCCTGATATCAGCCTCCAGAGCCGTAAATAACCGGCCCCTGATTACATCGCCCACATGCTCATGGAAAATTGTATAAGCCGAAACATAAAGCACTCCCAAAGAAAAACCGGAAATCAAGCTCAAGATAATGGCAAGCGGTATGGCGGCATAAG
>Ga0214473_10009600_pt1 | contig 11427 bp, 21 predicted proteins | sample RVTome_7_FD_203509 | JGI IMG/M metagenome (GOLD analysis project Ga0214473, IMG submission 203509) | Soil microbial communities from uranium-contaminated site in the Upper Colorado River Basin, Wyoming, United States - RVT98D197 | ecosystem: Environmental > Terrestrial > Soil > Contaminated >...
CCGGGATGAACGCCCCCTGCTTCTTCAGGTTCTCTGCCAGGTCCACTGGATTGAAAATGATGGCCGTGTAGAAGTAGGTGAAGAACACGATGAGCGCCGCATACAGCACCATGTAGAGCCAGCCGCCCGGGTTGAGCCAGTTCTGGCTCACCATGTTCAGCCACGGGGAGGCGCTGAAAGCGGCGATGGTGCCCGGCACGATGATGATCGACTGGGCAAAGATGATCGGCATCACGCCGGCCGAATTGATGCGCAGCGGAATGAAGCTCTTCTGGCCCTCGCGCACCCGCCCACGGCCCATCACCTTGCGCGGGATCTGCACCGGCAGCTTGCGGGCCGCCATGGTCATGGCCACCACCGCGCCGATGATGCCGAGCATCACCAGCCCCATGATGACCAGCCCGAACACGCTGATGCCACCCGCCTGGAAGGTAGCCCAGATGAGCGCCATGGCGTTCGGGAAACCCTGAATGATGGAGAAGAAGATCAGCAGGCTCATGCCGTTGCCGATCCCCATCTCCGTGATCTGCTCACCCAGCCACATCACGAAGACGGCACCGATGGTGAGAATCAGGGTGGTGGACAGGATGAAGAGCACCCCGGGATTGGCCACGATGGCCGCGGCGCCCTCCTGGCCGGCGTTCAACTGCTGCAGGAAGATGGAGTAGCCGTAGGCCTGCATGGCGGCCAGGCCGATGGTGGCGTAGCGCGTCCACTGTGTGAGCTTTTTGCGCCCCTCCTCACCCTCCTTCTGCATCTTCTCGATGGTCGGGAAGACGGCCGCCAGCAGCTGGAACATGATGCTGGCCGAGATGTAGGGCATGATCCCGAGCGCCAGCACGGTGGCGCGCGAGAGCGCGCCGCCCGTAAACATGTCGTAGATGCCGAGCAGGCCCGTCTCGTACGCGCCGAAGGCGATCTCCAACGCCTGATAATTCACCGACGGGACGGTGATGTGCGCGCCGACCCGGTAGATGAACAGCACCAGGAGCGTGAAGAGGATCTTGCTCTTTAGCTCCGGGACCCGGAAGAGATTCGGGATCGGGTTGGCCATGGCCTCAGCTCTCCAGCAGCTCGACGGAGCCGCCGGCCGCCTCGATCTTGGCCCGCGCCGCGGCGCTGGCGGCGTGCACGCGCACGGTCACCTTGCGGTCGATCTCCCCGTTCCCGAGGAGCTTCACCGGCCCACGGCTGGCATCCACCAGGCGGCTCTCGGTGAGCAGCTCCGGCGTGATCTCATCGGCCTCCACCCGCGCCAGGTCACCCACGTTCACCACCTCGTGCGTGATGCGCGAGCGATTCGTGAAGCCGCGCTTGGGCAGCCGCCGCTGGAGCGGCATCTGGCCGCCCTCGAACCACGCGGGAATGCCGTGGTGGCCGGTACGCGCCTTCTGGCCCTTGTGGCCACGGCCGGCGGTCTTGCCCGTGCCGGAGCCCGGACCGCGCCCCACCCGCTTGCGGGGGCGGTGGGCACCGTCGGGACGCTGCAGATTGCTCAGGTCGGTCATGGTCTATGCCTCACCCTCGGACACCGGCTCCACGGCCACCAGATGGCGGACCTGGAACAGCATCCCGCGGATCGCGGGGGTGTCATCATGCTCGATGGTCATCTGATGCTTCCTGAAACCCAGGGCCCGCAGCGTGTCCCGGTGCTTCTGTGGCTTGCCGTTCCCGCTGCGCACCTGCGTCACCCGCAGTCTGGCCGGCGCCGCGCTCTTCTTAGCCACGCTTCACCCCCAGCAGTTCCTCGACCGAGATGCCGCGCTCGCGCGCGGCCTGCTCCGGCGTCACCATCTCCTGCAGCCCCTTCATGGTGGCGCGTACCACGTTTACGGGATTGTTGGAGCCCAGGCTCTTGGTGAGCACGTCTGTCACACCCGCGGCCTCGAGCACGGCGCGCACCGGTCCACCCGCAATGACGCCGGTACCCGGCCCGGCCGGCTTCAGCATGACGCGGGCGGCGCCGTGGCGGCCCACCAGTTCGTGCGGCAGCGTGCCGTCCTTGAGCGGCACGTCGACCATGCTGCGGCGGGCCTGCTCGAGTCCCTTCCGGATGGCCTCGGCCACCTCGTTGGCCTTGCCGGTGGCAACGCCCACCTTGCCGGCCTTGTCACCCACGGCCACGAGGGCCGTGAAGGAGAATCGCCGTCCACCCTTGACCACCTTGGCCACCCGGTTCACGAAGATCACGTTCTCCGTGAGGTCCGACTGTTCCCGGCCCCGGCGGCCGCCGCCGCGCTGTTCTCTTGCCATAATCCTGTGCCTTCTAGAACTCGAGTCCGCCCTCGCGCGCGCCCTCGGCGAACGCGGCGATGCGGCCGTGGTAGAGGTAGCCGCCGCGGTCGAAGACAACGCGCGTAACGCCCGCCTCCTTCGCCTTTTCGGCGAGCAGCTTGCCCGCCGCGCGGGCCAGGGCGGTCTTGTTGCCCTCCTGGCCCTCGCGCAGCTCCTTCAGTTCGGGAGACAGCGTGGACACACCCAGGAGCACGCGGCTCTCGAGATCGTCCGTCAACTGCCCCTGAATGTTCTTGTGCGACCGATGCACGGCCAAGCGCGGCCGCTCCGCGGTTCCCGTGATCTTGCGGCGCACTCGGGTCTGACGCCTCGAGAGCGCCTGCCGCCGGTCCTTGGAGATCGTCCTAAGTGCCATGGTTCAGCCTCTATGCGCCGGTCTTGCCAGCCTTGCGGCGGACGTGTTCACCCTGGTAACGAATGCCCTTGCCCTTGTAGGGCTCGGGCGGACGGACGGCGCGGATCTCCGCGGCCACCTGCCCTACCTTCTGCTTGTCGATCCCCTCCACCACCACAACCGTGGGTGACGTCGTGGAGAGGGCAATGCCGTCCGGCTCCGGATACTCCACCTGGTGCGAATAGCCCACGGTGAGCACCAGCGCCTTGCCCTTCTTCTCCGCCCGGTAGCCAACACCCACGATCTCGAGCGTGCGGCGGAAGCCGTTCGTCACACCCTCCACCATGTTGGCCACGAGCGCCCGGGTCAGTCCGTGGAACGCCCGGTGCTGCGCCGTATCCGACGGCCTCGTCACCAGCGCCTGACCGTCCTCCACCTCGAGGCCGATCTCCGGCCGGATGGTCCGGCTGAGCTCACCCTTGGGGCCCTTCACCTTGACCGTATCCCCCTCGACCGTGACGGTCACCCCGCCCGGGATGGGAATCGGCTTCTTACCAATGCGTGACATGGTCGTCTCTCCTCACCAGACCCGAGCCATGACCTCGCCACCCACATTCTGGGAGCGGGCGTCACGATCCGTCATGACCCCCTTCGAGGTGGAGACGATGGCCATGCCGAGCCCGCGGCGGACACGCTGCAGATCCTCCGCACGCTGGTAGATGCGCAGACCTGGGCGCGAGACGCGCTCCAGGTTGCGGATCACGGGCCGGTCTTCGTAGTAACGCAGATAGATGCGCAGCACCCCATGGCGACCATCGTCCAGGACCTTGAAGTCCTGGATGAAGTGGTTCTCCTTGAGGATGCGCGCGATCTCGCGCTTCAGTTTGGATACGGGCATGTCCACACGCTTGTGCCGCGCGCCGGCGGCGTTGCGGATGCGGGTGAGCATGTCCCCGACGGGATCGGTCATCATGGTGTGCTAAACGCTCCTACAGTATCCGGCGACAGGCCGGACTTTTAGAAGGGGTCATCGGACCGCTTCGTGCGGTCCCGTATGTCGGCGTCCGGTGGAACCGGAGCGGCGCCTGGCTACCAGCTCGCCTTGCGCACGCCCGGGATCTCACCCTTGAGCGCCAGCTCCCGGAAGCAGATCCGGCACATGCCGAACTTCCGGATGAACGCCCGCGGGCGTCCACAGCGCGTGCAGCGGTTGTTCTTCCTCACGGAGAACTTCGGCTTGCCCTTCTGCTTCTCGATCAGACCTTTGCGTGCCATACTCTCGCTCGCAGACTCGTGAGAGATCCGCCGCCTACGCGGCGGCCTCCTCGCCACCAACCACGACCGGCGTCTCGCCGCGGAAGGGCATTCCCATTGCACGCAGAAGCGCAATGGCCTCGCTATCCTTGTCCGTCGTGGTCACGAACACGATGTCCATGCCGTGTACCTGCGCCACCTGATCGTACTCGATCTCCGGGAAGATGAGCTGCTCCTTGACGCCCAGCGTGTAATTTCCCCGCCCGTCGAACGAGCGCGTGGGTACACCGCGGAAGTCCCGGATACGCGGGATTGCCACGTTGACCAGGCGGTCCAGGAACTCGTACATGCGCGCGCCGCGCAGCGTCACCTTGGCGCCGATCGGCATCCCCTCCCGCAGCCCGAAATTGGAGATGGCCTTGCGGGCCCGCGTCACCACCGGGCGCTGCCCCGTGATGGTGCTGAGCTCCTCCACCACCGCTTCCAGTAGCTTCGGATTCTTGGGCGCCTCACCCATACCTACGTTCACCACGATCTTCTCCAGCCGTGGCACGCGGTGGGGATTGTCGAACCCGAACTCCTCCTGGAGACGGGTCCGGGCGCGCTCCTCGTAATGTACCTGCAGTCTCGGCTTCATGTCCGTCTACCCGTTACGCCTGGGGGCGGGGAATGGGATTGCCCGATCGAGCGGCAATACGCTCCTTGGTCCCGTCCTCGTCAATCCGGTGCCGTACCCGCGACGGCTCCCCGGTCGAGGGGTCGATGAGCATCACATTGGAGACGTGAATGGGCGCCTCGAAGGTAATGATCCCGCCCTCGGGATTGGCTTCGGTGGGGCGGGCGTGCTTCTTACGCACGTTCACGCCCTCCACCACGACTCTGTTCTCATCGGGCAGCACCCGCAGGATGGTGCCTTCCACACCGGCTGCGTTGCCCCGGATCACCTTCACGTGGTCGCCGCGGCGGACGTGCAGCTTGCGCCGTCCGCCCTTGCTCTTCGCGGGGCCCTTGCGGCCCCCGCGCATCACTCGACCCGCCATCAGATGACCTCCGGCGCAAGCGACACGATCTTCATGAACCGCTTCTCGCGCAGCTCGCGCCCGACCGGGCCGAAGATGCGCGTGGCACGCGGCTCGCCCGCGTCATTGATGATGACCGCCGCGTTGTCGTCGAAGCGGATGTAGGTGCCGTCCCGCCTGCGGATCTCCTTGGCGGTACGCACCACCACGGCCCGCGCCACCTCACCGCGCTTCACGGTGCCGTTGGGCAGCGCTTCCTTGACGGTAACGATGATGATGTCACCCACGGAGGCGTAGCGCCGCCCGGAGCCACCGAGCACCCGGATGCACAGCGCTTCCTTGGCGCCGGAGTTGTCGGCGATCTTGAGTCTGGACTCCTGCTGGATCATGCCCGCCTCACTTCGCCAGCTCGACGACTTCGACGAGCCGCCACCGCTTCAGCTTGGACAGCGGCCGCGTCTCGACGATGCGCACGCGGTCGCCGTTGTGGGCCGCGTTCTCCTCGTCGTGGACGTAGTACTTCTTGGTGCGTACGATCTGCTTATGGTACAGGCGATGGCGCACGCGGCCCTCCACGGCCACGACCACCGTGCGGTCCATGCCGTCACTCACCACGGTACCGACGCGGATCTTGCGATCGGCCCGCTCAGTCTGGGTATGCTCAACCATTGTTCGTCATCTCCCGCTCACGCAGGATGGTGCGCATGCGCGCGACGTCCCGGCGCAAAAGGCGCAGCAGCAAAGGGTTCTCGAGCTGCTGCGTGGCGCTACGATAGCGCAGCCGGAACAGCTCTTCCTTGGATTCCTCGATCCGCTCGTGGATCTCGGCGTCCGTCATCTCCCGGATGTCGACGGCGTTCACTTGGCACCTCCCTCGGCACCCGAGCGAGCCATGAACTTGCACTTCACGGGCAGCTTGGCGGCGGCCAGGTCGAAGGCCCGGCGGGCGATCTCCTCACTCACGCCCTCCAGTTCGAACATGACGCGGCCAGGCTTCACCACGGCCACCCACATCTCGGGGTTGCCCTTGCCCTTCCCCATGCGCGTCTCGGCCGGCTTCTTGGTCACCGGCTTGTCGGGGAAGATGCGGATCCACACCTTGCCGCCGCGCTTGATGTGGCGCGTCATGGCCACACGAGCCGCCTCGATCTGGCGGTTCGTGATCCAGCCGGGCTCGGTGGTCTGCAACCCGTAGTCACCGAAGGACACCTCGGCACCGCGGAGCGCCTTGCCCCGCGTGCGGCCCTTCTGCTGCTTTCTGAACTTGATCCTCTTCGGAGCCAGCATGATCAGCCTATTCCTCAGGCGCCGGTGGAGTAGGTGCGGCCGCGGCGGTCCTCGACCACCTCGCCCTTGAAGATCCACACCTTAACGCCGATGGTGCCGTACGTGGTCCTGGCGGTGGACTGCGCATAGTCGATATCCGCGCGCAGCGTATGAAGCGGTACCCGACCCTCATGGTACCCTTCCGTGCGGGCGATCTCGGAGCCGCCCAGACGGCCGCCCACCTTGATCCGGATGCCTTCCGCACCGGAACGCATGGCCCCCTGCACCGCGCGCTTCATGGCGCGCCGGAAGGAGATGCGCTGCTGCAGCTGGTGGGCCACGTTGTCTCCCACGAGCTGCGCGTCGAGCTCCGGACGCTTCACTTCCTCGACGTTGATGGACACCTCACTCTTGGTGAGGAGCGCCAGCTCGTCGCGAAGCTTGTCCACCTCGGAACCCTGCTTGCCGATCACCACGCCCGGCCGGGCGGTGTGGACCGTCACCACGATCTTGGACGGCTTGCGCTCGATCTCCACCTCGGAGATGGCGGCATGCCCCAGTCGCTGGTGCAGGTATTTCCGGATGGTCTCGTCTTCCTTCAGCAGCGCGCCGAAGCCCTTGTCGGCGTACCACCGGGACTTCCACGGCTTGACGATCCCGAGACGGAACCCACGCGGATGTACTTTCTGACCCATACTTACTCCTTGCGGTCGACCACGATCGTTACGTGGGCCGTCGGATGGATCCTGGGAGCGGCGCGGCCCATGGCCGCGGCGCGCCAACGCTTGAGGCGCGGTCCCTCGTTCACGTAGGCTTCGGTTACGTACAACTCGTCGGCGTCCAGCATGTGGCCCTCGCGGTCCGCCTTGTCACGAGCGTTGGCCACGGCGGAACGAACGGTCTTCTCGATCTGCTCGGCCGCCTTCTTCTTCGAAAAGCGGAGCAGCGCCAGGGCCTCGCCCACCCGCTTGCCGCGAATCTCGTCGATGACGAGCCGCATCTTGCGGGGACTCTGCCGATTGTCCTTGGAGATCGCGCGCGCTTGCATGCCGCTACCTCACCTTGGACCGCTTGTCGGCCAGCTTGCCACCGTGCCCGCGAAACAGGCGCGTGGGGGCAAACTCACCGAACTTGTGGCCGACCATGTTCTCCGTGACGTACACCGGGATGAACTTGTTCCCGTTGTGTACGGCCACGGTGTGGCCGACGAATTCCGGTGAAATGGTCGAGGCACGAGCCCAGGTCTTCACGACCTTCTTCTCGTTCCGCGAATTCATCACCTGAATCCGGAAGAGGAGCTTGTCCTCGATGTACGGGCCCTTCTTTGTGGATCTCGACATGGCTCTTTCCGGCTACTTACTTGGTGGCTTTGCCGCGCTTGCGGCCGCGGACGATGTACTTGTTCGTCTGCTTCTTCTTCTTGCGGGTCTTGACACCCTCGCGCTTGCCCCAGGGGGACACCGGCGGCCGGCCGCCCGAAGTGCGGCCTTCGCCGCCACCCAGGGGGTGGTCCACAGGGTTCATGGCCACGCCACGAACCTTGGGGCGCCGTCCCCGCCAGCGCGACGCGCCGGCCTTGCCGAGGACCTGCAACTCGTGGTCCGAATTGCCGACCTGCCCGATCGTGGCGAAGCACTCCCGCAGCACCATGCGCACCTCGGTGGACGGCATACGGAGGGTGACATAGCGTCCCTCCTTGGCCACCACCTGGGCGCCGTTGCCGGCGGAGCGCACGATCTGTCCACCCTTGCCGGGCTTCAACTCCACGTTGTGCACCACAGTGCCCAGCGGCACCTCACCCAGCGGCAGGGCGTTGCCGGTGCGGATGTCGGAGCCCGCACCGCTGACGACCGTGTCCCCCTGCAGCAGTCCGCGGGGGTGCAGGATGTAGCGCTTCTCACCATCCGTGTACTGAATCAACGCGATGTTCGCCGAACGGTTCGGATCGTACTCGATCTCGGCCACCCTGCCGCTCACACCATGCTTGTCACGCCGGAAGTCGATGCGCCGGTACGCGCGCCGCGCGCCACCGCCGCGCCGCCGGCTCGTGATGCGGCCGTGGTGATTGCGGCCACCCGTCTTCCGCAGCGGCTCCAGCAGCGACTTCTCAGGCGTGTCACGCGTGAGCTCGTCGCGCTCGGTCACGGAGCGGAAGCGTGTGCCGGCGGTCACCGGCTTGAACTTCTTGCTCGGCATCAGACCCCCTCGTAGACGTCGATGGCGTCGCCTTCGGCCAGCTTGACCACCGCCTTCTTGTAGCCCGACCGGCGGCCGGTGCTGCGGCCCACGCGGCGCCACTTGCCCGGATAGTTGGCCGTGCGCACGTCTTCCACCTTGACCGCGAAGAGGCGCTGGATGGCGTGCCGGATCTCGATCTTGTTGGCGTCCTTGGCCACGATGAAGCTGTACGTACGGTGCAGCTCCTGATCGAAGGCCGAACGCTCCGTGACGACCGGCCGCAGAATCACGTCACGCGGCTCACGCATGGGCCACCTCCCCGGCGCGCTCCAGCGCCGCCCCTTCGATGATGACCGTGTCCGCCCACAGCACGTCGTACGTGGACTCCTGGCCGAATGGCATCACCTGGACGCCCGGCAGATTGCGCGCGGAGAGATGCACGGTGCCGTTCAGGCCGTCGGTGAGGATCAGGACGTTGCCGCTCACCTCGGCCGCGTTCAGCATGGCCACCAGGGTGCGCGTGCTCGGCGCCTCCAGCCCGAAGCTCTCCACCACGAACACGTTGCCGTCCTCGGCACGCGCGTTGTAGGCCGAACGCCGCGCCAGCCAGCGCACCTTCTTGGGCACGGTCTGGGTGTAGTTGCGCCACGGCCGGGGCCCGAAGACGTTGCCGCCGCCGCGCCACTGCGGGGCGCGGATGGAGCCCTGCCGCGCACGGCCGGTGCCCTTCTGACGCCACGGCTTGCGACCGCCGCCGCGCACGTCGCTCCGCCCCTTGGTGGAGGCGGTAGCCTGCCGCTGGTTGGCCAGATAGGCCTTCACCACCTGCCACATGGCCGGCTGGTGCACCGTACCGTCGAAGAGTTGCTCCGGGAGCTCACGCTCGCCGTTGCGCTCGCCGGCGGCGGTAATGACCGGTGCCTTCAACATGATCGTCTCCCCCACTACGACAGCTTGCGGATCAGCACCGTGCTGTTCCGGGCACCCGGCACCGGTCCACGCACGAAGATCAGGTTGCGCTCCGCGTCCACCTTCACCACCCGGACGCTGCGCAGGGTCTGCTGCTTGTTGCCCATCTGGCCGGGCATCTTCTTGCCCTTGATGACGCGTGACGGGTCGGTTCCGGGCCCGATGGAGCCGGGCGTCCGGCTGAACTTGTGCCCGTGGCCACCGGGGCGGCCGCCGAACCCCCAGCGCTTCACCACGCCCTGGAAGCCACGGCCCTTCGTGGTGCCCGTGAGCTTCACGTCCTCACCCGCCTCGAAAAGCTCCACCGTGAGGGGCTGGCCGAGCTCGTACTCCGCGCCCTGCGCAACCGGGAACTCCCGCAGCAGCGCCGGCGCCGCCTCCAGCCCCGCCTTGGCGGCGTGGCCGCGCGCGGCGGCGGTGGAGTGCTTCTCCTTGCGCTCGCCCCAGCCCACCTGCACGGCGGCATAGCCGTCCACGTCCTCGTTCAGGATCTGCGTGACGGGGCAGGGCCCCGCCTCGATCACCGTCACGGGCACCACGGCCCCGTCCTCGTCGAAGAGCTGGGTCATGCCCAGCTTCCGCCCAATGAGTCCAGCCATCCTCAGTCCACCTTGATCTCGACGTCCACACCGGCCGGCAGATCCAGCTTGGTGAGGGCGTCGATCGTCTGCGGCCGCGAGTCACGGATGTCGATGACGCGCTTGTGCGTCTTCAACTCGAACTGCTCCCGGCTCTTCTTGTCCACGTGCGGGGAACGAAGCACCGTCCACCGCTGGGTGCGCGTGGGCAGCGGCACCGGCCCGCTCACCGTGGCGCCTGTCTTCTCCGCCGTGCGGACGATGTCGGACGCCGTCTGGTCGATGACGGCGTGATCGAACGCCTTGAGGCGGATGCGGATGTTGCCTTTGGCCCTGGCCATTACTCCACCACCTCGGTGACCACGCCGGCGCCCACGGTGCGGCCACCCTCGCGGATGGCGAAGCGCAGCTCCTTCTCCATGGCGATGGGGCTGATCAGCTCCACCACCATCTGCACGTTATCACCCGGCATCACCATCTCCACGCCCTCCGGCAGCATGGCCGAGCCCGTCACGTCCGTCGTGCGGAAGTAGAACTGCGGCCGGTAGCCGTTGAAGAACGGCGTGTGGCGGCCACCTTCCTCCTTCGTCAGCACGTAGACCTCCGCCTTGAACTTCGTGTGCGGCATGATGGAACCCGGCTTGGCCAGCACCATGCCCCGCTCGATCTCCTCCTTGCCCACACCGCGCAGCAACAGGCCCACGTTGTCCCCCGCCACGCCCTCGTCCAGCAGCTTGCGGAACATCTCCACGCCCGTCACCACCGCCTTCTTGGCCGCGCCGAGACCCACCATCTCGATCTCGTCACCCACCTTCACGATGCCGCGCTCGATGCGCCCCGTGGCCACCGTCCCGCGCCCCGTGATCGAGAAGACGTCCTCCACCGGCATCAGGAACGGCTTGTCCGTCTCACGCACCGGCTCCGGGATCCACGTGTCGATGGCGTCCATCAGCGCACCGATCTGCAGGCCCCACTCGTCGTCCGGCTTGCCGCTCTCCAGCGCCTTCAGCGCCGAACCGCGGATGATGGGCGTGTCGTCGCCCGGGAAGTCGTACTCGCTGAGCAGCTCACGAACCTCCAGCTCCACCAGCTCCACGAGCTCCTCGTCGTCGACCATGTCCACCTTGTTCAGGAAGACCACCACGTAGGGTACGTTCACCTGGCGCGCCAGCAGGATGTGCTCCCGCGTCTGCGGCATCGGCCCGTCCGCCGCGCTCACCACCAGGATGGCTCCGTCCATCTGCGCCGCACCCGTGATCATGTTCTTCACGTAGTCGGCGTGGCCCGGACAGTCCACGTGCGCGTAGTGGCGCGCGTCCGTCTGATACTCCACGTGCGCCGTGGCGATGGTGATGCCACGCTCACGCTCCTCCGGCGCCTTGTCGATGTTGTCGAACGACACGAAGTCCGCCAGCCCCTTGGCAGCCTGGATCTCAGTGATCGCGGCCGTCAATGTGGTCTTGCCGTGGTCCACGTGACCGATCGTGCCCACGTTCACATGCGGCTTGGTACGCTCGAACTTGGCCTTGCCCAT
>Ga0214473_10009601_pt1 | contig 11427 bp, 10 predicted proteins | sample RVTome_7_FD_203509 | JGI IMG/M metagenome (GOLD analysis project Ga0214473, IMG submission 203509) | Soil microbial communities from uranium-contaminated site in the Upper Colorado River Basin, Wyoming, United States - RVT98D197 | ecosystem: Environmental > Terrestrial > Soil > Contaminated >...
AGATACTTTCCCGGCCCGACTGGATGGATACAATCAAACAGTGTTTAAAAGCTTCGGAAAAAGGCGAGACCGTTAAGTGGCGCAAAAAGAAATCTGGGAAATAGTCCTTACAAAACCGGCTGAAAAAGTCTACGACAAATCGTCCAAAGATATAACCCGAAGATTTGACAGTTGTTTTGAGGATTTGGAGAAGAACCCCTTATACGGAAACAATATTAAATATCTAACAGGACAGTTGAGAGGACTTTTCAGATACAGAGTAGGAGATTGGCGGGTAATTTATAGACTTTTTAAAGAGAAGAAGGTTGTTGAAATAGTTGCAATACTTCCAAGGGGAGATGCTTATAAATAAAAGGCAGAAGACAGGTAAATGGTGAATTAGGCAATATCCAATCAATCAGGTAATGAATTAGGTAATGTTGCCGGGAAAGTGGAAAAGGAGAAATGTCAAGAATCAACAGCCTGTTGAAAAACTCGGAAAACACCACAAACTGTCATGCTGAACTCGTTTCAGCATCTAATAAAATCAAAGGGTTATGAGACCCTGAAATAAATTCAGGGTGACAAGTAAAGACTTTTTCAACAGCCTGTGATGATTTGACCCCATCGGATGACCCCATTTCCCGATTATAATGTATTCCTGAAACCCGGATATTATATGGGCGTGAATAAAATGGGGATGTGGAGCAGATTAATCTCCCGGTGTCAAGAATCAACGACCTCATTTTCCAAGGTGTATAATAACCACATTCAGAGCTTGAGGATACCTCTTAATCATCGGGTCGCGGGTTCGAATCCTGTACACGGCTCACTTTACTTCTTTATGAAGAATCAATACTGATGGATTGATCCTGTGTCTATGGAGTCTTGGTTTTTTTAGACACCTCACTGACAAACTTCTCTAAAAAAATTTCTTCATCATCACTTAATTCGACGAATTTTATGCCCACATCATAAATGGGCAAAGAGTCATCTCCTTCTTTCCGTGTTCCCCTTAAAAATGACCTGATTACTACGCCTGTTGGTGTTATTCTCTCGCTTCCGCTGGAAAGAATCTCAACTCTGTAGACGTTGTTAGTATTCAGGCGTTGTGAAGTCTCTATACACACACCGTTCATACTTACATCTTTTATCTCAACCTCTCCTGCGAGAATAAGTTTTGCCTTATATTTATCGCCTGCTCTGAAACGTTCATCGGCACGTTTTTCCATTTTCTTCTCCTTAGATGAAAAGAGTGAAGTAAGCTTAATTATATATCAGTCAGTAATATTTTGTAAAAACCTTTTCTCTCGATAAACCCTTTTCATCTCAGCAGTATATTCACTGCCTCTCTCATAGATATAAAAAGGCGGTTCTATTTTGAGCCAGGTGCCCGAGCCTTTTACAGCCTCAATCAAAACCATTTTAGCCTCTTCACTAATTCTTGCCGGGGACTCGACTCTTCGGGAATGCACAAATCTCATCCTCTTTGGCTCAAGCCTTGCCTTTTGCAGCAGGCTGATGAGCTCTATAAGTCTGAAAGGATGATAAATCAAATAAAACCTTCCTGTATTTTTAAGCAGATATGCGGCTGTAGTAATGAGTTCAGGAAGTGTTATCTTTATTTCGTGCCTTGCAACTGCACGCTCTTTATCAATACTTAGTAACCCTGATTTTGTTCTTCTGAATGGCGGGTTTGAGAACACAAAATCAAATTTATTTGCAGGGAAGATTTTTTTCAGATTCCTGATGTCCTCACTTAAAATCTCCATTCTGCTATTAAGCTGATTCAGATTTACATTTTTCATCGCACATTGAGCAAGGGATTTCTGGATTTCAACTGCGATTATTTTTGTGCCTTTAAGCCTTTTTGCAAGGAGAATGGATATAATCCCGGAACCTGCGCCCAACTCTATGCCATTACCAGGCCGCTTTACATTAATAAAGTCTTCAATAAAGTCTTCCAGCAATAATGCATCTACACTGAAGCGATAACCTCTCTCTGGCTGAAAGAGTTTTATGTCCTTTATGCTGTCAAGGGTAAAGTCCACTTCTATATCTAAAACAATTCTATAAATTTATCAAGTTGCGTTATAAAAAAGTGAGCTATTGACATCGCTGTAAATATGTATTACACTTTTACATCATGATAAATAGAACCTTGAAGCTGCCAGCAAGCAAATCATTTTTTCTTTTCGGTCCAAGACAATCAGGGAAAACCACACTCATCAATAATGTTTTCAAAGACAAGGTTTATAAGATTAATCTGCTGCTCAGCGACCACTTCTTTAAATATTCAAAGGATCCCTCGCTTTTCAGAAGAGAAGTTATGGAGAAAAAGAAAAGCATAAAGCATGCCTTTATAGATGAGATACAGCGCGTCCCTGAACTCTTGAATGAGGTTCAGCATCTTATTGACAGCACGTCATTACATTTCATCATGTCCGGTTCAAGCGCAAGAAAACTCAGGCGCGGCTATGCAAATCTCCTCGGTGGACGGGCGGTGCAACGTTTTCTTTTTCCTTTTATGTGGCATGAGGTTTCCGAGAAGGCACAACTTATGCATTTTTTGCGTTTTGGGTCGCTTCCTCCTGTTTTTCTTGCTGAGACAGATTCAGACAAGATAGACCTTCTGAACGCATATGTTGATATCTATCTGCGTGAAGAGATCCATGCCGAGGGCATTGTCCGGCAGATAGGCGCATTTTCAAGGTTTCTTGATATGGCGGCAAGCCAGTTCGGAGAGATTGTTAACTATTCATCGGTTGCCCGTGAATGCCAGCAGGCTGTCATGACTGTAAAGACATATTATGAAATCCTTGTTGATACCCTTATCGGTTTTCGTCTGGAGCCGTGGAGGAAGAGCTTGCGGAAACGCCTTTCAGGTCATCCCAAATTCTACCTGTTTGATAATGGAGTAACGAACATCATTAACCGTTATGACCATGCCATTTCAGACCCGTTTCTTCTCGGCAGGTTATTTGAGCAGTTTATTATCATAGAAACAATAAAATGGATAAAGACATCACAGAAGATGATAAATCTGTATTATTGGCGGACAAACACAGGAGCAGAAGTAGACTTGCTGATGGAACAATCAGGAAAGCTCACAGGCGCTTATGAGATAAAATGGTCTAAAACCATTACCACTGCACATCTCACCGGATTAAGGTCTTTTCAGGAGGACTATCCTGATGTGCCGTGTTATGTGGTTTGCAATGTTGATGAGCCTTACAGGCTTGGGAATATCCTTGTCATGAACTGGAAACAGTTCCTGCAGGGACTGGGTAAAAGATAGTTTAGATGAGGGGTTTTGTGCATAGCAGAATTAAATCCTGTTATTTTTCAGATAGTTAAACATCAATTTAAGGAAGGCGATTGTACAGTTAAGAATGGCTTTTAAGAGGTCGTCCCGACGAATCTCCACTTCAGCGTGAATTCCACTATTTCTCCTTTCAATACCGCATGGAGAGACAGATGAAGAATTTTTATACGACACCTTATAAAAAAGAACGTTTAGAGATTTGACTAAAAACCTTAACATGGAATGGATCAAGGCAAGTCATTGCAAATAATTTGTCGATTATAAAAATTCCGAGGCTGTTTCTCCCATGCGATAAATACTCATTGCATCCTTATTCTTATCGTATTCCCATGCGCCTTCAGACCCTCGGTATCTGCAAAGGTCTCAACTGTTTTTGCGAGTTTCATAAAGCCTTCTTTTTTAAAGCTCAGGAGGCTTGAGCGTTTTATGAAGTCATAGACCCCAAGCGGAGAGGAAAACCTTGCTGTCCCGCCTGTTGGAAGTGTATGGTTAGGTCCTGCAGAATAATCTCCCATTGGCTCGGGAGTCCATTCACCCAGAAATATCGCTCCTGCATTTTTTATTTTGGGAAGAAATCTTGCAGGCAGTCGGGTCATTATCTCCAGATGCTCAGGGGCTATCTGATTTGCTATATCAACTGCTGTGTTAAGGTCTTTTGTAATAATTATGGCGCCATATTTATCAATAGACTTTTTGGCAATGTTTTTCCTTTTGAGGTTTTCCAACTGAGTCCCGAGTTCCTGCTGGACCTTCTTAGCCACAGTCTCTGAATTTGTAACTAAAATTGATGAAGCCATTTCATCATGTTCAGCCTGACTCAGGAGGTCTGCTGCAATGAATGACGGATTAGCAGTATTATCAGCAATTATCAATATCTCACTCGGTCCTGCAATCATGTCAATGTCAACATCTCCAAACACCAATTTTTTAGCTGTTGCAACATAGATATTGCCTGGTCCTGCAATTTTATCCACTTTCCTTATTGTCTCTGTACCATAAGCCATGGCAGCTATTGCCTGGGCACCACCTATCCTGTAGACTTCTTTTATGCCAAGTAGTTTTATTGCAGTAGCTACCGGAGGATTAATTTCTCCCCCTAAAGTTGGAACGCAAAGGGCAATCTCTTTCACGCCGGCAACCTGTGCGGGTATCACATTCATAAGTACGGTCGAAGGATATGAAGCCTTGCCCCCGGGAACATAAACGCCAACCCTCTCAATAGGTCTGATTATATGCCCGAGCAAAATACCATTCTCTGAGAAATACCACGATTCTTCTTTCTGAAGCTCATGAAACGCCCTTATTCTTTTAGCTGAAAGTTCCAATGCCCTTAAAATTTTTTTTTCAGTTTTTTTAGCAGAGGCGTCTATTTCTTTTTTGTCTATTGAAAGTCGTTTTAATTTTATTGAATCAAATCTTTCAGTGTACTTTTTAACAGCCTTATCACCATTTCTCTTAACATCATTGATAATTTTTTCAACTATGCTCTGTATCCTGCCTTTTTTACCGCAGATGGACAACCTTTCAGTCAGGGAATCCATAAATCTTCTGATATGTGGCTCTTTAATTATTCTCATCTTATTCTCCTTATCTTGGCTCCTAACATCCTCAGTTTCTCCTCTATTTTTTCATAACCTCTGTCAAGATGATAAACCCTGTCTACAACAGTTGTCCCTTTTGCAGCCAGCCCTGCGAGTATCAATGACGCACTTGCCCTTAAATCAGTAGCCATTACAGGTGCGCCTTCCAATGACTTCACCCCTTTAACAGTAGCAGTTGCCCCCTCTATACTTATGTCAGCTCCCATCCTTCTCATCTCAGCTACATGCATAAATCTATCTTCAAATATGTTCTCCGTGATAAGGCTTGTGCCATCAGAGATGGACATTAATGCCATAAATTGTGCCTGCATATCAGTAGGAAATCCCGGGTAAGGCATGGTTATAACATCCACGGGCGCTGGTCTTCCAGACCCTTTAACCACTAACCCGTCCTTCCCCTGATTAATTTGAAGTCCGGCTTCCCTGAGTTTAACTATAATAGAGTCTATATGCTCTGAATTACAGCCTTTAATTTTTATTTCGCCCCATGTTATTCCTGCTGCAATCAGGAATGTCCCTGCCTCTATTCTATCCGGGATTATGCTATAGTTAAGCGGTTTAAGACTATTTACACCCCTTATCTTAACAATGCTTGTCCCCGCGCCTTCAATATCTGCACCCATTGAGATTAATGCATTTGCAATATCGGCAACTTCAGGCTCACACGCTGCATTCTCAATAACAGTCACCCCGTCTGCAAGAGTCGCAGCCATCATAAGGTTTTCAGTGCCTGTAACAGTGGGGATATCAAAATAAATAGATGCCCCCTTAAGCCGCCCTGCTCTTGCATTTATATAACCTTCTGAAAGGATTATTTCTGCACCCATTTTTTTTAATCCCATTAAATGAAGGTTTATTGGCCTTGCCCCGATAGCACATCCTCCCGGCAGGGAAACCTTTGCTTCCCCCATTCTTGCAAGCAGCGGCCCGAGCACAAGCACAGAGGCGCGCATTGTTTTTACCAGGTCATATGGAGCCTCTACAGAATCTATGCTGCCAGTTCTAAGAAAAACCCTGTTGTCCTCAGCCTGAAACTCAGCGCCGAGCCGTGTAAGCAGATTACCCATTGTTGCTATGTCTCTTAAGCGGGGGGTATTGGATATTATATTTTCTCCTGAACTGAGGATGGTGGCTGCCATTATAGGAAGGGCTGCATTCTTTGCACCACCTATTGAAACCTCTCCTTTTAAACTTACGCCACCCTCTATTGCTATCTTCTCCAAGTTGCTTTTATTATCCTCTCAATCCCTGCATAATCTTTTATAATTTCTACCTGTGCATAGCCTGATGACTCAAACATATCAGCCACGGTACTGGATTGACCATAACCAAGTTCAAGCATAATAACTCCATCATCTTTAAGGAACCGTGTCGCTGCCGGTATCAGTTCTCTATAAAAATCAAGCCCGTCTAAACCACCGTCAAGTGCAGCCACAGGCTCCCAGTATTTAATCTCGGGCTGAAGCGTTTTTATGTTGTTTGTCTTTATATAAGGAGGGTTTGAAATAATTAAGTCAAATATGAATAGTGAACAGTGAATAGTGAACAGTCTCTCGATTGGTTCAAATAAATTGCCTTTTAAGAAGGTTGCATTTTTTATTCCATTTATTTCTGAATTTTTGTTTGCATATTCAATAGCAATTTCAGAGATATCAGTACCGTAAACCTCAAAATCAGGAAATTCTTTAGCAATTGCGAGAGCCAGACACCCGGAGCCAGTACCGACATCTAAAATACTCAGTGATGCGTGATGCGTGATGCGTGATGGGTTTAGTTCGGATTGCGGAATTTGGGGTTTGGCATTTTTCCCCTTACGCTTCACGCTTAACGCTTCACGCTTTACGGTCTTTATTGCCTGTTCAGCCATAAATTCTGTCTCTGGACGTGGAATTAAGACGCCGGGGCCAACCTTAAGTTTTAGCCCGAGAAACTCTTCATAACCAAGAATATACTGAAGGGGTTCCCGTCCAAGCCTTCTCCTGAGCAAAGCCTCAAGAGTTTTTATCTGACCTTCACTAAATTCGGGATTATCCCTGTATATTCTAACTGTATCAATATCGAGACTACGCCTTACCAGTATCTCTGCTTCTTTCTCAGGAGTTCCGATACCGTGACCTTTAAGACATTTTGTGATTTCTTTTAGTTTGTCAATCGCCTTCATTTGTTTTTTTATATCTCTTTCAATCTTTCCGCCTGATAATGGGTGTTAACACTGTCAACTATCCCATCAAGGTCTCCGTCAAGCACCTTTTCCAGCTTGTGAAGGGAAAGTCCGATTCTGTGGTCAGTCACTCTATTCTGCGGGAAATTATATGTACGGATTTTTTCACTCCTGTCGCCTGTGCCTATCTGCGTTTTTCTCTCTAATGCCCTTTCTTTTTCCTGCTTTTCAAGCTCCATCTCATATAATCTCGAACGCAAAACTTTCATCGCCTTTTCCTTATTCTTTATCTGTGAACGTTCATCCTGACATTGAACAATCATCCCGGTTGGGATATGGACAATCCTCACTGCTGAATATGTGGTGTTTACTCCCTGCCCCCCTGGCCCTGACGCACAAAACGTATCTATACGTAATTCTTTTTCATCAACCTTTATATCCACATCCTCTGCCTCTGGCAATACAGCTACTGTTGCTGCTGATGTATGGATCCTGCCGGATGTTTCGGTCATCGGAACCCTCTGGACGCGGTGAACACCACTTTCGTATTTTAAACGGCTGTATGCGCCTTTACCCAGTATGGATGCGATTACTTCTTTTATACCACCAATACCTGTAGAATTAATATTTATTACCTCCACCTTCCATCGCTTGTTTTCTGCGTATTTACTGTACATCCTGAAAAGTTCTGCTGCAAAAAGCGCTGCCTCCTCTCCTCCTGTACCAGCCCTTATTTCAAGGATGATATTCTTTTTATCCCGCGGGTCAGCAGGAAGAAGCATTAACTTCAATTCGTCTTCGAGCCGGGGTTTCTTCTCTCTTAATTCTGCAAGCTCTGTAACGGCAAGTTCCTTTAAACCATCATCTCCACTCCCGGCTAAAATCCCTTCTGCCTCTTCCATGTCTGCAAGCATTTTTTTATATTTCCTAAACTTCCCTACAATCTCTGCAAGCTCCGCATGTTCTCTGGAGTATTTCTGATACTGCACGAAATCAGAAAGTATCTCAGGGTCTGACAGAAGATTTGTCAGCTCATTATATTTATCCTCAACTGTTTGAAGCTTTTCTACAAGCATTGTCTTAGCCATTTTCTACCCTCATACCTTAAGACTTTCTCTTAACCAAAAAGACGCATATACAGAGGATGCAAGGTGTTGTGAAAAAATTTATTTTTCGATACCTTACGTACTTATAATACAAGTATCAACTCATATTTTAAAAATGAATAACCACATGCATAATTTAATAATAACTTTATCGAGTTAAATAAATTTTTGAACAATATCTGCATCATTCAGTTTAGCTACATAAATAAAAAAGGAAACCCACTCCACCTCTCTTCGAGCAAGTCTCCTCTAATTTTCCAAACAGCTACTTTTTCTTTTTTGCGTACTTCTTCCTGAATTTTTCTACCCTTCCTTCGGCGTCAATCAGTTTGTGTTTGCCGGTAAAGAAAGGGTGACACTTAGAACAAATATCCACATGAATCAGCGGCTTTGTTGACCGTGTGGTAAAACTCCCGCCACAGGCACAAACCACCTTCGCTTCCTGGTATACTGGATGAATTCCCTCTTTCAAAATCAACCCCCGTAATTAAAAACTTAATTTAAACGTATAGGAATTTCCTTTTTTGACAGGATATACAGGATGGACATGATAAGTAATAAAGTAAATATAAAATATATAAAAAATCCTGTAAATCCAGTTAATCCTGTCTAAAGAGTCCCGCCGAAGGCGGTTAAGTTCTTAATATAGCAGAAATAAGAAAAAGTTTGCAATATGCAGGGAGTATTAAAAGTCTTTCTACTTTTTCCCAAATCTCTCTTTGTTTTCCATTAAAGCCTGGACAGGTTTTAATCCGTAGGGACTGCCCTGCTCTATGGCAGTAAGGACTGCGCCTCCACCGGTGAAGAAATAATACTGTGCATTGTCAAGAACAGAGAGATATAAACCAGGGCACAGGTTCTTGAATTCCTGAAGCGTGTCTCCGCCGCCGTACATTTTTAATGCTGCACTGTTTTTGTCTATTGTTTCGTCCAGTGCTTTAGAACCGTCAGTAAAATGCGGGGTGAAGCCCATAACGGCGTTGACAAAAATGGTTCTGGTATTAAGGATAACTTCTGAAACTTTTTTGTCTTCAAATGATTTCGAGTCAATGTCAAGGACATAATTGTACTTATTGCCTTTTCTGAAATCATAAAGCGATATGGTTCTGTATTTACCCTCGATTTTCCCTTCCATGATGTCTGATTCAATGACATACTTGAGCTCTATGATTTTTTGTTTTCCCTTATCCATTTCAACAAGCTCTTTTGCTGCATCCATATCTGATTCGCTGACTCCTTTAATGGAAATACCGTATTTAGCGCAGAGATAAGTGTTGTAAATAACTCCACCCAGAATCAGGTAGTCAACCTTATTATAAATAGCATAGAGTGGTCCTATCTTGGTATCGTATTTTGCCCCGGCAATAACTGCAATAAACGGTCTTTGAGGGTTTATAACACGGTTAAGGTTTTCCATCTCTTGCTGCATGAGAAATCCTGCATAAGATGGAATATATTTTGTGACATCATAAGTTGAGACGTGTGGCTGCCAGGAACCGAAGGCATCATTTATATAAACATCTGCAAGGCTTGCAAGCTGGACAGCAAAACTGTCTCTGTAAAAACCTTCACCTTCTTCACCGCGAAACCATCTGGTATTTGGGAGATAAATACCTCCGATTTTTCTGTTTTTTAAATCTTCGATAGCAGGACCTATGGAGTTCCCCATCCCTGCTATACCATTTTCGGATTCAATATTAAACTTCGGGACATACAGAGAGGTGTGGAGTTTGTGCTTGAGGTACTCAACAATTGGTTCAACAGAGTCGCCAGGGTTACAGGTAATCTCTCCTGTTTTCTTATCCCGCGGTCTTCCGATATGGGTCATAAGAATCGGGCGCCCTCCACGTTCAACAATGTTATAAAGGGTGCCCAGTGTTCTATCAATCCTGTAAGGGTCTCTTATAATACCTTTTTTCACTACATTGTGGTCGAATCTTACAAGGACTACCTTCCCATCGAGGTTGGCCTCTTGAATAACCGGAAGTCTTTTACTTAAATCCCCTGTTGCCATTTGCTGTTTTTGCATAGTTAATTTTATTGAAATATTAATAATTTTTAATGGTAAATTCAATAAAAATTCTATATCTCCAGTCCCATTATAACTGCGTCCTCATGGGGTTTCTGATAATAACCGATTCTTCTGCCCATTACTTTAAATCCAAATTTTTCATACAGCTTTATTGCTGCAGTGTTTGATTCCCTTACCTCAAGTGTTATGAGTCTCGCCTCTGGTTTTGAACGCCTTAGTTCCTCAAGTGCATCACGGAGGAGCATACTCCCTATGCCCAGACGTCTGAATTTAGGTGGAACCGCGAGGTTCAATATATGTGTAACATCCAGTATAGTTCTTATGCATACATAACCGATAACCTGACTGCTCAATGAGTCGAGTCTACGACCGTCAGGCAAGTTTTGTTCATTAAAGACAGCGACCTTTAGGATTGTGTTCTTATGCTCAAGTTCGTATTTAAAAGAACTTATATCCCATGGGGTAGTAAATAACATGCGCTCAATCTCTAAAACTTGAGTTAAATCAGACATAAACATTTTCCGGATGAATATCTCATCCATGTTCTTTTATTTCAGCCTCTGATTTTCTTATATAAAAAGGTGCGAGTGTAATGGGGTCTGTGATTATACCTTCTTTCAATTTTTCAATTGCTATCTCAGCCACACTTGATGCTGATGGGAACATTTTTGATGGAGGGGCAAAAACGGCTTTAGCCTTTAGCGTATCTGAAATGAATTTTTCATAAATTTTTGCTCCATCTCCTGCAAATACAGTCTTTCCTTCCCGGTGCGAATCTATCCTGATAATCTCCTTTAGGAACTCTCCGGGCACTGTTGCAGTCTCAGGCAGAATCTTTTTGCACCGTTTACCTTCCCATTTATAAAGCCCTGTATAAACCTCGTTTTTACGTGCATCGAGCATCGGACATATAAAGTGCTTGCAAAACGGCAGCGTCCTTGCAAAGGCATCAAGAGTTGACACCGGTACAATCGGTTTATTAGTTGCATAGGAAAACCCCTTCACCGCACTTAGCCCAATTCTCAGCCCTGTAAAAGAGCCGGGCCCGATGGATATAGCGAATGCATCAATGTTTTTAATGGAAATATTGGAAGCCGTTAAAAGCCCGTCAATAGAATTCATCAATCTTTCAGCATGTGCAATCTTAACATTTATTCTGACTTCCCCAATGAGTCCTTCATCATCGTCAAGAATTGCGATGCTGCCAGTCATGGTAGCTGTCT
>Ga0214473_10009602_pt1 | contig 11426 bp, 11 predicted proteins | sample RVTome_7_FD_203509 | JGI IMG/M metagenome (GOLD analysis project Ga0214473, IMG submission 203509) | Soil microbial communities from uranium-contaminated site in the Upper Colorado River Basin, Wyoming, United States - RVT98D197 | ecosystem: Environmental > Terrestrial > Soil > Contaminated >...
CGGGCGGAGATGACGATGCAATAGGTGCGGGCCTGCCGCTCGGCGGCGATGCGAGCCCCTTCGAGCAGCTTGTCGCGGCTCAACAGGTTGTAGCGCGGGATCTCGGCCTCGGAGACTTTCGATTGCGAGCAGTAGCCGCAATCTTCCGGGCAGAGACCGCTCTTGGCGTTCATCAGGAAGTAGAGCTGCACCTGGTTCCCGAACCAACGACGGCGGACTCGGTACACGGCCGCCAAGAGGTCGAGCAATTCCTCGTCGGGGCAATCCAGCACGGCGAGCGCTTCGTCCGACGAAATCGCCTCGCCGGCCAACACACGGTCGGCGAGCGCATTCCAAACGGTGGTAGTGGTGGTGCCCAGTGTGTCGGCCATCATGGGTGGGTTCATCGCGCCGCAGCCCCTTGCGAGAAGTTTTATTAGTTCGCCACCAGTATCTGGTTTTCGTGCCGCTAAACGCAAGGGGGAAAACGGCTTGCGTCCGACGGCGAGGGCTCGGCGGCGGCGAATTTCGCTTGGCATGCCACGCGGCAGCCGTCAGAATGACAGAATTGAATAGCCAGTCGGCCTGCCCTACACCCTGCGTCCCGAATCCTGCATCCGTATGTCGCGGTATCATTTAGTTCGAGTCGGTGCCATGGGGCAGGTCGGTCGCTTTGCGGCGGTCGACGCCGTGCGCTATCCCCGCCATAGCCGCGTGGTCGTCCGCACGCGGCGGGGACTCGAGATCGGCAGCGTGCTCGCCGCGCCCGACGACGGCGACGACAGCCGCACGTTCCCCGACGGGGACATCCTCCGCGGCATGACGGTCGAAGACGACCTGCTCGAAGCCCGGCTCGAAAAACATCGCCACGAAGCCTACGAAGCCTGTGCGTCACTCTTGGCCGAGCAGCGGCTGCCCGCCATGCTCGTCGACGTGGAGCACCTATTCGACGGTCAGGGCCTGTTCTTCTACTTCCTCGGCGAAGTGCCGCCGGCCGTCGAGGCCTACACGGGCCGGCTCGCGGAGGCCTACGAAACGAAAGTCCAATTCCGCAAGTTCACCGAAACCCTCCTCGAAGGCTGCGGCCCAGGCTGTGGCACCGACGAAGCCAAAGGTCAAGGCGGCTGCGAATCGTGTACCTCCTGCGCGGTGGTCGGCGCTTGCGGCACAAAGCGAAAGTAGCCGATCGGCTGCAAGCTACGGATGCGCGCAAAGTCGCAAAGGGGCAAAGGACGCAAAGAAGAAATTCTGAAGGAGGTTAATCTCAATGGACTCAAATTCGTGCCTTCCCTTTGCGAACTTTGCTCCTTGGCGTCTTTGCGCGCAATCCTGTTTGCTCGTGGCGATCGTGTTGGTTGGTGGCGCGAGTGCGGCCGACAATGAACTTACGGCCGAAGAACAATCAGACGGCTGGGTGCTGCTCTTTAATGGTCACGACCTGGGCGGGTGGAAGAACAACGACGGCAAGCCGGTGGCGGCGAAGATCGAAAACGGTGCGATCAACGTCCACGGCACCGGCGGCTACCTGCTCGTGTACGATCAGCCGTTCGGCGATTTTATCTTCAAGTGCGACGTGAAGATGAGCGAGCCGGAGTGCAACTCGGGCGTGTTCGTCCGCACGGGCGACCTCGCCGACCCGATCAACACGGGGCTCGAGGTGCAGGTCTTCAAGGGCAAGGAGCAGCCGATCCACGACTTCGGCGCGATCTACGATCTGGTCGCGCCGTCGAAAGACGCCACCCGCGGCCCGGGCCAGTGGAACACGCTCGAGATTCACTGCGCAGGACCGGAGGTTTCGGTCCGCGTCAACGGCGAAGAAGTCGCCGCCCTCAACTGCGACGACTACGACCAACCCGGCCTCCGTCTCGACGGCACGCCGCACAAATTCACCGGCAAAGCGATCAAAGACTTCCCGCGCCGCGGCTACATCGGCCTGCAAGACCACGGACAGGACGTCTGGTACAAGAACATCAAGCTCAAAGAGCTATGACGCGGCAACAGCCTTTTTCGTGACCGGCTACGGGCGTGATTTCGCTTCCGGCAAGATGGTTGCCACCACCGCCGTCGTCCATTCGCCGTGATTGTGGCGATAGGTGCCGCGCATCCAGACGAGCGCCGTCCGTGGGTCGTCCCACTTCGGCACGATCGGCCGCAAGTTGTCCATCGTCGAATTGGCGGTGATCGGCGTCCAACGCCAGGTCGCGCCGCCGTCCGCGGTTTCTCCGCGGAACAGCTCGCGGTGCCGTTTGCCGTCCACTGAGCTCACCAACGGCTTGCCGGTCTGCGGGTCGGCGTCGGTTGAGATGTAGATGACATTCGTGTTTTGCGGATCGATCGCCGCCAGGCCGGTGTAGTCGTCCTCGCCGGCGTAGAGCCGCGTCCCGGCGTAGGCAATCTCGTGCGTCTGCCACGTGGACCCGTCCCAGCGCGCGTCATGATAACGGTGATCGAAGCCGCCTTGGCCGCGCGTCAGGCCGCGGCCGTCTTTCTGCGCCGAGAAGATCACGCACGGACGCTTCTGGGCGTCGAGCTCGAGGTCGACCATCCAGGCCACGTTGTCGGCGTCGCCCTGGAACACTTTCGTGAGGTCCCAGGCGGTGACTGCCGTTTCGTTGCCCTTGCTCAGTGGGCCGATGGGCGTGCCGTCGGAGCCGCACACCTGCCCGCCGCGGACGAAGGCGTGATACAGACTGTTGTCGAAGTTGCGGGGATGGTCCTCGGTCGCCACAAAGTGAATCGTGTCGTCGCCGTCGGACGCGTATTTCGCATACGGTCCGTAGCCATCGCGGCCCTTGACGAGCCGGCCGCCAAGCTGCCACGTTCGGCCCAAATCGTCGGAGTACATGTAGTTTGGATCGTAGTCGAAGCCGCGGTAGAAATTGTAAATGCGGCCGGACTTCATTTGGAACAAATTTGAATAGGTGACATTACTTCCCGAATACGGTGCGCTATCTTCGCCGGGCGTGACGATCTCCTGGATCGGACCCCAGGCGAGCGGATTTTTCGGCTCTGAAATCCGGTAGAACACTTTGCGCTCGACCGCGTGGCGCGTGTAGACCGCCAGAACGCGTCCGTCCGGTAGCGCGAGCAGGGCTGGGCCGTCGTGGTCGTCTTGCTCAAAGTGCTTGTCGAGGACAACGTGCTGCGCTGTGCCGCGAGCGACGTCGAGAACCGCAACTTCCACGTTCCCCCAATTCGGATCGTCGCGACCTGTGCGAAAATCCTTGACGGCCCGCACCGAGCCGACGATCAACTTGTCATCGGCCACAATTGCGCGCTCGTCCATGAACCAGGACCAGGCACCGTTGTTGTTGAGCGTGATCAGCTCGCCGGCGACGAAGTTCGCGGGGTGCTGCTCCGCTACAGAAAGAGCGGATACGATCAGGAGCAACCAACAAATTGCACAGGTTAAACGAAGCGGCCAGTGCATGACCCAATTCCTTCCCTTAGCTGGCGAACTTACTTGACACGCATTTCCAACAGCGCCCCGAGTTTCTTGATCCGGCTGGCAGCATGGCCCGCACCGATGCCAAGCAGCGGGTTGGGAGCCATGAACACCACCTCGAAATATTGAAGAGACAACCGAATCGAGCAGATTACAGGATACCCAGCGGCGAAAACAACTGCCATTCGCCGCGCGGCAAGAAAGTCCCTCGAAATGAGACTCGGCGAGTGGCGGCCCCGAATTTCGGAAAGATTTCGCGTAACGCGCCCGGTCGCTCAGTCCGCGTGGCCGAGCGACGCCAAGAACTCGCTCATCTCGCCCGCGGCGTGGGCGTCGCCTTGAGTGCGGGCCGCTTCAATTCCCTCGCGCAAGAAACCGCGGGCCTCCGACATGCGGCCGAGCCGCGCGAGTTGCTGAGAGGCCATGAAGAACGCCGGGACATAGGGCGGTTGGTCCCGCGTCAGGTCCGCAAATTTTTCGAGACTAGCCGTGTGGTCTCCTTCTTTGTCCAGCTCCATGGCCAGGCTGTAACGCAGAAACGTGTCGCCCGGCTCCTCGGCGAGCATGGCTTCAATCTTTTCGCGGCGGGACATGAGTCGGAGGGCAGAGATCAGAGGTCGGAGGTCAGTAATTTGGCTAAAGGTCGCCGGTGATGACTTCGAGCGTGCCGTCGCCGTCGCCGTTGCCAAACGTGACGACGTAGAGCGCGCCGTCGGGGGCGAAGGCGAGAGCCGTGGGCCTGCTCACGTCGGCGACCTTGACGGTCCGGCAGGCTGGGCGACCAGGCTCGCTCGCATCATCAATGCGGTGGATGCCGCCGGCGAAATCGGCCGCGTACAGGCTGCCGCTCGTCGGACCGTACGCCAGACCGACGAGCTGTTTGACGTCGGTCGGCATCGTGAGCTCGACTTTACCGTCGATGGGACTGTAAAAACTCAGCCGGCCGCCGGCGTCGCCCACGACCAACCGGCCTGAGTTGCTGATCGCCACCGCGCGCGGCGGCTCGGAGGCGTCCTGCGGCCCAAACGGCTGCGGCTCGCCAACGATCCCCGCTTGCACACGGGCCTTCATCAACCGAGCATGGCCGTCGGCGTGGCGGATCGCCAGGAAGAGCATGTCAGGAACAAATTCATTCGCTCTCGATCGGGTCAAAGCGTAGCACGTCGCTCCCTCCAGCGCGTCACGTTCCGAATTCGATTCGACCGTCGTTTCCGCCGTCAGAATCTTCGCGCCATCGGGCAATTCGAACGCCCGGACCAGATCGCCGCCTTCGTCACGTGTGGTGCTGACGACCAGTAACCCAGGATCGAAGAACCACAGCGCGAGCGGCCCCGTCTGATGAAACAGATCGGTGGCAGGGTGCGTCTTGAACCCAGTCACCACCTCAGCGGCTTGTTTTGGAGCAAGATTCGACCAACGCAGGACTCGCCCAGCGCCGCTATCGGCAAGGAAGACCTCATACCGATCGGCCGTTCCGCCCGGCCGCACCGCGACGCCACACGGCCGGTGCAGGTCGTTGAGGATTGCGTCAACGCTGACGTCCCCCGCAAGCGCATTGGCACCGACAAGCGCGACGCCTATTGATACGACAGCCACGAATGCCTCACGCCAAGGCGCCAAGGCGCAAAGATACATGGCAATTTCCTTCGCGCCTTGGCGCCTTTGTGAGAGCATTTCCAATTCGACTGCCGCTTGCGGTTTAGCTCGCGACTCCGTGCGCCCGCTCGTACTCGGCAATCTTGTCGACGTGCACGAGCGTCAGGCCGACGTCGTCGAGGCCGTTGAGCAAGCAGTGGCGGCGGAATTCCTCGACCTCAAATGGTATCGACAGGCCATGTTCGTCCGAGAGCGTGCGAGTGGCGAGGTCGGCCGTCAGCTTGTAGCCCGGATGCGATGCCGCACGCCGGAACAATTCGTCGACCTCGATCTCGCTGAGCTTGATCGGCAACATGCCGTTCTTGAAGCAGTTGTTGTAGAAGATGTCCGCGTAGCTGGGAGCGACAATCACGCGAAAGCCCCAGTCCTCGAGCGCCCACGGGGCATGCTCGCGGCTTGACCCGCAGCCAAAATTTTGCCGCACCAAAAGCACGCTTGAGCCCTGCGCCTCAGGCCGGTTGAGCTCGAAGTCCGGGTTCACCGAGCCGTCGAGATTGCGGGCCCAGTCCCAAAACAAAAACTCGCCGAAGCCCGTCCGCTCGATCCGCTTGAGGAACTGCTTGGGGATGATCTGATCGGTATCCACGTTGGCCCGATCCATGGTCACGACTATGCCGGTATGCTTGGTGAATGGTTTCATAAATCTATCGCGACAGGGTGCCGAAATGCATAAAGTTTGTGGAATCGACGAAGCGCTACTCTTGTTTCTCTTGTCGGTGCTTCTTTTCGTAGTACCGATCGAAAATTGCCGGACCAAGGAACCACAGCGAGTAAAACAATGCTCCACATACGAGCCAGATAACGCAGACGAGGTACGTCAATTCGGGCAATTTCGCTTTCCACGGACCAATGAACAGAAAAAGTTCTGGAAATATCACAAACAGTCCAAAGAGCATGCCCACAGAAACAACGATATGCAAAAGCTTCATGGGCCTAGAATAGTACCAGGCGGGAATCCAGCCGAACAATTCGTAGTACTCGACCGACGTCTGCTATCATCCATTTTGCCAATATTACGTTCCACCCTGGACATGGAGCGTGTACTGCCAGAATCCGTCTTCGTCCTTGTCGCGCGTCAGCCGGAACGAGCAGCCGAACGTCGGCGAGGCGAGCCAACCGTCCTGCGGCTCGACGGCGAAGTAACCGCCTTTGCCCGGGATCAGTATCTCGAAACCGATGTCGTCGCCAAGTACATCGGCCAGCCAGTACTCGGGAATCCCCGCCTTAAAGTATGCTTCGCGGAGCAGCTTCGTGTCTTTTCGCCGCGAACTTGGGCTGACAATCTCCAGCACCCAGTCGACCGTGCCCACAATCTCTTTGCTGCTTTGCGGTCGACCCTTCTCAGGAGTAAAAATCAGGCGCCCGGATTTGAGCGTCTCTTTCGATAGGAACAGCGCGTCCGGTTCGTTGGAGACACCCGCGGCCTTGTTCGTGATTAATACCCCATCGATGTGCAGTCGGCCAAGTTTCCGTTCACGCACCAAGTTGAGCAGCACGCGGCTGAACTCCGACTTGACTTCACTGTGCTCTTCGACGGATTCGGGGCTCATGTCAACAATCAATTCTCCGGCTACGAAGGTGATCTTGCCACTCTCAGGAAACATGTCGGACAATGCCCACTCGCGAAATCCATCAAGCGTATGCGCCGAGGCAGGAATCAAGATCTCGCCAGATTCATCGCGCGGGATGTATGTGATGTCTGGGAACAACGGGAGCACAGATTGTGACTGCTCGTTGGCCACGGTGCCATGTGATTGCGGCATGCCCGACAAAGTCACGGGGTCCGACGATGGATGAGTGACGTCTGCCATTTTTATTGCTTCCGCTCGCTACGTCCGGAGGCCGCTCTGATTCTACCGCCAATCCCGAATATCCACAAAGTGTCCCGCACACGCCGCGGCCGCCGCCATCGCGGGCGAGACCAGGTGCGTGCGGCCGCCGCGGCCTTGGCGGCCTTCGAAGTTGCGGTTCGAGGTCGATGCACAGCGTTCGCCCGGCTCGAGTTTGTCGGGGTTCATCGCCAGGCACATGCTGCAGCCTGCCTCGCGCCACTCGAATCCGGCTTCCTTGAAAACCCGATCGAGTCCTTCCTTCTCGGCCTGTTGCTTCACGAGTCCGCTGCCGGGCACGACCATCGCATTCACATGGCCGGCGACCTTGTGGCCATTCACGACGGCGGCCGCCGCCCGCAGGTCCTCGATCCGCGCGTTGGTGCACGAACCGATGAACACACGGTCGAGCTTGAGGTTCGTGATCGGTTCGCCGCCGGCGAGGCCCATGTAAGTCAGCGCGCTGGCCGCCGTCTTCTGATCGTTCGGATCCGAGAAGTCGGTCGGCTTGGGCACATGGCCGGTGACCGGCGCGACTTGGCCGGGGTTCGTGCCCCAGCTAACTTGCGGTGCAATGTCGGCCGCGTTGAACACGAGCGACTTGTCATATTTCGCGCCCGGATCGGTCGGCAGCGTCCGCCAGCGGGCGACAGCTTTGTCGTAGTCGACGCCTTTGGCGACCTGCGGCCGGCCGCGGAGGTATTCGTACGTCGTGTCGTCCGGCGCGATCAGGCCGGCCCGCGCGCCGCCTTCGATCGACATGTTGCAGATCGTCATCCGGTTCTCCATCGAGAGGCCGCGGATGACTTCGCCCGTGTACTCGACACAATAGCCGACGCCGCCGCTGGTCGAGATCTGACCGATGACGTACAGGATCACGTCCTTCGCCGTGACGCCCGGGCCGAGCTTGCCGTCGACGCGGAGCTCGAGCGTCTTGGGCCGCGACTGCAGCAGCGTCTGCGTCGCCAGCACGTGCTCGACTTCGCTCGTCCCGATGCCGAACGCTAGCGCGCCGAAGGCACCATGCGTCGACGTGTGGCTGTCGCCGCAGACGATCGTCATCCCCGGCTGCGTGTAACCCTGCTCGGGACCGATCACGTGGACAATCCCCTGGCGAACGTCGTCGATGTCGTAGAGCGTAATGCCGAACTCTCTGCAATTTGCCCGCAGCGTGTCAATCTGCTGCTTCGAGATCGGGTCGAGAATTGGCAAGCTACGGTCGGTCGTCGGCACATTGTGGTCGACAGTGGAAAGCGTCCGTTCGGGCCGCCGCACCTTCCGGCCCGCCAAGCGCAGACTTTCGAACGCCTGGGGGCTGGTCACCTCGTGAACCAGGTGCAGATCGATGTACAGAATCGTCTGCCGCCCCGACTCTTCGAGCACGACGTGCTCTTCCCAGATCTTTTCAAACAGTGTGCGAGGACTTCGGCTCATAGTCTCGGCAGCGACGTGCCCCGTGCAATGATTGTCAGTTCCGAGTTAGGACCGGCGAACCTGTGGCTAGGTTCGGGCCATCGCGGTGAGCGCAATGGCAACAAGTGATTGTAGCTCGAAACTCTCCGGCAGGAAAATGGACCGCGTCGAGCCGCCGCAAAGACTAGTTTGCCAGTTGGATCTTATACACAATCGCCACGTCGCTGGGCGGCTCCGCAGGAGCGGTGATCCGCAGGCCCGCGTCGTCGCGTGACCACGCAATTTTCGCGGTCGAGCCGAGTAGCGAGACGCCGGTCACTCGCGCGTCGGCGCCCGGGCCCGACTTGGCAAACGACTCCAGCCGCAATTCTTTGCCGTCGCCCGGCCAGCCCATTTGAATGGCGTAAATCGTGCGGCCGTCTTTGCTCTGCGTGAACCGAATGTTCTCGGCGCCGTAGGGCGAGCGATCGTCGCGGTCGCCCATGCGGACGTCGGGCCCTTCGCCGAACACCTTCCACGGCCGCGTCGCGTAGATGCCTTCGCCGCTCGTCTTGAGCCACGCGCCGACGCTCTTGAGAATTGCCACCGTCTCCTCGTCGAACGTGCCATCCGCCCGCGGCGGTACATTGAGCAGCAGATTGCCGTTCTTGGAGACAATGTCAATCATCTTGTCGACGACCGCGTCCGGCGTTTTGTAGCGGACGTCCCGATTGTAGCCCCACGGGCCAATGCTGTCGTCGGTCTGCCACGGCTGCGGGCGGATGGAGCTCGACTTACCCCGTTCGATGTCGAGCGTGGCGACGTCGGGGAAGTATGGCGCCCGCTTCGGCCCTTTGTCGCCTTTGTGGGTCAGCACGGCTTCCAACTTGCCGCCGTGACGAGCCATGTTCGTGTTGTAGAAGTACGCGAAGAGCCGCATGCCGGTCCGGCCGCGGTCGCTCCCGGCGAACGGCACGGCACTATCGAGGTACAGAAAATCGGGCTCGTAGTTGTCGATCAATTCTTTCTGTTTGACGAGCCAGAACTCCTTCCACCACCTGGGCGCTTCCTCGGTATCGGCCCGATTGTCGTCGTAGTAGGGGAGCAGATAGAGGTCGGCGAACTTCGGATCGTTGCGGATGTAGGGCACGCCCTGGAACGGCCCCTCTTTGTCCGAGCCATGGCAGGGCTGCATCCAGGAAATCGACCGGTCGTAATGCGTCGTAACACCCCACCGCAAACCATGCCGCAGCGTGGCGGAGCGCATCATGCCGAGTAAATCCTGCTTCGGCCCCATTTCGGCGGCGTTGAACGGCGTGTACTTCGACTTCCACAGCGCGAATCCGTCGTGATGCACGGCGCACGGCGTGAAGTACTTCGCGCCCGCCTCTTGGAACAGCGCGAGCCAGGCGTCGGGATCAAACCTCTCGGCCTTCCAAAGCGGGATGAAATCGTGGTAGCCGAATTTCGACGGATGGCCCCAAGTCGCCACGTGATGTTGGTAGACCGGCGAGCCCTCCTGGTACATCTCGCGGGCATACCATTCGCCCTTCTCGGCCACGGAATAGACGCCCCAATGGACGTAGATGCCGAATTTCGCGTCACGGAACCAGTCGGGGCACTCGTATTTCGAGAGCGACTCGACATTCGGTTCAAACGGCCCGTCGACGACGACCTCGGTGATGTCTTCGCCGGGACAAGCAGATGAGACCAACAGCGACAGCGTGATCAATAGAGGAATTTGGCACCGCATCGCTCAGGCAATTCGTGATCAGACGGCCGCCGCTTCGACCAGCTCCGCCGCCAGCTTCTTCCGCTCGGGGCAGCCGTTGCAGGTCCACCAGTCGTGGGCCCGGTCGCTCGACCAGGCATCTTCGAGCACCAGCTCGCGGAGCGTCCGCTGTAACATTGCCACGTCTTGATAGCGATGCTCGGGATCCTTCTCCATGCAACGCAGCACAATCTCTTCGAGCTCGTGGGGAATCGTCGCATTGTGCTCCCGCGGCGGGACGACTTCCTGCGACGCGTGGGCAATCATCACCTTCACCGGGTTTTCGAACTCAAATGGCGGCCGGCCCGTGAGCATGTAGTACATCACCGCCCCCAGCGAATAGATGTCGCTGCGGGCGTCGACGTTGTCGTCGCCACTCGCCTGCTCGGGCGACATGAACAGCGGCGAACCGGTGATCGTGCCTTGCATCGTGAGTTGCGCATTCCCGTCGGCCGTTTCGACCGTCTTTTTCGCCAGGCCGAAGTCGAGCAGCTTCGCCACGTCGAACACGCCGCCACGATAGGCACAGAAAATATTCGCCGGTTTGATGTCGCGGTGCACCAGGCCGATGCCGTGGGCCTCGTTGAGTGCCGCGCACACCTGCTCCATCAGATACACGGTCCGCCCGGCCGGCAGCGGTCCGTAGTCGTCCACCAGCTCGCCGATGTTGTGACCAGGCAGGAATTCCATCACATAGTAAAACGTGCCGTCGTTCGTGCGGCCGTAGTCGTAGATGTCGATCGAGTTCCAATGCGAGAGCTTGGCCGTGGCGCGGACTTCGCGTTCGAAGCGGGCCAGCGCGTGCGGATCGCCGGCCTTCTCGGGACGGATGATTTTCACCGCACACGGCCGCTTCATCATCTTATGCTCGGCGAGATACACTTCGCCCATGCCGCCGCCACCCAGCTTTTGCTTGAGCCGATACTGGCCCAATTGCTTGGCCGCAAACGCCTCACGCCGCAGCGTGCCGATAGTCTGTACGCCGACCGTGGCGACCATCACGGCCAGAGCGCTCATCATCACTTGTGCGCTGATGAAGCCGTTGTAGTCGGCAGTCCGCAGCAAATCGGCGTAGGCTGGCAGGTTATGGTCAAGCAGCCATAAGAGCCCAATGGGCAGCGCTCCCATCACCGCTAAAACCGCAAGTGCTCGCTGCCAGGTATTCGGGATGAACAGCGCATACGTGAAAACGAGCATCATCCACGGCACCAAGACCACTGGGAGGAAGGCATGACCATCGGTCAGATTCGCGACCGTCGACGCTTCGTGGTATTGCTTCACGAGGAAGTACACTGCCGGAGCGCCGAAGACGAGAACTTCGGCCACCCGCAACATCGGCAGCGAGAGCAGGCAC
>Ga0214473_10009603_pt1 | contig 11425 bp, 8 predicted proteins | sample RVTome_7_FD_203509 | JGI IMG/M metagenome (GOLD analysis project Ga0214473, IMG submission 203509) | Soil microbial communities from uranium-contaminated site in the Upper Colorado River Basin, Wyoming, United States - RVT98D197 | ecosystem: Environmental > Terrestrial > Soil > Contaminated >...
GAGCATAAGAAGAGAATGCGCGAGCGCTGAGCGCTGGTTTAATTCCGATTAATCAGCTTAAGTTCATCAACTCACACAGTCTCAAGGTCAGGAAGGGTTGCTTGCACCCGCCGATACATAACCACTCAGCTGTAATGATCAGCGAGTGCAAGCAACTCTGGAAATCTGCTAGGCTCCTTATCTTTGAACAGCCTTTATTAGAAAAATCGCGCACTTGCAATTTACATTGGGCCAGTATCATCTATTGGGCGCCGCCTGGTGGAGGCATCATCAGGTGCAGGGGGTTCAGCCGCCTCTCCTCCAGTCTCTTCATCAGAGATAATTTCATCATGCTCGATGTCGCTTAGAGTGTCCTTACTCGTAGCTTCCGACTCCCGTTGCTTTCTTGCCGACTCCTTATCTTCCTGAGTGCCGCGCGTTTTCACTTCCATATTTGTTCTCCTCTCAGATAAACCAGACGGCAGTAAGTATTAGGGCCAGGAGAATGGCTGCATAAAGGCCGGCAACAATGTCATCTGCCATGATTCCTAGCCCTCCTTCAAGTGCCTCGAGTCTACGAGCGGGATATGGCTTAACGATGTCAAAGAAGCGGAAAAGAAGAAAAGCCAAAAGGATCGACCACCCGGAGCGAACGTCCATCGGGATTACGGTTAAGGCCATCATTTGACCGGCCACTTCATCGATCACGACCTTCCCTGGGTCCTTTTTGCCGGAAAGCTTTTCTGTCCGGGTTGCGGCCCAGATCCCGACGATTGCAACAACAAGTATTGCCAGCAACTCGAGCGTGATAATTGCGTAGTAGATCTGAAGCAGATTGGCGTTGAACCGGGCCTGAAAGAAGACGCTGAATAAGAAGGCTCTTAAAGTAAGGTAAAGGCAAATACCAACCAAAGACCCTAGCGTGCCCGGCGCAAGCGGAAGATAACCGACGCCGCAAGTTGCAATTGCCAGTGCCACAAAATCCGTTGTAGTCCGGGCTTGAGGGGCCGCTACGACGGGCGGATTCAGTTCGTCACTGGATTCTTTGATCGCCATTGTCATCAAGCGGCGTAGCCGAAATGTTTCTAGCAACTACTCCGCGAGGCAGAGCCACCGCGGCACATCAGGCGGCACAGCCGTAACGAATCTAGCAGGTTACTCCCGAGTCAGAGCCACCGCGGCACATCAAGCGGCGTAGCCGAAATGTTTCCAGCAACTGACCCGCGAGGCAAAGCCACCGCGGCACATCAGAAGGCACAGCCGTAATGTTTCTAGCAACTACTCCGCGAGGCAAAGCCACCGCGGCACATCAGCGGCACAGCCGTAACGAATCTAGCAGGTTACTCCGCGAGGCAGAGCCACCACGGCACATCAGAAGGCACAGCCGTTACGTGGCGATTACACAATCTTCCCTACAACGTCATATTCTTGGGCTTCAGTAATCAACACATTCACCAAGTCGCCGTACGCCGGTGAAAAGTCCGCGGGCGCGTCATTAATCAAAACACAGCCATCGATATCCGGGGCTTGCGTTTGCATTCGGCCTTGCCAGAGTAATTCACTCTCTTTCGATTCACCTTCGAACAAAACGCGCACCGTTTGCCCGACCTTCTGTTTGTTTCGCCGCCGTGAGATCCGCGCCTGCTGTTTCATCAAGAGCGCGCGCCGCCTGCTGGCAACCTTCGGGTCCACCTTGTCAGGCAATGCAAACGCGGAGGTCCCTTCTTCGTCGGAATAAGTGAATACACCAACACGATCAAACTCCACGTTTCGTACAAACGTTAGTAACTCGGCAAAGTCTTCTTCCGTTTCTCCCGGAAAACCCGTGATGAAAGTTGTCCTTACCGCGATTCCAGGAACACGCCTGCGCACGCGTTGGATCAGTCGCTCCAGACTCTTACGAGTGCCGCCTCGCTTCATTAGGCGAAGCACCTTGTGGGAGGCATGTTGCAACGGCATATCCAGATACTTTACTGCCTTCGGCTCTTCGGCCAGAACATCCAGGAACGCATCGCTGATATGAGTCGGATAGGCATACATCACTCGCACCCACTCTATTCCATCAAGATGCGAAAGCTCTCTCAGAAGCTTCGCCAGCGCGTCATGCTTGCCCAAATCTTCGCCGTAACGTGACGAGTCCTGGGCCACAAGTATCAACTCTTTCACGCCGTCATCCGCCAGTTGCTGAGCTTCTGCGATTATTGAACCGAATCTGCGGCTACGAAAATGGCCGCGCATCTGTGGGATAAAACAGAATGCGCAGGGTCGATCGCACCCTTCTGCAATCTTGATGTAGGCGTAGTGTGCCGGCGTCGCCAACACTCGAGGCGTTGATTCGTCGTAAAGGTAGGTCGCACTTTGATTGCCCAGGGGAATAACAGGCAACGCCCGAGCTGATGAATGCGGGCTGCAGGCGGCGACAATGTCACTGATCTGGCTTGTGCCAATAAACGCGTCCACTTCCGGCAATTCGGCCTTCAATTGATCGTGGTAACGTTCTACCAGACAGCCTGCGACTACCAATCTATTCGCCTTGCCATCCGCTTTCAGACGGCCGGCCTCGAGAATCGCATCTATCGACTCCTTCTTGGCAGCGTCTATAAAGCCGCAGGTATTGACAACGATAGTGTCCGCGTTTGTTGCATCTGAAGTGATCTCGTATCCATTCTGTCGCAGATGGCCAAGCATTACCTCAGTATCGACGAGGTTTTTGGGACAACCTAAACTGATGAATCCTACTTTCATAGTGAAAAGTTATTAGTGATGAGTGATTAGTAAGCAGTTATTAGTCATTTTAGTAAAGTGCAGGTTGGGAAGGGGGCAAGGCAGGCTTCCCAACCTGAGAGATTTTTCCCATGAAGCCTGCCTTGTCCCGTTTCAACTTGCTAATTTCACAGTCTAGCAGCCTATATCGCACCGATTTGCAGCTGCTTGAGTGTGTCGTTAATCTCTTTTACTTCTGCTGCCGACAAGCCCTGGCCACCGAATCTGACTCGATTGTATTTAGCAGTGATAGCCAGAACATCCTTTGCGCCGATACTTCTGGCAAACTCGACGGGAGTTTGATCAGGTGACCGGATTAGTCCGCGTTCCGCAAGCACCTTCAACAATCTCTCATAAAAAGCAACTGCACTTCGTTCGTCCCGCTTCGCCCTGGCGGCAAACAATCCACGCCAGCCGAACCTTCTGAATCGGCCAAAACCTAGCCATCCAAAAAACAAAAGCGCCAACAAGGCTGCGAACAACACCATGATGGACCAGGACGTTTGCCTCAATACACGCAACGCGACTGAAACGAAACGTTGGTAACGAAGCAATTCGTTCTGCATTGAAGCCGCAAGCGTGCGCTGCTCCTGCCGGTCATAGCCTACAACGTACTGGAACCACATCAACTCCAGCGCCTCAACATACTTTCCTAGCTGCGCTGCAAAACCATTCTTTTGCGGTTCCGCCCGCCCGGCTGGAGGCGTCGGATCGAAGGTTACCCAGGTGTTTGTCTCGGGAAAAAAAACCTCAACCCAGGAATGCGCGTCGCTCTGTCTCACCGTAAATGCATCCGCCGTCTCGTTGTACTGGCCCGGCAGGAAACCGTTGACTACGCGCGAAGCAATGCCCTGAGTGCGGAGCATGATCGCCATCGCAGTTGCGAAGTATTCGCAATGTCCGGAACGGATGTTAAACAAAAAATCAGCAAGGGGATCAGGGCCCGACGCCCTCATTGCCAGTGAATACCCATAACTCCTTTGTAGTTCGATTTCCATCGCTTTCGCTGCATCGTAGCGATTTCGGGCGTGGCTATTCTTGATAACTTCGGATGCCAAGCGATTGATGCGAGCATCGAACGTTTCAGGAAGCTGTAGATAACGGAAGACTGCTGCCGAGTATGGCAGCGCGTCATTACGCAACGAGTTCGCATCCGGCTCAGACAAGTCGGAGAAGGCCTTGTACATTACTCGCTCATAATCATGATGACGCGACTGTATGGAACCTTCGCTGTCGGTCCTGATGAAAGGAAAGTCACCCTGAACGGCCACGGCCCGGGCTGCTGCGAACAGTACAGGCGAATCGAGAGGCTCGAGGAATACCGTCTGCGTAGTCAGTCGATGCAATGCCTCAGTGGTCCCTAGCTGGAAGAAACCTCGTTCACTCGTCTTCTGCTCAACACGACGAGCGACTGCTGATTTTTTCCATGTTGTTCCCGTGAATTCATCCAGGGCGACTCCCCGCCATCTAAGTTCTTGTGGCGCGCGCCGGTCGAGATTCTCCACACGCACACGCATCACCACTTCATCGTTCTGTTTCAGCTCGCCGATCGTTCCAAGCGCTACTGTCTCGGAAAAACCGATGAAGTTAGTGAGGCCGGGTCCGCCTCGCATGATTGCGGCGGATCCTGTACGTGGAGCAATAAGAAATAGAGGCAAGGCGAGAACAAAGATGAGGAGAAGAAGCGCCAGAGCAACCACTGGTAAGCGTCTTGCCTCCAGATTCGACCGCGGAGACTTATTAGCAATGCGCTTGAAGATTCGAGAGTCAGGAGGCACAAGTAGCCGGGTTTCAGCTGGTTTTACTCCTCGCCGCGTCTTGCGAATTTCAAAGGCGATAACGGTTGACAGCGCACAGAGTAGATAGAGCGCAAGACTACCGAGAAAGAGGGGGCTAAAGCTCAACCCAGCGGCCAATAAGATTTCGAAGAACGAGATTAACAGCAGAAACACCCAATCACGATCGCTCTTAACCTGGAGCAGCTTGATCACGGACAGAAACACAATGAGGTGTGCCAGCGCGGTGACGCCGATTCTGCCGTCCGCCTGCCCAGTCGCTTTTTGAAATTGCCAGTCAATAAAGAAAAGCGGGATGGAAGTGAGTACGAGAGCAAGGCCGAGCCGCTCCGATAGCTGCCATTTTCGACCCTCGATGTTCCAGGCAAGAACCATCAAGATGCCAAACAGCAACCCCAAACCCGGGTGCAGTCCGCCGGCGGTCACCAGAGCAAGCGCGGCGATGCCGATGGTGGCGTAGGCTGAGGAACGAAAATAGGTTTCGAAAGTCATTGCGACAACTACAGATTAACCAAATTACGCGGAAATAACCAATAACCAAAATTCAATTCACAAGGGCGAAAGCTTGTTTGCACCCGCCATCCTTAATCAACCACTCAATCTAAAGAGCAAACTCAACTCACAAACGGTTAAAGGTTGGGAAGGGCTGCTTGCACCCGCCAACATAAAGATCACTCAACTTAGAAAGTAAAGCTCAACTCCGAAAGGCTAGGGGTTAGGAAGCGCTGCTTGCACCCGCCACCTCAAAGACCACTCAACTCAATGAGCAAAAATCAACTCCCAAATGGTTAAAGGTTGGGGCTCGCACCCGCCACCTTGATAACCGAAAATCGCTTAGCTAATCAGTCCCGACACCTTTATTTCTTTTGCCGTTTTCCCCCAAAGATCTTTCCACCCAACTCCTTTACAGCCTTGGACAATTTCTCAGAATCATCGGGCCACCACCAGTCATGATCAACCGGCAGCGGCTCTCCTGAATCCAAATAGAAAGCACGAAAGCTTGACCATCGATAATCTTTGGCCGAAGAAACCAGCCGAGCGCGTACAGGATTCGCATGTGTGTAATTAATCTTCTGCCAAATCATCCATGCGCTCCATAGAGGAGTTGCCTTGAAGCTCTGTTGCCACACCTTGTGAATGTTGCCCTTCGAATCGGGCTCTTTCAGCAAGAATCGCCGGTCACTAGTTAGTTCGATGAGGCGATTTGCTGCAATGCTCTTCAACGCTCCGGCAAATCCTATAATGTTGCCGTCCTGCGGATTAACAATGAGATGGAAGTGATCAGGCATGACTACATAAGCAATGATTTTGCAGGGCCACTGTTGCCGCAAAGTCGCGCAGACTTCAAGGAAGGCAAGACAACATTGCTTCTGTCTAAAGATCGGCACTCGATTGACGACTTTGCCAGTGACGAAATGAAGAGCACCAGGAAGATTGAGGTTGGACCACTTGCGAGCCATGAGGTTGTAAGGGACTCGGAGAATTTCTGCAAACAGATTACTCTTCTCTGAATGATTTTTCCAGACCTCAGACTGTCTGAGTTGAGACTGGTCTACAGAACATGCTACTTGTAAGAAGCGGGTGCCCTTAGCCTTTCTCAGTTGAGCTTTGCTTTTCTAGTTTGAGTGGTCTTTGAGGTGGCGGGTGCAAGCAGCCCTTCCCAACCCTGAGATTATGGGAGTTTGATTTGTGGCTCTTTGAGTTGAGTGGTTATCAGCTGGCCGGTGCAGGCAACCCTTCCCAACCCTGAGATTATGGGAGTTGATTTGTGGCTCTTTGAGTTGAGTGGTTATCAGCTGGCGGGTGCAAGCAGCCCTTCCCAACCTTTAACCATTTGGGAGTTGAGTTTTTACCCTTTAGATTGAGTGGTCCATGAGGTAGCGCCTTCCTAACCCCTAGCCGTTCGGGCCTGCTTCGTGCCTCCTGCCTCCTGCCTCCTGCCTCCTGCCTCCTGCCTCCTGCCTCCTGCTCCCTGCCGCCTGCCGTCTCCTACTACTACTGCGGCAGGCCAACGCGGCGGACTAACTCCTGAAAGCGCGGATCCGAGTGTAGTGGATCAAGGTGGGTATCAATCTTGAGATTCTGAAGTTGCAGGTCGTGCTCAGCATACGCTTTCTCCAGTAAAGCAAGAGCCTCTTCACGATCTCCAAGTAATGCGTAAAGCCCGGCGAATTCCGTCGGGGAGACGTATTCGTTGGTACTCGTTAGACTATTAACAATTTCCATCGCCTCTCGTCTGCGGCCCGCTGAAGCTAGCGCGTAGCCCAGATAACACCGACCGCTGGTAGTTTCTCCCTCGATGGCGATCGCCTTCCGATGCTCATCAATCGCTTGCTGATACATTCGATTCCCTTCATAGATAAATCCAAGGCCGTAATGTGGTCCCGGGCTCGCGGTCTCCTCAATTGTGTTCGCTTGTAGGAATTTCTCAAGTGCTTCTCGATAACGACGAGCAAGGTTCAAAGCCCACCCTTCACGACGTATCAACTCAATACTCAGTGGATCCAGCTGTTGAGCACGCTGTATCTCAGCAAGCGCCTCCGTATGCCGCTCCATTTCAGACAAGTACGATGAGTACCAGCGACGTGCTTCAACCAGGTTAGGGTTCAACTCAATGGCGCGCTTGTATTCACGCTCTGCCGCAACCCATTCCCACTCTCCCATCATCACTCGTCCAAGGGCTACGTGGGCTTCGGCGAGACTTTCATCCAGCGCGAGTGCTGTCTCAGCAGCGGCTTTCGATTTGGCATCAGCTTCCCTCGGATTCCGCCAGCTGTTACCCGCAAAAAGGCTGTTGGCGTCAGCAACCCCAACCCAGGCAAGTGCGAAATTTGGATCGAGCGCCACCGCCTGGTTGTAATACTCGAGCGCTTTCCTGACGTTCTCAACTCCACCCTGGCGTTGGAAAAAGCGTCCATTCAAATAGAACTGATAAGCCTGCGAGTTCTCGGTAGAATGCCTGGTTAACTTTTGCTGCTGCGCCCCGCTCAGTCGCAATTGCAGCCGCTCTGAGATCATGCGGGCAATCTCTTCCTGTATTTGCTGGATATCTGCTGCTCTCCGTATATACCTTTCTCCCCACAGTTGAGTTCCTGTAGTTGAATCTATCAATTCGGCCCGCACCTGTAGGTCCTCGCCACGTTGCACTATCCTACCCATTACCACAGCCTGCACTCCTAGTGCGCGCGATAATTCTCTTGGATCGAAGTCTTTGCCCTTGTACTTGAATGCAGAACTCCGTGCGACAACTCTCATACCAGGGAGTTGGGAGAGCCGGTCGATCAAGCTTTCACTCAACCCATCTGAAAGGTATTCAAGATTCTGGTCTCCGGTGGCGTTTACGAAGGGCAACACAACGATGGAGGAGATTTGCGGCGACGAATTGGCGAAAAAGCCATAATAACCCAAGACCCCGATTGCTAAGCTGACAACGATCCCCAGCGACAATACCAGCGTCGCTCTTTCGTACTGCTTAAGCAAATGGATGACACTCTGGATATTCTTTAGCCAGGCGTAAGCTCTTAGAGTCCCATTGCGTCCGGGGATGGCTACAGGTCCTTCGAAAGATTTGTCGCCTGGTATCCCGACACGACTAAACTTCTGATCGACTTCGTTTAGGGCAGCCATGCCATCTCTCTCTTTTAGATAAATGGACCTCGTGCTGTTCTCATTCGACTCCGGATCGAAGATGTAGCCGCGCCCCCTCACATTGCGGATGTATAACTTCCCCTCGGGGCCAAGTGCGTGCCTTACTTCCATGAGGCACTGCACCAGCGCGTCGTCTGTTACTGCTCTGCCTTTCCAAACGGTTTCGATAAGTTCATCCTTGCCCACTAACCGACCCTTGTTTTCCACCAGGTATCTCAAAACCTCATAGGATTGAGGGCGCAGGTGTACTGGTTCCGAAGTCGATAGCAAACAACCGCGTGCGAGATCCAGTATAAAACCGGCGAACAGATGAATGCGCTCGTCCTGCTGCGGACGCACTTTGGCTTCAGACAAGGAATTTGGTGAACGTAACAAAGGACTTCGCCTACTTTTCGTCTATTTCTCGGCCAAATATCGTTACGTGAGCCTAAGGGTGTTGGTAAAGTTCGCCAACTGCAAACAGGCAAATCTAAATTTGCACTCGGACTACGGGGGAAGGTGTATGGACGGCGGAATTATATTCCTGCGCCGAACAGAAGAAAACACCAAAAGCCTAATTTGTCCCCGATTCGACCGAGCGGTAGTCAGGGTGCTGCCGTGTGCGGCTCCAGCGCCAACAAAGAAAGGGAAAACAAAAATGCGCATGCTTAATACGGTCTTGTTACCACTCTCGGTTGGACTATTTTGTATTTGCCTATCTACGACAGCTCGGGCCGATACGATAACGTTCACTGGAAGCCGTGATTTTAGCGGTGGACAAGGCGGAGCTCCGTCTCCCAGCCGATGTGGCCCAACCCCTCCATTTGTCCTGGTGACCCATCCCACCGGCACGGGCGCCTCCAACTTAGGGTCGTTCGCTTCTACGGAGAGTCACTGCGTCAATCTGGGTACAGGAAACCTCTTCAACGGCGCTTTCACCTATGATTTCGGCGGCGGCAACACTTTCTTCGGTACCTATGTAGGAACTGTCATCGGGACTCTCCCGCCACCGATCGGGACAGTCCTGGACGTTACATTTACATATACGATCACAGGTGGAACCGGCTTATTCGTTGACGCTACCGGAAACCTCGTGGGCACGGGCATAGCAACCATAACCTCTACTGGTACAACTTCACACATTGACATCCGGGGAAGCGTCAATACGGTCCCCGAGCCGGCCACGATGCTGTTGCTTGGTACCGGATTGGCGGGAGTTTGCGCAGCCATTCGCAAACGCCGGAAGTCATTGCAAAGAAGTCAGTAGTAAGTGGCGCAAACGCTTGCATCTCTTGCAGCTTGGTAGTAGATTCCCATCACCTTATTACTAATCTTCGTCCCGCTGCGTGTCCCCTCCACGCGTGGTATCCCCGCTGGCAAGCATTCGGGCTAATGGTGCTAGCGCTCACAGCTGCTGGTGCGGTGAGTAGAACTCACCTCGACTGGAAAGGATCGACGCAAATGAAAGCACACGCAATACGCATCTTTGGGATCATTAATTTTTGCCTTGTTCTAGCCGTCTCTTCGTTCACACCAATCACGCACGTCCGGGCGCAATGCCCGGAGTTGACGTCAGGCCTGCAGGGACCGCTGGGAATTACGCAATCGAGTAAAGGTAATCTATTCGTGTCTGAAACGGGCACTGCTAACCGCGATGGGCGCGTCTTGATTGTGGACCGCAATGGCAATGTGCTCCCGTTTTTAAGCGGATTGCCCTCAGCAATTAATGATGTCGGCGACCCCTCTGGCCCCGCCGGACTCTTTCTGCGCGGCGATACCCTCTATCTTGCTATCGGTATAGGTGACACTGTAAGAAACGGCCCAACTCCGGGTACCACCATCGCGAATCCCGCTGGCCCATCGTCATCAATCTTCAGTTCCGTACTAGCTATCCGTTTTGGAGAGCATTTTTCAGAGAAGAAGACCGCAGGGTTCGTCCTCTCTCCGGAGAACGAGCAGAAGCTTGCTGATGGAGAGCGGGTGAGATTGTCCAATGGTGGCGGAGATAGAATAACGATCTGGCTGGTCGCGAACTTTCCGGATTTCGTTTCCGAACCGTTACCAAACCTTCCCACGAATGGTCGCGGTTCGAATCCTTTTGACCTCACTTTTGTCGGCGATCGTAACAAACACAATGACGACGATCGAGATCACCATGACGAACACAACAGAGACCGGTGTGATCGTGATTTTCTTTACGTGACGGACGGGGGCCGAAACCTGGTCTGGAAAGTGGACCCTGAAGCGCGAGCATTCTCGATACTGGCCGTGTTCCCACTGGTACCTAATCCGCTCTTCGGCATACCCATGCTTCCCGGCGGACCGTTTGTCGAAGCTGTCCCAACAGGCATTGCACACTCCGATGATCGACTCCTGGTGACGCTGTTCAGGGGCGTCCCATTTCCGCCAGGTGCTTCTGTAGTACAGGGGGTTGATCTGCTGACCGGCAACAACAGTCCCTTCATTAGCGGACTCAAAACGGCCATTGACATACTTCCCTTACGAAAGCGCGGAGACACAGAGTATCTGGTGCTACAGCACGCGTCCGCGGGACCATTCTTTGGTTCGCCCGGCTTAGTGCTGTTATTCGCAACCCCGGCTGGACCTCCAAGCGTCGTGGCAAATTGTTTGACCAGGCCCACGTCCATGGCATTCGTGGCAAAGCGAGACACGCTCTATGTAACACAGCTTACAGGCTCGATCGTGGCGATTCCCTTCCAGCCCTAGTGTGTCGATGTTTGTTCATTCTTTGCGGCTACAAAGTGGCTGCGTCCGCGGACGCTGTCACAATGTAGCCGCAAATTGCGTACTGGGGGTGCTGTTGTCATTCACTCAGGAGAAACCACTCACCATCAGAACCGGAGAGCCGTAGCGACCGGGTCCCCGGCCGTGTGATTCAACTCGCCTACCAAACCACACAACCGCAGAACCGCGAGCGGTAGAAGCTGTGAATAAATTGCTCAATCATTGATGCACGTTGTGGGCTGCCATTCAACCCAACAAGACCACACAACCATCAGAACCGAGGAGCGGTAGCGACCGGGTCCGCTTGGCAACCACACAGCTTGGGTGGGCAACGGACCCGGTCGCTACGAAGCTGTGAATAAATCGCCCAATCGTTGATGTACGTTGTCGCTTGCTAATACTCCCTCCGAGAAGAGTCCGATGCGCGCAGTCATTCAACCCAACAAGCACCACACAACCACGGAACCGAGGAGCGGTAGCGACCGGGTCCGCGCGCCAACCACACAACATGGATG
>Ga0214473_10009604_pt1 | contig 11424 bp, 9 predicted proteins | sample RVTome_7_FD_203509 | JGI IMG/M metagenome (GOLD analysis project Ga0214473, IMG submission 203509) | Soil microbial communities from uranium-contaminated site in the Upper Colorado River Basin, Wyoming, United States - RVT98D197 | ecosystem: Environmental > Terrestrial > Soil > Contaminated >...
GAGCGATCCCGTCCGTGCCGGCCTCCTCGGCCGCCTTGGCGATCTCGACGATGCTGGTGACGTTCGGCGAGAGCTTGGTGATGAGCGGCCGGCGGCTCGCGGCCTTGAGCCTTTTCACCAGGTCGAAGGTCGTGCGCGGCGAGAGGGCCGGGCAGAGGCCTTCGGTCTTAACGTTGGGGCAGGAGATGTTGATCTCGTAGGCGGCGATACCCTCCTGCTTATCGAGGTACTCGACGACCGCGGCGTACTCATCGTCGTCCGCGCCGCAGACGTTGACGATGACCGCCGTCTTCAGGCGGCGGAGCTTGGGCAGGACTTTTTCCGAGAAAGCTTCGACCCCGATGCCCTGGAGGCCGATGGCGTTGATGAGGCCGCTCGCCGTTTCAACCAGCCGCGGCGGGGGATTGCCCTCCCGCGGCTTGTAGTGGAGGCCCTTGACGACGAAGCCGCCGAGCTTTTCGAGGTCGAGGTAGGTCTCGAATTCGAGGCCGTAGCCGAAGGTGCCGCTCGCGGCGAGGACGGGGTTGCGAAGCTTCAGGAAGCCCAAATCCGTCGTCAGGTCGACACGCTTTGTCATTCCGGCCATAGGATGCGCTCCCCGGGGAAAACGGGGCCCTCCTCGCAGATCTTCGTCCAACCGTCCCCGCTCTCGTTCTTGATGCGGTGGACACAGCCCCAGCAGGCGCCGATGCCGCAGCCCATCACGGATTCGAGAGAGAACTCGGCAGGGACGGCGTGCCTCGCTGTCAGCGTGGCGAGGGCCTTCATCATGGCGTCGGGGCCGCAGGCGTAGACGATGTCCGGTTTGGTGCGCTCGAGCTCTCGGCTTACAAGCTCTGTGACGAGGCCGCCGAACCCGAAGCTGCCGTCGTCGGTCGAACACCGGACCTCGATTCCGGCCTTCTCGAACTTCTCCCTGAGAGGTAGATCGGCGGCCGTCCGCCCACCGTAAAAAACAGTCGGCTGAGCCCCCATGGCGGCGAGCTCCCGGGCCAGGAAATAGAGCGGGGCGATGCCCCGGCCGCCTCCGACAAGCCAGGCCCGCTTCCCCTTCATTCCGACGGATACGGTGAAGCCCTTGCCGAGCGGGCCGATGATGTCGAGCGGATCGCCGGGCTTTTTCCTTGACAGGATCTCCGTGCCCAGGCCGGCGACCTTGAAAAAGAGCTCGATGCCGGTCGCCCCGGCGGCGTTGATGCTCAGGGGGCGGCGGAGGAGGGGGAACGGCCCGTCGGCGACCTTGACCATGACGAATTGCCCGGGCCGCGCCTCCCGCCCGATCTCGGAGGCGTCGATCGTTAAATGGAAGTAATCATCCCAGTTACGGATGTCGCGGAGGCGGGCGTTCCTGTCGATCGTCATGGCTTCTCGGGGGCTCGGTTCGCCCCCTAAACTAGCAGAAATCCCCCGCCGTTGGCAACCGGAATGTTCGGCGGCGGCCGGGGCCCCGGCCTTGCTAGGACCGGGACTGGGAAGCCCGGCCCCGGCCTTGCCACCGCCCTTGCCGGTCTCCAGCACCGGCACTGCCAAGCCGGTGGCAGTGCTGCCGGTTGCCAGCACCGGCACTGCAAAGCCGGTGGCGAAGCCGGCAAGACCGGGACTGGGAAGCCCGGCCCCGGCCTTGCTAGGACCGGGACTGGGAAGCCCGGCCCCGGCCTTGTCCGGGGGTCCAGTTCCGCCGCGAAGGCTCGTCCCTTGACGTCTCGCCCGGGCTTGACGAAAAGCGAAAAAATCGCATATAGATAGGGGGCGATGAGAACCCTCCGCGTCCTGGCCCGGGTCGCCACCGCCTGTTTCAGTCTGGTTCCCCTCGCCCAGCCCCAAGACTCCCATTACTGGACGAACCAGTACGGCACTAGGGCGACGCTCCTCGGCGGAGCGGTCATCGGCAGTGTCCTCGACCTCAGCGGGACCTACTACAATCCCGGCGGCCTAAGCCTGATCAAGGACCCGCAGACCCTGATAGCCGCCAAGGTCTTCCAGTATCCGCGCGTCTCAATCGGCGGGGCCGGGGCGGACAGCGTCGTCATGAAATCCTCGAATCCCGGACCCGGCCCGTCTCTCATCGCCGGCACGTTCAAGTTCCGGGGGTTGCGGAAGCACTGGTTCGGCTATTCCTACCTCTCCCGCCAGGAGGTCAAGCTCGGCCTGTCTTTGTCGACGACCGGAGTCCATGACGTCATCCCGGGACAGGTCGGCATGGAGGACTACGTCAGCCAGTACCGGCTGGACGAAAAGCTGTCCGAAACGTGGCTGGGCTTGACCTGGTCCTACAAGCTCCGGAGGAACACCGGCGTCGGCGTCAGCCAATACTTCGCCGTGCGGAACCACCGGGCCAACACCCAGACGCTCGTCGAAGCACTCGACGCGAGCGGCCGGGTCGCCACGAACCTGGGCGCCCGCCAGTATCAATACGAAAACGTCAGAATTCTGTGGAAGATCGGGGCGGCTTTTGATTTCGAGCGGCTCACGCTGGGCCTGACGCTGACGACTCCCGGCCTGCATATCTACGGCAAGGGCTCAGCGGGGGCCAACGCCCACCTGGCCGGCCTGGACCTCGACGGCGACGGCGCGCCCGACGATTTTCTGGCCGCCGACTACCAGGACGAACGGCCGGTCCGCTACCGGTCCCCCCTCTCCGTCGCGGCGGGGCTGACCTTCAAGCTCCAGAGATTCCGGGTATACGCGAGCTCCGAGTGGTTCGCCCGGGTTCCTCCTTACACCGTCGTCGACACGGAGGAGTTCGATGGCCAGAGCACGGGGGAACCGCTTTCGACCGACGTCACGAACGAATTCGATTCGGTGTTGAATATGGGCTTCGGACTCGAATACGCCCACTCGGCCCGCTTCAAGAGCTCCATGAGCTTCACCACGGATTACTCGGCGAGACCGCCGGGGACGGAAACCAACCTGTCCATCACGGACTGGAGCATCTACCACGTCATAGCTGGGGCCGAGATCACCATCAAGAACTCCGCGCTGACGTTGGGCCTCGGCTATTCCGCCGGTGACCGGGAGATCGGGCGGCGGCCGCAGGTTTTCGACGGCAGCGGGGGCGACGGCCTGTGGGACCCGTTCGAGGGAATGGAGTTCCGTTACTCCACGTACAAGCTGATCATCGGGTTTTCCTTCTGAGGGGCCGCGCGCACCCCCCGCGGCGATCCGGAGACGGGGGAGGCGGCCGTTGCGCTCCGCCCCGCATATCTCCTATAATGAGATTTAGCAGTCGCAGCCCATCACGACGGAGGATTCAGCCATGAAGATTTCCCGGCGCGGACACGACATCCAGGCATCCCCGATCCGGAAGCTGAAACCCTACGCCGACGCGGCCAAAGCCCGGGGCATCAAGGTCATCCACCTCAACATCGGGGACCCCGACATCCCTGCCCCGGGACCCGTTATCGATACCTTCCACGCCTGGAACCAGCCCGTCCTGGGCTACGGACCGGCCCAGGGTTTCCTCGAGCTCCGGGAGGCGGTCACCCGCTATTTCGCGAATTACAACATCCCCCTCGGGGCGGACGACGTGCTCATCACCACGGGCGGCTCCGAGGCCATCCACTTTACTTTTTCCGTGCTCGCCGACGTTGGCGACGAGATCGTCATCCCCGAGCCCTACTATACGAACTATAATGGCTACGCTTCTTTCGCCGGCGTCCGTATCGTCCCCCTGCCGCTCAGCGTCGAGGACGGTTTCCGGCTCCCGCCGATCGAAGCCATCGAGGCGAAAATCACGCCCCGGACCAAGGCCATCCTCCTCTGCTCTCCGAACAACCCCACGGGGACCGTCTACACGCCGGAGGAGCTCGACCGCGTCGTCGGGCTGATCAAGAAACACGACCTCTTCCTCATCGGCGACGAGGTCTACAAGGAGTTCGTCTACGACGGCCTGACGCACAAGAGCATCCTCGAATACGAGGACATCAAGGAGAGGGTGGTCGTCGTCGACAGCATCTCCAAGCGCTACAGCTGCTGCGGTGCCCGGATCGGCATGATCATCACCCGCAACAAGGACGTCTACGCGGCGGCCCTCAAGTTCGCCCAGGCCCGGCTCTGTCCGCCGTCGGTCGAGCAGATGGCCGCCCTCGCCGCTTACAACATGAGCATGGACTATTTCCAGGGCGTCCGCGGCGAGTACGCGAAGCGGCGGAACATCCTCTACGACGGCCTCAAGGACATCCCAGGAGTCGTCATCCGCAAGCCCCAGGGCGCCTTCTATGTCATCATCCGCCTCCCCGTCAGGGACGTCGAGCACTTCGCCGTCTGGCTGCTCTCGGAGTTTTCGCTCGACGGCAAGACGGTCATGATCGCCCCGGCCCCGGGTTTCTATTCGACCCCGAGCCTGGGGAAAGACGAGGCCCGGATCGCCTACGTGGTCAACGAGCACGAGCTCCTCGAGGCCATCCGGGTCTTCAAGGCGGGCCTCGAAAAGTACCGGACGGTCCACGGCTGATGGTGCCTTGAGCGAAACACGGAAAATCATCCGGCAGGCCCTGGTCATCGGGGTCCTCGGCGTCCTCCTGGGCGCAGCGGTCCATTTGCCCCTCGTCAAGCGGTTCGCCCGGGGCGAGTTCCGGGAGACGTTTTTTTTCCAGGCTGATTATCCCGGCGTCGTCTTGATCACGATTCAGGAAGCGGAGGACCTCTGGGCGGCAGGGGAGACCATCTTTTTCGATGCCCGGGGGGCGGGCCTATACGGCGAAGGACACGTGCCGCGGGCCCGGAATCTCCCGGAGGCGGAGTCGCGACAGAAATTCCCCGCCGATATCCTGGAGCTGCCGCGGAAGAGGGCGCTCGTCGTCTACTGCGAGGGGGGGGACTGCCAATCGAGTCTCCTCCTCGCGAAGCGGCTCCACGACGAAGGTTTCAAAGACATCCGCGTCATGACCGGCGGCTGGGAGGAATGGATAAAGGCCGGGTTGCCGACGGAGACGGGCGATGCTGAAAAATAAAACCCTCCTCCTTGTCTTCCGCTTGACCCTCGGCGGTCTCTTCGTTTACGCGGGTATCTTCAAGGTCCTCGACCCGCTCGACTTCGCCCAGAACATCCGCAACTACCGCCTCGTCGGTCAGTCGCTCTCCTTTATCGCGGCCGTCGTCCTGCCCTGGCTCGAGATCCTGGCCGGCCTCGCCCTGGCCGCCGGGATCTGGAAGCGTGTCTCCGCCCTGATCATCTCCGGCCTCCTCGTCTTCTTCATCCTGCTGACCCTGGTCACCATCCTTCGCGGCCTCGACGTCGACTGCGGCTGTTTCGGCGCCCTCAGCCGGAAGTCCGGGCTGGGCGTCATCTTCGAGGATACCGGGATGCTCTTCATGGGCCTGTGTCTCCTCTTCGCCCCAGCCAAGCGGCCCTGAGTTATTGAATTCCCATCCATGAAAGAAGGGTGACACGCACTGCTTCGAGAGAAGCGGTACATGTCCCCCAATCAAGGGTCCTCCGGTCAAAGGAGAGAGCGGGCTTGCAAGCCAAGGGCCGGCCTAGACGCCACCCGGACGGTGATGGTGACCATCCGAATCCCCCGTAGCGGAGGGGGACCCATCGCTTGCGATGGGGGAACCGCCGGGACTGGTTCCCGGGGGGCCGGGGGAAAGGATGGTTACCGTCGCCGTCATTAGCGGGTGGCGCCGCGGTGGCCCGATGTCCGTTGATATTTCAGCCGATCCCGTGTATATTCTTCTGAATATTTACTATCAGGAGCTGAATCATGGCTAAGAAGTACGTCTATTTCTTCGGGGCTGGCGCCGCCGAAGGCAACATGAAGATGAAGGATATCCTCGGCGGCAAGGGCGCCAACCTGGCCGAGATGGCTGGGATCGGCCTGCCCGTGCCCCCGGGGTTCACGGTCTCGACAGAAGTTTGCGGCCTCTTTTATAGGAACAAAAACAAGATGCCGGAATCCGTCCGCCTCGAGGTCGAGAAGAACCTGAAAAAACTGGAGAAGACGGTCGGCCAGTCGTTCGGCGACCCCCGCAGCCCGCTCCTCGTCTCCGTCCGCTCCGGCGCCCGGGCCTCGATGCCGGGCATGATGGACACCATCCTCAACCTCGGCCTCAACGACAGGACGGCCGCGGCCCTCGTCGCCAAAACCGGCAACGAGCGCTTCGTCTACGACTCCTACCGCCGCTTCGTCCAGATGTTCGGCGACGTCGTCCTCGGCCTCAAGCCCGTCCACAAGGACGACATCGACCCCTTCGAGATCATCATCGAGGCCAAAAAGCACCAGCGCGGCATCAAGAGCGACACCGACCTCACGGCCGCCGACCTCAAGGACCTCGTCGCCCGGTTCAAGGCCGCCATCAAGGAAAAAACCGGCCACGAATTCCCAGACGACCCCATGAAACAGCTCTGGGGCGCCGTCGGCGCGGTCTTCAGCTCCTGGATGAACGACCGGGCCATCGCCTACCGCAAGATGTTCGACATCCCCGAAGCCTGGGGCACGGCCGTCAACGTCCAGCTCATGGTCTTCGGCAACATGGGCAGCGACTCCGGCACCGGCGTCGCCTTTACCCGCGACGCGGCCACCGGCGAGAACGCCTTTTACGGCGAGTACCTGATGAACGCCCAGGGCGAGGATGTCGTCGCCGGCACGCGGACGCCGCTGCCGATCGCCGAGCTGAAGAAGGACGACCCCAAGGCCTATGCCGAGCTCGAGAAGATTCGCCACATCCTGGAAAAGCGCTACACCGACATGATGGACATCGAGTTCACCATCCAGCAGGGCAAGCTCTACATGCTCCAGTGCCGGGTCGGCAAACGGACCGCGTTCGCCGCAATCAGAATTGCCGTGGCTATGGTTGACGAGAAGCTCATCAGCGAGCAGGAAGCCCTGGTCCGCATCGAACCCGACCAGCTCAACCAGCTCCTCCGGCCGATCTTCGACCCCGCCGAGAAGGACGCCGCGATCAAGGGCGGCCGGCTCCTGGGCAAGGGCTTGAACGCCGGGCCCGGCGCGGCCACCGGCCGCGTCGTCTTCAACTCCGTCGACGCCGAGGCCTGGGCCAAGCGGGGCGAGAAGGTCATTCTAGCGCGCATCGAGACCTCGCCCGATGACATCAAGGGCATGAACGCGGCCGAGGGCATCCTGACCGCCCGCGGCGGCATGACTTCGCACGCCGCCCTGGTCGCCCGGCAGATGGGCCGGGTCTGCGTCGCCGGATGCGGCGAGCTGGCCATCGACTACGCCTACCACACCATGACGGTCAAGGGTCGGACGCTCAAGGAAGGCGACTGGATCTCGATTGACGGCACGACCGGACAGGTCATCGAGGGGAAAATCAACACCAAGCCATCCGAAGTGCTCCAGGTCCTGATCGAGAAGACACTCGACCCGTCGAAGGCGCCCGTCTACCGGACCTTCGCCAAGGTCATGACGTGGGCCGATAAATACCGGACGCTCAAGATTCGGACCAACGCCGACCAGCCCGACCAGTCGCGCAACGCCGTGGCCTTCGGGGCCGAGGGCATCGGCCTCTGCCGGACCGAGCACATGTTCTTCGGCGAGGGCAAGATCGGCCCCATGCGCGAGATGATCCTGGCCGACACGCTGGAGCAGAGGAAGGCCGCCCTGGCTAAGCTCCTGCCGCTCCAGCGCAAGGATTTCGCCGGCATCTTCGAGGTCATGGCCGGCCGGCCGGTGACCATCCGGACGATCGACCCGCCGCTCCACGAGTTCCTGCCGCACGAGGAAAAGGACCAGCGGGCGCTGGCCGGCGAGATGGGCATCTCCTACGAGAAAGTGAAGGAGCGCGTCGAATCGCTCCACGAGTTCAACCCCATGCTCGGTTTCCGCGGCTGCCGTCTGGGCATCATCTACCCCGAGATCACCGAAATGCAGGCCCGGGCCATTTTCGAGGCCGCTGCGGCCACGAAGAAGAAGGGCATCGGCGTCGCGCCGGAGGTCATGATCCCGCTCGTCGGCCACGTCAAGGAACTGGCCCACCAGGAGAAGATCGTCCGGGCGACGGCCGAGTCGGTCATGAAGGAGCATGGTGTCAAGTTCGACTACCTCGTCGGGACGATGATCGAGATCCCGCGCGGCGCTCTCACCGCCGGCGAGATCGCCGCCGCGGCCGAGTTCTTCAGCTTCGGGACGAACGACCTGACCCAGACGGCCCTCGGCGTCAGCCGCGACGACGCCGGCCGCTTCCTCATCCCCTACGTCGAGAAAGGGATTTATCCTAAAGATCCCTTCGAAGTCATCGACCGCGACGGCGTGGGACAGCTCATGCGCCTGGCCGTTGAGAGGGGCCGCAAGACGCGGCCGGGGATCAAGCTGGGCATCTGCGGCGAGCACGGCGGTGATCCGTCGTCGATCGAGTTCTGCTACCTCATCGGCCTGAACTACGTCAGCTGCTCGCCGTTCCGTGTGCCCATCGCCCGGCTGGCCGCGGCCCGCGCGGCCCTCCTCAACACGCCCAAGCCCAAGGCAAAGAAGCCCTCCGGCAAGCGCTGACGGGCCTTTTTATTTAGTTCTTCTCCCGATATCGGGGACGTAAATCCAGAGATGGCGATGGATATCGCCCTGAAGACCCCCGTAGCGGAGGGGATCCCATCAGCTTGCTGATGGGGGAACCGCCGGGACTGGTTCCCAGGGGGGCCGGGGGGCTAAGGGTGATATCCATCGCCATGCTGCCCACCGGTGAGTCCCCGAAAACGGGAGAAGAACCTTATGTTATCCCTGTCGGCGCCTTCCGGGCGGCTGCCGGTGGCCTTTCATCCGGCCGCGATTTTTGATATGGTGAGGGCGGCATGGGCGACCTGGTCAATCTCTTCCGGGTGCTCGTCGGGAAACGGTTCCCTTTCCAGTTCGTCTACAGCAACGAATACTGGATGGTCGAGACCGGCAAGCACGTCTTCCCCCTACAGAAATACCGCCTCGTCTACGAGAATCTCCTGGTCATGGGGGCCAAGAAGGAGAATTTCCTCAGGCCCCGGCCGGCGCCCGACGAGGACGTCCTGCTCGTCCACACAGCCCGCTATCTCAAGCGGGTCAAGACGGGCACCCTGAGCCACTCCGAGCTCCAGACCCTCGAGATCCGCTATTCCCCCGAGCTCGTTCGTTTCGCCCTGCTGTCGGTCGGCGGGACCGTTCTCGCCGCCCGCAAGGCTCTCGAATGCGGACTGGCCGTCCACGTCGGCGGCGGTTTCCACCACGCCTTCCCCGGCCACGGCGAGGGCTTCTGCCTTCTCAACGACGTCGCCGTGGCCGCTCGGAAGATGGTCGCGGAGAAGCTCGCCCGGAAAGTCATGGTCGTCGACTGCGACCTCCACCAGGGCAACGGGACCGCCGCCGCGCTCGCCGGCCGGAAGGACATCTTCACCCTGTCCATCCACCAGATGGACATCTATCCCACGGAAAAACCCCTGAGCACCGTCGACGTCGGCCTCTGGGCCGGCGATGGGGACGCCAAATACCTGGCCGAACTCGGAGCACATATCCCACGCATTTACAATGAATTCCGGCCGGATCTCGTCCTTTACCTGGCCGGCGCCGACCCCTACGAAAAAGACCAGTTGGGGGGCCTGTCGCTGACCAAGGCGGGCCTGAAGGAAAGGGACAAAGTCGTTATCGAGAACGCCCGGCGCCTCAAAATCCCGGTCGCCGTCGTCCTGGCAGGGGGATACGCCGTCGAGATCAAGGACACGGTGGACATCCACCTGAACACGGTCCGTATCGCCCAGCGCGTCCAGCGGATTTTTCCGGAAGCGCCGGTGCCCCTCGCGGCGCGACTCCCCGTCTAGGGCCCGGGGACCGAGCCCGCCCCCCGTCAGTCCTGAAGGAAGATGTGGCCGTAGACCTTGGCGTCTCCGACCATATTGTCGATGATGCAGTATTCGTTCGGCTGGTGGGCGGTCTCGTCGAGCTTCGCCCAGCAGGCCGCGGGGAATCCGGCCCGGCGGAAGACGGCCGCCACCGTCCCGCCGCCGATGCCCATGGCCTTGGCGTCCTTTTTATAGACAGCCTTGACCGCCTTTTTGAGGGCCTGGACGACGGGGGCCTGGATCGAGGTCGGGGGAGCGGCCGGGGCTTTCTGCTGGACCTCCGCGTGGATCTTGACCTTGAACGTCTTTTCGATCCCGGTGGCGATCTTCCGGATCGTCTTCTCGACTTCCTGGACCTTGAACTTCGGCAGGATCCGCGAATCCATGTAGAAGACGTCCTCGCCGGGGATGGTGTTGACGTTGGGGACGTTGGCTTCTTTCTTGGTCGGCTCGAAGGTGGAGATGGGCGGGTCGAAGAGCTTGTCCCGGCCCGGGTAGATCTTGTAGAGGTCGTTCAGGGCGGCGATGAAGAAACTGGCCGCCTTGAAGCTGTTGATGCCCTTTTCGGGGGTCGAGCCGTGGGCCTGCTTGCCGAGCGTCTTGAACTTGAGCCAGAGGAGGCTCTTCTCGGCCACCTCGATCATCGTCCCGGTCTCGTTGCCGGCGTCGGGGACGATGATCAGGTCCTGCTTGCGGAAGATCTTTTGGTTCTGGATGACGTAATCGATACCTTTTCGGCTTCCCGTCTCCTCGTCGGCGACGAGGGCGATACCGATGTCGTAATTCGGCACGATCCCTTCGGCCCGGAGGGCCTTCACGGCGAAGAGGGAGGCGACCATGTCCTGCTGGTTGTCCTCGACGCCGCGGCCGTAGACCCGGCCCTTCTCGACCCAGGCCTTGTACGGATTCCCGTGCCACAGGGAGAGCTCGCCGGGCGGGACAACGTCTGTGTGGGTCATGATCCAGATCGTCCGGGCCGGGCTCTTGCCCCGGTAATAAGCCAAGATGTTGGGCCGATAGCCGGCCGGCGTGTCCAGGTCCGGGGCCTTGATCAGGGTGACATCGACAAGGCCGGTGGCCTTCAGGAAGTCGATGAGGAAATCGGCCTTCTTGGCCTCTCCCTCCCCGCCGCTCGACGGGGCGATCGCCGGGATGGCGCAGAGGCGCACCTGGAGGTCGACCATCTCGTCGCGAAACTGCTCGATCCTTCGGGCCAGCCTGTCAAAGGTCTCGTTAGGGTTCATGAGGAGCTCCTCAGGGGGGACATATCAGCGGAATCTTATCATGACGGCGGAAAAAATCAACCTGTCAAAGACGGCCGCGGCGGAGAATGGCGGTCCCCCGGAATCCGTACTGGACCCAGGAGACGCAGGTGAGAATCGCCGTCAGGGCATAGAGCCAGCCCAAGGCCTCGGGTGACCGGCCCGTGGCGTTGCAGAAAAGGACGAAGTAGAGGACGAGGACCTGGCAGACCGTGCTGGCCTTTCCGGCGAGCACCGGCTTGAACGTCTGCTTGCCCCTGAGGGCGATGAGCGCAAGCGCGGTCAGGGCGATGGCGGCGTCCCGGCCGATGCAGATCGCCGTCAACCACAAGGGCAGGGTGTTGGGCTGGCTGAGCGCCGGGAGGGTGAGGACGACGAAGGCCGAGGTGAGAAGGACCA
>Ga0214473_10009605_pt1 | contig 11423 bp, 9 predicted proteins | sample RVTome_7_FD_203509 | JGI IMG/M metagenome (GOLD analysis project Ga0214473, IMG submission 203509) | Soil microbial communities from uranium-contaminated site in the Upper Colorado River Basin, Wyoming, United States - RVT98D197 | ecosystem: Environmental > Terrestrial > Soil > Contaminated >...
TGGCGCGTTCGCAACGAGCTGCACCTGCTCGCCGGCCGCAAGAACGACCAGATGAGCTTCGAGGCGCAGGAGCAGATCGCGGAGAGCCTCGGTTACGGAGGGCCCGGCGGCCAGGAGGCCGAGCTGCCCGTGGAGCGGTTCATGTCGGAGTACTACCGGCACGCGCTGGCGATCCGCAGCTACTCGTCGCTCGTGATCGAGCAGTGCCACGCGCGGGTCCGGCGCCCGGCACCGCGGCGCGTGACTCCCGCCGGCCCCTTCCGGGTGGCCGATGGCCAGCTCGAGATCCCCCACGTGCGCCAGCTGCGCGAGGACCCGGTGCAGCTGCTCCTGGCCTTCGCCGGGGCCCAGGACCGCGACGTCCCGCTCACGCGCAAGGCCCAGCGGCTCGTGCGCGAGAACCTGAACCTGATCGACGAGGAGTACCGCCGCCGACCCGAGACGCAGCAGGCGTTTCTGCGCATCCTGGAGTCCCCGCAGCGCGTGATGCGCACGCTCGTCGCGATGAACGAGGTGGGATTCCTCGGGCGCTTCCTGCCCGAGTGGGAGCACATCGTCTGCCGCTGGCAGCACGTGATGTACCACACCTACACGGTGGACGTGCACTCGATCTTCCTGGTCGAGGAGCTCCGCCGGCTGTGGAAGGGGAGGTACGCCAAGGCCTTCCCCGAGCTCACGCGCCTGATGCGTTCGGTGGACGACCGGGCGGCGCTCTTCCTCGGCTGCCTGCTGCATGACATCGGCAAGGGCTTCGGCGGCGACCACTCGGAGAAGGGCGCCACCCGCGCCCGGGACTGCGTCGAGCGCCTCGGGCTGGCTCCGGAGCGCGTCGAGCGCGTGGTGTTCCTCGTGCGGCACCACCTGCTGATGTCGCATCTCGCCCAGCGCCGCGACCTCTCGGACCCGAAGCTCGTGCTGGAGTTCGCGCGGACCGTCGGAGACCGCACGAACCTGCGCAACCTGTACCTCGCCACCTTCGCCGACATGCGGGCCTCGTCGGCCAAGGCGTGGAGCGACTGGAGGGGGCAGCTCCTGCACGACCTCTTCGTGCGGACCTCCGAGGTGCTGGAGATCGGCGCGGACGACCCGGGCCGCGCGCTCGAGCTGATCGAGCGGCAGGTCGGTGAGCAGAGGGACTCCGCGGCGGCGGAGCTGCGCGTGCTCGGAGTCGCCGCTTCGAAGATCGAGTCCTATTTCGAGGCCATGCCGCGGCGCTACTTCACCGCGCACTCGCCCCGGGAGATCGCACGCCACGCGCTCGTCGTGCTCGGGCTCGGGGACGAGCGGCCCTTCTCGACCGCCGTGCGCGACCAGGGCTCCGGCTCGACGGAGTTCATCCTCTGCACCCGGGACGTGCACGGGCTCTTCGCGAACGTGGCGGGGACGCTGACCGCCCACGACCTGAACATCGTGAGCGCGCACGTGTACTCGATGCGCACGGGTCTCGCGGTGGAGATCTACCGCGTCTCGACGCCGCGCGGCGGAGACGAGGAGCGGCGCGAGACCTGGCAGGCCTTCGAGGTCTCGCTGCGCCGCGTGCTGGCGGGGGAGGTCGCGGTGCGCGAGCTGCTCGGCCGCAGACGCCGCGGTCGGCCGATCGCAGAAACGCTCGCGCCGGGCCGCTTCCCGGCCAAGGTGGAGCTGTCGAACGACGAGTCGGACTTCTACACGATCGTGGACATCACGGCGAACGACCGCCTGGGGCTGCTCCACGACCTCACGCGCACGATCTCGGACCACGGTCACGAGATCTACATCTCGAAGGTGGGAACCGTCCTCGACCAGGTGGCGGACAGCTTCTACGTGAAGGATCCCGCCGGAGGGAAGCTCGACCCGGCCCAGGTCGAGCGGCTTCGCGCCGACCTGCTGCGGGCGGCCGAGCCGGAGGCGTCCAATGGGCGCTGAGGGCGGGGGCCGGCTCGCGGTGGCGGTGGAAGGCTTCCTGGCCGCCGCCGCGGTGGAGCGAGGCCTCGCCCCGCGCACGCTCGAGGCGTACGCGCGCGACCTCGGGCGCTTCGTGAGCCACCTCGAGAGGCGCGGCGTCGCATCGCTCGCAGACGTCCGTCGCGAGCACGTCACGGGCTTCGTGGCGTCGCTCGAGCGCCAGGGCCTCTCGGCGCGCAGCCGGGCGCGCGCGCTCGTCGCGGTGCGGCGCTGGCTGCGTCACGCGGGTGCCGCGGGCGCCGCGGGAGAGGACCCGTGCGGCGGTGTCGTCCTCCCGCGTTTCGATCGCCGCCTGCCCCGGGTGCTGCGGCCGGACGAGAGCGCGGCGCTGATCGACGCGGCGGATCCCAGGACGCCGCTCGGGCTGCGCGATCGCGCGATGCTCGAGGTGCTCTACGGCTCGGGATTGCGCGTGAGCGAGCTCGTCGGCCTCCCGCTCTCGGCCGTGGACGCGCGCGCGGGACTCCTGCGCGTGCGGGGCAAGGGCGGGCGCGAGCGTCTCGTGCCGCTCGGCGCGCCGGGGCTGGCCGCGCTGCTCGCGTGGCTCTCCGACGGGCGTCCGCAGCTCGTGCGACCCGGGAGCCGCGCGGGCGAAGCCGTCTTCCTCTCGACGCGGGGCGCCCCGATGACGCGGCAGAACTTCTTCGTGCGGCTGCGCGAGCTCGCGCGCCGCGCGGAGATCGACCCCGCCCGCGTCTCGCCGCACGTGTTGCGACACGCCTTCGCCACCGACCTCCTCGAGGGAGGAGCGGACCTGCGCGCGGTGCAGGCGATGCTCGGGCACGCCGATCTCTCGACCACGCAGATCTACACGCACGTGAGCGGGGCTCGCCTGCGCGAGACCGTCGAGCGTCGACATCCGCGGGGACGACCCGCGAGCGGGTCGCGGTGAGGCGAGCCGGGATCGGCGAGCTCCAGCGCGAGCTTCCCGGGCCGCTTGCGGAGCTCGTGCGGGCGGTGCTGCGGAGTGCCGAGGATCGGGATCTCTCGGTCCATCTCGTGGGCGGGCCGGTCCGGGACTGGCTGCTCGGACGCGCGCTGCGCGACCTCGACCTCGTGGTGGAGGAAGCCGGGGGAGCCGAGGAGCTCGCGCGCGGGCTCGAGGCCGGCGGGCTGCGCGCGACGCGACACGACCGCTTCGGAACGGTGGTGCTCTCGGGGGAGGGGGCCTCGCTGGATCTTGCGACGGCGCGCCGCGAGCGTTACGCGCATCCCGGGGCGCTTCCCGAGGTCGAGCCCGGCACCCTCGAGGAGGACCTGCTGCGCCGCGACTTCACGGTGAACGCCCTGGCACTCCCGCTCTCCGCGAAGGCCCAGGCGCGGGGCGTGGGGATCGTCGACCCGGCGCAGGGGGCGCGGGATCTCGAGCGCCGCGTGCTGCGGGTGCTGCACCGCCGAAGCTTCCACGACGATCCGACCCGCGTGCTGCGGGCCGCGCGGCTCGCGCCGCGGCTCGGCTTCGCGCTGACCCGCGCGTCGCGCAACGCCCTGCGCGCGGCGTTGCGCGAGGGGGCCTTCGGGCGCGTGAGCGGCGACCGTCTGCGCCGCGAGTTCGTGAAGCTCTTCGACGAGGCCGCGATCGGGCTCGACCCGGCGGAGGCGCTGCGCCTGCTCGCCGACTGGCACGTGCTCGGGGCGCTCGAGCCGGGCCTCGCGCTTGAGCGCGAGTCGGTGGCTCCGCTCCGGCGCCTGGGCCGGGCCGTGGCCACACCGCCCTGGCCGGCGCCGCGCTGGCGTCCCTGGGTGGCAGGGCTCTCGCTCTGGCTGGCACCCCTGGCGCCGGCGCTGCGGCGCCGGACGCTCGCGCGCTTCTCGGTGCAGGGCGACCCCGCCGCGAGGATCGCGGGCTTCATGCGCGCGCGCGAGCAGTGGCTGCGGGCCCTCGCGCGGGCTCGCGGTCGGGGCGCGCTCGATGCCGTGCTCGCGCCGATCGACGAGGAGAGCCTGGCGGCGCTCCATGCCGGCGCGGACCCCGCGCTGCGCCGGCGGGTGCAGCGGTGGGCCCGGGAGGACCGCGGTCGCCGCGGCCCGATCGGCGGCTCGGACCTCCTCGAGCTCGGCTTCTCCGGGCCGGCGGTGGGACGCGCGCTGGCGCGCATCCGCGCGGCCTTCCTCGACCGGCGGGTCGCCGGGCGGGACGAGGCCCTGGCACTCGCCCGCGAGCTCCTGCGCCGGCGGTCCCCGGGAACGCGCGGGGGCCCCGCTTGATGGAGCGCCGCGGATTCCCGATACTCCGCCCGGCCTCCCCCCGGCCCCGAATCCTCCGGGAGTCCGAGTCCGCATGGACCCGAACCTGACCCCCGATCCGACGGCAGCGTCCGGCGGAGTCGGGCCGACTCCGATCGCGAGCGCCGGCTCGCTCTACGCCGTGAGGCTCCCCGCCTTCGAGGGCCCGCTCGACCTGCTGCTCCACCTGATCCGCGTGAACGAGGTGGAGATCACGGACATCCCGATCGCGCAGGTCGCCGAGCAGTACCTCGAGTATCTCGACGTCCTCCGGGAGCTCGATCTCGACGCGGCGGGTGAGTACCTGCTGATGGCGGCCACGCTTGCCTGGATCAAGTCGCGCATGCTCCTCCCGCCCGACGGGGTCGCGGAGGAGGACGGCCTCGATCCCCGGGCCGAGCTCGTGGCGCGCCTGCTCGAGTACCAGCGCTTCAAGGAGGCCGCCGAGCAGCTCGGCGACCGGCCGCTCCTCGAGCGCGATGTCTTCCGCGCGGTGGCCCCGGGGCCCGAGGCGCCGCCCGAGGGCGAGCGGGAGCTCGAGGTCTCGCTCTTCGACCTCGTGGAGGCGTATCGCCGCGCCCTGCACGCTGCGCCGCAGAGCGGCGCGCCCCACTCGGTCGAGGTGGAGACCATCACGATTCGCGAGCGGATGCTCGCGGTGATGGAGACGCTCGGGATCGGCGGGAGCCTCGACCTCGACGCGATCCTCGGGCGGCCCGGAGGCGAGGTGCCGAGCCGGGCCATCGTCGTCGCGACCTTCCTCGCGGTGCTCGAGCTCTGCCGGATCGCGGCGGTCCATCTCTACCAGGGGATGAGCGAGACGGGGTGTCCATACGGACCGATCCACCTCCGGGTGGCGGACGACGGCGAGGCGTGGCGCGCGCGCATCGCCGAGATCATGTGAGGGGGGAGGCATGGAGCGGTTGGAGCAGCGGCGGATCGCGGAGGCCCTGATCCTCGGGGCGGCCGAGCCCGTCTCCGCGCAGCGGCTCGCCGAGATCGTTCCGGGGGTCCGTGCGGCGGACGTCCGCGAGCTGATGGGCGAGCTCAATGCGGAGTATGCGGATCAGCGCCGCTCCTTCGAGGTGGTGGAGGCGGCGGGCGGCTTCCAGCTGCGCACGCTCGGCGAGTTCGCTCCCTACCTCCAGCAGACGCTGACGACGCGGCCCCTGCGCCTCTCGCAGGCGGCGCTCGAGACGCTCGCGGTGATCGCGTATCGCCAGCCGGTGACCCGAGCCGAGATCGAGCACGTGCGCGGCGTCGACGTGGGCGCGGTACTGCGCAGCCTGCTTGAGCGGCGGCTGGCGCGCATCGCCGGGCATCGCGAGGTCGCGGGGCGGCCGTTGCTCTACGCGACGACCCGCCGCTTCCTCGAGGTCTTCGGGCTGCCGCGCATCGAGGATCTGCCGACGCTTCGCGACATCCAGGAGCTCGCGCCTGCCGAGGCTGCGACCGCCGCAGCGCCCGCGGCGGAGGCAGCGACCGGCGCTGCGTCGGAAGCCGACGACCTGGGCCCCCTCGACGAGCTGGGGGACGCGGATGACGGGGCGGAGGACGCCGAAGTCGACGCACGCGACTAGGAGGCCGACTCGAGAGTCGGCCTCCGCGCAGCGAGCCGCAGGCGAGCGGAGCAGATCGGGTGGCCCGGCGGCGCCGACGCGTCCCGGCGGCGCGCCGTCCGCCCGTCGGCGGCTCCAGAAGATCCTCGCCGAAGCCGGTGTCGCCTCGCGCAGGGCCGCCGAGGATCTTCTGCGCGCCGGGCGCGTGACGGTGAACGGCCGCGTGGCGAAGCTCGGGGAGTCGGCCGAGCCGGATCGCGACGTTGTCGCCGTCGACGGCGTGTCGGTCGGACGCGAGCCCGCCGTCTACTGGCTCCTGCACAAGCCGCGCGGCGTGATCACGACCGTGCGGGATCCGGAGGGGCGGCCCACGGTGCTCGGCCTCGTGCCGGATCGGGAGCATCGCCTCTACCCGGTCGGACGCCTCGACCGCGACACCGAGGGGCTCCTGCTCCTCACGAACGACGGGCGCGTGGCCCACGCGCTCCTGCACCCGTCGCACGAGAGCGAGCGCGAGTATCGCGTCACGGTGACGGGCCGGATCTCTGCCGAGGCGCTCCGCAGGCTCGCGGCCGGCGTCGAGCTCGAGGAGGGGCGCACCGCTCCCGCCCGGATCGGACGCGCCGTCTTCGATCCGGCGACGGGCACCGCGTGCTTCTCGCTCACGCTGATCGAGGGGCGCAAGCGCCAGATCCGGCGCTCGCTCGCCGCCCTGGGTCATCCGGTGGTGCGGCTCGTGCGGGTGCGCATGGGACCGCTCCAGCTGGGCGACCTCGCCCCCGGGCAGGCGCGGCCGCTGCGCCCGTCGGAGCGGCGCGCGCTCCTGGTCTCCACCGGCGTCGAGGGCCCGGCCGGGCTCAAGAGGCCGGCGCGAGGACCGCGGTGATCCGGCGGTCGTTCCAGTAGATGTCCATTGGCTCGGCGGCATCGGCCGTGTCGGGAAGCACGACGTAGCCGAGCGTGATCTCACCCGCTTTGAGCTCGCCCTCTCGTCCCCGTAGCAGCCCGAACTGGCGCCGATCACTCGGGTCCGGGTGATAGGCGACATGCCCCTGCGCGAAGGTCAGGTTGGCGTGGAACGCGTAGGGGGCGCGGGCCTCGGCCGCAAAGACCACCACGGTGCCGTCGATCGGCTGGCCCGCGGCCGCCCACGTGTCGCGCAGACGGGACTCGAAGGCGGGGGAACGCGCGATCCGCAGCAGCATCTCCGGCTCGGCGTCGTCCGGCTCGGCGAGCGTCGCCGGCGCGCGATCCTGGGAGAGCTCCACGATGGCCACGAGGGCGCGGATCTCGTCGTTGCTGAGCGCGAGATCGGCCGAGGGGGCCGCCGGCAGGCGCGGCTCCGGCGTGGCGGCCGGCGCCGGGGGAACGGCGGCGGCGACCTGGGTCGCCGCGGGGGTCTGCGGGGGCGCGCCCGCGCTGGCACCCGGCGGGGGCGCGTTCGTCGGAGCCGACCCCGCGACGGCGCGATCACCGGCAGCCTCGGCCCCGCCGACGAGGTTGTAGGGGTTGTTCGGGTCCTGGCGCGCCTGGAACACCTGCCACGCGTAGGGGCGCGGCAGGTATTGCGGCTTGATCGGCGGGATGTGCTCGGGCTCGACCTGGCGCGCGTCGCCGCACGGGATCGCGGCGACGCTGCGCACGATGAAGATGCTCCCGTCGGGGCACACGCCGCTGATGCTCTCGGCGAGCGTCGGTCCCGCGAACAGCAGCACCGCGACGGAGGCGGCGCGCGCGGCGTGGCCCGGGCTCGCCGGCTTCCAGGTTCCCGGCCTTCCGTTCCGCGCGTTCCAGAGGGGGAGGGTCTGCTTCATCGGGGGTAGGTCAGATAGAGCTGTGTGTAGTAGAAGCTGCCGTCGGCGCCTTGGGCGATGCCGATCCCCGTCGCATTGAAGGGGGGCGCGTAAAGGTTCTGACGATGCACGGGCGAGGCGATCCAGCCGACGAGGATCTCCCAGTTGGGGTTGGTCTTCGAGGTCTGGCCGGCGTTCTCGGCGGCGAGGCTGAAGCCCGCTACGCCGGCGCGACCGAGCCGACCGAGCGGATCGACGCCCTCCGGCGTCACGTGGCTCAGGTAGCTGCGCCGCGCCATGTCGGAGCTGTGCGCGCGAGCGACCGCATCGAGGTCGGGGCGGCGCACGAGCAGGGTCAGGTGGCGCGCGCCCCGTTCGGCGTTCACCGAGCGGTAGAACTCGGCCTCGAGCCCGGCGAAGGGCGTCTCGTCGCGGTCGGCCGCCCACGTCGTGAAGGGCGAGAGCAGCAGGGCGACCCAGAAGCCCAGCAGGAAGGCGAGCGCCTGGATCAGGTTGCGCGGCATGGCTCAGCGGCTCCCCGGGTCGATGATCTCACGCCGGGCGAGCTTCCCGCTCTCGAAATGCGACACCCGGTCCAGCTTCCCGTCGAAGTCGCTGTCCTCCTCGCGCCGCACGACCTGCTCACGGTCGTCGTAGTGGTTGAAGAGGTCGGGGCGCCCGTCGCCATCGGTGTCGACTTCGTCGTGCTCGAGGCGACCGTCCCGGTAGAAGCCGACGCGATCGCGGAACCCGTCGCCCGTCGCGTCCTGCTCGTGGCGCAGCGTCTGGCCGTCCCGATAGAGGATCCAGGTGTCGACCGCGCCGTCGTGGTCCGCGTCCGCCCGCCGGCGCTGGATCTGGCCGCCCCGGTACTCGGTCCAGGCGTCGGTCGCGCCGTCCTGGTCGGTGTCCTCCTCGACGCGGACGAGCTCCTGCGTCGCCCGGTCGTAGATGAAGCTGCGATCCGCGCGACCGTCGAAGTCGTCGTCGAGGACGCGGCGCGCGATCTCGCCGTCCTCGCGGTAGATCCACAGGTCGATGCGGCCGTCGCCGTTGCGATCGACGATCCCGTCCGCCGGGGAGGGCGGGACGAGCGAGGCCTGGCCGGACGGGGGCGTCGCTGCGACGGGCAGGGCCGTCTCGCCCGGCTGCGGCGGCGCGGGTGCGGTGGCCGGGCGCCCGGCCGCCGGTACGCGCTGGAGCGCCGCCAACTCGTCGGCGATCGAAGCCTGCACGGTCGGCTTCGGGGCCGGCGCGGGGTCCGGCGCGACGCGCTGGTCGAGCTCGCGCTCGAGCTGCTGCATGCGCGCCGATTCGTAGTCGACGCGCGGCGCGGCCTGCACCGGCGCGGGGCGCTGCGGCGCCTGCTCGGGGACCGCAGGGCCCGGCTCGGCCGGGCTCGTGGTCGAGTCGGCCGCCAGCTTGAAGGGCGCGGCGACGACCGCGAAGGGCAGGGCCAGGTACTTCCACCAGACGGGCTCCTCGCGGACCGACAGGTGGCGTTCCTCGTCGACGTGGGTGCCGCCGATCATCGAGAGGGGCGGCCCCGCGCTCGCGGCGGGAGCTCCGGTCTGAACGCGCGAGCCCTGGGTCGACGAGCCCGGATCGCGTGAGCCGCCCGGGGCGGAGACGGTGCCAGCCGTCCCGGGGGCGCCCGCGCCCGGCACGACCATCGGCGCGGACTCGCCGGGCATCAAGATCGATGCGCCGGCACCCGCGTCCATCACCGGCGTTCGGTCGATGTCGCGCTCGATGTTGTTGAAGTAGCAGCCCGGGGCCGCCGCGCAGAGAGCGAGCAACGGGGCGAGCCGGGACCTCGAGCGCATCAAGGACGCTCCCTTCCCTCTCACTCGAGCCCCCGGTGCATCCGGTTGCAAGAAGCGTGCACACAGGATCGCGTCGGATGGCATTCGGCGCACCCGACACGCGCCTGCCGTCCACCCCTGCCGGAGAGCTGCGCATCCCAGGGGGGGCGAGTTGGGAAGATCCGTTCCGCAGCAGCGGAAGATCCCTTCGCGCGTGGGTAGGCGCGTTCCCTCGCTCGGCGCGCGGACGCGATAGAGTCCCTCGGGAGGCAGCGATCTCCGGTGTGCGGACGCTTCACCCTCACCACGAGTCGCGAGGTCCTGGCGCGCGCGTTCGATCTCGACGACGCGCCCGCCCTCGCTCCGCGCTTCAACGTGGCCCCCGGTCAGGACGTGGCGACCGTCTGGCAGACGCCCGAGGGCCGGCGCGAGCTGCGGCCGCGCCGCTGGGGGCTCGTGCCGCACTGGGCGCGCGATGCGAGGATCGGGTGGAGGCTCGTGAACGCGCGGGCCGAGACGGCGGCCCTGAAGCCGGCATTCCGCACGGCGCTGCGGCAGCGGCGCTGTCTCGTGCCGGCCGACGGCTTCTACGAGTGGGGTGCGCGAGGCCGCGGGGCCAGCGATCGCCAGCCCTACTACCTGGTCCTGCCAGAGCGCGAGCCCTTCAGTATCGCGGGCCTCTTCGAGCGGTGGCGCGGCGAAGATGGCTCGCTGCTCGAGACCTGCGTGCTCCTCACCGTGCCCGCGAACGACCGGGTCCGCCCGGTCCACGACCGCATGCCGGCGATCCTGCGCCGCGAGGACCACGCGCGCTGGCTCGACCCGACGGAGCACGATGCGCAGCGCGTCCAGGCGCTCCTCGCACCCTGGGCGGGCTCCGAGCTCGAGGTGCGAGCCGTGAGCCGTCACGTGAACCGCGCGGAGCACGACGATCCGGCCTGCATCGAGCCCCTTGCGGATCCTCGAGGGGCGCCCTGACGCACGCACGCAACAGCTGGCCTGTGCTCCTCGGCCTCGCCGCGATCGTCTTCGTCCTGATGCGCGTCCCCTTCGTGGACCTGCCGCTCGAGCGCGACGAGGGCGACTACGCCTATGTCGCGTGGCGGATGCTCGAGGGCGACGTTCCCTACCGCGATGTCTTCGACCAGAAGCCGCCGGGGATCTACGCTGTCTACGCCGCGCTCTTCGCCTTCGGAGCGTGCTCGGGCGTCGCGATCCACCTGCTGCTGTACGCGTGGACGGCCGCCTGCGCGATCGCGCTGCATCGGCTGCTCCGGGATCTGGCGGGTCCGCTCCCGGCGGCGTTCGCCACACTGGCCTTCGCGCTGCTCGCCACGGATCCGCGCCTCACGGCCACGGCCGCCAACACCGAGAGCTTCATGCTCCTGCCGATCGTTGCCTCGTGGGCGGCGCTGTGGCGCGCGCGCCGCGGGGATCGGGCCGGCGCGTGGGTCGCATGCGGCGCATGGATCGCGGCGGCCTGCTGGTTCAAGCCGGTCGCGGCGACGAGCGGCCTCTTCAGCGTGGCGTGGGCCGTCTTCGACGGGATTCACACGGCGCGGCGCCCACTCGCGTCCGAGCTCGGCCGCCGCGTGGGCCTGCTCGCGGTCGGGGGGACCCTGCTCTCGGCCCCGGTCGCCCTGGCGCTCGCCGCGGCCGGCGGCCTCGGTCCCTTCTTCGAGATTGTCGTGCGGCACAACGTCGCCTACTCGACGGACGTACCCCTCGCCCAGGGCGTCGCTCAGCTCGGGTACACGCTGCTCCACCTGGCGCCGAGCCACGCCGTGTTCTGGCTCCTCGGGCTCGTGGGACTGCTCGCCGGCGGCGAGGCGTCCGCCCGCGTGCGGCTCTTCCTCGGGGGTCAGCTCGTCGCGGCGTTCGCGGGGGCCTGCGTGGGGCTCCACTTCCGGCCGCACTACCTGGTGCAGCTCCTTCCCGCGCTGTGCGCGCTCGCGGGCCTCGGGCTCGCAGCGGTGTTGCGACGGCTGCAAGCGGCGCTCCCATCCCTGCGACCGGTGGCTCTGGCGGGCGCGCTCGCCGCGATCCCGATCGGTGGCTTCGTCGCCGCCGACGCGAGCTTCCTCTTCGGGGGGTCG
>Ga0214473_10009606_pt1 | contig 11423 bp, 10 predicted proteins | sample RVTome_7_FD_203509 | JGI IMG/M metagenome (GOLD analysis project Ga0214473, IMG submission 203509) | Soil microbial communities from uranium-contaminated site in the Upper Colorado River Basin, Wyoming, United States - RVT98D197 | ecosystem: Environmental > Terrestrial > Soil > Contaminated >...
AGCTCGACGCATTCATTGCAAATCGATGACTCATGTCCGGAGAACAGCCGACGCACCTGCGCCGAGGGTTTCCCGCAGAACGAACAGCGGTGCGAGTATTTGTTGTTGGTTTTATCTGTCGCCATAAAACTTGCGAAGCTTCAAAGCCGCTACGCGGCCGTCGCTTTTTTCTCTTTTCCTTTGGTGCCGTAAATCTTGTCGATTAGCCCGTAGCTCTGGGCTTCATCGGGTGACATAAAGAAATTACGGTCACTGTCCTTTTCAATTCTTTCAATCGGCTGGCCGGTGTGTTTAACCAACAAGTCGTTCAGCCTTTTTTTTGTTTTGGAAAATTCTTCGGTCATGATAACAATGTCCGAAATCTGGCCTTGAGCTCCGGCCAAGGGCTGGTGAATCATAATGCGCGAGTTGGGCAGCGCCGCCCGTTTGCCATGGGCCCCGGCGGCCAGAAGAAATGCGCCCATCGAAGCCGCAATGCCCATGCAGGTGGTGGCGATATCCGGTTTAACGAATTGCATCGTGTCATAGATAGCCAATCCGGCAGTAACCGAACCGCCCGGCGTATTGACATAAATGAAAATATCTTTTTCGGGGTCTTCGGCCTCCAGAAAGAGCAATTGCGCAATGACTAAACTCGCCACGTGGTCATCAATGGGGGTTCCTATAAAAATGATGCGGTCTTTTAAGAGGCGTGAATAAATATCATAAGCGCGTTCGCCGCGGCCGGTCTGTTCGACCACCATTGGCACCAGCATCTGGCTGCGCATATCTTCGCTATCGAAGTTGTCTTTTTTTCTCATAGTCCTCTCGATATATTGTAAAAAATCCATTTTTTATTTCTTCTCCGTTTTCTTTTTGGCAAATAGCACAACTCAAGTAGCTTTCCGTGCATCTTCAGGTCTAGCGGCCCCGCCAGTCTTATCTTCCGGATAAAAATTGCCTTTATGCAAATGTTGAAATTGATCGCATTTTTTTTCTAATTCTTCAATCTCCTTCTTAGATATCTCAGCATATTGTCGTGTATCGGAAAAAACTGCGATTTGGGTAGGTCCACCAACCCGATTATCCTGTGAACTAGTTTCTTTGATGCAAAAAGTGGCAAGTTCTGCCGCATGTTCTGTAATTATTTCCTTTTCGTAAAGCCGATTTAGCAGATAATTCGCAATTATAGGAATTCCTATACACTCGAATCCTGTTGTGCTTTTTCTTGGAACAAAATTGTCGTTGCTGTTCAAGTTGTATATTTCGGCCTTTCCATCAGGTGTGTATCCCGCTAGAATGATACTCAAGGAAGGTCGCTCTTTCGGCGTCTGATGCGTAAAAAACTCGTCAAATTTTACCTTTCCCAGAGAGCGCATTTGTTCTGCAAGAGCAGAGATTCCGATTCTAAAATTTAGATCCTTTGAAATGGTGTCAAAGAAAAACATGGCAAGAGGACCGTCCCCTGCAATTCCAACAGCGTTATGATCGTCGAGTCTAAATATTTTTTTAACAGTATCGTTGCTGGTCAAAAAGGAACTCGCTCGACTATCAGATGCAATCACGATCCCGTCTGCTGCGATTATGCAAATAGTTAAAGTCATGACAAATTTACTTCCACGTCGACTTTGCCAGACGGTTCGACTTCATTACAAGTCGGGGCGTAGTGTTTATACATTTGTCTCTCAGCAGCATCTCTTATGTTCTTTTCAGTGATTTTAGCGTACCTAAAACTACACTTTTTAGTATCGACGTAATTCTTAATGCATACATTTTTTTCGTTCGAAGATAAGTGCTCTAATAAACGCTGCTTTATGTCTTCAGATTGACCTACGTAAAAAATGTAATAGTTTCCATTTACAGCTAGCCGAGATAATCGGTACACACCAGGTATTCTATCCGGAATTCTGCTGACTGTAGTTTCATCCAAGTCTGTAAGCTTGGTCCAGGTTAATTCCCATTTCTCCATAGTAGCCATTCTAACTTTCGAGAATTTGCTCTTCCAATGAAGCAAACCCTTTAATTTAAACTTTGTATCAAAGTATCAGAAATTACAAAAAACTAATAGATCTTTATTTCTTCTCCGTTTTCCTTTTGGCTCTGCCGACTAACAGGTCGAGCGCTTTTTCTTCCAAAAGCGAGTCTCTGATATCATCGACTCTTCCAGACCTGGCCATTACCTGCTTGGCCTGTTCCGGCGTAATCTTATACGTCGCGGCCATCCTGTTAATCACATTTTCGACATCGGCCGGCAAAACTTCAATCTTTTCCTGTTCAGCCAGCTTATGCAACAAGATTTGCCAGCGGATAGTTTCCGCGGCTACTGGTCGGTAGCTTTGGCGGACTTCCTTTTCATCGAATTTGGCCTTTTGCTTATTTAAGTCCTCGATAGCATTGTCAAGGAACTGCTCCACCATCGATTCCGGCACAGGGAACTGATTATGCTCGACCATCTGTTTGATTATTTCCGATTTGAACCGCTTGTTCTGGGCGTCTTCTTTTTGGCGCTTTAGTTCTTCACGGGCCTTGACGCGCATTTCCAGCACAGTGGGGACATCGGCGACGGCCTTGGCAAAATGTTCATCAATTTCCGGCAATATCTTTTCTTTGACTGTTTTAACTATGACTTTGTAGGTAATTTCAGAGCCGGCGAGCGCGTTGTCAGCGTAATCTTTTTTATATGAAACTGTAATTTCCTTGGAATCGCCGACATTAAGCCCCGCCAGTCCGTCCTTGAATTCTTTGACTGTCAGAGAGCTGTTTAGATCTATAGTAGTATTCGGGAATTCAGTTTGCTTGAGTGCCAGTTTGGAGTCCTTCACTTTGGTCAAATCGACAGTGACCGTGTCGGTCTCTTTAATCGGACGGCTCAGTTCTCGAAATTCAGCGCGGCGTTCGCGGAGCATTTCGATAAAATTGTCCAGCTCATTATCAGTGGCTTCGACATCACCCGTGGTCAATTCCAAACTGTCGAACTTGACTTTGCTTATTTCGGGAAATATTTCAACTTTGGCGGTATAGGTAAAGCCGCCGTCATCGCCGAATTTAAGGTCGGAGATATGGGGGGGCGAGGCCACTTTGAGAGTCTGGCTGGTGACGGCATCCGGGTAGGTGGACTTGATAAGTTTTTCGACCACTTCTTCGCGGACGCTGTCGGCGTAGCTGGATTTGATGACATTCATCGGGGCTTTGCCGCGCCGGAAACCCTTTAAGGTTACTTTGCGGCGGACTTCTTCGAACTCTTTTTCGAGTTCCTGCTTAAACCTGTCAGATGGAATTTGTACTTCCAGCTCACGATAAAGCCCTTCTAATGCTTTTACTTGTACTTTCACATTTTCCTCGACAGTAATGTTCATAAGTTCATCTTCCTAATACAGCACTTCGCTCTCACTCTAAACAAACACGCTACGCGTGTGCGAAAGGGGGGAGTCGAACCCCCAATCCTTTCGGAACTGGATCCTAAGTCCAGCGCGTATGCCAATTCCGCCACTTTCGCCGGTATTGTCAAATTCAAATTAAGTTATTTGAAAGGTATAAACAACGGCAAAGTCTTTTTGCTAGATGTCGAGACCACGGGGGTATAGACCTACTCGCTTTATTTTGGCAAGGGGCAGACGAGACGTCTGCCGCCCACAAGTTGCCAAACTCAATTAATGATTAACGCCCAACTTCCACATATAATTTGTTGCTTTTGGCTTCCAGTAAGGGATATTATCGAACCTCGAATGAAATACGAATCATTTATTGCCCGCCGCTATCTCAAATCAGGACGATTCTTTGTATCCGTCTCCACTTGGATTACCATGCTGGGTGTAACGTTGGGCGTCGGCACGGTTTGTTTTGTGATGTCGATGCATAACGGCTTTGAAAGCGAAATCCGGACGCGCCTGTTGGGAACTACTTCGCACATTTCAATTTTTCCGCTCGCGGAACCGTTCATTACCAACTATCGGGGACTGATTCATAAGCTGGAATCAATTGACAATGTCGTGGCGGCTTCGCCATTTGTGTATTACAAAGCGGCCGTATCAAGCGCATCGGAAGGGGACGGAATTATCGTGCGCGGCATTGACCCGGAACTGGAGCAGAAGACATCAAATATTGCCGGAGACATCAAGCACGGCGCTTATGAGTTTGATCCGGTCATTCAGGGGGAAGACACTTTACCGGCGATAATATTGGGAAGCAATCTGGCCGAGCGGCTCGGCGTGTTTCTGGGAGACCCGCTCTTAATGTATTCTATCCGCGGCGAAGATTTGACTAAGCGAACGCGCCCGCGTGTGGCTAAGTTTTACGTCTCGGGCATTTTTGAAACGGGGATGTATGAATTTGACGCCGAGATGGCGTACATTGCCTTAAGCGAAGCGCAGCAGTTGTTCCAAACCGGCGATGCTGTAACGGCGGTTCATCTAAAACTATCAGATATTTATCTGGCCGAAAAAGTAGCGCCGCTAATTGATTCTGCATTAGGTCTCAAATACGATGTTATCCCGTGGAATGTACTTCACAAAAACCTTTTTTCTTGGATTGCCATCGAGAAGAAAGTCCTATTTATTGGTTTCAGTCTAATTGTTATAGTGGCCGGGTTTTCAATTATTTCAACGTTAGTCATGCTGACCATGGAAAAACGGCCGGAAATTGCCATTCTCAAAGCGATCGGCTCCACGCCGGCATCGATACGAAAGATTTTCGTTTATCAGGGACTGGCTATTGCAACGTTTGGCTTGTTGGCCGGGTGGTTTTTGGCGTACGGGCTGGCCTATATCCAGAACAAGTTCGAAATCGTGAAACTGCCGCCGGACATATACTTTGTGAGTTATTTGCCAATTCAGACTGATATTTGGGACTTTTTAGCGGTAGGAGCGGTAACAATAGTAGTATGTTTTCTGGCGGCTTTATACCCGGCCGAACAGGCGGCCCGGCTACCGGTTATTGAGATTTTAAGAAAATAGTTGACTAGAATGCTAAAAAAGCCGGTTTTTGGACAACTTAAATGTGCCGATATAAATAAAAGCCGATTTATGGCGAAAATATAAATGTTCCGGATTTCGGCGTAAGCCGTTGAAAGATAAAAATTAGAGTCCCGCCTTCAAGAGGGAAAGATGGACAATTTACAACCTGTTTTGACAGCTGTTGACGTTCACCGCACTTTCAGGATGGCCGAGTCTGAACTGCACGTGCTTAGGGGGGTAAATATGCAGGTCAAACCGGCTGAAATGGTGGCCGTGACCGGAGTTTCCGGTGTGGGGAAGTCCACTTTACTGCATATCCTGGGGGGACTTGACCGCCCCACCAAGGGTTCTGCCCGAATCGGCGAAACGGAGCTCGCTTCCAAAACCGAAACCGAACTGGCCCGTCTGCGGAATGAAAAAATTGGATTTGTTTTTCAGTTTCATTATCTCCTGGAAGACTTTACGGCTCTTGAAAATGTAATGATTCCTCTGCTGGTATCCGGCAAGTCGCATTCCGATGCCCGTAAGCGTGCGGAACAGCTACTGGAAATGGTTGGTTTAAGTGATAGGCGAACGCACCGCCCGAAACAATTATCCGGCGGCGAGCAACAGCGCGTGGCGGTGGCACGGGCTTTGGCCAACGATTCCGAGATAGTAATGGCCGATGAACCATCGGGAAATCTTGATATCGAAACCGGGCGTAAACTGCACGAATTGCTGTTTGAATTGAACCAAAACAAAGGAACTACGTTCCTGATAGCGACACATAACCGGGAACTGGCGTCACAATGTCACCGGGAATTGGAAATAGTTGACGGTCAAGCAGTCGAAAGAAAAAAAGACAAGGATAAATAACGGGATGACCTGCCAGGATTGTAAAAAGAATGATGCCCAAGTGCATTTCACCCAGATTGTGAACAACGAGAAAATGTCGTTGTCGTTGTGCAAAGAATGCGCCGCCGCCAGGGGCTTTCATTCCCCTCTGGACAATGTCCCATTCCCGCTGGCGGAAATATTGTCCAGCTTAACTATGGGGCTTCCGGAAAAGGCCATCAGCAAAGACCTGGAAAAGCTCAAATGCGATAGTTGCGGGATGACGTTCGGAGATTTCACTCGCAAAGGTCGTTTTGGCTGTGGCAAATGTTATCGCATTTTCCGTCCGCGTCTGGAGGGAATCATGCGCAAAATTCACGGAGCTTCGCTTCATCGCGGCGGCATACCCAAATTTGAAGGTGAGAAAATGGAAAACTTTCCGGTAGCTATTAAAGAAGAAGAACGTCTGGAGACGGAGCTGAAAAAAGCAATCGAATCAGAAGATTTTGAGCGGGCCGCTGAAATTCGCGACAAGCTCCGACTCATGAAAGAAGAAACCGCACGTACGGAAAAAGCAGAGAACAGCAAGGTTTGAATACGATGTTTGAACAGATGGCCAAAAACCCGGCGGCTTGGCTTTCGGGCAAAGGGAACGAATCGCTGGTGGTGCTCTCGACCCGCGTCCGTCTGGCGCGCAATATCGCCGGATGCCTGTACCCCGGTTCAGCTAACACCGAAACCAAACAGCGCGTAGTCTCTTATTTTGACTCGGTGCGGGAACGCTCCAAAACTATGAACGAAGGACTTTACTTCAAGGCGCCTGAATTCACTGAATTAGACAAAAACTTTCTGATTGAACGGCACTTAATATCGCCGGCGTTTCTCAACGGCGACTTATCCAAGGCGCTTTATATCGACACCAGCGAACGGGTTTCGATAATGGTCAACGAAGAAGACCATCTGCGCATTCAGGGTTTAGCTCCGGGACTCGACCCCCGCGGCGCCTATAAACTCGCCGGTAAATTCGACAAAGAAATTAGCAAGCATCTGGAGTATGATTTTGACGATGATTTCGGCTTTTTGACCGCCTGTCCTACCAATGCGGGAACCGGCATGCGGGTATCCGTGTTGATACACTTGCCGGGTTTAGTCCTCACCAGGGAAATCGAAAAAGTCATCTCCCGCATCACCCGAACCGGTCTGGTAGTGCGCGGCTTTTATGGCGAGGGGTCGGATGTGCTGGGTAATCTGTTCCAGGTTTCGAATCAAAACACACTGGGTGTTTCGGAAGATGAAATTATCGAATTGATTGACCGTGTTACGAAAGAAATAAACGAGCACGAAGCCGCCGCCCGAAAGCGGCTGATGGACGAAGCGGCCGATATGATGGAAGATAAAATCTGGCGCGCCTTGGGCATCCTTCAGAATGCCCGCATGTTGACTGCCGATGAGGCGATGAACTTGCTTTCGGCCGTACGGCTGGGACACGCCATGAAGATTATTAATTTCCTGGATGTCACCTTAATAAACCAGATTTTGCTCCTGTCACAGCCGGCGCATTTGCAGAAGTATTATGGCAGTGAGATGGACCCCAACAAGCGCGATTTTGTCAGGGCGCAGTTGGTGCGGGAGATGCTGGGCGCCAACGGCAAAGGGACGCGCAAAGGGTTGCAAGCATAGAACAAATTGCCTATATTAGTAATTAACAAAAGGATATCAGACCAACAATGAACGAAATGTTTACAGAAGCCGCCCGCAAGGCGATTGAATACGCCCGCGACGAAGCCGCCCGCCTTAAACACGATTACATCGGGACCGAACATCTCCTCTTGGGACTTATTCGACTGGGCGAAGGCAAGGCCATTGATATCATCACCAACCTGGGGATGGATCTGGCGGATCTGAAAGCTTCGATCGAGGAAGTTGTCCAGCCCTCCGGCGGCACCATGACCATGGGGCAATTACCGTTGACTGCCCGTGCCAAAAAGACACTCGAAGTTTCCGGTCAGGAAGCGCGCGCCTTAAAATCAAAAGATATCGATACAGAACATATATTACTGGCTTTACTCAAAGACGAAGAAGGCGTGGCCGCGCAGGTCCTGTCAACTTACGACATAGATTATAAAGAAGCTTACGAAGAACTAAAAAATGTCCAGAGCGGACAACCGTCGGCGTTTAAGAAGAAACGGAAAAAATCCAAAACTCCGGCGCTGGATCATTTCGGAAGAGATTTGACCGAACTGGCCCGCCGCGGCAAACTTGATCCGATTATCGGACGCGACGATGAGATCGAACGCGTGGCACAAATTCTCTCGCGCCGCAAGAAAAACAATCCGGTGCTTATCGGCGAGCCGGGAGTCGGCAAGACCGCTATCGCCGAAGGACTGGCCCAGCGTATAGTTGAAAATAAAGTGCCGCAGACATTAGAAAATAAACGCGTCGTCACTCTTGATATGGCCTCGCTCGTGGCCGGCACCAAGTATCGCGGACAGTTCGAAGAACGGCTCAAGGCCGTGATGAATGAAATTATCAATTCCAATGACGTCATTATTTTCATAGACGAATTGCATACTATCGTCGGCGCCGGCGGGGCCGAGGGGTCGCTCGACGCATCGAATATTTTTAAGCCGTCGCTTTCGCGCGGAGAACTGCGCTGTATCGGCGCTACAACCTTGAACGAATACCGCAAATACATTGAAAAAGACGGCGCGCTAGAGCGCCGCTTCCAGACCGTTATGGTGGAGCCGCCCTCTGAAGAAGACACTATCAGGATTCTCAAAGGCCTTCGCCCCAAATACGAAGAGCATCACAAATTGGTAATTTCCGATGATGCCATCGATGCGGCGGTTAAACTGTCTAACAGATACATTTCCGGAAAATTTCAACCCGATAAGGCAATTGATTTAATTGACGAAGCCGGCTCACGCGCGCATTTGTCAAGTTACACCCGGCCCGGCGAGTTTACTGAGATAGAAACGGAACTGGCGGAACTGCAGAACAAAAAAGAAGCGGCCGTCAAAAATCAGGCGTTCGAGACGGCCGCCCAACTTCGCGATGAAATCAAGGCGAAAAAAGAAAAACTCTCCTCGTTGCAGAAAGATTGGGAAGACGCCCGCGATAAAGAGAAGATTACTCTCACCGCCGAAGAAGTCGCGGTGGTGCTGGCCAAAATTACCGGTATTCCGCTGTTTCGTCTCGAAGAAAACGAATCCAAACGGCTCCTGCGGATGGAAGACGAACTTAAAAAATCTATCGTGGGCCAGGAGCAGGCCATATTCTCGGTGGCCAGCGCCATTCGCCGCGCCCGCGCCGGATTGGGCGACCCGCGCCGTCCCATTGGCGCCTTCTTATTCCTAGGTCCAACCGGCGTCGGCAAGACCGAATTGGCGCGCACTCTGGCGAAATTCCTATTCGAAGATCCCGATGCGCTGATTCGCATCGACATGTCCGAGTATATGGAGAAGTTTGCCGTATCTCGTTTAATCGGCGCCCCTCCGGGATATGTCGGTTACGAAGAAGGCGGCCAGCTGACTGAAAAAGTCCGCCGGAAACCGTATTCGGTAGTGCTTCTCGATGAAATTGAGAAAGCGCATCCTGATGTTTACAATATCTTGCTGCAATTGATGGACGACGGCGTTTTGACCGACTCGTTCGGACGTAAAGTTGATTTTAAAAATACTATAGTCATATTGACTTCCAATATCGGCACTCGTCAGCTGCGCGACGACAAAACCGTCGGTTTCGATGCCTCTACGGTAGAGGTGTCTTTCGACTCAATGCGGAAAAAAATCGAGACGGAACTTAAAAAAGCTTTCAATCCGGAACTTCTGAACCGTATTGATGAAATCGTTTATTTCCACAGTCTGTCCAAAGAGCATATTATGCAAATTATCGAGATACTGGTGGCTGATGTGGCCAAACGTCTCGCCGAAAAAGGGATTTCGTTTAAGCTGACACAGGAAGCTAAAGAGTTCTTGGTAAACAAGGGCTTCGAGCCGCAGTATGGCGCCAGACCTCTTAAGAGAGCTCTTCGCAAATATCTCGAAGACCCCCTCTCCGAGGAAATCCTGCGCGGCCAGTATGCCGGTGACTGCGATTTAGTTATTGGCGTGGCCGGACCGGATAGCTTATCGTTCTCCTTTGACGGCCACAAGTTGCCTCATAAAGAGAAAGCCGCTAAACCGTAAGCTGTTACAATAAATTGAATTAAGACGGTCGGAACTGATTTCCGGCCGTTTTTATTATATGAATAAAGCCGGATTTGTGGGCGGCAGACGTCCCGTCTGCCCCGACTAATTGAAGTGTTGATTTTTTTAACCAATTGAGTTATAATCCCAATCCCGATTTAACCGATTAGAAATTATGCGTCTGCATACTGGAAGTAGAGGATTTAGATGGCACATAAAAAAGGCGTTGGTTCATCCAAAAATGGCCGTGATTCACAAGCCCAACGGCGCGGCACAAAAATATTCGGCGGACAAATTGTTTCCGCCGGTTCGATTCTGGTGCGCCAGGTAGGCACACCCATCAGAGCCGGACAAAATGTCGGCGTCGGCAAGGACTGGACTTTGTTTTCCAAAATTGACGGCGTGGTCAAATATTCTCGTTTCGGCCGCAAAAGCACCAAAGTTTCCGTACTCCCCCAAGCCGCAAATTAGAACAAGCTAAGCAAAAAAGTGAAGTAGTAATGTGGCGTCAGGAGTCCCCACCTGACGCTTTTTTTTGTTCTGTGCACGGCAGACGTCCTCATCTGCCGTCTGACTCAAAGAGTCAGTTCTCTTATGCCAAACAGTGGTCTTACTACTGACTAACTTAATTGACTTTTTGAGCGAAGCGGGCTACTTGGACTTAACCCGAAAGATTTGACTTTTCAAGTCAAGCGGCAGATGAGGACGTCTGCCGCACACGAAAATTCGACAAAAGATAAAAGTCGTATCATCGTCATTGCGAGTCCCCCGCCTCGGCGGGGGACGTGGCAATCTCTCTTTGCCAGAGGCCAATCACCTCAATTTTCCATTGCTAAATTCGTCTATTTTGATAAATTATATCATATTCACTCCGGCAATTTAAATGCTGTGAGGGTTCAATGATTTCCAAAACGCTATCGGGTTTTTTAATGTGCGCCCTGTTGACGCTTTCATTGTCAAGTGTGGTTGCGGCTGATAACGCAGTTTTCCCGACAGGTAAAAGCATAAATGAGTTTGTGTCGCCGGACGGCCATATAGATTTAGATGCAGTGCGACAGAGTGGCTATCAAGGATCACTGGATTTAAAAGGGGGCAATGTTCGCTTTGTCCCTCAAACGGGCGAGCCGTTTGTGCCTGTCTCAAATGCCGCGGTGTCAGCGGATAGTGCCGATGACATTTACTGGGACAATAGTATTTCTCCTTCAATTCTGGGCGGCATTAGCGGTACAGTTAATGTCCTCACCGTTTATGACAACATGCTGATAGTGGCGGGATTTTTCACCACTGCTGGAGGTACAACTGCCAACAATATAGCATCTTGGAATGGTACATTCTGGTCGACTCTGGGAACGGGGATAAATTTCGATGTTCACGCTCTCACTGTTATTAACAACAAGTTGATTGTGGGGGGAGACTTTGACTCTGCAGGGGGATTGGTCGCCAAAAATATTGCCTCATGGGACGGTTTGTCCTGGTCAGCTTTGGGAACAGG
>Ga0214473_10009607_pt1 | contig 11422 bp, 15 predicted proteins | sample RVTome_7_FD_203509 | JGI IMG/M metagenome (GOLD analysis project Ga0214473, IMG submission 203509) | Soil microbial communities from uranium-contaminated site in the Upper Colorado River Basin, Wyoming, United States - RVT98D197 | ecosystem: Environmental > Terrestrial > Soil > Contaminated >...
GGAGCGTTTGGATCCGCCTCGACCCTGGCGTTGCGGTTGCCGACCGGTGGCTGGTCTTCGGAGAGGAGGGCCAGGTGCTGGGCACCCTGAGTCTCGGCCCGGGGGTCTTTCCAAAGTGGAGTCGCCAGGACAACGTCTGGTTGGTAGAGCGCGACAGCTTTGACGTGCCTTGGCTGGTTCGATACCGGATTCTGCCGCCCGGAAACTGACCTGCCGCATCCCGACGACGTGCTACGGCTAGCGACGATGCGGGTACGTACCAAGCTCTCCATCCGCAACTGAGGGATCGGATCCGTGCGGCTCGCCCTCATGACGTGCCTATGCGCTCTTGGCTGCACCCGAGGGGCGCCCGATGCGCGGGTTGAGGAAGTCGCAGAGGCAGACGCAGTCCCTGCGCAAGTGCGCTGCACAGATCGGCAGGACGCTGTGGTTACCGGAGCTGGAGTTGGCCCTATTCGCATCCGGATGCGTGTGGACGGACTGCCCGCGTCATGCCCGATTGTCGGAGATACAACACTGTGGCTGGAAGGAGCGCCTCAGCCGGCGGTGCTGATTGATGTGGACGGGGAAATTATCCGGGCTGAAGTTGTGGGTGAGCGCATCTGGCGTATCACTGTGAGCGGCGCAGGGCTGAGAACTGCAGACGGGATAGGTGTGGGCACCCCCGCCGCGCAACTCGCTGTCTATTCAGACGCGGTGATTGCATCAGGAGAGGGGTCCTACTTCGTGATCGCGGAGGCGTCCCACTGCGGTCTCAGCTTCGCACTGCCCCAACTGCGGCACCGGCCTGAACGCTGGAGGAGGGAAGATCTCGTGGATCTACCCGATACGGTAAGCGTGGGATCAATCTTGGTGACCGGTGCTTGCCACACTAGTAACGGTCTTCGAATCCTTTGGGATACCACTGCGGTGAGTAGCAGTGCCAACTGAAGGGAGAGATCGCTGCGCTCACCGGCTGCCTCGCTCCGGCACGTAGGCAGTCGTACCACGTCAGGCAACCGCCCGGCGACGGATCTCGCCGATGTGCCGTTCCATCTCAGCGTAGGCGTCCGTCCGTGCCCCGGCCGCGATCAACGCGTCGATGATGCGAGCGTACTCCTTGATCCGCGCCGGATCCCCGTGGAACCCGAACCAGATCGCCTGACTCAGGACCGTACCGCCATACATGTTCTTCGCTTCGAGCGGTGCGCCTCGGCGGATAAGTAGCTCGACGGTCTGCATGTCCGCTTCACCTGTCGCGGCATGCAGAGCGGTCCAGCCCGGGGCGGCGGCAACGTCAACGCCGCGGTCCAGCAGATAGCGAACGATATCGTGGCCGCCGCTCGTGCTGGCAGCGGCGATCAGCGCCCTTTCGAGATCCCGCTCACCGGCCTCCGCTGCGAGTTGAACCACCAACTCCAGTCGACCGATTCCGGCGGCAGCAATGATGTCGGGAATGCGGGCGCCGCGCTCCGCGAGCGCCCGTGCCGCTTCGGGACAGCCATTGGCAAGCGCGTCCCTGACCAGGCTCTGGCCCGGCCGGATCCCATCGATTGCGGCGCCACGCTCGAGCAGCAGGTCGATGAGCGGGATCTGCACGCCCGCACGACGAGGGGGAGTACTGGTCGCCACGAGCCCGAGGGCAGTCGAGCCGCCTCCGTACGCCTGGCTCGTGGCATCCACCTCGGCACCAGAGTCGAGGAGTTGTCGAGCCACTTCTACGGCGTTGGGCGGCGTGATCTGGCGGTAGTCCTCGATGCCATTCGCAGAGACGTAATGGAGAAGTGGCCCGCCGTGAGCGCGCGTGGAGCGCTCGTGCACGAGCTCGGGGTGGTCCCGTAACAGCTCTCGGAGAGTCTCGATGTTGCCGGCCACGATCGCATCGGCGGCCTTTTCGAAGCGGGCCACCTGAGGATCCTGGCGCTCGAGCGTCTCGATGTGCTGTAGCAGCTTGGGCCAGCTCTCAAAGTAGTGCAACCGTGCTACGACCAACTGGGCGTCAGCCAGGCGGAACTGGCGTTCCGTCGCTAGTGCGTCGTCGAGTCCCTTGAATCGCGGGTGGTGAGATCGGACTACAGCGATTGCGTTACGTTCGCCAGCCCGAAAGGTCTTGAGCAGATCCTTCGCCTGCTTCCTGGACTGCTCGAGGTTGATGTGCGGAGACAACGAGTCGAGTGACATGACGACCCCCTTTCGTGATGCCTGGAGTCCGCCCTGCTCAGGCTGAAAGAAGGATCGTGTTGTCGAACCTGCTTTGGGTGGGCACGGCCCTTTCCGCGGACTGGAGGCGCCCCTCGCGCTCGCATGCAGCATACGTATGGGGCACGCTCGGCCGCAAGCATGAGTCGCCCACCCGACGCGGCGTTCCGCCGCGGTTCTTGCGCGGGCAGCATCGTCGTGATTACATTGTGGTCACGTCACCAGCATGAAAGGCGAGTGCCATGGCCATCAAGACACGCATCGTTCGCATCGGGAACTCGCAGGGGATTCGGATTCCGAAGCCCCTCCTCGAGGAGGCCGGTCTTCCGGAGGAAGTCGAACTCGCGGTCGAGGACGGCACAATAATGATTCGTTCGCCCACCCGTCCGCGCGAGGGGTGGGCGGATACGTACCGATCGATGGCGGAAGCCGGTGACGATCAGCTTCTGGATGAGGAAGCCGTCCAGTCGTCGTCGTGGGATGAGGGCGAGTGGGAGTGGTGAAGCGGTTCGACGTGTACCTCGTCAATCTGGATCCCACGATCGGGAGCGAGATCCAGAAGACGCGCCCCTGCCTGGTGATCAGCCCGGACGAGTTGAATCGGTACATTCGGACGGTCATCGTGGCACCGATGACCACGAAGGGTCGTCCGTACCCCACGCGTGTGAGCTGTAGGTTCCAGCGCAAGAGCGGACAGATCGTACTGGATCAGATTCGTACGGTCGACAAGGCGCGCCTTGTCAGAGGTCTTGGACGGATCGACAAGCGAACGCAAGCGCGGGTTCTGATGGGCCTCGCCGAACTGTTTGCTCCGTAAGGCACCTGGTTGCCGATGTCCTGCTTCAGCCGGATGGGAGAGCAAACACGCGCGGCCCGCCATGGACACCCCGCCGGAGACCGCCACCGAGTCGGCCACCCACGCTCCCAGCAAGCAGAACCTTGACGCAGCCCCCCCGCCGCCCCACGGTGCCCATCGATGTACACGCATGCCCGGCGCGCGTGTGACTGAGGGGCACGGAGTGCGGGCGGGCTCAACGCACAGATCGCGCGGGGCGCCCCACGAGGTGTCTCCGGCTGCCATGGATCTGCCCCGGAGCGTGTGGCAGCATGCAGCATGGACACACCCCCTGCCGTCGCCGACCGCCAAGGGCCGCGCCCCGAGATCCGGCCCGTCCTGGCTTCACAGGTTGACAGGTGCCCTCGATGTTACCAGATTGGAAATACACGTTCCCGATCTGGTAACTAGGTGGGGGGAGGAGAGGCTGGTGCGTATCATCTCACGGCGCCGCCTCCGTGAATTTTGGGAGCAACACGCGGACGCAGAAAGCCCCCTGCAGACGTGGTATGCCGTCCTGAAGGCTAACAGCTACGAGAACCCTCACCAGGTCCGGCAGGACTTCGGGACGGCAAGCTTCCTGGGTGGGTCACGCACCGTGTTCAATATTGGTGGCAACAAGTATCGGTTGATCGTAGACATGCGCTATGACCTCGGGCGGGTCTACAACAGGGAAGTCCTGACGCACGCCGAGTACGACCGCAGAGCCCAGGACGGGATGCTTTAGCATATGACTAAGCTGCTAGACTTTACTCAGCCGCATGTTCTCCGCGATGAGTCAGAGTACAACACGGCCGTTGAGGAGATCGATCGGCTTCTGGATGCTGATCCACCAATGGGGTCGGTGGAGTACGAGCGTCTCGAATTCCTGTCGGTTCTGGTTGAGGAGTATGAGGAGAGGAACTTCCCGATGGGAGAAGATGTGAGCCCCCAACAAGTTGTTGATTTCATCCTGGAACAGAGAGGCATGGAGCGCTCTGACCTGGCAGAGTGGCTGGGGGGTCGAAGCAGGGTGTCAGAGTTCTTCTCAGGGAAAAGAGATTTGTCGAGGGGCCAGATCGAGGCTCTGCGAACGCAGCTCGGCCTCTCTGCCGACTTGTTGCTGAAATAGTCGCTGCTGTTGGTGCATTGGTTCCTGAGGTGGGAGCATTCGCACCGAAGGAGTTTGTCTCACGACTTGCCCTGGCGATCGGGTTTCGCGACTGGTCCTATCGACGGAGGGCTGTCGACACCTTGGGGTTGAAAGAGGGCGCCAAGGTCGTGGAGATCGGGTGCGGTACTGGTCGCAACTTCCCGCTGCTGGAGCAGGCGGTGGGCCCCGAAGGGCATATCGATTCCCTGCATCACTGGACGGGGTCCTGGCAACCTACACGTTAGTCGTCGTGCCCGCACACGGGCGCAACCGTCATCCAACCCACGGGGGGCTAAAATGAGCACCAACATCATCGCGGTGCTTGGGGCAACAGGCGCGCAGGGCGGTGGCCTTGCACGCGCGATCCTCGCCGACGCCGATAGCCAGTTCGTAGTTCGCGCCCTCACCCGGAACCCGGCGGCTCCCAGGGCGCAGGAGCTCGCGCGCCTCGGTGCCGAAATCGTGAAGGCAGATCTGGACGATCTGGAGAGTCTCAAGCGCGCATTCGCCGGCTGCTATGGTGCCTTCTGCGTCACCAATTTTTGGGAACACTTCTCGCCCGAGAAGGAGACCGCCCAGGCGACGAATTTGGCGGAGGCAGCCAAAGATGCAGGCATCAAGCACGCCATCTGGTCGACTTTCGAGGACACGCGCGAGCGCGTGCCTCTTGAGGACAATCGCATGCCCACCCTCCAAGGAAAGTACAAAGTCCCCCACTTCGACGCCAAGGCGGCGGCCAACCAGGAGTTCACGAAGCGGGCCGTTCCCACGACCTTTTTGCTGACCTCCTTTTACTGGGACAACGCGATCAACTTCGGGACGGGGCCGAAGCCGGGGCCGGATGGAACGCTCGCGATCACGATGCCGATGGGCGACCGCCCACTCCCGGGCATCGCCGCTGAGGATATTGGCCAGGCCGCCTACGGCATCCTTAAAGCAGGCAAGGAGTACATCGGCAAGACCGTCGGGGTGGCGGGCGAGCATTTGACGGGCACGGAGATGGCGGAGGCCTTCTCCCGAGCTCTCGGGCAGGAAGTGCACTACAATGACGTTCCTCCCGAGGTGTACCGGAGCTTCGATTTCCCAGGTGCTGACGACATGGGCAATATGTTCCAGTTTAAGCGCGACTTCAATGATGAGTACCTTGCGGCCCGCGACCTCGCGGAAACCCGCCGGCTGCACCCTAAGATCCAAAGCTTCGACCAGTGGCTGGAGCGCAATAAGGAGCGGATTCCGCTGGAATAGCGTTGGCCCGCGGCGCCTCCAGTGGCAATGCAACTGCTCGCGGCGCGTTGGCTAGCCTGGGCCAATCCGAGTCGCGACTGGATAGCCAGCGTCAGACGGCCCGCCAGATGCAGCGCGCAATGAATCACGCGCAGTTCGTACAATCCATCGGCATCTACACGGCCTTCGGTCGCTGCGGAGATTCCTCCGAACCGCCGCGCGTCGGAAGCCAGACGCCGGGGAGCTCGTTCCCGACCTTTCGGGTCACCAACAGGCAATTATGCGTAAGTTGAAGTTGCAAGAACGACCCGTTAGCAACGGGACGTTGCTGCACGCTAAGGGGAGTCACGTTTGCCCAATGCTCAACGATCATCGGTCTGAGAACCGAACGAGGGCGCTGTGAGACACGAGTTCACCATAGGTTTGGTCGCGGTATTGGCCTGTGTTCCCAGACCTGAACCGAGTGGGGTTGTGACGTCTCAGTGCCGGCTTGCGGAGGCAGACTACCGCTGGGCACAAGACATTCTGGACAAATGGACGCGCGCGAGCCGTGACTATCTCGAGATCGACCCTGATCCTTTGCCTCGGATTGTGCTATTCAATTCTTCGTGTGCCTGGCATCTTGGGGCTGCGGTGGGTGAGCCGCCTAGATCAATCCGGCTCGATACTCCGCTGCGCGTTGGCGGCCGATCTGTTCCAATACAGGTGGTCGCACATGCCGGCACCGTCATGTTGCCCAATGGTGCGGAGATCCCTTCAGAGATCATCGCCGTGGCGATGCCCGGACCCGCAGCGCGTCCAGATGCCTTCTTTGTCCTTGCGCTGCCAGAACTTTGGCAGCGGCATCCGCAGGCCTCGCAGGATCCGCATCTTGCCATCCGCATTCCCAGTGTCGCGCTCCATGAGATGATTCACACTCGTCAGATGTCAGACCTGCAGCGGCGCGTCCATGCGATAGGACAGCGGTTTGATCTGCCCACCCGGTTCGACGACGATGTGGTGGAGCATCGCTTCGGGAGCGCTGCTGAATACAGGAGTTTGTTCGTTGCCGAGCAGGAGCTCCTCTACGGTGCAATCGCTGAATCGGACCTGAATCGTGCTATCGTCTTAACTGACGAGGCGATCTCGATCGCGCAGAGACGACGAGAACGGTTCTTCACAGGGAACGATGAAGCGTACTCGGAGTTGGAGGGTCTCTTTCTGAACATGGAAGGCGTCGCCGAGTGGGTTCGCTTCAAGTCGCATCAAGCCGATCCGGCGTGGCCGAATGCCGACGCGGACATCATCGCGTTTCTCCGCGGGCAGGAGAACAGCTGGTCTCAGGATCAGGGCCTTGCGTTAATATTGCTTTTGGACAGGATGGTGCCTGACTGGAAGCGACAGATTCTCAGACCGTCCATGCCTTCTCCGTGGGCTGTGCTGCGAGACGCGATTGACAGAGCGCGCGAGTGATGCTCGAGGTCCAGGTGTTCGTGTGGCATATAGAAAGCCGGTCTGACATGACGTTTGCGCAATGGGTGACCCACTACGGTCTTCCAGATCGCTCTTCGAACTGCGGAGTGATATTCCCATCAGCAACTTCAACCTCCGCATAACAAACGGTACATGCGCGTCGCAGCGCACTCTTCGCGCGCTGCTTGGGCGCCGAGCTTGAGTAGGTGAGTCTTCGAGGTACAGTATGGGTCGGCGCCACAGCCGCCTTCGCTTCGCTACGGCGGCCGTCGCACACCTAGAAACGTTAGGTGCAAACGCGGGGTGCGTTTCGAGGCACGGTCCGGTCAGATGCTGCGGGCCGCGCGATGCGCGCATAATGCACCGTATCCATCCCCCCCACCAGAGAGCCGAACATGAAGGCTGGACTGCTCGGAGCCATCGTCGCCATCGGTGTCTATCTCCCGCTCGGCCTTAGCACCGCTCGAGCGCCTCGCGCAACGGAGGCCATGCAGGTACTCCAGGGCATCGGCTGGAACGATAATCTTGAGGCCACGGGCCGTCTTCGAGAGGGAACCCTCGAACTCGAACTCGAGATCGTCGAGGGGATATGGCATGTCCTTGGAGACGACGAGCGAGGGGGGCGCGTGTTCGCGTTCAAGGAGGTCGGAGGCGAGCCCCTTAATCCAGGACCGATGATTCGCGTCCCGTTGGGGACTGAGGTGCGCGTGTCAGTGACGAACCGAGCCGACACCGCCGTGGTGATCAACGGCCTCGACGAGCGCCTCGACGGCGCGCCGGAACCGCTGCGCGTGGAGCCGGGAGCCACCGCTCGCCGCGTGTTCGAGGCGGACGTGGAGGGCACCTACTTCTACTGGGCCTCGTTCCTCGGACGGCCGCTGAACCGGCGCGCATTCGAGGATAGCCAGCTCACCGGCGCGCTCATTGTCGACGGCCCGACACTATCCCAAGGCGGTCGAGTCCTCGTGGTGTCCGAATGGTTCGACGGTCGACTCGAGGACGGCTCGCCCGATCCCACCCGGCTCTTCCTGTCGTTCAACGGTCGGCCCTGGCCCCACGCCGAACGTATGGAGTACGAGCTCGGCGACACCATCCAGTGGAGAGTGATCAACACCTCCGTCGGTTCGCACGCGTTCCACCTCCACGGCTTCTTCTACAAGATCAACGCCAAGGGTGACTTCACGCGGGACACGCTCTACTGGCCCGCACAGCGCCGGGATGCGGTCACCGAGCGCATGCCCACCGGGACCACAATGCAGATGGCGTTCGTCCCGGATCGGCCCGGCGGGTGGATCTTCCACTGTCACATGTCCATCCACGTCGTGCCGAACCCATCCATGGAGGAACACCTCACCCAGGAGGAGTTCGAGCACCGGCTGTATCGGGACGAACACGCTGGCGCCGGGGCCATGGATCACGCCCGCACCGGCATGGGCGGCCTCGTGAGCTCGGTCTATGTGCGTCCACCGGAGGGATGGCGGCCCGAAGAGGTGAGCCGGCGTGAGCTCGACGTGTTCGTGCAGTCACGTCCGGTCGAGGGTGGCAAGAGCGGCGCGCAGTTCAGCTACGTGCTCCAGCAGGGGAACACCCCTCCGGCCGCCGATTCGGTCCTCCTTCCGGGCTCCACGCTCCTACTCCGCAAGGGTGAACCCACGCGCATCCGGGTGACGAACCGGACGCCGGAGCCGACACAAGTGCACTGGCACGGGCTCGAAATCGAGAGCTACTTCGACGGCGTCGCCGGGGTCAGTGGGTACCCGGCCATGCCCACTCCCGTGATCGATCCAGGGGAGTCCTGGGACGTCTTCGTGACCCCCGATCGTGCCGGCAGCTACATGTACCACACCCACGTGAACGACCTGCGCCAACAGGGGTCGGGGCTGTACGGCCCCTTGATCGTTCTCGACGAGAACGAGACATGGGACCCCGAGACCGATCGGATCTTCATCATCGGTGAGTCGCCCTTCCGGGCGGATGAGGTGCCGGTGGTGAACGGCGGCGCCACACGCTCCGCACCGATGAGGGTGGGCACGACCTACCGCATCCGGCTCATGCAGATCACGTCGAATCGTCCGGAGACGTACGTGGCCCTGGTCAAGGACGGCTTCCCCGTCGTGTGGACGCCCATCGCCAAGGACGCCTTCGCCCTTCCTGACCACCAGCGGGTCCCGGAGATCGCGCAGCAGAAGATCGCCGTCGGGGAGACCTACGACCGGCTGTACACCCCGACGAGTGCGGGGACGCTGCACCTGGAGTACCGCGTCGGGAACGGCGTGTTGCTCTTCGACCACGAGATCCCGGTGGTGAACTGACCGATAGCTGGACGTACGAGATCCGCCTTGGCGGCGACCGGACGAAGCCTTCTCGGGGATGGCTGAGCACGGAGATGACGCGCTTCTGGATCCTGCCATCATCGATTCCGAGTGGGACGATGCGGAGTGGACGTGGTGAAGCGGTTCGAGGTGCACCTCGTCAACCTGGAGCCGACGGTCGGAAGCCAGATCCAGAAGACTCGCCCGTGCCTCCTGATCAGCCCGGACGAGATGAACCGCCACATCAGGACGGTAATCGTCGCGCCGATGACGTCCAAGGGCTGTCCGTATCCCATGGCTCTGGAGGATCAGGCCACCTCGGAGGATCGACTCCGAGAACTCATCGAGTACCACGGTAAGTCACTGAACGTATGTCGAAACCTATACGAGCTTGCTACAAGCGTATGCTTATACCTATACGCACTCGGACTCCGCAGCCGCTGCGTAGCAGCGTCTCCGCCAGTGTCTCCGGTCAATGGCGGCCGAAAATGTTCCACTTTTGGCGGTTGAAAATGTCCCACTCGGTCAGGGGGAGGAGCCAGGCAATCGGCTGGCCCCGTGAGGTGATCAGCGCTGGCATACCGTCACCGAGTCGGCCACCCATCCCTCCAAGGTAAGCGACCCGGCCCCCTTCCAGATGCGCGCGTATCCGTCCGCGGCCACGCGCCAGCTGGCTGCTACCCTTTCCCGGGCCGCGAGCGGCCCGCCACGAGCGCGCAGAGCCGTCGCCGACCACCAAGGGCCGCGCCCCGAGATCCGGCCCGTCCTGGCTTCACAGGTTGACAGGTGCCCTCGATGTTACCAGATTGGGAATACACGTTCCCGGTCTGGTAACTAGGTGGGGGGAGGAGAGGCTGGTGCGTATCATCTCACGGCGCCGCCTCCGTGAATTTTGGGAGCAACACGCGGACGCAGAAAGCCCCCTGCAGACGTGGTTCCCATTCTTCGGGAGCATCGTGTGATGGCGCCCCTTCCTGAGCGATCCTTCGGATGAGATGGTCTTGGAGGTTGGAGTTGAAGCGAGGGTGGACGCGATCGTGACCTATAATGTGAAGGACTTCAAGGATGTGGAGGAACGCTTTGGGATTCGGGTGATTCGACCGAGCGACTTCCTTCGTGAACTGAGGGAGGGCGAGTCATGAGCACGTTGAGTTTGAGGTTGCCGGAATCGCTGCACGAACGAGCGCGCCAGTTGGCGGAGAGGGAGGGCACGTCGATCAATCAGCTCATCGCGACAGCGTTGGCCGAGAAGATTTCGGCCCTGGACACGGTTTCATTCCTCGAGGAGAAGGCCTCCGAGGGGTCTCGCGAGGCATTCCTTGAGGTATTGAGCCGCGTGCCGTCTAGGCCGCCGCGTCCTGGTGATGAGCTTCCGGACGACCTTAAGAAGGAAGGGAAGTAGGTCGAGAGCAATAGAAACCGGCATTACGTTACCCGGCATACCCCCGGAGTACTCGGGAGATCCGGCTCCGTCCTGGCTTCACCAAGGACGACCTGAACGCCATCCGCTCCCTCCCGGGTCGCCGATGGGTCCCGCGGCAGCGGGTGTGGCGTGTGCCGGACGCGGACGCGGCGCTGCGGACGCTCGCGCAGCATTTCGGCGAGCGTCTGCACGTGAAGGAAGGCGGCGCTCCGGTCGCGGGGGCGGCACCCGGAGGTGCGGCGGAGGATCTCCTCGATCGCGCCCGCAAGGGCATGATCCTGCGCGGCTACAGCCCGAGAACCGTCCGCGCCTACCTGGGGCACCTGCGCCGCTTCGTGGCATGGTGCATTGCGCATCCCGCCCCCGCCGCTTCCGACGATGACGTTGACGGCAGTGAGGCGGATGAGCCAGGAGCCTGCACCAGGTTCCTCGGGGACCCCGAGGACGCGGCCCAGCGCTACCTCCTCTCCCTGGCAGGGCGTGGGCTCCCCTTGGTGGAGGATCTGTGGGGGGTATCGCTGCAGACGCAGGTGCCTTCCCGCTGACGGACCCGCAAAAGGTGGGGTTGGATCGCCGGTTGGAAGAGCACAAGGCGGAGCGTTAGCGGACACCGCTTCGACCTTCTGGTTTGGGCAGGGGTAGAACAGTATCGTTAGGCGTATGGACGCTCCCCTGGAGGTAGCCATGATGACAGATCAGTTGGAGCAGGAGCTTCTCAAGCTACCCGCTGCGGAGCGGGCTCGCCTCGCGGAACGGCTGATTTCCAGCCTCGACGAAGAGGCTGCGATCGAGGCGGCGTGGTTGGCGGAGGTACGTCGGAGGGATGAGGAGCTCGAGTCGGGACACGTAGCGCCAATTCCACTCCA
>Ga0214473_10009608_pt1 | contig 11422 bp, 11 predicted proteins | sample RVTome_7_FD_203509 | JGI IMG/M metagenome (GOLD analysis project Ga0214473, IMG submission 203509) | Soil microbial communities from uranium-contaminated site in the Upper Colorado River Basin, Wyoming, United States - RVT98D197 | ecosystem: Environmental > Terrestrial > Soil > Contaminated >...
AGAAAAGCCAAAAAGGAAGAGTTGGAAAAATTTCAGAGGTTTTTTGACCGGTTTCATCTTTTAAACCGGAATTATCTGGATAAGGAGGCCTTTGAAACGGCAAAGGCCTCCTTATCGTCCATGGCGGAGATGATGGCAAACACGATCCGATATCTTGATGCTGAAATCGCCAGGCTCCGAAACAAACGGATGAAACTCCCCTTTGAGAACGTTGAATTAAGCGAAATGCAGAAGATTCAGAGCAAGAATAGCATATTAATAAAAGAATATTTATCCGAAGGCCATGAATAATGGTTTCGTAAAAATCGTCTCACCGGTGAAAACCGGTGTCCGGTTTCTTATAATTATCTGAAATTAATGGATTCCGGCTTTCGCCGGAATGACGAGCATCAGGCTTCAGTTTTACAGATCACCCTCCTGTAACACTTTCAAAATAAAAATTTCTGTCACAGGCGGTAAGGTCTCTTTACTGATGGTGAACATGTTACTATTTGAGAAACGGGCCATGTAAGAGCCCTCGACAAACCGTTCCAGGGCATTCATCTGGTACCAGTAATGCATGGGGACAACAATTTTAGGCTTCAGCTGCTCGATGATTTGCTTGGCTCCTTCGGGTCCGATCGTGAAAACACCTCCAATGGTCTGGAGCAGAATATCTACTTTTCCGATTAATTGAAGCTGATCCTCGTTAAACGGTTCGCTCACATCTCCGGAATGGCAGATGCAGAGACCGTCCACCTCAAAAACAAACGCGGACCCTTTGAGGGCTCCCGGATAGCCAGGGATTGCCCTCTGATGAATGGGAACATTGTAGATGAGGACATCACGAAAGGTCAGGTTAATCTGGTTCCATTCCTCCCCTCCGTCCTTCATTCCCCTTAGAACGACAGGATTTCCCTTCGCCAACCCTATATTGTTGTGATTCCCGTGCTCCCTTCCCACCGTGACCACATGAGGCCAGACTTCAGGCATCGGAAACCCCATAGGTCCAAAGGGATCCGTGATGATTCTGGTCCCCTGGCTGGTCGTAATCTGAAAAAAGGAATGACCGAACCATTTGATTTCTACGGCTCTGGGAGCTGCGGCGGGGAAGATGGGGGAGCTGTCTTCAGCGATATTGGGATTTCGGCACGCCGCCTGAACCGAGAAGCAACTTATATATGGAATCAAGAGGAATATGAGGAACCATCTTGTTTTCATGTTCCCGGCGAAGATCGAGAGATCCTTCTATCTTTTTCGCATTTTTCCCATCAGGGGTTGACTTTATAGAAGAGTTGATGCTCAACCATTTCGCAGAGGATGTGCCCGATGAGAATGTGGGCCTCCTGGATCCTGGGAGTGCTGGTGGAGGGAACGACAAGGGAGATATCTCCTACCCTTGAAAGGAGGCCCCCATCGTTTCCAGTGAAAGCGACTGTCTTCATTCCTATCTCTTTTGCGACCTCAAAGGCCTTGACCACATTGGGTGAGGCTCCGCTTGTGCTTAGGCCGAGGGCTATATCTCCTTCCCTTCCCAGAGCCTTTAGCTGTTTCGCAAAGACATCGTTAAACGTGAAATCGTTCGATACGCTTGTGAGAATGGAGGTATCGGTGGTCAGGGCAATGGCGGGAAGGGGCGGACGGTCCAGGATAAACCGGTTGACAAATTCGCAAGCGAGGTGCTGGGCATCGGCGGCGCTTCCCCCGTTGCCAAAGATAAGGAGCTTGTTTCCCGCCTCAAAAGCATGAGAGATGAGATGGACCGCTTCAATGAGTTTAGGGAGGTTCTCTTTGAGAAAGCGGGTTTTAACTTCCGAACTCTCTTTGAACCTTTTCAGAATGATATCTTCCATTGGAACCTATATTACCCTCCCCTTATTTTTCTGTCAATGGGGTTTTTACCTCAACTTTTTTCATTGACATTTTGTTCGATTTGACTATCATATTTTCAATAAACATCCGTGTTTCCCCCATTTCTTGTTTGTCTCTTCTTGCGGTCGGGGAATAAACGGGCAAAAGGCAGGGGACGTTTCTTTTCCTAATAACGATAGGAGGGAAGGAGATGAACTTTACCGAGCAAATTAAGGACTTTTCGAGTTACCAGGCTTCTAAGATGATTGTGGAGATTTTAAGGCAGGTCTCTGATTCGAGGATTGTCCAGTTGACTCATCTTGCGGAAAAACTCACTTCCGATTATGAAGTCCTGGATGCGATCAGGGGAATCAGGAAACGCCTCGAAGATCCGGGCCATCCTGCCATGAAACTCTTCCGGGAAATTTTGGAATATCTTCCCCCCAAAAACCGGACAACCCTTTTCCACGCCCTTTTCAACAATGCCTGGTTTTTCGGAAATAGGAAAAGGAATGAATTCGAAAAAGACCATGGTTTCCGGCCTCCGTTCGTCATGATTCTCAGCCCTACCTGGCAATGCAATCTAAGATGCGCGGGGTGCTACACCTTGGGATATCAAAGGCATCCCGGGCTATCCTACCCTTTAGTAAAACGCATTCTCATGGAATGCATGGATATTGGACTCTATTTCATTACAGTCCTGGGTGGAGAGCCGTTCATTTACCCCCATCTATTTCAGATGATCGAAGAACATCCCCAGATCTTTTTCCAAGTTTATAGCAACGGGACATTGATGACGAAAGAAAAGGCAGAGAGGGTCAGAGATTTAGGAAATGCGATGGTGGTCCTAAGCTGCGAAGGGTATGAAGAAGAGACGGACCGCTGGAGGGGGCCCGGCGTCTTTAAAAAGGTCATGGAGGCGATGGACCGTCTTCGTGAGGCAAGGGTTCTCTTCGGGGCTTCCGCAACGGTGACCAAACATAATGTCGATGTGGTCTCGTCCGAGGAATGGGTTGATATGCTTCTGGACAAAGGGATTGTTGCCCAGATGTATTTCCTTTATCTTCCGGTGAATGGCCAGGGAGATATGAATCTGATGGTTACTCCCGAGCAGAGAAACCACCTCCGCAAACAGGTCAAATATTTCAGGGCGACCAAACCGATGTTTCTCCTTGACTTCTGGAATGACGGACCGCATATAGAAGGGTGCATTGCCGCGGGGAGAAGATACTTCCATCTCAATGCCAATGGGGATGTGGAGCCGTGTGTCTACACCCATGTGGCCATGCACAATATCAAGAACGTTTCTTTGGCCGGGGCGCTCGATAGCCCTCTCTTCAGAGCGATTCGGAAAAGGCAGCCTCATAATGAGAACCACCTGAGGCCCTGCATGATCATTGATAATCCTCATATCTATAGAGAAATCATTGATGAGGTGAAACCCTACTTTACCCATGAGGGGGCCGAGGACATTGTCACAAAGTTGAAAGATGACCTGGACACTTATGCTGCCCGATACGGAACCCTGGCCGACAAGGTCTGGAGAGAGGAGTATCTTCAAGAATCCGTTGAGCTTCCCAGCACGATCTGCGCATCCTCAAGCCTGAGCATCCCCCTGGAAGGAAGGGTGAGTAAATAAGTTGGTTGGAAAAATGAGGGTTTTGGTCCCACGGTAAAGGTAACGATGCCCGTATCGTCATTCGGTTACGTTGTCCGTCTTAAGACCTTCACGCCTGCGTGCCGAAACGCGCTTCGGCGTGCAGGCACGTAACCGTTGGACCCTAAACGAAACGGGCCTCGTAGCCGTAACCTTCACCTAAATAACCTTGCAATTTTCGTGGTTCGAGGGTGCCGAAACTATCATGAATATTGGTTAAGATTATATAAAGGAGGAGATTCATGAGAAGAATGGTTTTTACTTTTGTGGTTCTTTTAATCCTGCCCCTCGTTTCTTTTTCCCATGCCCAGTTTGGAAAGAGCAGGGGGCCGTCGTTTAGGTCTGATTTTAATCCTGTCGTGGGCGGCTGGTCGGAATACCAGATGAAAGCAAAGGGCGAGGCGCCTTCGAAGATGAAGATTGCTATCGTAGGGAAAGAAGGGGATGGATTCTGGTATGAGAGCGTCATGGAAGGACAACGGGAGGGACGAATGATAACAAAAATGCTCGTTTCGGGTAACCCGGAGGACCAGAAGAATTTGAAAAGGATGATCGTTAAAATGGGAAATGAACCCGCCATGGAGATGCCGCTGCAAATGATGGGACAAGGCCCGGCATCCAAATCCCCCGTACAGAAAGGAAAGATGATTGATAAAGGGACAGAGTCCATTAAAGCCCCTGCCGGGACATTTACAACGCGCCACATGCAATATCAGGACCCGGAAGGGGTGGTGGATACCTGGGTCTTTAAGGACATCACTCCCTATGGGATGGTCAAATCGCAGTCCAAGGACCTTGAGATGGTCCTCGTAGGATACGGGACCGGAGCAAAAACGCTGATTACGGAACAACCACAGAAATTCGAAATGCCCCAGATGCCAAAAGGGATGCCAAAAGGGTTTCAAAAAGCACCTGCTCCGGGAGATGATGATGAAGAGGAGGAAGAAGAAGACGATGATGATGACAATGACGACGACGATGACGATGACGATGGTGGGAACGGGGGCTCTGATGAGGATGAAGAAGATGATGATGACGAGGAAGATTGAGATTTTATCCTTGCCATGATCAAAGATGCTAACCCGTTTTAGCCTCTTAATTCGGGGGAATTCTGCTTCCCTTCCAACCGATGCTCTCTCCAATCGTTGGCGAAAAGAGATACCCTGTTTTATAAAGTGAAATACATCCCATACAACCTTCCCCTGTGGAGTGGCGGTGAGTCCGCTCCACAGGGGGAAAGCAAGGGTGAGGGTTGGGCATTTCATGATTCCGTTTCCAGTAACAGAAGAGAAGAGGAAGTGGCTCCTGGAAAAAATGAATGCTCTCCGTATCCATGAAAAGGATATTGAAGAGAAATTTGTGCGGTCCTCGGGCCATGGTGGGCAAAAGGTTAACAAAACTTCAAGCTGTGTCTACCTCAAACATCTCCCCACTGGCATCGAGGTCAAATGCATGAAGGAAAGGAACCAATCTCTCAACCGGTTTCTTGCAAGGCGTGAACTGGTTCGCCTGCTGGAAAAGCGCTCAGGACAAGCGACCGTTGCAGCGGCTGAGATAAATAGAGTGAGAAGACAGAAATCGAAGAGGAGAAAAAGGTCCCAGTTGAAGTATCAATGACAGGAATATCCTTATGAACCAAGGCAACCTCTTTTCGCCTATACCGGATTCCATCCAGGATGAGATTTACGAGACCCTGTTGAAAACAGGCCAATTCAGACTTGAGCGCATCATCTCCTCCGGTCAGAAGACACCCCCCGGAGAGTGGTTTGATCAGGAGATGAATGAGTGGGTCCTTCTGCTGAAGGGAAATGCCGGACTCCTTTTTGAAGGAGAACAGGAATCCCTTGTGATGCACCCCGGCGATTATGTGCATATTCCAGCCCACTGCCGCCACCGGGTCGAGTGGACCGATGCCGAACAGGTAACCGTATGGTTGGCTCTGCACTACAAATAAGCAAAAGAGAGGACTTTGAGAGATGAAGAAAAGACTTCTCGTCATTGGAGGGGTTGCGGCAGGACCCAAGGCGGCAGCCAAGGCAAGGAGATGTGATCCCGACATGGAGATCACCATCTACCAGGAGGAGGATGACATCTCTTATGCAGGTTGTGGACTTCCATACTATATCAGCGGTGTGATCAAGGAGAGGGCTGAATTAATTTCTCGAACCCCCGGAAAATTTGCCCTGGATGGGATTCGGGTCCTCAAGAGCCGGCGGGTTGAGGGAATTGACACCAGAAACCACACTATTTCCGGAAAAAGAATCGACTCAGGAGAGATATTCACGGAACGCTTCGACCGATTGGTTCTTGCCAGCGGCGCCTATGCGATCCGGCCTAAAATCGAGGGCATTGATATGGCTAATATTTTTTATCTCCGCTCGATCTTTGACGCTGATGCCCTTTATGAGAAGATTCGGTCAGAAGAAGTCCGGAGCGTGGTGATTGCAGGAGGAGGTTATATCGGTCTTGAGATGGCTGAATCACTTATCCAGTTGGGTAAAAATGTGACAATTGTCGAGCTGGCCCCTCAGATCTTAACCCTCTTTGATGAAGATTTTGCCGGGATACTGCGACAATATCTCGAGATGAAAGGGGTGAAGATCTTCACCTCGGAGGGCATTCAGACCCTGCAGGGAAAAGAGGGGAAGGTCACTCATGTTCACACTGCTACACATGAAATAGAAGCCGATGCAGTTCTGATGAGTCTTGGGATTCGGCCTCAAGTGGGACTGGCAAAGCAGGCTGGCCTCAAGCTTGGGGAGACAGGGGCCATCTGGGTCAATGAAAAGATGGAGACAAGTGCAGAGGATGTCTATGCAGCCGGGGACTGTGCGGAGACCATCCATCTTGTCACAGGAAAAAAGGTTTGGGTTCCCCTGGGATCCACGGCAAATAAACAGGGGAGAGTCGTGGGAGCGAATGTTTGCGGCGGGAATGCAACCTTTTCTGGAGTCCTGGGGACCACTATATTTAAAACCTTTGAATTCAACGTTGCCAAAACCGGATTAAGTATGAGGGAAGCAGAGAAAGAAGGGTTCCACCCCATTCAAGCCATTGTCAGGGGGTATGATCGGGCTCATTACTATCCGGGAAGAAAGGAATCAACGCTTAAAGTGATTGCCGATAATGGGACGGGTCGAATTCTGGGAGGTCAAACCCTCGGAGAAGGGCCTTCGGATAAATTCATCGATGTCCTTGCCATGGCCCTACATGCCAAGATGACCTGTCATGATTTAACGAATGTCGATCTGGCCTATGCCCCTCCATTCAGCCCTGTCCTTTCGCCCATCATTGTGGCGGCCAATGTCCTGTCAAACAAACTGGAAGGCAGGATACAGGGGATTCAAGCCTCGGAAGTCAGAAAGAAGCTTGAGGCAACGGATGAAAGGTTTCAGGTATTGGATGTTCGAGAAGAGGATGAAGTCAAGCAGAAACGAATCCCGAATACCGTCTGGATCCCTTACGGGGATTTAAAAAAGCGGATCAGCGGTCTTGATAAGGAGAAAGAGGTTGCCGTTCATTGCGAATCAGGCCTTCGATCCTATAAAGCCTGTCTCAAGCTTCAGCATGAAGGTTTCAAGAATGTGAAAAATATTGACGGTGGACTGCTCTGTTGGTGTTATGATATGGAGACAGGAGAGAAAGAAAAATAATGGGAAGAATAGAATCTGAGAAAAATGCGCAATTTAGTGGGCATAAGGGCTAACTTAATATTCCCTCCCCTTCAGAGGGAGGGTGAGGGAGGGGATGGGATAGTTATTTTCTAAGTAATATGCCTGCGCAATTATTGATTCTTTAGTAACTGGTTAGGGTTTGAAAATGAAAGATTGCATTTTTTGTAAAATCATTCGGGGAGAACAACAAGCCGTTTTTCTCTACCGGGATGAAGATGTCGTTGTGATCAAAGATATCCGGCCCCACGCCCCGGTTCACCTTCTCGTCCTACCCATCCGGCATATAAGAAGTTTGAATGATCTGACGGAGCCTGATCATAATGTTGTGCTGAAAATGATTCTCAAGGCAAGAGAAATGGCAAAAAAACAATCCATCGATGAGTCAGGGTATAAATTGGTATTTAACGTGGAACGGGGAGGGGGGCAGGTGATCTTTCATCTTCATATGCATCTCCTCGGAGGATGGTAGTCAGGCTGCTCAAAAACGCTCATCTACTGCGTTCCCCTCATCCTTCGTCATTGCGGCGTACGCCTGTAGGGAACGGTTTCAAACCGTTCCCTACGGAGGATTTCGCCTGCCTGCGCGTAGCCGTTTCGGCGAAGGCAGGGGCGCCTTGTATCTGAGCATTTTTGAGCAGCCTGAGAAGAATGGTTTTTCAACAACAGATCGGAGATAGGGATATCCGGAGGGAGACCATGGATTTGAGGGCTCTTTTTAAACCCCGAACGGTGGCCGTGATCGGTGTTTCTCTGAAAAACGATTGGCATCCGGCCAACGTGATTTATCACAAGAACAGCCTGCGTCATCAGGCGGATGTCTTTCCGGTCAATGACCGGGGAGGTGTTCTCCATGGCGAGAAGGTTTATGCCGGTCTTTCGGAGGTTCCAAAGAAGACAGACTTAGCCGTCATTGCGGCCCGCGCTGAGTTTGTCCCGGGGATTCTAACAGAGTGCATCCAATCCGGTGTCCGGGGAGCGGTCGTGGTCTCAGGAGGCTTTGCCGAAAGCGGCCGAAAGGACCTGGAAGAGCGCCTTGTGTCCATAGCGAAAGAAGCAGATTTCCCCTTTATCGGGCCCAACTGTCTTGGAGTTTATTCTCCTCCTTATGTTGACACCCTTTTTCTTCCTTCTGAGAGAATCATGAGGCCGGACAGAGGTTCGGTTGCCCTGATCAGCCAGAGCGGAGGGATTCTGGTCGACCATATGATCAAGTTTGTCGGGGAGGGTGTTGGATTATCGATGGGTTTGAGCATCGGAAACAAGGCCCTGATCAGGGAGATTGATCTGATCCAATATTTTGCAGGGGACCCTGAGACAAAAGTGATCACCTTTTATGTGGAAGGGTTCAAGGAAAAGGAAGGAAGAGCCTTTGTCCTGGCCGCTCACCAGTGTCCTAAGCCTGTCATTGTTCTGAAGGCGGGAAAGACTGCCGGGGGAACGAAGGCCGTCTCCAGTCATACGGCTTCGATCGCCGGCGATTATGAAGTCTTCTCATCGGTCCTCAGCCAGTACGGAGTGGTGGAAGCCCGGGATGAATTTGAGTTGATCTCTTTCTGCGAAGCCCTGAGTTGCTACCAGAAACCGATTGGGGAACGAATTGGCATCATCACAGGGAGCGGGGGACACGGGGCCTTAGCGGTGGACAACTGCTATCTGCATGGCCTGTCCGTGCCGCCCTTGGGGGAATCGGACCAAGCCGATCTGAAAGGCAAGATTTCAGAGCGCATCCGGCCTATCGCTTCACTTAGCAATCCAATCGATCTCACCGGAAGCGCGGTGGACGACGATTTTGTTGCTGCCGCAAAATTCATGAGCAAGAGAGAGGAGATTGACTCTGTTTTGATCTTGCTTCTTCCTTATACTCCGGGGATCACCTCTGACCTGGCAGCCCGGTTGAGCCTCTTATTTCGGCAGGGGGATAAACCGCTTATCGCCTATGTTCCTCATGTCGAGAAATACAGCATGTTCACCGAAGGATTTCAGCTGAATCAGGTCCCGGTCGCTCACTCCATTGAAGAGGCCGTCCATATGGCTGTAGCCTTGAGGAGGCGCCTGCCATGCTGAGCGAGAAGATGATGACCATCCTTTCAGCTTCGAAAAAATCAGGTTGGGTCCTGGAGCCGGAGGCGAAACGTTTTTTCTCTTTAGCGGGTCTGGATATCCCCAAATTTATCTGGGCGAGAAACGAGGATGAAGCCATCCGATTTGCGGAGCAGTTGGGTTATCCTGTGGTAGCCAAGGTGGTCTCTCCCAGGGTGATTCACAAAACAGAAAGAAACGGGGTTGAGGTGGGCATTGATCATCACGAGAGATTGATCGAAGCCTTTCGTCGATTCCATCAGATAGAAGGCTTCCAGGGAGTCCTGGTTGAAGAGACACTTGAAGGCATCGAGCTCATCATCGGTGCGAAGGTAGATAATCAATTCGGTCCGGTTGTTCTCCTCGGAATGGGTGGAACAGGAGTAGAGATCTACCAGGATGTGGTCTTGAGAATGGCCCCGCTGCGTCAGCAGGATGTTGAGTCGATGATGAAATGTCTCAAAGCCAGAAAGATACTCGAGGGGTACCGGGGGAGCCCGCCGGTGAATGCAGGCGAGTTGGCCCGATTGCTGATGGTTTTTTCGGACCTGGTCATGGACCTTGAAGATTGGATTGAATCAATCGACTTGAACCCGGTCTTCTGTTCCCCCGAACGATGCGTCATAGGCGATGCCAGAATCATGCTGAGGAAATGAAAATACAATATTCCCTCCCCTTTTGTGGAGGAGGAATAATTTCCCTCCCCCTCGAGAGACTGTGTCACAATGTCATTGCGAGGGAGTGAAACGACCGAAGCAATCTCACAAGGCTTCGAAAATAATGAGATTGCCGCGCTCCCTCCGGTCGCTCGCAATGACAAAACAGGGATTACGACACAGTCTCCGACGGGGGAGGGCGAGGGTGGGGGTGACAAGTTCTTAATTATCTTTAGGTCACACTGATCTCATCTACATACTTCACCCAGTCATATCCGTAAGCGTCTTCGTATACCAGCCTTAAGGGATAACCGTGTTTTGGCGGAAGAGTTTCCCCATTGACCCGATAGGCCAGAAGAATTCTCTTCTTTTGAAGATCCTCTATTGAGATTCTCACTACTTTCCCATGGGCGCCCTTAATATCGATATACTTTGCCTCCTTCTTAACTTTTGCTTCCTGAAGCAGAGTATTTAAGGCAACTCCTGTCCAGCGGCCGTTATTGGTAAAGAACCCCGGACAGATGAGGAGAACCGCCTCGGTCAGGGAAGGCAACTTAAGGATCTGATCATAGTCTAAAGAAACGGGATGGTCTAATTCCCCGGTTATCCGGAGCCGGTAAGTCTTAATGTCCACGACAACATCTGTGGGACCCATCGTCCCGAACTTGCCAAGGGGGTCGATGTCCAGATTCCGGCTGTCCACATCCGCAGGATTCATATTCAGAAGCTTGCCTTTAGGGAAGCCTCTTTCAAGTAGTTTCTTTGCCTTGGCCCATAAGGACAGAGGGTTGACAATAAGGCCGAACAGAGACGTCCACAAGCAGTCTTTTATGAATCTTCTTCTCGTCCACATGATTCTATATTATTACAATTCCATTGCCAAAGGAAGAATATATTTTTGCCTGCAGTAATGCCTCAGTGACGGTCAATTGTTGATAGTGGATTTGTTTCTTTGACTCTTTAGGGTTTTATGCGGGTGTTATCCCCCCTCTTAAAAGTAAGAGGGGGTGAGGGGGAGTTATAAACTGCCATGGGAATGATCCCAATGGCGACGAAAGCTGAGAAGCAATTAGATCGAGCCGCCGTCCTCAGGAGAATGATACCTCGTCCATCAACACTAATCCCCAAAGAATTGACTGGTGTCATCCTGAACTTGATTCAGGATCAAGGTCCAAGATTTCAGTTAAATATTTCTCCTCCCTTTGGAAAGGGAGGTGGGGAGGGATTATAGAGAGTCCTATTAGATAGCCAAACCGATTTCATGTAAAAAGAGACGTATTGCGGTTTCATAGTCTTTTTGTGAAGGAGGAAACTTCATGAGCTCTCAACATAACAAGCTCCATAAATAGATTTATTCAACTTAAACAATAAATTTTGATTATTATACAGAACGATTTGCCTGTTTTAACGACCTTTAGCGGAAAATATCTTGACACTCCCTTTTTAGGAAAATATAATCCATTTGTCAATAGAATATATTTAAAAGAAACGTCCTCAATAATAACTGCGATAGCGTGACAATTCTG
>Ga0214473_10009609_pt1 | contig 11421 bp, 8 predicted proteins | sample RVTome_7_FD_203509 | JGI IMG/M metagenome (GOLD analysis project Ga0214473, IMG submission 203509) | Soil microbial communities from uranium-contaminated site in the Upper Colorado River Basin, Wyoming, United States - RVT98D197 | ecosystem: Environmental > Terrestrial > Soil > Contaminated >...
AATTTTTTAAGTATAACTCTTGTTGCCTATCTGATAAATGGCATAATATATTTTCCACCGGCAAGATACAGCCCCGCTAAGAAAGCTAGGTGTGCCAAGCCAAATAAAAGAGGACCTCCTACAACAATCATCAGGGGTTCGTTCCAGTAAAGAGACAAAGCTCCGAATAAACCTATCATCGGCCAGCCAATGATGTAACTTATGACCATTAGAAAAATACCCCCAAAAACCTTTCCTGACGGCTTCTCTTTAAAAGTATATAGATCGGCGTTTTCATTAATGGCTTTGCTAGCAAACTTAGTTTTGGCGATGGCTTGAGCTATCTTTCTGATTAGGTTCAAGGAACAAGATTCCTTAATGACTCTTTTTCAAAAATTGCAGACCAACTGAATGGTTCCGGCTAACCAATCGCAGCAAGCACATTCACCTTTTCCGAAGCCGCGGGAACCACATTGGCACTTCTCGCATGTACTGCTCATATTCCTTACCAAAACGCCCAAGTAAAAGCTTTTCTTCGTAGCGCGAGATGTAATGCAAGAATCCTATCGCCATAATCCACACCACTGCGGCAGTTAGCGATATACTTAAAATTAGAAGACCAAGATAAAGTAAAATCTCGCTCAGGTATACTGGATGGCGAACGACATTGAACACGCTCTTCCTGATCACGCCAGGCTTCTCCTTCTCCTCGCCGAACACAATTGATAGGCCCGTCCTCGCCAGGTAGCCCGATAGAGCCAACAGAACGACTCCGGAAGGTATTCTGGCATAAAGTGGCACGTACTGGTTGAGGAAAGTGGTGAGCTTGAAAAAGAATGTGTCAGCTATCCATGTCGCCGCAAATAGGCAGGCCAGCACTATTTGCCCGGCATCGCCGGCCGTATGCTCTCCGGTCAGATCGCCCCGCTGTTGGTGGGTTTTCTTCTGCTGATGCGGGTGAGCCATCTCATTTCCTCCCCCGACTCGTGTCCTTAGAGAAATGCCCGCCAAAGCTTACCTGTGAGCGTCCCACTTTCCTTACCTCCTGGGAACCTTTTTCGATCTATAATAAACTGCTTTCACCCCGAAGGTAACCGATGCTCTGGCACATCCAGGTAACCTATGGTATGGAATTGGCCACCTATTGCCTATGGCCTATAATCCATCGCCTGTTTTTACCGGAACCGCATACGGGCCTTCGCTGATGAAGGCCAGGCGCGGAGAAATGTTCTGGGTGGCATATTGATGATGAAAATAAATAACCGCGTTTTGCACCATCTCTTGAACCTTTTTGGCCCGGCTTTTTTTCCTCCCTGGTGGGGTAAGAAATTCATAGCCGCTGACCCCGGGAAGCATCGTGAAATCTTTCTCAGGAATATCAGTAGTACAGTAGATCAGCCTTTCTTCTCCTACCTTTCTTAACACCCTCCCCCAGACTTCAGGCTCCCACTGGTCCTTGGTAAACTTCCATGCTGGGGACTGGAGCAAATCTACGTATCCATCTACTCCTTGGAGCTTCAAGAGGTGGATCAAGGTTCTGTATTCAGGCCCGCCGATAGGCTCTTCATCCCGGTTGTCGGCGGCAATGATAATCACTCCCTTCCCTTTCACGGCTGGAAGGGCTCCCACTGCCGCTTTGGCAACCTGGTAATGGTTCCGGCCCACGTATCCCCCATGGGTTATAACGATATCAAACTCACCTAACACCGGAATGGCCACGTAGGTTTTAATCTTACGCACGGCTTCTTCCAAAACTTTTTCCAGATCTCCCGCGAAAACGCCGGTGAGGCGCATGTCTTTATCCAGAGTTACGGTTATGGTGAAATCCACCCCCACAGCCTTGGCGATGACTGCCGCTTCCTCGTGGCACGGGTTCCCTTCCAGGATCAGGTTGGTGGCCTGGGGAGATTCAAGAAAATCCGGACTATGAAATTTTTGGATGGTCCGCAGATCCACCAAGCCGGGGCAAATCGCCTTCCTCCCGCCGGAAGCACCCGCCATGAAGTGGCTTTCCGTTAAGCCAGTGGCGATCTTCAAGTCGGCCTCAGCGAAACTTTTATTCAAGAAAACTGCGGTGCCGCTGGGCGTCTTGCCTACATAAACCAGGTTGGCCCGGGCTTCGCAGTCATGGTCCTGAACTTCATAGGCAGCAACGACCTCTTTCCCCAGCATCTTGACTTTTTCCTGGGGGGTGCTGGCCCGGTGCGTTCCCGTTCCCACGATGATCCGGATATTCTTTTGCCGAACCCCCAAAGCCTGCAGTTTTTGGAGAAGGGGAGGAAGGATCCCGTTTCTTCCTTGGTAAGGAACCGGACGGGTGATGTCCGAAACGGTGATGGCTACCTGCAGTTCATCCGCAGGCTTCCCTTTCCCTTTGATAATTTTTTCCCAACTCAGGTCTCCCAAAGGTTTTTCGAGGGCTTCCTCGATCTCCTTGGCCGGGTTCTTCAAGACCTCTGCTTTTTTCATGTTCAATACGACGCAATCCCGCGGCACAGACACGCTGAGCGGCCCGCCGGAAAATTCTACTTTTATCTTCTTCCAATCTCTGACTTTGGTATTTTTCAGGGCAGCCATTAGATCTAATCTCATCTTTTAAACCCCCTATCCACTGCCGAATGCTGATTGGGGAATGCGAAAAAAAATTCATACTCCGAAATCCGCACTCCGAATTCCTTCTATTTTTGGGGAATCGTAACACTTTAGCTCTTTGAAAAATTTGGCTAAAGTTCAATGCAAAATGCAAAAGTTAAATTGAAAATTTCAAAATAATTAGGGTTTTACAGAAAATTTGCATTTTTCAATTTGCAATTTTCACTTTTCAATGAAATTTAGCATGTCTTTTCAAAACGCTAAATTGATACGGGGAATCAAATCCAGGTCCCCGGTGAACGCTGCTTCCAGGGTCGGTTTCATCAACCGGTCCACATCTCCCCGCTCCGCTTCCATGGGTGTAGGCATGTTCTGCAGCTTCATCTTCAGCTGGGGATCCTTGGCTGCCTGGATCATTCGTTTCAAATATGCTTTGGACACACCCGCCTCCGCCAACGTTGCGGGGAAACCCAGGGACTTAGAAAACTGAATCATCCCTTTGGCGACCATCATGGCCAACGTCCGCCCTTTCTTACCTTCCGTTTTGGCTTTGATAAACCCTCTTTCTTGTAAAATTGCGGCAAAGACGGATAATTGATCCTGGATCCTGGGGGCAAACAAAACCGTGTAATACGGATTTAGAATCGCGCACGCCCGTCCATGGCTTAACACGTCAATCAAAGAAAAGCTTCCCAGATGGGGCCCGCTGGTTCCTCCGATCATGATGGAATACCCTCCCAGGTCAGTGCCCAATCCCAGGCAAAGCCTGGCCTGTCGGTCTCGGGAATTTACCTTCACTTGCGGAAGTCCATAGACGATCAATCTCAAACAAGCTCTGGCCACTTCTTTCATTTTGGTATAATAGGGCTGGCCCGTCGCCCCCATGAAAACCTCCCAAGCATGAGCGATGCCATCCAAGCCACCATCCAGAGTGAGGTTCATCGGAGAGTCCAGAGTCACCCCATAATCGAAGACAGCAGCCTGCGGCACGATCGCTTCGTCGACGATGAGCTTTTTCTGTCCTGTGACCAAGTCGGTAATGTTGGCATATTTGGTCAAATGGGCACCCGAGCTAGCCGCAGTCTGTACGGCGACGAGGGGAATGAGAAATTGATTCGTTTGGTTCTTTACTTTGGTCACATTGCCCACGCCAAAATAAGGATCAACCGAACTGGCCATGGAGTCGGAAACTTGCAGGGTATTTTGGACATCGGCAGGGGAATAGGTTGCCAGAACATTGGCAGCCTTGGCCGCGTCGAGGGTGCTCCCACCCCCCACGGCAATGATTACTTTAGGCCGGGAGCGGGCTACATGGAGAGCCAGCCGGTATAAATCTTCCCGCGGGGCATTCGGCCTGGCACCGGCAATGGCCTCACATTCCACCCCTTTTTCTCTCAGGGAATCGCTTACAGGTTTCTGGATTCCAGCCATCCAGGCTTCTCCCAGATCAGCCATAATCAACTGGGCCTTCTTCCCGTACTGGCTGGCCAAATCGCCCACTTTGCCCAGAACATCGAATCCGAAAAAGTAGGAATTTCCTTTCCAATCGCTTAGCATCTTGCGGGCATTTTCTATGTATCTTTCCATCGCTACCTCCTTCTCAAATTGCGGATTGACGAATGCGGAGTGCGGAATAAGCTCTTAACGATTAATTCCGCATTCCGAAATTTTTATTTCGTCGCTTCTTCGACCAAAGTGATCAAGCGCTTGGGCGCAATCGGCTTGGGCAGGTAAAGGTTGGCCCCAACTTCCACTCCCCGTTGTTTGTCTTCTTCGCCGCTTTTCGCCGTCAGCATCATGATCGGTGTCTCGACGTAGAAGTTGATCTGGCGAATCTTCTGGCAGACTTCGAACCCGTTCATTTCCGGCATGATCACATCCAAGATGATCAAGTCAAATCGTTCACCGGAAATTTTTTCCAGAGCTTCGGGTCCGTTGGGGGATGTGGTTACAGAAAATCCCAAGGGGGCAAGCAACTCCTGGATAGCTATCAATACCAATTCATCATCGTCTACCACTAAGATCTTTTTGGCCATGATTTTTCATTCCTTTTATTCTTGGAATAGAGCTTCTTGCAAAAGTCCGTAATTTACCCTTCGACAGGCTCAGGGTGAACGGGCTTAGGTTAAAATTATTTAGTTTTTCCGTTCGTGGTGAGCTTGTCGAACCACAAAAAATACTTTTGCAAGAGGCTCAATAGTTTTCTTAAATCGAAAACTCGGAAAACTTTTTAAGACCTCCATCTGCTCCCAACCAGCTTCCATCGCTCCGCTTTAAGCCGGTAGAATTACCCGGAAGGTCGTTCCTTCATCAAGCTTGCTCTCCACCTCTATCCGTCCCCCGTGAGCCTCGATGATGCCATAACAGATCGAGAGACCCAGCCCTGTACCTTTCCCCACTTGCTTCGTACTGAAAAAGGGCTCAAAAATCTTATCCAGATTCTCCTCCGGAATTCCGGACCCTGTATCTTTGAAAGAGATTTCCATATCATTCCATCCGTTACGTAAAATCAAACCCGTGCTCATGGTCAGTTCCCGCTTGCGATCCACTTTCCCCATAGCATCCCGGGCGTTAGATATGAGGTTGAGAAAAACCTGCTCCAGCTGATTGGCATCCCCCCAGATCTTCGGTAAGTTCGGAGAAAAGTTTTTTATCAACCGGATGCCGTGATTCAGGAGTTGCTGGCCCGTAATCATGAGGGCATTTTCGATGGGCTCATTGATGTCGATCTTGCGAAAGGCAAACTTGGACTGCCGGGAAAAATCGCGCAGGTGGTTGATGATTTTGGCGATGCGTTCATGGCACCGCTGAATCAACTCCAGCCGCTTCTGGTTCTCATTCTCTTTGTCCAAATTCTCCCGGATGACGTAGAGGAAGGTATCCGCAGCCATCAGGGGATTGTTCAGCTCATGGGCCACCCCGGCGACCAACTCTCCCAGGGCGCGCATCTTCCCGGCTTGGATCAGATGGGCTTGGGTCTTTTTCAATTCTCCTTCCAACTTTTTCTTCTCGGTTAGGTCTTTAAAAACCCCCAGGGTGCCAATGATCTGACCGGATTCATCCTGTAGCAAGGAAGCCGAGGTCAGGATCGGAACAGTTCCGTTTTTTTTCACCACCTTCGTTTCATAGTTCTTTAGAGTGCCTTTTTCCCGCAAGATCCCCATGATCTTCCGCGCTTCGTGCAACCCGTTAAGGTAAAACTGATGAATAGGAAGTCCTATGATATTCTCCCGGGACCTCCCCACCATCTCTTCAAACGCCCGGTTCAGAAAGGTGATCCGCCCCTTGGGATCCGTAGTCACGATGCCGTCCACCGAACTCTGCACAATGTTTTCCAGGTAATCCTTGGTCTTCCACAACTCTCTTTCCAGAGCCAACTTCTCGGTAATGTCCCGGGCGATCTCCAGGAATCCCAGCGTCTTGCCCGAGGAATCTTTCAGCGTGGTGACGATGGCGTGAGCGGTAAAGGGGGTACCATCCTTGCGAACCCGTTCCAGCTCATATTCGGTCATGCCTTCCGCTTCCACTTTGCGGGAGATCTCCTGGATGATGCCTCGCGACCGGTCGTCTCTGCGGAAGGTTTTCCCGATTCGCATCTTACCCACCACTTCCTCTTTGGTCCATCCGAAGAGGTTTACTGAGCCGCTGTTGTACTCGATGATGTTCCCATTGGGGTCCGTCGCAATAATGGAATACTCCGTTGAGCTTTCCAGCACGCTATTAAGCATGTTGGACAGGTTGCGATATTTTTCTTCTTTCTCCTGAATCTCAACGGTACGAGCTTGGACAATGTCCTCCAAGTTTCGCGTATAATTGAGGACCTGATCCGCCATCCGGTTGAAGGACTTGGCCAGGATTCCAATCTCGTCTCCTGTGGTGAGGTTGACCTTTTGGGTCAGGTCTCCCCCGGACATCCTGGCTGTGACCGCGGTCAGCTCCAGGAGTGGCCGAGTAAGCACCCGGGAAAGCATGATGGTCAGCAGGATGGCCAAGGCAACGGTACCTAAGGCCACTAAGGTGATGAAAAACTTGGTGCGGGCCACCCCTCCAAAAATCTCCTCTTCATAGCTGCCCGCGGCGATGATCCAGTCCCAATCCCGAAAATATTGATATTTATTGATCTTCATCCGGGGATGGGCCTCGCCCAACTCTATGTTGGCCCAGGGGTAGCGGAGGGTCCCTACCTCATTCTCCTTCAAGAGAGGGGCTTTGCGGACCACCTCTTTAATGTACTCGAATCCCGCCGAGTCCCGGGCCCCTAAGATGCTCTCCCCCTCTTTGGCCGGGTGAACTACCAACCTTCCGGAACCGTCCATGATGAAGGCATACCCGGTCTTTCCGATCTTGATGGATCTGATGGCCGTCTTAAGGGCCACGGCCCTCTGTTCCGGTATCCCTACATAGAGGGCGCCGATTACTTCTTTCCTGGCGTTCGCGATGGGCTCATAGGCAGTAATGTACCAATCGTTCACCACAAAGGCCCGCCCCCGGTAGGTCTCTCCCCGGAGGATGGTTTTGGTGACCTCACTGGAGGCGGGAATGTAGGTCCCTACAGCTCTGGTCCCATCGGCACGTAAGACATTGGTGGAGATGCGGAGGAGCCGATCCCCTGCTATGCGCTGAAAAATAGTACAGGTTCCCCCGACCAGCTTTTGCACACCGTCCACAATTGTGTAATCTCGCGTGATGGCTTTCCCGCCGATCGACCAGAAAGGAACGCGCATAGGGGTTTTTTCATTGGTGAATTGGTCCTCGGCCATGAACTGCACGAAATGATCCGATGAAATCCTTACGGATGGTCCATGCTGAAAGAAGGCATAATGGGCAATTTTTAAGTCAGCGGTTAGTTTATTCTGTAAGAGCTCCTGCTGGGCTTTGCACATGGCGTGAATGTTGGTCACGATGTGCTCGAGGTCCGATTCATAAGCCTGCTTCAAATCCTCGGTGAATTTTTTAAGGGAAAGGATGGCGGCCACCGCCAGAGGCACGAGGGCCAAGAGGAGGGTGAAGCTAATCAGTTTGGTGCGGATTTTCCAGTCTTTGAATGGTTTCACGGGATGGCCTTTTCTGCAATATATCATCCCGGAGGGAAAATCTCAAATTTTTTGCTGATGGAAAAATTTAAGAATCATCTCCAAATTAGTTGATCTCATTTTAATGTAAGCCTGTCAAGGTCCCGGGAAGAAAGGCAGCTTACGCCGCAAGCATCGGCGGGATATCCGCTTTCTATAAACCCCCTGCTTGCCTTCCGCAAAGCGCAGCGGGGCTGTGGAAAGAAACCTTCGGCGAAATAACAGAACCCCCCGCCACAGTTAGGGAGAGATATGTGCCTCATGATTGCAAGCAAGATGACTTTCTTTCCGGGACCCAGGAATTACTGGGCATTTTCTTTGTGCCAGCTATTTATCCCTCAACTAATTTGGAGATGATCCAAAAGGTCAAAAGACCCCCGAAGAGAAGTCTTGTCAGACGTCCCTTCGCCCCATTCCCTTCAGGCTATTGCCTTTCGGATACCAACGTTTGGACGACTGTGGGGTCGGCCAAGGTGGTGGTATCGCCCAATTCGCGGACATCTCCTGCGGCGATCTTCTTCAAGATACGGCGCATGATTTTTCCGCTACGGGTCTTAGGCAGCGCGTCGGCGAACTGGATCTTATCCGGAGTGGCGATCGGTCCGATCTCCTTGCGCACGTGGGCCACCAGGGTCTTTTTCAAATCATCCGTCTTGGGCTGGCCCGCTTTCAGGGTGACGAAAGCGTAGATTCCCTGCCCTTTGATTTCATGGGGCATGCCCACCACCGCGGCTTCGGCCACGGCTGCATGGCTGACCAGGGCGCTTTCTACTTCGGCTGTGCCAATGCGGTGACCGGAGACGTTGATGACGTCGTCCAGCCGGCCCATCAGCCAGAAATCTCCATCTTCATCCACCCGGGCACCGTCGCCGGTGTTATACATCCCCGGAAAGCGCACGAAGTAAGTTTCCTTGAAGCGCTCGTGCTGGCCATAGACCGTACGCATCATTCCCGGCCAGGGCTTCGTGATCACCAGGTATCCACCTTCATTCACCTCGGCGGGCGAGCCGTCCTCGCGGATGACCGCTGCCTCAACTCCGGGAAAAGGTTTCGTCGCGGATCCTGGCTTGATGGCGATCGCTCCCGGGAGAGGGGTGATCAAAATTCCGCCGGTTTCGGTCTGCCACCAGGTGTCCACAATAGGACACTTTTCTTTGCCGATGACTTTGTAGTACCACATCCAGGCTTCAGGGTTGATGGGTTCCCCCACGGTCCCCAAGAGCCGGAGGGAAGAAAGGTCTCGCCCCAAGGGCCATTGGTCGCCGTCGCGCATCATGGCCCGGAGTGCGGTGGGCGCCGTGTAGAAGATATTGACTCCGTTCTTTTCCACCGTGGCCCAGAAACGATCAGGCTGGGGATAGTTGGGAACGCCTTCAAACATCACGCTGGTGGCTCCAGCGGCCAGAGGGCCGTAGACAATATAACTGTGCCCGGTGACCCAACCGATGTCCGCCGTGCACCAGAATACGTCTTCGTCCCGGTAATCGAAGATCCACCTGAACGTCACCATGACGTAAAGCAGGTACCCGGCCGTCGTATGCAGAACCCCTTTGGGCTTTCCAGTCGAACCACTGGTATAAAGGATGAACAGCGGGTCCTCGGCATCCATTACCTCCGGTGGGCAAAATGGCTTAATGTCCGGAGCGGCCATCTCTTCATGCCACCAGAAATCTCTCCCTGCCTTCATATCCACCTTGGTATTGGTGCGGTTGTAGATGATGACGGTTTTTACCGCAGGACAGCTGGCCAGGGCAGCGTCGGCGTTACTCTTCAGGCCGATGATTTTGCCGCTGCGGTAGCTGGCATCCGTCGTAATCAGGGCTGTGCTGTTGGCATCCAAGATGCGGTCTTTGAGGGCATCGGCACTGAACCCACCAAAAACAATGCTGTGGATGGCCCCGATACGGGCGCAGGCCATCATGGCAATGGGCAACTCGGGGATCATGGGCATATAGATAGTTACGCAGTCACCCTTTTTCACGCCCTTTTTCTTCAGGACGTTGGCGAACTTACAGACCTCCGTGTAAAGCTGCTGGTAGGTGTAAGTCCTGGTATCCCCTGGCTCGCCCTCCCAGATCAGAGCAGCCTTATTCTTCCGCCAAGTCTTCAGATGCCGGTCCAGGCAATTAACCGTGACGTTAAGCTTCCCCCCCTGGAACCACTTGATGTACAGGTTATCTCCGAAGCTGTAATCCAAGACCTTAGACCACTTCTTGAACCACTCCAGCTCTTCAGCCTGTTTTCCCCAAAATCCATCGGGGTCCTCGATGGACTTATTATATATTTTCTTGAACTCCTCCAGGCTCTTAATATGGGCCTTTTGGCTGAATTCCTTCGGGGGGGGGAATTTCCTTGTTTCTTCCATCATACTGGTGATTGTTTTTTTCTCCTCTGCCATAGGTTACCTCCGGTAAGATATTTTCATGCTTCTTTTATATTTTACTTAATTTTTCCATCCCAGCCAATTCAAAAAAATTAAAAAAGCAAACATCGAATGCTGGCTTGACGAAAAAATTCTTGACCAATCAGCTTTTCAGGGAGTTTCCGCGAGGTAGGGATAAGTCGAGAGGACCTAAGGCAATCGGCCGAATCTTCCGGGAACTTGCCGAGCAAAACCTCTGCGCCCCGATGGCCTTCTTTCGGGTACCTCCATCTCCGGTCATTCCAGCTCATCTTTTTCTTGCTCTGCCTCTGGCTGGAGGAGGCTTTCCCGGCCTTTGAATCACCCTTAAATCTTCCATACCATCAGCCCTTGTTAGGCCGTTGGGATTAGGAGTTCAATGGGACGAATTGACTCCCAGTGTCCGGGAATATTCCAAACGACGAACTGCGGGTTCTCCGATTACATCCATGATTTCCGTGATAAGTTCCCGCACCCGCTCTTTGAGGATGCGCATCTCCGCGGCCATTGCCTGCTTTTCCAGCGCCTGTTTTATTGTCTTATTCAGGGTCAACTTTGTAAAGGGTTTTTGGACGAAATCAAAAGCCCCTTCTTTCAGGGCCTCCAATCCCATTTCAATTTTGCCATGGCCGGTCATGAGAACGATTTCTACATCGGGGAGGATTGCTTTGGCCAGCTTTAACAATTTATGTCCATCCATCCTGGGCATGCAGACATCGGATAGGATCAGGTGGACCTTACGCTCGCGAATGATTTCCAACGCCGCCTGGCCATCAGCGGCAGTCAGTACATTGTATCCTTCCCTCTCTAATATTTTTAGCAGTGTTTCACGCATTGTCTCCTCATTGTCCACTACTAAAATCGTTTTCTTTTCCACAATACCTCCTGACGTTGGACCCGAGAAGAAAAACGTTTACACCCCAAAGACGGTGCCAAAAAAACTCGAAGGGGCCTGATCTGTTAGAGGAGGGTTGTTGTTTCGGTTGCCAGTCACAGATGAGCAGGGGAGTTCGCTCGTTCGTAGCCTGTGAAGATCAAACCCCTTCGGAGTCTCATGAATTTTCATTATGAAAAAAGCAATATGTATGCCAAAAAATCAAAAAAGGGGAGAGCCCTTTCATTGTTAACCCATTAATATTAAGTGATTTTTTATGAAGGATAGAAGGGCAGGTTTGTTAGGCGATCACTTTATTTTGAAAATGATGCCATTATGTCAATTGTTTCGATAAGTGCTGCAAAAATGACAATTTAAAAATTAAAGAAAGCTTTTAGCTGACAATTTGTCAACCCTCTGTTTCTTCCCCTTTTTTCTCCTCCTCAATCTTGCGGTAGATCGTCCGGGCAGAAATCCCTTATATTTTAGAAGCCAAATTCTTG
>Ga0214473_10009610_pt1 | contig 11419 bp, 8 predicted proteins | sample RVTome_7_FD_203509 | JGI IMG/M metagenome (GOLD analysis project Ga0214473, IMG submission 203509) | Soil microbial communities from uranium-contaminated site in the Upper Colorado River Basin, Wyoming, United States - RVT98D197 | ecosystem: Environmental > Terrestrial > Soil > Contaminated >...
CGGGGACGAGAGGACGTCGATCACCTCCCGGCGCGGGAAGTCGTCCCGGCCGACCGCGATCATCCGCAGAAGGAGGCGCACGAGGGGAACGGAAGAGAGGGGGACGTCGAGGCGCCCCGCCGTCCCGATGCCGTACTCCGCGGCGATCCGTTCCCAGTCGGCCGCCATTTCAGGGGTCACTTTCCTCGCGACGAGGACGACGGCGCCGCGGGGATCGGCGTCCCGCCAGGACCGGACCCGGCGGGCGGCGAGGCGCATCTCCCCTTCCGCATGGGGAGCGGAAAGGACCGGGAACGGCGCGGGCCGGACTTCCACGGGCGGCGCGGGGGAGAAGATCCGCTCCCGCACGAACGCGATCCCGGGGGACGGGACGTCGCGCAGGAACTCCACGTTTCCCTCGAAGGCGGCGCGCAGGCGATCCCACGCCCTGGCGGCGTACAGGAACGAAGGACGAAGGTTCCCATCGCCGTCGAAGAGACCGGGGAAGTAGACCTCGTCCAGCAGGCCGGAGGAGAGGAGCCGTTCGACCAGCATCCACTGAAGCCGGGTGAAGTCGTAGAAGCCGTACAAGGTTGCGCGGAACGGGTAGCCGGGCTGCTCGAATCCCGCCACCGCCTCCTGGAAGATCCGGCGTCGCGTCTCCCCCCCCATCGCCCGGACCTTCCGGCCCACGGAGGCCCGGAGCCGCCGCCACTCCGCCCACCGCGCCGCCTTCCGGACGTCTCCCCGCTCCTTCGCCGCCCGTTCCGTCGACGCAAGCGCCGCGTCCCCCACGTACCCCTCCTCGAGGTCGGAAAGCGTGCGCGCGAGCGCCTGGATGAAGCCGGGCGTCGCGGAGATCCCCCCGAAATCTCCGCTCCCCGAGGCGTACGTTTCCCGCACCGCCGCGAGGATCGCCGCCGCCATCCTCGCCGGCGGGAGTTCCGTCGGGAAGACCCCCCGATGCTTCAGAAGCCGCACGGCGAAGTCGTACAGCGTCATCGCGGAAGCGCCCGCGAAGGCGGAAGGCATGCCGGGAACCGCCGCCAGGCGCTTCAGGAGGTGCTCCCGGAGTTCGTTGGACGGCACGAGGAGAACGTGCTCCAGCGAAGGGTCCCGGCCGGCGCGGCCGAAATATTGGCCGATCAGCCGTTCCTCGAGCGCGGGGAACGGTCCGGCGTACAGCCGCGAGAGGACGGGGAGCCGGTGCCGCATACTCCCATTGTATCCCCGCACCCGGCCTTGTCATCGTGGAGCTCGCGGGGGAAAATGGGGGCGGAGGAAACGCGCATGCCGACGTCCCCGAAGGAACTCACCCGTGAGCAGTTCGGCCGCGTGGCCTCGAAATACCGGTGCAGCGCGGACCACACGGACATGGAGGACACGGACCTCCTCTTCAGCGCCCTCGCCCTCGAACCGGGGCACCGGGTCCTCGACGTGGCGACCGGGGGCGGGCACACCGCGGCGGCCCTCGCCGGGCGCTGCGGACGGGTGGTGGCGTCGGACCTGACCCTCTCCATGCTGCGGGAGGCGCGGGTTCTGGCCGGGGAGCGCCGTGCCCCCAACATCGCCTTCGCGGCCGCCGACGCCGAGGCGCTCCCCTTCCGGGACGCGGTCTTCGACCGCGTGACGTGCCGCATCGCGCCGCATCATTTTCCCGACGTCCGGATGGCCGTGGCCGAGATGACCCGGGTGACCCGCCCCGGCGGGCGGATCGGCATCATCGACAGCGTGGTTCCCGGCGAACCGTCCCTCGATGCCTTCCTGAACGGGGCCGAGAAGGTGCGCGACCCGTCGCACGTGCGCAGCTACCGCGTGGAGGAGTGGCTCGAGTTCCTCGCCGGGGCGGGACTCCTTCTCCTGCAGGCCGCCTCCCTGTGGAAAACCCACGCCTTTCCCGAGTGGGTGGCGCGGACGGGCCGCCCCAAGGCGGTGCAATGGGAGGTCGAGACGATCTTCCTCTCGGCCTTTCCCCTCGCGCGGGAGACGTTCCGCATCCGAGCCGAAGGGGGCCGGGTCGTCTCCTACTCCGACGAGAAGGCGATCTTCGTCGCGAGGAAACCCGGGGGGGCTCCCGCTCCCTGAGACCGCTCCCCACGCTGCGACCAGACCCGCGGCGCCCGGCGGCCAAGGACTTCAAGACGATGCGAGCTCCCGACGACCTCACCCGCACGCGGATCTTCGTTCCCGCCATGGATTGTCCCGACGAGGAGAAGGAGATCCGCGCCGCCCTCTCGAGGCTCCCCGCCGTCGAGTCGCTGACGTTCCATCTCTTCTCCCGGCAGGTGGAGGTGCATCACCGGGGGGAGGTGGATCCGGTCCTCGACGTCCTCCGCCGGATCGGAATGGAGGGCCATCCTCTGGACGACGCGCTGCGCCGGGCGGCGCTCCCCTCGTCGGACAAGGAGCCCCGGAACACCTTCCTCCTTTCCGGCGCGACCCTTCTCATCGGCGCGGGAACGCTGGTGCTCTTCCCAGGGGAACCGCTGGGCCGCCTCCCCTTTCTTGCGTCGATCCTCCTCGGCGGCGCGCCGGTGGCGATGCGCGGTTTCCGGGAGGTGCGGAACCGGTCCCTCGGGATGAACGCCCTGATGACGATCTCGATCGGCGGCGCGACCCTGCTCGGGGAATGGGCGGAAGCGGCGGTGGTGGTGACCCTCTTCGCCCTCGCGAACACGTTGGAGGCGCGCAGCCTCGATCGCGCCCGCCGCGCCACCGCCGATCTTTTCGCCGCCTCCCCCGAACGGGCCGTCCTCCGCATCGGCGGCCCGGGCGGCGAAGAACGGAACGTCCCCGCCGAGGAGGTCCGTCCCGGGGATACCCTGGTCCTTCGGCCCGGGGAGCGCGTCCCCGTGGACGCGGTGATCCGCCGGGGAGCCTCGGACCTCAACGAGTCGGTGCTCACGGGCGAGTCGATCCCCGTGGAAAAGGAGGAGGGGGAGGAGCTGTTCGCCGGCACGGTGAACGGGCGGGGCCTGCTGATCGCCGAGGCGACGCGTCCGCTGTCCGATTCCACCTACGCCCGGATCCTGCGGCGGGTGGAGGAGGCGCAGGGCCAAAAAGCTTCCGTGCAAACGTTCATGGAGCGGTTCGCCGCCGCGTACACCCCGTCGGTCCTGTGCATGGCCGCACTCGTCGCCGCGGTCCCTTCCCTGCTGGGATGGGGCCCCGCGCTCGACTGGGCGTACAGGGCGCTCGTGATGCTCGTGATCGCCTGCCCGTGCGCGATCGTCCTCGCCGCTCCCGTGGTCACCCTCTCCGCCCTCACGCGCGCCACCCGGGAGGGGATCCTCGTCAAGGGCGCCAGGCACCTCGAGGCGATGGGGGCGATCCGTGCGGTGGCGTTCGACAAGACGGGGACGCTTACGCTCGGCAGGCTCCGGGTGACCCGGGTGCGGACGGGGGACGGGTGGACGGAGGAGGAGGTCCTTCGCCTGGCGGGTGCGGTCGAAGCGGCCTCGGCGCACCCCGCGGCGGCGGCGATCCGTCGGGAGGCATCGCTTCGGGGCGTCGCCACGGCGGCGCGGGGGACCCTCGCCCGGACGTTCGAGCCGATGGAAGGGCAAGGCGTGGCCGCCGAGGTGGAGGGGCGGAAGATCTGCGTCGGGAACCGGAGGATGTTCGAGACGATGGGGCATGGCGGCGACGCGCTCGACCGGCTCCTCGAAAACGGGGGGAGCGGGGCGCCGTCGGTCGCGTTCGTCGGAACGCGGGACACCCTCGCCGGGGCGATCGAGATGGAGGACGCGCTCCGCCCCGAGGCGCCGGAGGCGGTCCGGGCGTTGCGGGAACTCGGCGTGGCGCACATCGTCCTGCTCACGGGGGATAACGCGGAAGCCGCCGGGAAAGCCGGGGCGGCGGCCGGCATCGACATCGTGGAGCACGGGCTGCTGCCCGACGACAAGCTCGCGCGGATCCGGGGCCTCGTCGCCTCCCATGGGTCGGCGGCGATGGTGGGAGACGGGGTGAACGACGCCCCGGCGCTCGCCCTGGCCACCGTCGGCGTGGCGATCGCGGCGGCGGGCTCTCCGGCGGCGATGGAGACGGCGGACGTGGCGCTCATGACGGGGGATCTCCGCAGGATCCCCTCGGCGGTCGTACTCGGGCGGCGCATGGTGTCCCTGGTCCGGCAGAACGTGGCCGCCTCCCTCGCCATCAAGGCGGTGTTCCTCGCGATGGCGGCGGCCGGATACGCCTCCTTGTGGATGGCGGTGCTGGCCGACATGGGAACCACGCTGCTGGTGATCTTCAACGGGCTGCGCCTGTTGCGCGTCCGCACGTCCTGGCCGCCCACTGCGGTTGGAGGAGTGTCCCTCGCCCGCGATGTATGAGAAAATCCGATAAGAATCGGCACAAGAGGGAGCGGTGATGAGGCAGCGGGAGAGCGTCCACGTGCCGCGGGGCTGGACGGGTCACGCCGCCTGGAAAGGGGCGGGGGCGTCCCTGCTCCTGCACCTCTTCGTCGGGGCGGCGGTCGTCGTCACGCTCTCCGGCCCCCCGAAGCCCGCCCCGCGGGTGATCGATCTTACCTTCCTGCCGCCCGCCGGAATCGACCGGCGCCCCGTTCCGCGCACCATCGTTCCGGCGGCGCCCGAAAGGATCCCGGGGACGTCCGTCCTCCGGGAACCGACCGCACATCCCGTCCCGCAGGCCGTTGCGTTTCCGTCCGACATGCTCGCGCCGGCGAACCCGTCCGACACGACTGCGCGGGCGGACCCGTCCGGCCCGGCGGTGATAAAGAGTGCACCGGGCGCCGGATCTCCGCTGCCCCCTTCCGCATCCCCGGCCGCAACCGGCCAGGATTCCGTCACGGGGGCCCCGGGGAGTTCGCACGGGACATCGGGGGCGGGACCGGGGCCCCCGGCGGCGGACTTCGCCTGGATCCGCGACGCCATCCAGGGCGCGATCGCCTATCCGCCGACGGCGCGCAGGATGGGGTGGGAGGGGAAGGTGGTGGTGTCCTTCCAGCTCCTCTCGGACGGCTCGGTGCGGGACGTGCGAATCGTGCAAGGCTCCGGCCACGCCGCCCTGGATCGGGGAGCGGTCGACGCGGTCCGAAACGCCTCACCGTTTCCCCGTTCCCCCGTCGCGGCGGAGGTCATCACCCCGGTCGTCTATCGGCTGACGACGCGGTGACGCGGAAACAGTAAAGAAATCTGCAGGTTCATCCGATGAGACCCATCGGCTCCCCGAATCGGCAAGGGGGGCCGCGAAATGAAATCCAGGGGGATCACGGCGTGACGCAGTTGACCGATCTCATCGTCCGGAACGAGGATCGCCTGCTCGCGCAGGTCCTTTCCCTCGCCGAGGCGAACGGGTATCTCCGGTTCGTCCCGGGGACTCCCGAGGCGTGGCGCGCAACGCTTCGCGGCTTGTCCGGCTCCCTGCTCCAGGCGCTCCGCTCCGACCCCTCCCCTCCCTCGCTCACCGCGGACGACGTGGGCCGCGACGACGGGCTCTCCGCGTTCGGCGTCGTCGAGGCGCGCATGCGCCGCCGCGAGGGGATGCCCCTCGGGATCTTTTTCGGGCTCGTCAAGTTTTTCCGCCAGGCGTACTTCGACCTGGTCCGGTCCGCCGGTCTCCCGCGGGAGTCGGAAGAGGGGCACCTTCGGTACATCGAGCGGTTCTTCGACCGGAACGAGGTCGCCGTCTGCGTGTCGTGGACCGCGGAGAGCGTCTCCGGGCGGGTCGCGGACCTCCGGCAGGAGCACGAGGAGCTCTCCCGCGTCTACAGCCTGGTCGCGACGGCAAAGAAGGAGTGGGAGGGGACGATCGACCGCGTCGACGACATGCTCTTCCTGGCCGATCCGGACCGCCGGATCCGGCGATGCAACCGGACGTTCCGGGAGTTCATCGGGCGGCCGTACGCGGAGATCCTCGGGCAGCCGTTCGACCGGCTCCTGGCGGAAGCCGGCGTCGACGTGGAGCCCTCCTTCGATCATCCGGTGGAATGCTTCCACGAGCGGACCGGGAAATGGTTCGTGGTCGCCCACTACCCGTTCGGGGAGGTCGCCGGCGGCGGGCCACTGCCGACGATCGTCACGATCCACGACTCGACGGAGCTGAAGAAGGCCGCGGAGGAGCTCACGCGGAAGAATCTCCGGCTGAACGAGACACTCGCCGCGCTCAAGCGCAGCCAGGCCAAGGTCCTCCACCAGGAAAAGATGGCGTCGATCGGGCAGCTCGCGGCCGGCGTGGCCCACGAGATCAACAACCCGATCGGCTTCATCAACAGCAACCTCTCCACCCTCGGGAAATACCTGTCGCGCCTCTCCGGGTACCTCGCCGTCCAGGCCGAGTGCATCGCCGCCGGCGCGCCGCCGGAACTGGTGGAATCGGTCCGGCAGCAGCAGGCCCGCCTCAAGATCGACTACATCGTGAAGGATCTCGAAGACCTGGTCCGCGAGTCGCTGGAGGGGGCGGAGCGCGTGCGAAGCATCGTGGCGGACCTGAAGAGCTTCTCCCGCGTGGACGAAAGCGACTACAAGCAGGCCGACCTCAACGAGTGCCTCCGGAGCACGATCAACATCGTCTGGAACGAGATCAAGTACAAGGCGACCCTCAAGAAGGAGCTGGGGGAGATCCCGCGAACCCGCTGCTACCCCCAGCAGATGAACCAGGTCTTCATGAACCTGCTGGTCAACGCCGCGCACGCCATCGAAAACCAGGGGATCATCACCGTGCGGTCCTGGGAGGAGGACGGGTACGTCTGCGTCTCCGTCGCCGACACGGGCCATGGGATCCCCGAGGAGAACCTGAACCGGATCTTCGAGCCCTTCTTCACCACGAAGGAGGTCGGCAAGGGGACGGGGCTGGGCCTCAGCATCACCTACGACATCGTGAAGAAGCACAACGGGGAGATAACGGTGCGGAGCGAACCCGGAAAGGGGACCGAGTTCACCGTGCGGATCCCCGTGGTGGAGGAGATTTGACGATGGGAGAACCGATCCGCATCCTCTGCGTCGACGACGAGCAGAACGTCCTGCGGTCGCTCACGCGCCTTTTTCTCGACGACCCCTACGAGATCCTGACGTCCCCCTCCGGGGCGGAGGGGCTCCTGATCCTCAACCAGTGCGGAACCGTGCCCGTCGTCATCTCCGACTACCGGATGCCCGGGATGAACGGCGTGGAGTTCCTGAGCGAGGTGCGGAAGCGGTGGCCCGAGACGGTCCGCATCGTCCTGTCGGGATACGCGGACACCGGCGCGATCGTCTCCGCCATCAACGAGGGACAGATCTACCGGTTCGTCGCCAAGCCGTGGAACGAGGACGAGCTCCGTGTCACCGTCGCCAACGCGCTCGAGCGGTACGACCTCGGGCGGAAGAACCTCGAACTCACGGAGGAGCTCCGGCGGAAGAACGACGAACTGACGGCGCTCAACCGGGACCTCGAACGGCGCGTGGCGGAGCGCACGGAAGCGCTGACGACGCAGAACCGGCTGCTGACGGAATCCCTCGGGATCCTCGACGACCTCCCGATGGCCGTCGTGGGGATGGACCCGCAGGGGACCGTATTCCAGTGCAACCGGAAGGGGATGGTCTGCTTCGGAAACCGCATCGGACCGGTGATCGGGGCCAATCGCCGCGACGTCCTGACCGAGGCCCAGAACCGGCTGGTGGACGAAGTCCTCGAGAAGAGCCGGGCGGCGGGGAACGGGAGCGCTTCCGCCGTCGACGGGAAGCATCAGGCGGTCGTCGAGCGGAACCCGTACTCCCCCGAGTGCGTGATTCTCATCGTGCACGAGGAGCCCGTCGTTGGATGACGCCGCCGTCCTCCTCGTCGACGACGAGGCGAACATCCTGAACGCGCTGGCGCGCCTGTTCCTGGACCGCGACGTTCGGGTCCTGCGCGCCGAAAACGGGGAGGAGGCGCTCGGGATCGTGCGGAGGGAGCCGGTGGCGGTCGTCGTCTCCGACAACCTCATGCCGGGGATGCGCGGGGTCGAGCTGCTCTCCCAGGTGCGGAATCTCTCGCCCGACACCGTGAGGGTCCTCCTGACGGGGTACGCCGACCTGCCCACCGCGATCGAGGCGATCAACCGGGGAGAGGTGTTCCGCTTCCACGTGAAGCCGTGGGTGGACGAGGAGATCGTCCGCACCGTCGAGGAGGGTGTGCGGCGGTACCAGGTGGTGCGCTCCCTTCGCCACGGGGACGAAGCCGCCCTGCGCTCGATTGCCCAGACGATCGAGCTGAAGGACCCTTACACCCGGGGACATTGCGACCGCGTGGCGGCGTTCGCCCTCAAGATCGCGGATGCGCTGCGCCTCCCGGAGGGGACCCGGAGGGCGATCAAGCACGGGAGCTGGCTCCACGACTGCGGGAAGATCGGCGTGCCGGAGGGGATCCTCAATTGTCCGGGGAAGCTGTCCGCGGAGGATTTCGATGTGGTCAAGAAGCATCCGGGGTGGGGCGCCGAAGTCGGGCGGCAGGCAGATCTTCCCGAGGCGGTCATCAACATCATCCTCTACCACCACGAACGGTTCGACGGGCGGGGGTACCCCACGGGCGCGAAGGGGACGGAGATCCCGCTCGAAGCGCGGATCGTCGCGGTGGCGGACGTCTTCGACGCCATGTCGACGGACCGCCCTTACGCCAAGGGGTACGACCGGGAAGAGGCGAAGCGCGTGATGGGGGTGCTTCGGGGCGCCGCCCTCGATCCGCAACTGGTCGACATCTTCCTGGCGGGGCTCACCCCATGATCGAATACGACTCCGAAGAGCGGCGGATGGTCCTGAAGTTCGTCTACTACGGGCCCGCCCTCTCCGGAAAGACGACGAACCTGCTGCGGCTGCACGACATGCTCGCGAAGGAAGGGCGGGGGGACCTGATCGTCCTGGATACGAAGGACGACCGGACCATCTACTTCGACCTCCTTCCCTTCTTCCTGGTCGCCCCCAGCGGGCTGAAGATCAAGGTGAAGGTGTACACCGTCCCGGGACAGGTGCAGCACGACGCCACCCGGAAGGCCGTGCTCCAGAGGGCGGACGGGGTCGCGTTCATCGCCGATTCCCGCCGGGCGGAGGCGAAGAACAACGCGGAAAGCTTCGGGAACCTCGAGCGGAACCTCTCCATCGTCGGGATCGACATCGACAAGCTCCCGCTGGTGATCCAGTACAACAAGCGCGACCTCCCCGACATCCTCCCGGAGGAGGAGATCCGGCGGGCCTGGGGGCCGACGGGATTTCCCGTCATCCTGTCCTCGGCGCTCGAGGGGTGGGGCGTCGTGGATACGTTCCGGGCGCTGGCGGAGCGCGCCTATGACGCCCTGGACTGCCGGCATGATTTCGCAGGAATGCACGGGTTGACGCGCGAGTCGTTCGCCGGGCGGCTCGTCCGCCGGGCCGGATAACGGGGGGAAGGGATGCCGACGGACAGCGAGGGCCGCAGGCGGATCGTCTACTGCGTCGGGGAGGAACGGGCCCTGCGCGACGTCCTGCCCGAATCCGAAGTCGCGCCGCTGCTCGCGGCGGCCTCCCGGGCGGGCCTTCGCGGCGTACGCGTCGTCGACCCGGGGGGGAAGGACCTCTGGGGAAGCGGGGACGACGTCCCGCCGACCGCGGAGGGGGACCCGCGGCGACACATCCTTCTCGAGGGGGAACCGGCCGGCGGCGTCGTCCTGCCGGCCGCGGCGGGCCGGGGAGAGACGCAGGACGCCCTCCTCGCGCTGCTCGCGGACACCCTCACCGCGATGGCGCACAACAACCTGAAGCGGATGCTGACGACGGAGACGCACACCGAGGTGGTCAACCGGTCGTACGAGGAGCTGATGGAGACGAACCGGAGCCTCTCGGCGTCCGAGCAGCGGTACCGCGAACTTGCGGGGACCCTGGAGATCAAGGTGCGGGAACGGACGGAGGAACTCTCCCGAGCCATGGCGCGTCTGGTCCAGCAGGAGAAGCTGGCCTCCGTCGGGCAGCTGGCCGCGGGGGTCGCGCACGAGATCAACAACCCCCTCGCCTTCGTAACGAGCAACCTCCAGACGCTGAAAAAGTACACGGATCGGTTCCTCGACATCATTGCCCGGTACCAGCGGGTGTTCGAAGGGGGCGGAGTGGCGCAGCAGGACCGGGACGACCTGCGAAAGCACCGGGAGTCGCTCCGGCTCGACGCCATCTCGGCGGACGCGGGCGACCTCCTGCGGCAGACGCTGGAGGGCACGGAGCGTGTCCGGAAGATCGTGGCGGACCTGAAAGGGTTCTCCCACGTCGACGAGGAAGGGGAAGCGCCCGCGGATCTCAACCGGGAGATCGACCGCACCCTCTCGGTGATGACGCACGAGATCCCGGCGGGAGCCGCGATCGTGCGGGAGTTCACCCCCCTCCCGGTGATCCCGTGCCGGCCGGGGGCGTTCAACCAGCTGTTTCTCGGCATGCTCCGGAACGCGTTCCAGGCACGGCAGGAAGGGCTGCGGGTGACGATCCGCACAGGGGTATCGGGGGACCGGATCCGCATCTCCTTCGCCGACAACGGCCCGGGGGTGCCCGCCGATCTCCGGACGCGCATCTTCGAGCCGTTCTTCACCACGCGGGAGATCGGGAAGGGGAAGGGGCTGGGGCTGACCGTGGCGTACGACATCGTCACCGCGCACGAGGGAACGATCGAGGTGGAGGACACCCCCGGCGGAGGGGCGACGTTCGTGCTGCAACTGCCGTTACGGAGAGAGAGCCATGACCAGATACGCTGACCTGTTCCAGAGCGCGGAGAGCCCGACGGCGGTCACCCCCGCGGGCGGAGAGCACGGGGTGGAGTCGGCGGAGCGGTTCACGCTCCTGTTCGTGGACGACGAGGAAGGGGTTCTCCACGCGCTACGGCGGATCTTCCTCGAGGAGAATTACGAAATCCGCACCGCACGGGCCGCGGAGGACGCCATCCGGATCCTCGAGGAGGAGAAGGTCCACCTCGTCGTCACGGACCACCGGATGCCGGGGATGACCGGCGCGCAGTTCCTTCGCGAGGTCAAAAAGCGGTGGCCGGAAACGATCCGGATCATGCTGACCGGCTACGCGGACGTCCAGTCGATCCTCGGCGCGGTGAACGAGGGGGCGGTCTACAAGTTCATCACCAAACCGTGGAACGACGAGGACCTTCGCCTCTCCGTGAGCCTCGCCCTGCAGCAGTACGTCCTCCTGCAGGAGAACAAGCGGCTCCGGGAGATCGCGAAGCGGCAGCAGAGCAAGATCAAGAACTACTCGGCCCTCTTCGACGAAAACCGCGCCGTGGCGGGGAACATCCTGATCCGCTCGGGGATCGTCCGGAAGACGGACCTGGACGAGGCGGCGAAGAGCCAGCTGCCCGGGGAGATCCTGAGCGAAACGCTAACCCGCCTCGGCGCGACCTCGGAGACCGCCGTCGTCAAGGCGTTCCAGCGGTTCCTCAACGTCGATCTCATCGACCTGCGGGAGGTCCCGATCAACCCCGAGGTCGTCAAGTTCCTTCCCCG